>Ga0209211_10001105_pt1 | contig 52951 bp, 59 predicted proteins | sample RifGroA2_FD_183992 | JGI IMG/M metagenome (GOLD analysis project Ga0209211, IMG submission 183992) | Groundwater microbial communities from Rifle, Colorado, USA - Groundwater A2 (SPAdes) (version 2) | ecosystem: Environmental > Aquatic > Deep subsurface > Groundwater | place: Rifle, Colorado... | reverse complement strand
GCTGACGCAAAAATTGGAGGTTCTAATTAAATATGGATAATACCTATAGACCTCTCGTTCCCGTAAACCCGAAAGACCTAGATTCCGTAGCTCTTGCACTTTTAAACGGCACACAGTCTGATGAAGATGGTAAAGAAGACGATGAAGAGCAAAGAAATCTTGACCCTACACGTGTAGTTGCCAATCCAGGTTCTTATATAATTCTTCCAGGAAAAACTCATGGAACTTACAGCTATCCTGATCTAGTGGTCTCCATGCATCGCTTAGGTTACAATACTGATGTAGACAAAACTGTAAGATGGATGCGTCAAAACAATGATTGGAAAAACTTGCAGTTGCAAAATAGTCAAAAGGAAGCAGACGGCACAGATTATATTGGAAACATGAACTGGAATATTGCTCTGACTCTCAATAATAAACTAGGAAACATGACATTAAATCCAAGACAATTTATTGATTTTAAAGAATTACTTGAGTCAGGTATTGCTGGTAAAAGTAAAGTTCATAATGGTTTAGGAAAGAAAATTGATGAACCTTTACTTACTGCTGTATATAAGGAAATTTGTGAAGTCCGTGAACCGTGGAGAGCAGAATGGCTAGATGCTGCTTTTACTGAACAAAATGGAGCACTGTACGTAACAATCGACCATAACTTACAAGGCTACAATTTGAAAGGTCGTACAGAATTACTTGAAGATCATGTACGTGAAGATAGCTGGATAGATGTTACAAGTTTCAACAGGCAAGGCTTGCCAACAAAAAAAGCCAAAGCACAGAAATTATATTATTACAGCCCAATAGCCGGAAGAGTCGCGGGGTTCGTCGCGTATTCGGATTGGGCTGTCCTGTACTGCGACTGGGATCCGACGGACTCGGATTCCTCGCTCGGGGTACGCCCTGTTCGCAAAAAAATTTAGGAGTATATCATGGAACAAAAATTAACTACACTTGACATCAAAGTTGATGACGCATGGAAGCAGGGTTTACAAAGTTGGAACGCTCCTTCTGTTCCTTATGTAATTACTCCAAGAACAAGTGAAGAAATAAAACAGCTTGGAGAAATTGGCAGTGCATTAAAAGGACAATTAGCTTTTATGAAATATCCAGAATTTCAGACATATATGAATTTAGAAAAGATCGTAACTCAGTTTCCTACAGATCCACAGAGAGCGACAAAGGCAATTTCTACTCATGAGCTGGGTCATCGATTCTGCCCTTACGATATTGTTACAAGCATCATCCTAAATCATGCAATTACAAAAGCACTTGAAGGTCAAAAGTTGCCCTATGATGCAAAAGCTGCTGCAAGCAATATTCTTAATCTTTTTTCAGATATGTGTATTAACACGCGTCTTACTCGCAATGGTGACGAAGATCTTACATGGATGTATCAAGAATTAAGTAAAGACAAGGGCAAGGAAAAGAGCAAGCTCTGGCATGTCTACGGAAGAAGCATGGAGCTTGCCTGGAATAGAGAAATTCTGCCAAAAGGCACAAAAATGAGCGATGCAGAGCAGAAAGCAGCACAAGAGATTACAGGACTTTTCCAACATGCTTATTTTGACAAGGCTAAATGGAAAGAAAACAGTGTCAATTATGCAAAAATAATAAGCAAATTCTTAGAAAATGAAAAACAAGATGGACAAGGTAGTCCTGACAATACTCCAGGCAATAACATTCCAAGAGACATAGATGAAAAAACAGCACAAGAATTAGCAAAAAGAGTAGCACAGATTGGAAGTGATGGTTTACCACAAAATCCTCAAGGTCTTAAGGAATTTCAGGAAATTATGGTAGGATATGGCAAAGGCGATGCAAAACAGGCAAGCATTCACTTCTATGACTTACTTTCTAAATCTTATGATGTTATGTTTGCAACACAACCATTTGGCAGACCTCGTGTTAATCCCTTCCAGCCCATAAAATGGAGTCCATCAATGGGAACTGATAGGTTAGACGTTGATTACTCTGCGCAAGTTGGAGGGAGAATTATCCCTGGTGTGAACACCTATGCATGGAACACAAGAAAGCGTGAGGCATTCGGAGGCATGGAAGAAGTTGTTCCGAATCTAGATATTTATCTTGACACTTCTATGAGTATGCCAAATCCTATTGAACAGATTAGTTTGCCTGTTTTAGCAGGATTTGTCGCTGCAAAGAAAGCACATAAAAAAGGTGCCAAGATTCGTTCTACAAACTTTAGCGATGATGAACAATGCACTACGCAAGAATTTACTCGTGATCTGCCTTCTATTTTTGAAAACTTGGTAATCCATTATGATGGTGGAACAGTATTTCCTACGGCAACATTACTTGCGGGCGAAGACCCACGACAGTCTCTTATCATTACAGACACTTTCCTAGGAAACGAAACTGAAACTGCTGATGCAGTAAAAAATATAATCCAGAGAAACAAGAGTAATAGAGTCACAGTATATGAAATCAATCCAAATCCTCGTGGAGCATATTTACGCAGTGCGGGTGCAGAAGTAATCCAAGGCACAACTACTGATATATTCAAGAGAGTGATAGGCAAAGCAGATCAGGTGTATAGAAAATGAACCATCAATACAGACCATTAGTTCCAGTAAATCCCAAAGGATTAGACGATGTAGCCTTAGCTTTGCTTAATGAAGCTCCAAATGACGATGAAGAAAGAGACAAACCACTGCAAGTTGCAGCCGCAATAAACAAAGCAGACTATATTGTTCTCCCTCAACATTCCCTGCTTATAGCAAAATACGAGCCAGATGAGTTTAAGGGCTTTCGATGGGAGAATAAAGACAATCCAAAAGAAGGAGTTCATTACAAGTTGCGCCAAAAAGGATTGCAGATGCCTACCGTCTTGCAATTAAGAACACACTTCAATAATGTAGTAGAATCATACAAAGGAACTAGAAAACTTGTTGATGGAAATGGCAGACAACTGCCAAGAAATGAAATTGAAGACCTTTACAAGCATTATACCTCCATCCATATCAATGGAGGGGCATGGACATGGCTCAACGCTCGCTTTGTCCAAGGCTCAGGATTCAACAACCTCAATCTTGAAAGTGTACGAAGAGTAAATACTGATGGAACTTTTAATGTAATTGCCACCCCATTGGAAGCTTGCATATGGGAAGCTTGCTATGTCACTTTTGATATGAATGCACAAGGCTTGCCAACAAGAAAGTCAAGCAATCAGAACTATTCTGCAGGAGAAAACTTGAAGTTCTACTATCCTAGACAAGACAGAGTCGCGAGGTTCAACGCGAGTTCGGGTAGGACTAACCTGGACTGCGACGGGGATCCGACGGAACCGTATTCCTCGCTCGGGGTATTTGCATGCGCCAAAGGCGCTGACGCAAAAATTGGAGGTTCTAATTAAATATGGATAATACCTATAGACCTCTCGTTCCCGTAAACCCGAAAGACCTAGATTCCGTAGCTCTTGCACTTTTAAACGGCACACAGTCTGATGAAGACAAGAGGGATAGGCCACCAGCCCCCTCAGCTATTCCAAATAGAGAGCAGTACATTATATTGCCTACTAAAATTCATGGAAAATACAGTTATCCAGATACGCTTGTAGCTATGGACCTAACTCACTTAGGCAAAACATGGTATGATACTCATAAGTTACTTGCAGCAGAAGGAAACAAAATGCTTACTATCTGCCAATTTGTTGATTTTATAAATCTCATAAAAACAGGCAGGGCATTTAATGGGGCTGGCAATCCTGTTGATAAGCGTAGACTAGATACAATTATAGACAACATTATGAAAGTACGCAATCCAGTAAGGGCAGAATGGTTAGATGCAAAGTTCGAATCTCGTGGAGGATTTGCAGGAGTAAGAAATAAAATGTATATTAATTATAATCATACTGTAGATGCAGCAGGAAATATAAAGCCTGGAAAAACTGAGCAACTTGAGCCTTACCTTAAGTCTGATAAGAAACCAGGAATTAATGTCAAGCAATGGCTACGTGATGCAAGTATCTATGGAATACCTAAACCTAACATTGCTACAGGAGATCTTTGGTATTGGCATCCTCGTAATGATAAGGTCGCTTGGTTCGACGCGGATTCCGTCAGGGCTTTCTTGTACTGCGGCAGGAATCCGACGAACTCTGATACTAGGCTTGGGGTACGTGCTGCGCGCGAAAAAATCTGACCCCTCGCAATAGTTAGAAAAAGACAATCCACTTTCTTATAGCAGGTAATTGATAATTTTGTCGTGTTTCTCTAGATAGTTTCCCATTTTTCTTATTGATAGTGAACCTCCCCACAGCAAGCTATGGGGCATCTAGAAACTCTATAAGTTTTAGCTGATCGCCTTTTCTTCCTTGTTGCTTTATGTAGCTTCTTATCACGTCTGCATTCACGCCTTCACCCACATTTCCAGCATATCCGCCATCACTCCAAAATTCTCCATGATAGAGTTCTTCTTTTATTTCTGAATGTATTTTGAAAAGCTCTCTTGCAGTTATACTTTTTACAACTTGGAATATTTTTGCAGGCAGAATAAGTGGTGGTTAGTGACTCAACCAAAAAATGGACATGGTCTTCATCAAATCCGATAGTTTCAAACTTCATTGAATATCTGGCTTCCATCTGTTTGCAAGTATATGTGAAAGTCTCACAGTAATTATTGTTCAGAAACATATCTTTTCGGTACTTAACGCAAAACACAAAATGATACTTTAGCTTGAATATTTTATGTGCCGATTTTTCCAGTTCATCCATTGAGGAACTAACTGGTTTGACTTTAATATTCTGCTGGAGCTTTCACCCTAAGGCAAGACCTTAGAGTATAACGATTAATTAAATCATAGTGTCTGAAGAGATAATCTCGGAATAGAACAAAATTCTTCTAACACATAACATTTAAAAATCAAAATCCTATTCATAATTCGTGCTCCAATAGTATAATGGCTAGTACATCGCCCTGTCGCGGCGAGGATCCGGGTTCGATCCCCGGTTGGGGCGTAGGGAAAAAATTTAGTTTCCTCTCAAAAAGAGGGAATGGAATTATCTGGCCACGTTCGGCGTGGGCGTATAGAAGAAGTTTGGTTCCCTTTTTTCGGGCAGCGTCGATAAGAAAAAAGAGAATGAAACAATTCTTAACCGCCCTAGCGAGTCGTAGAGGAAAAAAGTCAGTTCCCTTTTCAAATAAGGGAAAGAGATTTTCTTCACCCGTTCGGTCGGGGCGTAGATAGTTAGTTCAGTGCCCTTGTATGATCCGGGTCGTGGTTTATAATCACGCTCAATCCTTCAACAAAGATGGACTTGCATAACTACAAAAGGCAATTTGAACGACAGATAGAGTTAGTCAAAGAATCAAAAGAGATTTCTGATGAGAATAAGAAGATTATATTGGATTTTTCTGATTATCTCTTAAGTGAAGGTATCGGATTTGCAAAAATTGGCCGTTATCTGCTTGATCTTAGAAAATTAAGTCGAATGTTCAATAAACTCTTTACAACGGCGACAGAAACAGATTTGAGAAAAGTCATTTCTTTAATTGAACAGAGCGAGCTTGCTCCAGAAAGCAAGAAGGGATTCAAGGTCATGCTTCGCAAGTTCTACCGTTTTATTCGTGGAATTACAGATAAGGGGATTTATCCTCCTGAAGTAAAATGGATTAGTATCGCACTTACTAATAAAAGCCATAAATTACCAGAAGAGCTTTTGACAGAGGAAGAAGTGCACGCCATCATTCGTAATTGTGAGTGTATTCGTGATAAAGCCTTAATTTCTACACTTGCTGAGTCTGGCTGTAGAGTATCTGAGATTGGCACATTACAAATAAAACATGTTTTCTTTGAAACTCATGGTGCTCGTTTGGCAGTACAAGGCAAAACAGGAGCAAGAAGAGTACTAGTTATTTCATCAGCACCTTATCTTCAGACCTGGATTAATGAGCATCCTAAAAACAATAATCCAGAAGCTTACTTATGGTATAATCCACAAAATACTATATGTCTGTGCTATACGCGTATTAAGGCAATACTTAATGACGCAGTAAGAAAGGCCGGAATTAAGAAAAGAGTCTATCCACACTTGCTTCGCCACAGTAGAGCTACACATCTTGCTCCTATTATGAGTGAAGCAGCAATGAAACAATACTTTGGATGGACACAAGGAAGTAAGATGGCTTCTATCTATATTCACATGTCTGGAAAGGAAACAGACGAGGCTATTCTTAAGGCAAACGGCATTATTGTGGAGAAAGAAGAAAAAGTCGCTCCCACAAAGCCAATTGTCTGTATGCGTTGTAAGACGGCAAATGAATCTACTAATAAGTTTTGTAAAATGTGTAGTTTCGTCTTAGGAGAGGAAGCTCAAAAGGAAATATTCAAGAAAGAAACACAAAAGTTAGAAGTCCATACTTTCATGGAATCATTGCTTGAAGATAAGGAAGTTCTCAGTTTACTAATGAAGAAAATGCAGGAAAAGAATAGTGTGGAGGCTCCGGCATGATACAAGAGGCAGAAAGGTTTAAATATTGGCAATCCAACTATATAGTTGTTTACCCAACTAATAACATGGCAAAGAAAGAACTCCAAATAAATGAAAGCTTAGATGAAACCTCTTTAGCTATTTTGAAATCTTTTTTTCCAGAAGGCATTGAAAAAACACTCAATGAACTGCAAGAACGTGCTAAATATTCTCATGAGCCTATGCATAGGACATTATCTAGTCTGGTCAAAAGAAAGATTTTGACAGCTAGAAAAATAGGGAAGACTGTTCTCTATAAACTGGACATGAAAAACTGGTTTGCCAAATTAGCTTTTTATCACTATACTATTGAGAGAGTTAGAAAATTCTCTGAAAAATATCCTACATTAGTCTTTGCTATGGAAAAGTTACCTCGTGACAAAATAGAGACGCTTATTATTTTTGGAAGCTATGCAAAAGGAAATGAAACTGAGAATAGTGATGTAGACATTTTAGCAGTAAGCTCAGAAAAGAAAGCGGTAGATCTTGAGATTCGAGCTTTAACCCATAGTTTCAAAATGAGAGAATTTCATGCAATAGTCTTGCCAAGAACAGAATTTATTAAAATTAAGGCGGAAAATAAAGAGTTCTGGCGTGATTTAGTGCAGTATGGAATTATATTTAAGGGAAGCGATCTTGTGTATGAGAACGCATATGTACCATGAGTAAAGAAAGAATCCCTTCCGGATTAACGAAAGACGCAGCAATTAAAACAGACACTACAAAGTATCTGCAAAAAGCAACTGTAAATCTTATGACTATGGACGTTCTTCTTGCCTTAAAAAACAACAAAGAGGCACGCAACTTATTGAACATTCCACCAAACTATACGCCTGATGATTGGATTGTCGTTACGGGATATTATGCTATGTATCTTGCTACTACCGCATTACTGGCTAAGATAGGCTATAAAACTAAACAGCACACTGCTGCAATTAATGGTTTAGAGCATTTTTTCGTAAAAAAGAAACTTCTTGAGCAGCAATATGTAGATATGCTCAAGTCAGCATCATTAAGCCATGAAGAGGTTCATAAGCTACGAGAGGCAAGAGATGATAGAGAGACTGCGCAATATGGAGTGACTAAAGCAACAACTATGGAATTAATAGCTAAGACAGTAAAGAATGCACATGACTTTGTAGACAAGACGGTTTCTATTCTCCAAAGTTAAGTAATTTGATTTTAACTCCATGCAACGTAACAATCTCAATTAATCCTGTATCATTTAATAAGAATAATATTTCCCAGCATTCTTTTTTTGACATAGAGAAATTCCTACACAACTTTTCAAATATTACTGGAAATGGAATAATCTCTTTTTGAGACTGGCTTCTTATCTCATTTAGTCTCTTAAAAAGCAGAGAATAAAGGCCATTTCTTTGTTTAATTTCTTGCATACTGCTGCACCTCTTTCTGTTTTGATTGTTCCCAAAGCTGCATAAGTTTCTGCATCCATTGAGGATCTTCATAAACTGCCTCTATAATATTCTTCTCAAGAGCGTCTTTCTTTTCCATAGTTCCCAAAGACATATTTTCTTTATAAAAAGTAGGGTCAAAGATATTGTAATTTTCAGTGTACTTTTTTGTGTAATAAAAATTACAATGGAAATGACACAAAAAATAACCCAGACTCTATTTAAGGAAAAACGTTTCTCATCTCTTTATGAAAACTAAATTGCAGGAGGTTAAACATGAATAAGCAATCTATAGCCCTAGCAGCTCTTTTATTCTTAATGGTAAGTCCCGTGCTTGTAGCAGCAGTTGATTTTACCCAGGCACCAAGCGATGCAGACAAGGCAACTTTTGACCAAATCTTAGCACCTGTCATGAAGATATACAACTTAGTAAAGTATATCGCATCAGCTTTTGCCGGAATAGCTCTGTTATTTGCAGGTATTACCTACATGACAAGTGGCGCTGATCCCAAGAAGCGCGACAATGCAAAAAGCATGTCAATGTATGTAGTTATCGGACTTGTCGTTATCTGGGCTGCTCCATTAGTAGTACACTTAATTGTAGGCTAGAAACGCATGAAGGAGAAAGTATTGCTGCTGGCGGTAGCTCTCTTTATAGGGCTGCCGTCAGTAGAGGCATTAAATTGTACACTGTATCATGCAGAATATAATACTCTCTGCGGTATTGTGAATCCTTTGGCTTTAAGCGAGAGCGATAAATCAAATTTAATGCGCTCAGATGCATATGGTAACATCGAGGAACATAACGCTCTTATTGTCCTCAGTCTTAACATAGATTCAAGCCAGCAGCAAACACTTAATGACTTGTATAAAGATAATGTTAATAGAGCCTTCAAAATCTTCCTTTTTATTTTGGTACATTATGTTGCTTATTCCGTGAGCACTAAATCTTCAATTCTTTTACGATGGCTGAATGTGGGCTCCTTAACTTAGCTTCCTGTCTTCCAGAGAAGTTCTTTGAATATCTAACTACTCTGCTGAACACTCCCTTACAGCCGTTGCTCTCTTTAACCAAAGACTTACTTTCAACACCTGTAGATCTTAGTTTGTTTTCTAGTCTTTGGGCAATCATGGTGTATGTCTTATCAATGTTCTACGCCTTTCTTATAATTTATTCTGGTTTTACCTTCATTATCTCTGGCTATGATGCTAGAAAGCGTGAGAACGCTAAGGAATGGCTTAGAAACATCATAATTATGATTATTCTGGTGCAAGCTTCTTATTTTATCTATGAGCTTGCAGTGCAACTCGGTTCTATAATGACTTCTACCACTTTAACGCTCATCAGTTCCAATTTCTTTAATCTAACTCTAGATAGCATTATCAACATAGGGTTAGAGATGCTTTTAGGAGTCTTTTACGTGCTTACTTTGTTTATTACTTGCCTTATTCTCATTATTCGCTATGCGATTGTTGCTATTGGTGTTGCGCTCTTTCCTTTAGGTATTTTCTTCTATTTTGTGCAACCGCTTAAGCCGTATGGAGTTCTGCTATTGCATTTCTTGGGTGTTGCTGTCTTTGTGACTTTCTTAGATGGAATATTACTCGTTGGTTTTTCTCGCCTAATTGAGATATCTCTTTTTGCAAACACTAAAATCTTAGTGATGATTTCTGCTTTTAGTCTCATTAATGCAGTTATGTTCTTTCTAATGTTCTTCTCAATTCTGAAAGCTGCCTTTAGCATGGGAACTAAAATTGCTGCACTTGTCGCAAAGGTGGCAGTATGAGCTACGAGATACCTCAACAGCTAGAATATAAAGAGAAAATAATTTTTGGCTTGACTTTTAAGCAGCTTGCTTATGCTTTAGTCTTTACTCCTCTACTCATTATAATCTTTTTCAAAACAGGATGGAATCTTTATGTTCGTGCTTTTATTACTGCTCTGCTTGCCTGTCTTGCTTGTGGATTTATATTCTTAGACTTAGGTTTTCATCTAAGAACATGGATTGGATGGTTTAAGCTTAGAAAAATAGATGATAAAGAAAAACTGAAAGCATTTATAGGAATAAAAGAAATCAAGGATAATAGTATCTATACGTTAGATAACAGAAAAGTCGCTATCCTAAAAATAGAACCTGTAAACTTCTCAATCAAGCCTCAAGGAACACAAGAAGTGATCATCGGCTCATTCCAGAAGTTTCTCAATTCCTTGGACTTTCCAGTTCAAATACTAATGAATACTGAATCCTTGAATCTTTCAGACTACTTTAAAGAAATAAGTGCTAAATCAGAGAAACAATTTGCAGACCTGTTTCCAAAATATAAAGAGCATTTAGAGAAAATTATATCTCAAAAGAATATCTTAAACAGAAGTTTTTATTTAATTGTTCCAGAGAAACATGACTTGGAAATACAGCTTTCTCTCTGTCAGAAAAAGCTTGATACTATTGGCCTCAAAAGCTCAAGAATAGAGGATGATAAGTTAAGACTAATCATTGAGAAATTCTTTAATTATCAGAATGGCAAGCCTTCAGTTATAGAAAATGAGCCTTCTTTTATCAAAGTTGGAAATACTTTTAACAAAATTCTTTTTGCCCATGGCTATCCTCGAAACGTAGAAAGTGGTTTCTTAGACAAGATTGTGAGTCTTCTTGGTGACTTTGATCTTTCTTTGCACATTGAGCCATATGATATAGAAACCATGATGATAAATCTTAATAGAGAATTACAGAAACAAAGAGCAGACTTATACGCAGCCAATCTTAAGGGCATTCTTAATCCTAGTTTGGAAATAAAGTATGCAGATACCAAAGCTATTCTTGAGAACTTACAAAAAGGAAAGGAGAAATTGTTTAACGTCAGTCTCTATATTAATTGCAGAGCATCAACAAAAGAAGCTTTAGCACTTTTGGCTAGAAAAGTAGAATCAGAGCTTAATTCTTTGCTTATCATTCCCAAACAACCTCAGTTCAGAATGGCACAAGGCTTCCTTTCTTGTGCTCCTCTTGCTCAAAACAAGATTGCAATGAGACGTAATGTTCCCACTGAGGCTCTTTCTGCGTTCTTTCCATTTACTTCTTCTTTCTTACAAGCAGATAAGACAGGTATTTGGTTAGGATTGAATAAAAACAATATTCCTATAATCAAAGACATATTCAAGCTTTCAAATCCTAACGGCTTTTGTCTTGCTTCTTCTGGATCTGGAAAGAGCTACATGGCTAAACTATTCATAACTCGCCATCTCCTGCATGGCACAAAAGTAATTGTTATAGATCCTCAAGGCGAATATACTCCTCTAGTTGCTAAGTTCAAAGGACAAAGAATAGACTTGAGCAGGACTTCAGAGACAATAATCAATCCTTTAGACTTAATGGGACATGATTATCATGAAAAACGTCTTGCTCTGATGGATTTAATGCAAGTCATGCTAGGAGAGCTTACGGAGCCTCAAAAGTCATTCATTGACAAAGCCATTACTGAAGCCTATCTCTTACACGGTATAACGTCTGACCCTCGTACCTGGAAAAACAAGCCGCCAATTCTTGAAGATATATTAAACGCATTGCAAAGAATGGAAAAGAAAGCAGTTAAAGTTGAAGAGTCAACAATTAGAAGCCTCATCAATCGGCTGGACATGTATGTAAATGGCGTTTTCTCCTTCCTAAACAAGCACACTAACATTAATTTCAACAATCGCTTTGTGTGTTTTGACATAGGAAACTTACCCAAGCAGGTAAAACCGACACTCATGTTTCTCGTTCTTGATTATGTGTACATGAAGATGAGAAGCGATTTAGAAAGAAAGTTGCTTGTTATTGATGAAGCCTGGTCTTTACTATCTAGGGCAGAAGAAGCCTCTTATATCTTTGAAATTGTCAAGACTTGTAGAAAGTTTAACTTAGCCCTATTTCTTATTAATCAGGAAGTAGAAGGAATGCTTGCCTCTGAAGCTGGCCGGTCTGTGTTAGCAAATAGTTCTTACACATTATTAATGAGACAAAAGCCAGCAGTCATAAAGCAGATACAGGAGACTTTCTTCTTAAGCACTGCTGAACGATTGGCTCTTCTAACCGCAGCCGTAGGCGAAGGTATTCTGATTATGGATGATGAGCATTCTGAAATACGCATAGTAGCTTCCGAAGAAGAGCACAAGCAAATTACCACAAATGCCGATGAAATTCTAGCTCAACGCGAGACCGAAAACTCTTCACCTAAAATAAGAAAGAACGTTGCGGAAAAGGCTTTGCCTAAGCAACGTTCAGTTATAGTGAAAGTTGATGCAGAAAAGCGATTTTTTAGGCATAAGGATTTGCCTCTTGCCGATTTGAAGTATTTGTTAGCTAAAGGATATGGGGAAGTTCAATGCCTAAATATTCAAGGTAGGAAAGAACGATACCTTATCAAGCCAAGAGCAAACGAAGGACAGGAACATTGTTTTCTTACATTTAATATTGCAGAATACTTGAGAACGACAACTGATAAGGTAGAACTCTACACTTCTGTCAAGCCCGATGTTATTTTTGAGATAAAGGGCAATAAATATGCGATTGAAATTGAAACTGGAAAAGTCTTTAGAAATAATAAGAAACAACTTCTAGAAAAAGTGAGATTGCTTAATAAGGAATATGGTAAAAACTGGTTCTTTGTTGTAACTGATAAAAATATCGCTGGAAAATATAAAAAATTAGGTAAAACCCTAACTAAGCGCAATGTAATGCAAAAATTACAGGAGATCTGTAAAAATGCATAATTATGGTTATTTTTGTCCGCAGGAAAACTTACCAAAATGTGCTATTTTTCTAGTTTGTATTGACGATAAAGGCTATCCGTATGTGCTTCTTTGTCCGCACATGAATATACGGCTCTCCGTGCCTCTTTTGTCTTGGTGTGTCGGCACTCCGAGCCTTTTCTTTCATATTCAACATCTGAAAGGAGGTGTTTTACAACATGACACAAAAGCAACAGACACAGCAGAAAGAACGAATTGTAGAATTTGAGCTTAGCGCAATGAAAGTTCGACAGCTTAACCAGCAGCCTATTATAGAAAGCACTGTAAGTATGAGTGAAGACGGCAAGTGGCTTATCCACAAGACGGTTATCACAGACATAAAGCCTATTTCTTATTATGAAAAGGTTTTAGGCAATAATAGGAAAGAGGAATAAACTCAAGGGGAAAAGGGGTGATTATATATTAAATTATTATAAATATAGAAGCATTTCATGAGATTAGTTTAATATTACTTGGCACAATGAAAAATTTTATAAGTGGGTATTGATATAATCAAAAATGAAAGAGGAGAAAGAAACGTTTATTCCTGCATTCTTTTCTGGTTGGCTTACTCCTTTGTATGATCTTGGATGCGCATTCTGTGGATTGGGAGAAAGATATAGACAGTTTGTTAAAAACAAGTTGCCTCTTACAAATAAGAATCAAAAAATTCTTGATGTAGGATGCGGTACAGGAGCGATATTGATCGATTTAAAAAAAACGCACCCGCTAGGACAATTTTATGGAATAGATGCAGATGATAAAATATTATCTATTGCCAGAAAAAAAGCAAAAGAGGCAGATGTAAAAATCAATGTATCATCTGCTTTCGCTCAACATCTTCCTTTCCAAAAAAATTCATTTGATATTATTTATAGCTCTCTTGTCTTTCATCATCTTCCTTCACTAGTTAAGAAAGCAGCGTTACAAGAAATTCATCGTGTATTAAAGCAAGATGGTATTTTCATCCTTATTGATTTTGGACAGCCAAAAAGGCCTTTCTTATCATTTCCATGGTATGCTCTCAAGTTTGAAGAGGGATACGATAATTATCATGGAAATATTCCTAAAATGATAAAAACAGCCAAGTTTCATAGTGTACGTAAAATAGGCAACTACAAACATGATATTTATATATGGAAAGCTAAGAAATAAATCTTTTTTTATAGAAATAATTACTCAACAATAATTGTTCCGTAACCCATACCCATTGAGCAAGCGAACTTAAACGTTCCTTTCTTTGTAGGAGTAAATTCTATTGTCTCAGCTGGCGTCTTTACATATTTTGAAATCCCAATCTCTTTGATCGTGAAAGATCGCAAGCACCCAGTAACGCTCTCATCTAAAGAGATGCTAACAGGCTGGTTAGCTTTTACTTTTATTTCACTCGGATAGTAATTGAGATCCTTTTCACTAATCACTACCTTTTGCACACTGCCCGGAAGAGACTGTACACTGTTACCCGTGACTGTTTCTTTTGAGTCTAGATACACAAATCCTCCAATAACCAACAAGATGAGTATTCCAAATCCAATTAAAGTTGATTTCTCCATGTTTTACCTCCTTTCAAATTATTTGTAGTCATTGTGATTTGTATTCTATTTTAATAACATCATTGTCTTTCATAATGTAGTTCTGAAATTCAGTATTTTCTTTTCCATTAACAGTCATTTTAAGCGTGCCTTTGTCAGTACAGTAGTCAAAGATACAGGTAGAGTTAAATGCTTTGTCCCAAACATAGAAAAAGTACCCTATTGTGACTGTTTCCGGATTCGAATTGGGATTATTATTTTCAAGATGAATTGTTCCGTCTTTCTCCTGATGAGTATGCAGGGGAGACATCCCCATTCCGCTGAGAGCAGTGTCTATTATTCTTCCAGTCTGATGGCCTAATCCTTCAGGTAATGAAAATTTCTCTCCATCGATGATAATTGTAAGGCGAGGATGCCAATGCACTGCTCCCAATGGTATTGCATTAGTCTCTAGCCTCTCACGCTCAACGTTCAGAACTGAAACTTCATAATCTGGCAACGAAGCAGTAACACCCAAAATCAAAAGAAGAATACATCCTGCACCAATACTCCAGGAACGAATCTTTTTCCAAGAAAATCTCTTCTGAATCATGTTCTGTGAAGGACTGTGTTTTGCAGCCGTATGCATTGCTAGGCCTGCTTCATCCTTGAAGTTTCTATTGCATATTTCACATCTTGCTTTCTCTGCCATTTTCCTATGTTGCTCTTCAACTAAATATAAAAATAAAAAATAAACTTTTATTTAAACTGCTAATTCTGCATCGATCAGCTGCTTGAATACTTGATAAGGCTGTGCTCCACTTATCAGTTGCCCGTTTACAAAGAACCCTGGAGTTCCTTGTACGCCTGATGCGCCACCTTCGTCAAAGTCTTTTTGTACTTCATCACGATATTTCCCTGAATCCATACATGCTGTGATATCATATCCTATATCCTTAGCCCATTTCTTGATATCTTGTGTGGTGAACTGAACTGTTGACTGCACAGTTCCTCCATCAAGCTTATTCTGCTCCTCAAAGATTTTATCATGCATCTTAAAGTATGCAGCGTCTCCGCCTTTTTCACGAGCGCAATTTGCTGCTTCTGCAGCAGGGATTGCCATTGGATGGAAGCTTAGTGGGAAGTCTCTATAGACTAATTTCACTTTGCCCGTATCAATGTAATCCTTCTTGAGCTGCGGTAAGGTATCCTGCCAGAACTTTCTGCAGAATGGGCACTGATAGTCTGAAAATTCGATGATTGTAACAGGAGCATTCTTATCTCCAAGTACAGCATCATCATCAACACTTACTTCTGCTCGTGCAGATGGTGCAGGTAGCCCTGGATCTGGGGCAGTATTTCGCACTACGTTGCCGTTTGAGACACTATTGTCTTTTCCTACAAAGAGAAAAAGAGTTACAACCAATAGTGCAGCCAGAATAAATGTAGAATATTTCCACAATGATTGTTTGCTAATAGTAATTGTTTCGTTTACCATTTAATGTAATGACCTCCTTTCACTAATATGAGCAAGATGGCGAGGAGCACAGGCAAGAGGAGCGACAACTTTCTGCGATACTTTTATAATGGCAATTATTAAAAATACAATCGCGAGTAATGATACTTCTTTTCCCTGCAATGGAAGTGACGCAAATGCTGATGCTAATCCTAATGTACCAATGAGTCCAATACCGCATGGTACACAGCCAGGAGCAAGAAAGCCGAGAAAGAGCCCCATTCCTCCGAAAAAGCCTACATTTTTCATCCCTTGTACTTTTTTTTGATAATTGTAGACCATCAAACAGACAAGTATGCTGGTTAGAAAGCCGATAAAAAGCAAAGTTACAAGAGAAGAAGAAAGAATTGTTCTGTGAAATGTTTGTGTTGCAGTGACAAGAAGCTGCAATCCTGCTCCAATTCCTTCTTTTTGGAAAAGATACCATGCAAGCCGGGCGTTGGTAATGAGCACATTTGTAAGATAAAATAAGCCGAAGACAACGACAAGGACTAGCCAGTAGCGAGAATTTCTTGCCATTTCAGCCCATACTAGATAGATGGATTTTCCTTTGGGAACCCCTTTATTCATTACATTATACCTTGGAAGAGATATATAAGAATTAGGGTCTGAACTATACCCTCTAAAAGGGCTAAAAAGCCCAAAATTGGGCTTTAGACCGTTCATAAAGGCAAATGAAGTATAAAATGTACAACATATCTCTAACTAGATCTAATCACTCGCTATAGTATGGAATTACTCACAAAAGAAATGAAACAGTGCATTGAAGCCTGTGTTGTGTGTGAGAGAGTATGTAAAGAAACAATGATGCATTGCTTGCATCACGGCGGAAAGCACGCAAACCCTCAACATATCGGGCTACTCAATGGATGTGCAAGTTTGTGTAGAGCAAGTGCTGAGCTAATGGTAACAACTCCTACCTTTTCAAAGCAGCAATATGCACTATGTGTGCAGATATGCATCGCCTGCGCTGAAGATTGTAATAAATTTGATGAAGAATTCATGAAAGAATGTGGTAAGGTATGCAGGGATTGCGCTAAGGTTTGTGAGAAGATGTCTGCTTATTAGAAAGTATTGCTGCTTTTGAGCGGATTTCTTTCCATGAAGCGACTATAACAAAGGTTGCCACAATAATCATAACAGATCCACTATAGATGCCGGCTGTTCCCTCCCAAAGATGGTCTAAGCCATCAAGAAACATAATTACTCCGTATATAAGGGCAAAATAAAGAGCATACCGTTTTTGAGAATATAGTAGATATAGAATAATAAGAGGAAGTATCAATAATCCTATGTTAATAAGTAGAAAATTTGTGACTCCTCCATACAAAGAAGCAATAAATGGTGCATTCCCTATTACTTCTTCTATAATATGAGCAAGATGTAGGATGAGAAGCAAAACATAGAAAGTAATGATATTGTTTTTCATACTTTCAAATAAAGTGCGAGGGTCTTCCCTTTCACGTCACGTTTGATAATGCCTCGCCTTTCTAGTTCCTGTAGTACATAACTCAACTTTGCTTTTGACATATCTACACGGAGCCGAAGCGTGTTTTGTGTGATGCCTTGTTGCTCACGAATTGCCTGCACTACTTTTTGCTCATAGGGATCAAGCGCCTTAAGCAGCATTTCAAATTTTGCATCTTCAATCTTATTATTTTTGTCTTGTTCAAGTCTCTGTAGTATGGCCTGCTCTGTGTTGCTAAACAAAAGCAAATACACACCGAGAGCGAGAATAAATGAAAAGATACCTATTGCAATGTGGCTTGCATTTAAGGCACGTTCAATACCCATGCATTCTTGGTTGGGAAAACATCCAATTTCTTGGGATTTTATGGTAAGATTAGACATATAATAAAGAAATAATGCTCCCACAATCAAGCTAATAAGAACCAAAATAACACCTAACTTCTTATTTTCCATATGTTTCTTAAGAAACTATTTGCTTATAACTGTTTCGTTATCGCCGATAGTGATTCTTATGTGCTCTTTTTCTTTGAAAACCCCTCTTCTGCTCGGTTTAATTCTCTGAGTAATCTTACTTTTGCCTTACTTGCTTCGCCTATCTTGGCATTTTACATTTGTTTCTCTTCTCACTCATCTCAAGCCAGTAAAACCCTGCTTAATCGCTTCTCAACCCATCTTACACCTTTGTGCATAGATTTTCAGTTCTGATAGTTTCTTCTTTAGTAACTTCTCTTTAGGCTTCTTCCTCTTTCTTCTTTTCCTTTGTTTTCTCCTCTTTTGCGCTTTTCCATTTTTTGTCTCTGTATACCCCAGAACTAACCATTTAAGATTTTCCCTGAAAGGTCGGAACGTGGTCTGCCTCGGTTCCTGAAATCATAAAAGGCGTTCTTCTGCGCGGGCTTCGGGTATGACAAAAAATGTTCACAAAGCTGAAAGGAGGTTAGAAAAACATGGAAAACACAACTGAAAGCGAAAACGCTAAACAGATCGAAGTTATCCAGGCTGTCAGAAACTACAATCCAGAACTGATACATCACTGCTATGCAGTCGGTGCATGGGTTTGGGCTGAGTTCCAGCAGCGATTAAGCCAGGAGGAAGTAGACTTCCTCAAGAGTCTTGGTTTTAGATGGAATCCGGTTCGAAGAGTTTGGCAAAATGCCTGTGGTGTCAAGACAAGACGCTCGGCAGGAGATCCTCGTCAAAAGTATCAAGTGATTACTTTTGTAGAGAATTAAACAAACGCCCCTCGCAAGAGGGGTTTTTCTTTTCTTTTGCCACTGCCGATAAAAGCAAGATTTATATCTTAATTCAATATGTGCTTTTATGGCAGAGATAGAATGCACAATTAAGGAATTTCATAAATTTATTGGTCCAAGAATAAGGAACATGGTGCAGCTAATGACAAAAAAGCGAAAAAAAGATATAAAACATCTTTGTCAAGAATGTAAAGAGACAAAAGAACTTGAGGCAGCACATGTAAAGGGCAATAGTAGAAAAGACCTAATTAATGTTATACTAAAAAAATATACTATCGATGAAAAAAATCAGTTGGTAAAGGTAGATTTAGAAAAATTTGAAAGAGAGATAATAGAAGCTCATAAACCTCTAGATAACTACTTCAGATTTCTCTGTGTCAAATGCCATAAAAAATACGACTCAAAAAATGAATTGTCTTTTAAGGAAATAGAGATTGCGCCTACTTTAACAACTTCAAGACCAAAGGTCTTTATTGATACAAAGGTAAATAAGCTCTACAAATTATCAAGAAAATGAGATGGTTGAGAAAATATATGCTTGAAAATACAATCCCTGGTATTTATAAATACTGAATTCCTTGAAATATCATGAAAAGAGGAGTGAATGTGCTCGACTTATTTTGTGGTGCTGGAGGATTAAGTACGGGTTTTAGTAAAGCAGGATTTAATGTTCTTCTGGGAATCGATAGCAATCAAAGAGCTATAGAAACATTTACTTCGAATCATATCTCTAGTCAAGCTATTTGTGGAGATATGACTCTCATTACTACTCAAGAAATTATAAATAAAATCGGTAACGAAGAGATAGATGTTATAATTGGAGGTCCGCCTTGTCAAGGTTTCTCAATGGCGGGAAAAAGAAGACCTAATGATCCAAGAAACTCTCTTTTTATGGAGTATTTCAGATTAGTTAAGGAAATAAGACCCAAAGTATTTGTTATGGAGAATGTAAAAGGTCTTCTTTCTATGAAGAACGATAAGGGTGAAAAAGTTATAGAAATAATCTTGAATGAGTTCAGAAGACTAGAAGATTATATTGTTAATCTTTATGAAGTTAATACTGCAGATTATGGAGTTCCACAGAGGAGAAAGAGAATATTTATAATTGGAACGAAAAGAAATTATTCTTTTTTATTTCCAACACCAACTCATGCAAAAGAGCCTACAGGAAATCTTAATAAATGGATGGGAATTAGAAATATTATTATTGATAAAGATAAGGTCCCAAAAGAGTATTTCTATTCTAAAAAATTGATTAGAGGATTTTTAAGAAGAGAAAGAGAAAACAAGAAAAGAGGGGTAGGATTTGGATGGCAAATAAACAACCTCGATAATCCTTCTTATACGCTTTCAGCAAGATATTGGAAAGATGGTGCAGAATCTCTAATTAAGTATAGTCCAAAACGCATAAGGATGCTTACACCAGAAGAATGTGCTGCAGTCCAGTCGTTCCCAAAAGAATATCAGTTTAAAGGAAGTAAAAGAGAAGTATATACTCAAATTGGAAACGCAGTTCCTCCATTAATGGCTGAGAAAATTGCGCAATCAATTAAAGACTGTTTAACTGAACCAAATATAATGGACTATCTAGTCAGTCTAATCGGTATAGGAGTCCAAAGAAAGGAATTATTGTCTACAAGAGTTGTAACAACTGATTAAGAGAACTTTTAAAAACTTGTCAGCCCCTCATTTTTAATGGGAGATACATATGAAGCGATACCGAGTGCTAAGAGACTTATTAAATCGCTCAGAGATATAGGCTATGACTTTTCTACTGCTGTTGCAGATTTAGTAGACAATTCTATTGAAGCCGGAGCTTCTCGTGTATGTATTAATATAGGTTTTTATGGAAACGATTCTTATGTACGTATCTCTGACAATGGAAAGGGTATGAGTCCTGAAGAATTGAAAGAAGCTATGAGGTATGGTTCTGAAAGAGAGTATCAGGAGGAAGACTTAGGTAAGTTTGGCCTAGGATTAAAAACGGCTTCTATGAGTCAATGTCAACGTTTTTCTGTTGCAAGCAAAACTAAATCCAATACACCAGATATTCCTGTATTCTGCTGGGATTTGTCCCATATAGAAAAAACCGATAAGTGGGAAGTATTAAAACTCACTGATAGAGATACTGTTGAATTAATAACTGCTCCACTTGTTGAGACCTCTGGAACTGTGGTTTTATGGGAAAGACTTGATAGGATCATTGGATTTAAGCAGCCAGAGGGAGATGCTGCAAAGAAAAAACTAATTTCTATGTGCAGAGAGCTTGAAGCATACTTAGCAATGGTATTTCATAAGTTTCTGGCTAAAGAAGTTCCGGGAAAAGAATTAGAACTTTATTTTAATGATAATCCTGTCCAGGCTTGGGACCCCTTTGCTCGTAAGGAACCTGCAACCAGCACTCTATCCATAGTAAAAATAAAACTGATTCACGAAGGAGTTCAATGTGTCTTAACCATTCAGCCCTATATCTTACCTGCGAAAGAGGAATTTTCAACTCCTGAGGCATTTGAAAGATTATCAGGACCAAAAAAATGGAATCAACAACAGGGATTCTATATTTATAGAGCAAACAGAATGATTCAAAGTGGAGGGTGGTGTGGACTAAGAACACAGGATGAACATACTAAGTTGTCACGTATAGAGCTAAGTTTCTCACCTATACTAGACAGTGCGTTCAAAATAAATGTAGCCAAAATGAGAGTTCAATTACCTACACTGGTAAAAGATGAGATCGACCGCGCTATCAAATCTGCAGTTTCGCTTGCAAGAGATTGTTACGACAAGGAAAAGAAAAAGACACCAAGACCTTCGATGCCATACACCCCTCCAGAACATGCTCCTATAAATCTAGTTAATAATCCACGTCAATTTTCAGTTCAGAAATCACCGAGCAGTATTTCAAGTAATTCTTTACCACAAATGTTTACCTTAGAAGAAATTGAAAAAAAAGCACACGAAATAGCAACACCTATAGAAAAAGGAGTAATTTCAAACGTTTTTTTCCGCTTAAGAAAAAGGTTATCAGGAGAGTAACATGAATTATAATGAATCTTTAGGTTTAGCAAGACATCTTATTAACTTAGGTATCCCTCTGTCTCAAGCAATAGATAATCCCGCCATTCCTGCTGAGTTTCACAGTAAAATTCTACAAGTGCTACATGAAGAAGAAACTATCACTCTACAGCCTGCAAATATGGTTGTTGATGATGGGGAACATGTAGACTGGTTAAACTATGAAGATAGATCTAACTGGTATTATTGGCCTTCTTTAAGGCAGCATTTGTTAACGAAAAAAGGATGGTCCAACCCATCAGTACAATCTCTTGATCGGGAGACTGACAGAATTTTGAGCAGACTTGCATCACCAACTCAACAAAGACCATTTGATAAACGAGGGTTGGTATTAGGATATGTGCAAAGCGGTAAAACTTCCAGTTATACTGCTTTAATTGCTAAAGCTGTTGACTCTGGGTACAGGCTTATTGTTGTTTTAGCTGGAACTGATAACGGTCTACGCTTACAGACTCATCGTAGACTTAAAAGAGAGCTGGTTGGCAGTTCTGATGGGAAAGGAGTGCTGATACCCCCTATTGGAAAACAATGGCATGAATTTACAAAAGATGAATTAGATGGGGATTTTCGAGTAGGATACGCAAATTCTGCAGCTCTGCAGGGATCTCAGCCTGTACTTCTCGTAATTAAAAAGAATGGTGCAGTATTACGACGCTTACTGGAATGGCTAGAAAGTGCATCAGAGGAAATTAGAAGAACAATTCCTCTTTTAGTAATTGATGATGAAGCGGATCTGGCAAGTGTCGATACTCGAGGTTCTTATCAGGCAGAAGACGAACCAGTTCCAGATGACTATGAACCTCCATCAGTAATAAACAGATTAATCCGTGATTTGCTAAACAGATTTCATCATAAGTCATACGTTGCTTATACCGCAACGCCTTACGCCAATGTGTTAATCCCTCATGATAATTACGATCCGAGAGTTAGTGATGATTTATATCCTCGCAATTTTATTGTAGACTTACCAAAGCCAAAGGGATATTTTGGAGCAGAAGAATTATTTGGTCGAATGGATGACAATCCTGAGAGTTCTGTGGAAGGTATAGATGTAATAAGACCACTTATCGAAGGTGATTTAAACGATGATTTGAAAGAAAACAGGATGCCTACGATTATGGAAAGAGCGATTCTCAGTTTTGTACTATCCGGAGCAGCAAGAGCACAACGAAATCAAAAAGATTTTCCTGCAACCATGCTAATTCATATCAGTCTAAGAATTATAGATCAACTACAGTTGAGAGAATTGGTTGAAAAGAAGTTTATAGAATTAAGAGATGAGTGGAGATATGCCCGAAAGGAGGGGATCTATGATAAATTGCACCAATTATGGGAAGAAGATTTTAAGCTGGTAACTCAGCAGGAATGTCCAGATAAAATCATAAACTTTGAAGAGCTTGAAAAACATCTTAGCTCTTTTTTTGAATCTATTGTAATAAGGACTCTTAATAGTGCAACGGGGGATGTTCTTGATTACGAACTGGAACCAAATCTAAAGGCAATTGCTATCGGAGGAAATAAACTATCTAGAGGGTTAACACTAGAAGGATTATTAGTAAGTATCTTTGCAAGAAGAACTGTCCAATATGATACTTTGATGCAGATGGGGAGATGGTTCGGCTTTCGTGAAGGGTATGAAGACTTGACAAGAATTTTTACAACTCGTGAGCTTGCAGAGTGGTTCAGCGACCTAGCATATGTAGAGCATAAATTAAGGGAGCACCTCAGAGTATATGAGGAAGATCAGCTTACTCCGTTAGAAGTAGGAATAAAGATTAAATCCCATCCCATTATGCAGGTCACAAGCATACTTAAGAGAAGATATGCATCAGAAATAACAGTTTCTGCCAGTTATAGCGAACAAATAGAACAGGTTGTAGGATTCCCTTTCGACAGACTAGATGATCTTGCATTATTATGTGAAAAGAACTTGATAACAGTAAAAAGCTTTCTTTCTCAAATTGGTAAACCTACTACTGCTAAAGGAAATCCTGTCTGGAGCGGAATTTCAGCTGAGAAAGTTATCGAGTTTTTAGAAAAGTTTATGATTGACAAAGCCTCTCATCGTATATCTATGCCTCTGATAATTTCATATATTAGACGTCAGATTTCTAAGGGGGAATTGATTAATTGGACTGTTGCTATTTGTGGAAAAACAGAAGAAAGCACAGTGTTAGACGAAGTAGACTGGGGTATAGGATTTAATATCAAACAAATTACTCGTACAAGAAAGCCTGATAAGAATTCGATAGGTATGCTTACCAGTCCATCTGATGAAAAAATAGGACTTTCAGAAAATGAAATGAGAAAATTTGAAGAGTCAAAAGAAAAGTATAGTGAACGTGTAGCTGCTAAAAAGGCGAGAAATCCTACCAATGGATTACTTTTGATTTACCCTATCAGTAAGAAGTCAGCTCCTCCAGAAAAAAATCAAACTGGTAAAACTAGAAGGTTAGCATTGTATGAGAATCCTGATGATTCAAGGGCAAAAGACTTAATTGGAATTGCAATATCGTTTCCAGAATCAAAGCAGCCCCAACCCACTGAGGAATACATTATAGGCACAGTACTTAGGAGAGATGTTGATGATACTCAATGAGGAAATTTGGGGGAAATTAGCTTTAGATTCACCTAAGGGAGAGAAAATAACTGCTCGTTTAGCCATGCCTGATGCATCTAGAAAGTTATATGCTGGTTTTGACTCTGGTAAGAAAAGACACTTTTTGATTGCCTTAGAGGAAAAAGAGGAAGGATACTATGATGTACAAAGTAGAGGGTTTTCTATAGTCACAAGAGATTTGGTAATTAAAGACTCAGATCCTAAAAGGTATATTGATATAATTTGTCATGATAACTCTGCGTATGTCATTTTCAATATTATTGGAAGTGAGATTGGAGTAAAGATAGATACAGGTATTCCAAAAGAAGTTATTGCAAATGTTGTTAGTAAGTGGCGTAATTTCTGGGGAAGGCAGATCCAGGATTTATTGACTTATAACGAGATAACTGGACTATTTGCAGAGCTATGGTTTCTATATTACTGGCTAATTCCGAGAGTAGATAAATTAGAAGCTATTAATCGATGGCGTGGTCCATTCCTCAGTAGACATGATTTTGAACTGAATGGAATGTCTATAGAAGTGAAAGCTACAACTAGTGTGCAAAGCAGGATACATAGAATTCACGGAATCGAGCAACTGTCTCCTCCTACAAATGGTAGGTTATTTTTGTTTAGTCTGCGTCTACGTGAAGAGCAGGGAGCATCCAACGATTTACCAAATATTATTGAGCTATGTAGAGAAAAACTTAAAGATAATATCGATGCTTTATCCAAATTTGAAAATGTATTAGCTATGGTAGGATATTCTCCAGTTTACGATGAAGAGTATTCAAAGTATAAATTTAGAGTAGTCGACCAAAAACTGTTCGATGTTACTCATGAATTTCCTTGTTTAACTGAGAAATCATTTATCCAGGGAATTCCCTCAGGAATAAGTGCGATTGAGTATACTCTTAATTTAGATGGATATGATAACTTATGTATAGCTAAATCTCCAGAAGAATTCCCAGATCTCCAATTTAAAGATAATTCTTCCCCTTATCCAGATAACCTTTAACCTTAAGGTGATTAACTACTGCTGACCGCATGGCATCGCCTTCATTGTATCTGGGATAGTCTTTCTGCTTGTCATGAATAAGCTTCTTGACTGCATCATAGACTTCTAAAGGAACCCTCGTAGTTATGGTTTTCGGATATTTCTTTTCTGTTTTAGGCATTTTGGTGTTTATTTAGAACTATTTTAATGTATTTAAAAGTTTCGCTTTAAACTCTTATCTTTAAATATAACAATTGGAAACATTTAAATAGACGTTGTTGCTCTTAAAATTAAGTACATGGCCCAACTTAGATTGAAAAACAATCTAAGAGGTGATATAGAGGCTTTTCTGTCAATTTTACTTTCTGGTGGGAAGTTTAAGAATAAAATAACTAAAGTCGGAAAATATAGGGGTGGTCTTGTTATAGAAGGAGAGATTCACTTTGAAAACGAATAACTCACAATCAAAGATTGATTCTTACCTTAAGCCAAATTACGAGACTATTAAGATAGAGGGCAAAATGTGCTATCATGAAGGCTCTCAGGGATGGACTAAGATTATCTTCAAGAAAGACATTTTGGAGCTTTGCAAGGAGCTTCAGGATAAACAAAGCGAGTTCGGCTATGAGTTAGAATATCCTACCTCTGAAGAAGCAAAAAGGGAGTTTCTGGAGTGGCTTTCAAAGAATCTTGAACATTGGCCGTTTATGCTGAGGTTCAAGAGGGTGGAAGGGAAGAGTTAAAATACTCTTTTTCCTTCAGGAAAAGATGTCAGAAAATGAGTTTACTGAATTAGAAATGTCAGTTTTAGATATGATTCTATCCAAAAATGACGAGGTTTCTAAATCACTAAAAAATCAACTCCTAAACAGTAAAGTCGGTAAACGAGAGTACACAGGAGTAGGTTTCTTTACAGACATAGAAGTGAAAAAAGAAATATCTCCTTTGAAAGGAAAGCTCAATCTTTATTTAGGAAAAGTGCATGCAGAAATACCTGGCATAGCTCATGGTGCCGGATTTATCTTATTTGTAAAAAATGGATTTCTTAGCATGCTTGAAGGCTATACCTATGGTGAAGATAAGTGGCCAGAAAAAGTATATACATTTACTTTAAAGAAATATGATTTTAAAGATGAAAGAAAAGTTGTTGAATTAAAAAGAAAGTTTGCTTCTAAGGGTAGTTATAGCGGCAATATTCTTTTATTTAAACCAAAAGAAGCTATTAAGTTTATGGATGCATCCAAAAAAGAAGGACTTTATATTTTGGGCTTAGATGGATTTCATTACACTCCTGGAGGCTCTATACAGCCTTCAATGGACGATAGTATAGATCTTTCTGATGCGGCTAAAGGCTCTGAATCTAACTGGAATATCGCAAAAAGATTTATTGAAAAGTATACAGATTCAGACATGTGGTTTGAGGTAGTGGTTTGTACTGAAGAATTTTTAAGTAATAAAGAAAACTGAGAAACAGAAAAATATAAATACTAGCGACGATAAGAAGATATAAGACATTGCATAATGCTCTTGTTTCCAAGGCAGATTGTGTGGGTGTGTAGTTTTCTACTGGGCATCTGGTCTGGGCGTAATACCTTTTTGGTTATTTTCATGGGCGTTAAAAAACGTAGATCCATGCAAATTACCTATATAAAACACCTAGACGGGGCGCATTTATATATGATGTCGAGAATGAAAGGATATATTCGATTGGATAGTTAAGTTCGTGACAAGATGTTATCTCTTAAATGCCGTATTTTTCTTTTCTTCTCTTGAAAGCTTCCTGCCCGCCTTCTAAAATAACTTGGACTTTCTCTTTTATTACTGAATTGTCTATAACTCCTCTTGAATTTATATTTCCCCTTAATCCATTAGACTGCAATACGAACATTAATTCACAGTCACCTAAAACTGGAATATTTGCATTATGGGTTACTACAATTATCTGTCTTTTATCTTTTAATTTTCTTATAGTCTGTACAATACCTGTATAAATAAATGAATTATCTAGAGAGTCTTCTGGTTGATCGATTAATAGAGGCATATCTCGATCTAACATAGCCATTAATAAAATAGCCGTACACTTTCCTCCAGCAGATAATGAATTAATTGACTTCCACTCACCATCAAATAGTTTTATTTCCAAAGAATCTTCTACTTTAATAATTTGTAAATCAAATAGCTTACTTGTAAATTGAGGATATTCTATAACTTTTTGAATATATGTCTTATTCACTCCTGTACGACTATAAATCAAGTCTATGCAATCTGCAGAATTATATTTATTCATCGTATCGACCAAGACCAAAGGCTTTATCTTCTGGCATAGAATCTTTGTTTCTTCTTTACTAGCATAAGACCCGCTCAGAGTAGAAATCATCCAATTAGAATAATCTTCCCAATTGTCTTCTTCTTTTAATTCAATATAAAGGAGGGTTTTAAGATAATTATTTATTATTGAAACCATCTCCTTTCTTTTTTTAGTTATGCTTTGACGTAAAATTACCAATTCGTTTATCATTGTTTCACGTTCCTTTATGAAGATATTACTATCCGATTCTTTTTTCTTTAGCTCTTCTTTTAGTCTTTCTAAATTATTTCTTTCTAGCTCTAATTGCAAATATCCGTCAGCATCGATACCTTTGCTTTTAAGCTCGTTGACAACTTTTTCAAACTCGATCTTTTGAGCAAGATATTTTTTGTTCCATTCTTCTTGTTCTTTTACCAAACGATTAAGAGTATTTTCTAAATTTTCAATTTGCATTCTCTGATTAACCTTAAGAGTAACGTTTAAAGAAGAATACTCGCTCACAAACTTTTTTATGATCTCCTCATTAATTATATTTGCGGAATTAATATCTGCTTCGGAAAGCAGAGCTTTATCTAAATTGCTATTTAAATAAACAAGTTTAGTCCTTATGTTGTTAATTAGTCCTTCTAATATGCTTCTCTCATATTCCCACTTTTTCTGATCACTATTATGATCCTTTAAGCCTTTCTCTTCCAATACTCGAATCTGTTCAACTATTGAGGGAAGCCTCTCCAATTTTCTCTTCAATTCTATTATAGACGAATTATTGTTTACTAAAGTTGTCGCATTTGCGTTGAGTTTGATTATAAGATTTTTTTCATCATCTTTAAGTGTACCAAAATTTATGTACTGATCAAGCATTTTTAATTGACTTTCACCATCTTTTGCTATAGCAAATAATTCCCCTTGACTATAACTCTCAACGCTGAAAAATTCTGAAAAGCTTTCAATACTCATCTCCAATATCTGACCGTCTTCTCTAAAAATTTTAAGATCTTCTCCTAGCTTTCTTTGAATAATATAAAATTGACCGCCCTTGCCTCTAAGTAAAACAGAAACCATTCCCCTCCCTAGAATACCGTTTGTCATATCCTTGAACTCTTCTCTCATTTTTTGTGTTTTATGTTGAGAAGAAAGAACAAATCTTAAAAGTTCGATAGCAGTTGTTTTTCCAGTCCCTTTTCCACCGATTATGGAGTTTAAATTTTCATTAAATCGAAATATCTGACCATCTAGAAATCCTCCTTCTATATACATGCCTATAATACAAGGATGGTTATGAAGTTCACTCGGGCTATATCTTATTCTCGATTCTCTATCTGAAAGGGCTTGTTTTAGTCCATTTATATTTGGTTCACCCATCTTAAGCAAAATAAACTCTTTTCCAATCTCTTCTAAGCTGTGAGCGTCTGACCCTTTAATGCAAGCAAGTAATCTTTTATAAGTAGGATCGGATCCGTCAAAATATTTAGCGTTTTCAATATTTGCTACTTCAATTCCTCTCAAGTTAGGGTCCTGAATTAAACTAGTTCTTTGTTGTCCGCTCATACCACTAATGATTCCTTTGTCGCTGTAAGCGTGAGCTCCGATAGCAATACCTCCAGAATCAGTTATCTCTTTAAGGATTTCAGGAATGCTTTTACTTGTAATTGCATTTAAATCACCTTGCTTTTTTGAGTCCATCCCAATTTTCGCCATACATTCCCGAATCTCTATTATTGGTTTTGCAGGGTCAAATAATGCAAGAAAGTGTAATCCGACTTTTCCGCCAGCAACGTTCACTTCAAATCCTGGAAAAACAGTTACTTTAGTGTTCTTTGAAGCTAAAATGACTTCTTCACAATATTCTACAGAATTGTGATCGGTTACGCCAAGAATTTGAATATTTTGAGAAATAGCCTGCTTTATAATTTCTGCTCCTCTAACAGCCGGACTCTTATAATCTTTAGATGCAGGAGTATGAACATGCAAATCTGCTTTGAAAAACACACATCCTTCGTTTTCTTTCAGAATTTTATCTTTAATTTCTGATATTTCCATCTTATTTACTACCTCGAGAATATTTTAAACTTATTCGTTTTAAGTGTAGTAGCATCTTGAGACTAAGATCTTCCTTTCTTATTATAAATTAAATCAAGCATTTTCTCTAACCTCTCAATAGCCCTCTCTAGTCTCTCAATCTTCCCAGGACTAGCTTTAATTTTCTGCCGACAAAGTTCTGATAATGGAACTCCCAACTCTAAAGATTCAGCTTTTAATCTTTCTAAGGTGGGAGTTTCTACAAATATATGGATTTGAGCATTTCTTCTCATGATCAGATTATACAGAAATTAATGGTTACAATAGCGTAAAATGTGGGCGCCCACAGTTTTACTTACTAATCTTCGTTCTGGCTTTCTTCATACTGCGCCAAAAGCTCTTGTCCTTCTTCAGAATCGAAGTCAACAAACTCAATACTTGGCTTGTTTCTATCGACCTTTCTGAATTGTTTGAGCCTTTCATCTACAGTATAGCCTTTAAACTCTGGCAATTTTGTAACCATTTTAACCTCCTGTTTGGTATTTAATTGAGTATTTATCTTTTTTTGTCTAATATGGTTGAGAATCATTTTTAGATTATCGATTATTTCTTCAGGATCAACTTTCTCGTAGAACTCCCCCATTACTCTTCCACCTCTTTTTCTCGTTCTTCATCTATTTGGTCATTCTCAGATTCGCATTCATAGATAGATTTACCATTACCTAAACATTCGAGGAATTCTTCTGCTCTTTCTTCACTGCCCCCCATTCTTTCCCCCATTGAATTTCTTAGTCTCATTACCCCAACAATCCCAGCCCGGCATACTTTGGCGAGCAAATAGCTCAATTCTTGGCAAGTCGCCCATCAATTGTACAATCTTATCTCTAATCTCATCAGGTTTCCTACTATGCTCTCTTAGATGAGATAAAACAATTTGAGAAACTTTGTTTGACTTTCTTTGTAATTTACCTCGCAATCCTAAAACGCAAATTTCGGCATTAGCACGAGTCCAGTTTCCCATTCCAACAAAGGGTGTGCCTTTTCGTTTATTCGTCTTAATCCAATTAAATGCGACAGTTACGTACCTAAAGCCCCATCGCTTTACAGTTTCAAGGACTTCGGGTAGTATTGGAAAAGTAACCCAAAGGAATAAAGCGCAATTATCTGCTGCAAGTTTATCTATTGGAAATCTGTAAATGTCCTCAATTGGAACAGTCTGATAGTGCTTACTTACATCTGTTCCATACTTCCAAGGCGGATCTGTATAGATTATATTGTATTTCTTTCTTATTCTTACGTTCCACTTGAATTCTTTTCTTGCATTCATAAGAAATCTTGAAGATTTCTTCTTTAAGTATCGCCTTGATATTTTTATTACACAAAATTTTACGTAAAAAATTACGTAATTTTCCTATCAAGGCCATATAAAAGTCCAAGCCATCAAGGCAGGTCATGGAAAAATGCATTGTGTGCAAAGCTGACTTGATAAAACAAGAAGAAGACCTCTGCTACACTTGTTTTTCCTTTTTTAAGTGGAAGTATAAAAAGAGCTTTCCCAAGTGGCTCGAAAGCACAAGAGCCTTTTATAGTAGCGCAAAACGCAAGCGCTCAAATAAAGCGGGGAGGTTACTATGAAAACGCAATTTGTGACTTTAGGGTTGTTTGTGGTTGTTTTAACCATATTAGCAACTAACTTTGTGGCAGCTGTAGAGTTTAATCAAACGATTTCTGCTCAGGATAAGGCAACGTTTGACCAGATTCTAGAGCCTGTAATGAAGATATACAATTTAGTCAAATATGCTGCAAGTGTTTTAGCAGTATTAGTCTTACTGTTTGCAGGAGTTACTTACATGATAAGTGGAAGTGATCCAGGTAAACGCGAGAAAGCTAAAAACATGGCAATGTATGTAGTTATTGGCTTAATTGTAATCTGGGCTGCACCGTTAATTGTTAATTTTATTGTGAAATAGCCATGAAGACCCTTGCCATAATGGGGCTTGTACTTGCAGCAATGCTTGTGCAAGCCCCTGGGGCTTTAGCATTAGATTGCTTTAGTATTTCACAGGTAAATAGGGTGGTTTGCCAAAGCATACTGGATTCAAATATAACTTTGGAAGAAAAGGAAGCATTAATTTCAAACCTAGAATACTCAAGCAAATACTATCCAGACCATAATTACATCTTCCTAAGAAACACGGTTCTAAACATAAATACTGCGCCTTATGGAGTTCAACTTCACCAAGGTCAATTTGTAAAAGATGCATGGATGAGCATTTTTGCAGTAATGCCTTCAGTTCTTTATAATAATACTTTACTTGTGTCTTCCCAAGCCAAGCTTTTAACAGGCTTTAATTATCGTATTGACATTCCTCAAGATTATACCAGTTCAGGATACCCCAACACGAATCAGGGCGACTGTAAGAGAACATATATTTTAACAAGCAATAATTCCGAAAACAAAGTTTTTGCAAATAGCAATAATCAGGGGAGCGGAAGGTTAGTAGATTTAATCTTGAATTCAGATTCTAGAATAACTGCCCAATATAATGTCTCTGTTGATGTTTTAGTGGAGCATTATAGCTGGAATAGATATTGCTGCAGATGGTATTCGGATAATACTTGCAGAAGATATTGCACTTCTTGCGACTACTCTCATCAGGAAGTAAGGCCAGATAGGATTAGCATTAATGATAGTTTGAATGTTAAATTTTATAACAATACTTTGATCGGAAGCCTAAAAGTTTTAGATCAATACGACCAAACCACAAAAATCGACCCTAATTTTAGCAATTCAATAGAAATCAAATTTAATGACTCTTTATTCTCTTTTTATGAATATGAGATTGAAATTAATTATTCAAAACCACCTTATTATATTGCCACTCTAAAAGCAAGGGATTACAAAAAAGAGCAGACTAATAATTTATTCAAGGAAAATGATAATCTTATTGTTAAGAATACTAAAGGATGTAGAATTAGATCTTTTGATTTGTTTAACACACAAGAAAGCAACTGCGACTTAGAATATTACGATTATGGATTCTACATCACTACAAATAAGCTTTGGTATGCTTCAGGTACAATCATAAATGTTAGCGTTATCCCCCGGAACATTACAGTAAATCTGACTTACGGAAGTCAATCAAAACTTATTTCTGGAAATACAAGTTTTACAGCAGAACTTTATGCAAATAAGTTAAGGGCAACTTACAAAGATAAAAGCTCAGAGCACAATGTTTTCGTTTATGATAAAAGCAAACTTTCTTTGCTTTACAAGTTATTAGCCTTTCTTCTATTTGTTTATATTTTCTATAAATTGGGAAAGAAGTTCTTCAGGAGGGTAAGATGAGAAAGTTATGGTTGATCCTATCTGCTATACCTATTTTATTGCCTTTGGCGAGTGCTGAGGAATGTGGTTTACTCAATTTAGCCACCTGCATTCCTCAAAAGATTTATGATTTTATTATTGGGATAATCAATGCTCCAATCTCGCCTTTACTTACATTAGTAAAATCTCTTTTGACTGAGCCAGTTAGGACTACATTATTCAGCCCCATTTGGGCAATCATGGTTTACATCCTTTCTTTATTTTATGGACTCTTAATCCTATACTCGGGATTTAATTTCATTCTCTCAGGCTATAATGCCGCAAGACGAGAAAAAGCAAAAGAGTGGTTAAGAAATGTTTTGATTATGATTGTTTTAGTGCAAGCCTCTTACTTTCTTTATTCTTTAGTCCTAGACTTAAACAGCCTAATGACTGCGGGAGTAATGAATATTATTGATGAAAATTTCTTCAAAATTACAGCAGATAACATAATTAATATTGGTTTACAATTCTTCTTTTCTGTAATATATGTAATTGCTTTATTATTAGCTGCCTTAGTGCTTACAATAAGATATTTGATAGTTGCGGCAGGGGTAGTTTTGATACCGTTAGCAATATTTCTTTACTATATTCCGCCCCTTCAATCCTACGGGAGAGCAATACTTTATTTTCTTGCAAGTTGTATCTTTAGCACGTTCTTGGATGCAATTATATTTCTTGTGAGTTCAAAACTCTTAGAAGTAGGCTTATTTGCAGATTTTAAAATTCTTGTAATGATTTCTGCTTTCGGTCTTGCAAACCTATTGATGCTCTATCTTATGTTTTTCTCAATGCTCCGTGCAGCACTTAATATGACTGATAAAGTGGTTGGATTAATAGCGATGGGGGCAAAATACTTTGCATAATGACTTATCAAATACCTCAACAACTAGAGTACAAAGAGAAAATTATGTTTGGATTAACCTTCAAACAGTTAGCCTATGCTCTGATATTCGGAATTCCAGCGATTATAACGCTTAAAGTCTTTGGCCTAACTGTAGGACTAACCTTTGCTTTCTTCTTAGCAGCAATAGGGGTTTGCTTTATGTTTTTTGATTTTGACGAGAAGGTTAAAGATTATTTTAACTTCTTTAAATATCGTGAAGTGGCTTTGTTTAAAAATGTGGAGAAATCATTTTATGACTCCTTTGGTATAAAAGAGATCAAGGATAAGTTTATTATTGATAAAACTGGAAAGAAAATAGCAGTACTAAAGATTAACCCAATTAATTTCAATATAAAACAAGACATAGAAAAAGAATCAATTATGATTGCTTTTCAAAAATTCCTAAACTCTCTGGACTTTCCAACTCAAATCATAATGAATACAGAAGGATTGGAAATATCTGACTATCTTTCCTCTCTTGAAAAAAGAGTGGCTGAAGAAGGGCTAAAAACTATTTTTGAAGACTTTAAGTCATTTCTTAAGACGACTATTTCAAATGATAAAATAATGAACCGAGTTTTCTATGTTGTAATTAGGGAGCAGGGTAATATCGATATCCAGGTAAATATCTGCATAGAGAGGTTTAATGCCCTAAATTTAAGGGTCAGTAGATTAGATAATTACGAGCTTTCAAGGCTTTTGCGAAGTTATATTCCTAAAGGCGAACCTATAGAAAAACCTGAAAGAAAAGAAAGCAGATTAGAGAAGTTAATAAAAAAGATCATAAAAAGAAAGAAAAATAAACACTTCGCTAAGCCATTAGTCTTATTTGAAAGCAGGCCTGATTTAATATCCGCAAATAAAGATTTCTACCGTGTTATTTATGCTTCTGGATACCCGAGAACAGTTGAGCCCGGCTTTTTAGATAAAATTGTAAGTCTCTTAGGGGATTTTAATCTAAGTTTATTCATAAAGCCATACCCGATAGATACAATGCTTATTGATATTAATAAGGAACTTCAAAAGCAACGTGCTGATCTATACTCTATGCAATTAAAAGGAATAATAAATCCCACCTTAGACATTCAGCATAGGGATACTAGGGGAACACTAGAAACTCTGCAGAAAGGCAAAGAAAGGTTATTTAATATCGGACTTTATATTTTGTGCAAAGCTGACTCTGAAGAGAATTTAAATATCTTAACAAAGAAAATTGAAGCAGAACTTAATAGTATTATGATTATGCCTAGATTTGCATCTTTTAGGATGTTAAAAGGATTAAAATCAGTAATGCCTTTAGGAATTGATGAATTAAAGAATAACCGAAATATAACTACCTCTGCTTTATCTGCTTTCTTTCCGTTCACTAGCCAATTTTTGCAAGTGGATAATAGTGGTGTCTGGCTTGGCTTAAACAAAAACAACATTCCAATCATAAAGGATATCTTTAAACTTCCAAATCCTAATGGAGTAGTCCTGGCGCAATCAGGGGGTGGAAAGTCTTACTTTTGTAAGCTTTTGATTACTCGTTACTTGCTTAATGGGGCTAAAGTAATGATAATTGATCCGCAGGGAGAGTATAAAGGGGTTGTAAAGCGCTTTAACGGCCAAATAATCGATCTTTCTACAGATTCTGATACTTTGATTAATCCTTTAGATCTTATGGGGCATGACTATACTGAAAAGCGCCTAAGCTTAATGGATTTAATGCCTGTAATGCTAGGAAATCTTTCGGAGCCGCAAAAAGCTTTTTTAGATAAGGCAATAACTAACGCTTATGCAAATAAAGGGATAGAAATGGGTGACGAAGACTGCTATAATTATGCTTCTCCCATCTTAAGCAATTTACTAGACAGTTTAAATGGACTTTATGAAGAAGCTACGCAAATTGAAAAGGCTACATTAAGAAGCTTGATTAACAGGCTTGAAATGTATGTAACCGGCGTATTCAAATTCCTTGATAGGGAAACAAACCTGCATTTTGACAATCGCTTAGTGTGCTTTGATTTAGGAAATATGCCTAAACAAGTAAAACCTGTAATTATGTTTCTAGTTTTAGATTATGTTTATATGAGAATGAAGTCGGATGCTTCTAAAAAGATACTGCTTGTTGATGAGGCTTGGTCATTATTATCTAGAACAGAGGATGCAAGTTATATCTTAGAAATTGTTAAAACTTGCAGAAAGTTTAACATGGGCTTACTTTTAATCAACCAAGAAGTTGAAGACTTGCTTAATTCTCGCGCAGGCAAATCAGTTTTAGCAAATTCTGCTTATACTATGCTTCTTAGGCAAAAGCCCTCTGTAATTGATAACATTTGTGAGACTTTCCACTTAAGCGCATCAGAAAGAGAACACTTGCTTACTGCAGATGTTGGACAAGGGCTATTGATAATGGAAGACGAGCACTCAATAATAAAAGTAAAAGCTTCTAAAGAAGAAGACAATATCATAAAAACAAAAGCGGAAGAGATTGTAAAGAAAGAAAGGGTAATTGATTGGAATAAACCTAAAGTAAATATTAATGTCAACCTAAAAAAATATGTAAATAAAAGAAAAGAACTTACTGAGCCTGAAGTAAAACATCTTTTAAAAAAAGGCTTTCAGGAATATACCAATCATAGCATTGTAACTGGGATAAAAGAAGATTATATAATTAAGCCATCATTTAATGAAAGCGTTACACACTTATTTTTTGTTTACGATATTGCAGAATATTTAAGGTCAAAGGGGCTAAACGTGGAAACTAATGCTACAAGAATGCCTGATGTTGTTTTTGAGGTTAATAATAAGCGATACGCTCTTGAAGTTGAGACTGGAACTGTAATTGAAAACCCTAATAGAGTAAGGGATAAAATAAGGCTGCTTAAGGAACAAAATTACAACGGATGGTTTTTCGTGCTAACTAGCAAGCATAATGTAAAAGAATATAAAAAATTTGGAAAGACTGTTGATCCAAGAAGCCTAAAGGGATTTTTAGACAAGATTATAAAAAAGTCCTAGAAGTTGCCCATAGGAAAATGTGAGTGTAATTATCACCTAACGACGCTAAAATCCATATTTCTAGGCTATTTTGCCCACAGACATATATGCCTTTTCTTTTTATGGGCAACTTCTAGGGTCTGGGTGCTAACGGCTATTTTTTACTCATGCATAAAAAGAATAATAACGGGACTGCATCGCTTTCTTTCTTTTCAAGTTCTTCTATTTCTTTTCTAAGTTCCTTGTAGGTGTGGTGGCGAATAATCATATACGAAAATTCTCCTTGTTTTTTCTTCAAGTCTGGAAAATCATTGAGAAGCGGCTTTTTAATTCTTAAAGTATTCCAAGCCTGGGACGCTTCGTGATAAAGCATTCTACCGCGAATTTTCACTTTTTCCTTTGTTGGCTTTAATATGATGAGGTCTTCTTTTAAATCGGCAACCATGTGTCCCCTACCACACTCTTTACACCTCTTAGGAGTTTATCTTCACTATTATCTCCTTAGTTTCTTTGGATAATTTTTCGAATGCTTCATCGCCTTGAATTGACCAGACAAATCCGTCATGTTCTGTAAGTTTGATCTCTCCATCCTTCACATTTATTAAAAAATTAAATTGCCTGACTTTCTTTCCGCTCCCTGAAATATAATCAAAAGAATCAATATACTTAATGACTTTTTCAACATCCAAGTTAGTTTCTTCTTTTACTTCTCTTTTAAGCGCATCTAACAACCCCTCGCCCTCTTCAAGTTTTCCGCTTGGCAATTCATTTATCCCACCCATAAAGTCATCAGCAGGTCTATTTAATAAAAGAAATTTCCCTTCTTTGTTAAGAATAACTGCTCCGACCACAAACTTTTGAATTCCATCTTTTTTTGCTTTGGCAGTTATTTTATTGATTAAATCATTGTCAACCATCGCACTTTTATAAAAGTTTATTACCTTTTTAAAAGCAAGTATGTATTTATTAGCAATTTCTTCATCTTCCGCCCTGTGCCACACAGGCAGTTTCAGTGCACAGTTATAAAATTTCTCAGCTTGAGGAAAGTCCCCCCTCTTATATTTTACATTCCCCTTGTATCCTGGGAAGAGTTTCTCAGGCTCTTGGAATAAAGGGTATAAGTTTAATGGAGCAGTTGAATTTGGAATGTCTAACTCTATGCACCCTTCCGCTTTTAAGGATTCGTAAAACTTTTCTCTGCTTAAGCCCCCAAGCTCCTCAGGCTTGTATTTAATAACTAAAGCATACCAAGTAGGTTTGCTATATTGAGGTAGAGGAATTATCTCCAAGCCTGGAAGTTTACTAAGTTCTGTAGCTATTTTATTATAAAAGTAATTTCTCCCTTCAAGGATGTTTTGAATTTTATTTAATTGGTCAAGTACGATTGCACATGCCAAAGGGTGAATCCTTAATTTTAAGCCCATTCCAGTTATAGAAAACTCAGATAAGGGGTAATCCTGTGGAATCTCTTTTTTGCATCTTTTATTATAGTGGCCCAGTAAAAGTGCTTTATAAAAAATCTCATCATTGTCTGTAAGTATAAATCCTCCTTCACCTCCAGAAAGGGTTTTTTGGCCTTGCAAGCTGAATGCCGAGGCATCTCCAAATGTACCTACTTTCTTATTATTATATTCTGCAAAATGCGCGTGAGATCCGTCTTCGAGTAACACCAAGTCATGTTTCTTCGCAAGAGAAGTGATTTCATCCATTTGGCATGGAACCCCCCACATATGCGTCACTACAATCGCTTTTGTTTTCTTAGTTATTTTCTTCTCTATTTCCTTAACATTGATGTTTCCATCTTCCTTGCAATCAGCTAAGACAGGTATTGCACCTAAAAAGAATAGGGGTGTAGCAGTTGCATAAAAAGTATAGGCTGGGCAGATTACTTCATCCCCTTCTTTTATGCCCGTACCTAAATACATAGTATATAGAGCCATTGTTCCTGAATTAAATAAGAGCGCGTGTTTTACTCCATAAACTTTCCTAAGTTTTTCTTCTAATTCCTCTATGGCCCCAGACCTATCGTAAATTGAGATACTTGAATGGAGTTGTTTTATTACTGCCTCTTCAGTTTGTTTATCTATTTGGGGCCAAGTATAATGTGGCGCTGGATTCTCAATTGTTTTCTTGCCGCCAAAAATAGCTAAATTTTGAGCCATTTCTCCTCCAAAATATTTCTAACTTTCTCATAACTTCCACTATTCTTCGACTTGTAACATGCTTCGATAAAAGCTAAGTGTTTTAAATGAAAGTCTGGGTTGCTGGGATTCATCTTGCCTTCTGAGATTATCTTACAGAAATAATCTATTTGTTTGCTTGAAGCAATTAAGCCAGAACTAGTCAAGCGCATTGAATCTTGCTCTATTCCTTTTGTATCATAGCGAACAATCTTGTCTCTTTGAATTTCAATTATTCCTTCGCTGCCGCTTATTTTGATGCATTCTTCTTTTGGAGCAATGAAGCGCGATAATCTCATTGTGCCGTGTAGTCCAGTATTATATCTAAATAGTATATTAGCTGTATCCTCAGCATCATAATACTCTTCAGGTTTTGCAAGGCAGGACATCTCTGCATGAACTTCACTTGGCAAGCCAAAATACCAGATTAAAAGGTCAATCATGTGATACCCCATGTCTAGAATGCAGCCTCCACCAGCTTGCTCTTTATTACCTCTCCAGCCTTCATGCGGATTGCTCACATGTAAAGAGTATTTTATATCAACCATAAATGGAGTCCCGATTTTATCAATAAACTGAAAGAACATGTAGTAAATTGCATTAAATCTGCGTTTTAGCGCAGTCATTATATGAATTCCTTTTTCCTCTGAAAGTCTTTTAAGATACATGGCTTCTTTTAATGAAATTGCAAAAGGTTTTTCTTTCAAAATATGAATCCCTTTAGCGGCTGCTTTTTCAATAATCTGTTTATGCGAGTTATTTGAAGAGCTAACTATAATAAAATCTAATTTTTCAGTGTTAAGCAATTCATCAACAGAGGTGTAAGTGGGAACTCTCAGTTTTGTTCCGATATCTGTAAGGGAGTATGGATTAATATCGCATAGAGCTACAAGTTCTGCATTTTCCGAATTTATAATTCCAGGCAAATGGTCGCTTATTGCTTGTCTGCCTACGCCTACGATTGCTGCGCGAAGTAAATCTCCTCTTTTGTTGTCCAATTTAAGCACGATATTTATTCATCTCTTTTAATTTAGTTAAGAACTTAAACTGGGTTTGTACATATTCATTATTTCTGTCTGCGTCTAACCTTTCTTTAATGCTGTGTAATACCTCAGCGACACTCATGAATTTATCTTCACCCCAAGTATCTTCTTCAGCCTGATGCTTTACAAATTCCTTAACTTCTCCTGAAAAGAAATGCATTTCATCACCCTGAAATTGTTCATATCTCTTCTTTTGTTTCTCTGTCTGAGCCCAATTTGGACCCCAAACTAGATTTGCAGAGCCAAGAGTTTTCAGATTAACTATTACTGCACCTGTTTCTTCTAGGGTTTCACGAATCATTCCATTTTCAACAGTCTCGCTTTCATCAATCCCTCCGCCTGGAAAAATTACAAATCCCTGCTCACTTTTTTTAGCCAAGAGTTTTCCATCTTTATTAAAGAAGTATCCTTCACAGTTCTTCCTAAATGGCAATTTTGATCTTTCCATCACCTCACCTCCTTTTGACTTATAGCTGATCTTATCTCTTTATAGATTATGTCTGTAAGTTCGCTCTCAGGTAAAGTAGCATTTACTCTCAAAAATTGAGTTCTTTGCAAGACCTTGGGCTTATCTTTACCCATAACTCTTTCATAGCCCTCTCTAAATAATCTTAGATCATCAAGTTCTTCTTCAAATTTCTCAGGCCTGTCACAAATCCTTTGTGCGGCTGCTTCTGGCTGAATATCTAAAAATACTGCCAGATCTGGCCTAACTTTAGCTTCCATTACATCCAAAAACCAAAAAGGAAGCCTGTCAATATGGCTGGCATAAGCAGTTACAATAGACCTATCTGCTAACAGCACAGTATCTGGCTGAATTTCGCCATTTAAGGCGCGTAGGTTGGCTCTTGAAGAGAAAGCATACAGTGTCTCCTGTAAATACCTCGAGTGCTTTACATGTTTAAGAACAGGATGGCCTGCATAGACCTGTTTTATCATTCTACCCCAAGGATTATTTTTAGCAGAGTAATTATACAATGCAACAGGCAATCCCTCCCCCCTCATTACCCTATATAATCTTTTAGCTTGTGTTGACTTTCCTGCCCCATCTATTCCCTCTAATGCAATAACCTTCATGAAAAGTAGTCCTCCCTTTGTTCTTCTCTTCTCACATCTACTGTAGAGCAGTGTAATCCTCCCCCAAATAATTCACTATGCCTTAACCTAAAAGGTATTGGCTCAAACCCTGCTCTTTCTAAAGCATTGATAGTTAATTCTGCTGTATCTCTAATAAGTATTCTCCGCTCATCTAAGGATAATACATTTACACTCATTCCAACATTAGTAGCCATTTGTAGATGATCATTAGGGTAATCCCATTGAGTGCCTTTATCCAATATTTGGATTCTATCCCATTTTTGTAATGCTTTAGGCAATCTTTCATAAGACCCGTACATTGCACCTTCATTAACCAATAATCTGCCAGGGGCAATCGGAACAAAATGACCATCAATATGTGTGTCACATAAACGTATTGGGTGTACCCTGTACTCTGAACCTAAATGTCTGGCTAACCAAACTGCCCCAAGTTCATGGTTTTTTGTTCCAACGTTCATAACAATGTCTCTGCCAAATTTTAAGCAATTTGCTGCATCAAACGCAATTTCATATTGCGCTTCTACTTGTTCAATTGGCGGTATTCCTCTGCTCAAGGTGTTTTTCCAAAAAGAAAAATCAAGAGCATTATCATCTAGCGATGGCCTGGGAGCTACAGTCCATCTTGCACCGCTTCTAAAGTATTCCATAAAGACTTCCCTCAAAAGAAGGTGCTCAAAATATCTCTTTCTGTTTGTCGGAGGAGATTCAATAATTTCATCGCCCAAGCAAAGATACATATCCCTGGGTGAATCGCATCCGGTTGTGTACGAAGCAAAGTGGGGAGTTTTGACTTCTTGAATTTGGTCTAGTCTTTTTGGCCTTCTTACAGTTACTCCCTCCCTTTCAAGTAAACGCTGAAGGTCGTCCAGATCTGCTTGCCTTTCCTCAATATATCTTTGATCGATTTTATGCGGCTGATTTCGATCTACAAAGTTGCCATCACGATTATTATACATAAACCTAAAAGTCCGGTCAATTCCTTGATGGTTAAAATTAACGCAAGAACCGATAATAACTTCCCTTAATGGAGCCCATTCCGTATAAACGCTCACTCTTGGTGTTTGCACCGTAGTCATCCCAATATTCGTCTAAAACTGTATTTAAAGATAGTTTAGAAATTCGCTTAATTTAAAGTGAAAAAATTAGGACTTTAATAGATTATTTAACAAATAGAGAGATTGTTAAGTAAATTACTTAAATGAATTATAATCCATGCTCAAAATTAAGCTTTATTCCACTTACTTTTCTTATTACCTTTCCTTCAGCGTCAACACTAATAAAGCCAGAATCTTTTAATTTTTTAGAGTAAGCGCTGATAGTAGCTACAGATTTTTTCAAAGTTTTTGCAATTTCAGTTATTGTATGTGATCCATTTGCCATTGTTAAGATATCCAGGCAAATTCTACTTTTTAGGATGCTCCCCATTTCAATTGCCTGATTTTTCTTTGAAATACTCATAATTGCTTCATGAACTTCTCCTGTTCTCTCCTTGTAAAGTTTTTTGTATTTTGAAAGGTATTTATGCAATTCTTGTGCAAGGTTATCCAGTATCTTGTCCTTCGAAGAACCCTCATCTAATCCACTTTCTTCATTAAAGTAATTCAATAGTTTAAGAAATTCAGAGGTCTTATTATTAGCATGCATTAAAATATATTTTATTTCATCAAGAGTCATATCCCACTCAGGGCAACGCTCTTCATACACTATATAGGGGACAGTTTCCATTAACAAAAACACGGGATGATTAGTAATTATGCCCTCTTCGATCATTATTTTTCTCGTTGCAATATAAAGGCTCTTTTTGTAATAATCTGAAAATACAATGTCCATATGCTCATCTCCATCTTCAGGATATAATTTACATAGCGAATTTGAGAAAAACAGATCTAGAGAGATCTGAAAGATATGGGAGCACTTCCTAAAGTCAGCGAAGTCCCTCACAGGCAGTCTTGCTAAAACTGAGAAAAATTGCTGGAATAAGTCTTCTTTCTTAAAAGAAACTAATCTTTTCCATAAATCAGATGACCTATATATGGAAAGGTTAGAGTCATCAAAACCCATTGTTTTTGCAATTCCTCTCACTTCCTGCATTTTTTCTTCTATAAACTCATCTTTATCCTTCACCTTATCCGCGCAATATTTCTTAAAATAAGGATTGGCTAAGGTGTTCATGTCCCACATTATCAAAAATACTTTGAAATTGTGTGCTTTAACAAAATTATGCAATTCGCTGAGAGTTGCAAGAATGTCATAGTTTGGAGTTATATATGTAAACGAGCAAAGCACATTAAGTCTAGAGTTCTTCTTTAAGACATTTACTTGTTGCTTAAAGTCTTCTTTATCCTCAGGTATGATATCTGTTTTCACCCTTTTTATCATCTAAAGTATATTGCCGAACCTATTTATAACTCTTATCTTTTGATAATAGAATTTTTTCTGGCAATAAAACTGTACAATTTTCTGTACAGAAAAAGGTACAAATAAAAGTACTAAAAAAGTCACTAGGCAATATTTAAAGAGTTAAACTTATTCAAAGGTATGGAGACAAAAATTCTTCAGCCATGCAGAAATGTATTAAACATTAAAGGGAAAATTGCTTATGGTGATAGTAGCAAGACTTGGAGTAATATTCGGCTTAAAAAGGAAGTAATTGATGAATTTCCTGCATTGAGGGAAAGAAGGTCAAACTTCTTATATAATATGCTTTTTTACAGAAGCTATAATGAACTCGAAAAGGCAATAAGAAAAATGAGGCGAAAAAAGTTACCATTGCCTCTTTTGGTGTTTTTAATGAAAGAAATTGGAAAAGGATAATTATAATTTATTCTAAAGGTAGAAGCAAGTTTAGCAAAGTAATTAACATTGGGGCTAAACGTAATTGACTTAATAATATAATAAGATTTAAGCGTGCATGTACACCTATAAAGTGGTTACATTAGAAAGGTTTAAATAGGGGTATATTATACTACTTTTAGATAGCAACATGGTATCAGACAAGGCAAAACAAACAATTGAAGGCATGGAAAATGGCAGATATGCTAATAATAGAGAGATCTCTTTAGGCGGAGTTTCTTATACTGCTCGGGATGTACTCATAAAAGCGCCTTTAATTGCAAGACTTAATGTTTATTTTGTAGGCGGTACAGGGAGAGGTAAAACTCAACTTGGGCACGACCTTTTAAGCTACTTTGGTGATTCTTCATGTTATGCAATGGGTCGCCCAGACTTTGAGCCTTCAGAACTATTGAAACAGGTGCGGTTGGGTAATCTAAAAGATGTAAAAACCGATAAAGAATTAGTAGAATTAACAGAAAACGTTAGAAAACAACTTTTCTTTATTGATGAATTAAACAGAGCACCCCCAATTGTTCAGAACTATTTCTTTGACTTTTTTGATGGAAAACTGGTTCATGATGGCAAGATCTTTAATTTAGGAACAGACGGTTACAGTATAGGTTTTGCTACGGGAAATTTAGGGGATGGAGAATACGTTGGAGTTTCTGATTCTGATAGGGCATTAAAAGACAGGATGCATATGATTGTAAAGCTTGACCATCCAGATTACAGACCAACCCCTCAAAATCTCTTAGGCGTATTTAGAGGAAAGAAAAACCCTCGTTCAGATATGCCTTCTCAGTCAAAAGAGGTTACAAAAGAAGATATACTTGCGTTGCATAAAGAATTTGGAGATAGGGAGATTCACCCCATTTTACCAGTTTTAGGAGTTTATTTCTCCGAAGGATTAGATTATCTTGAAAATGTAAAGGGCAATAGTAAGATTAAATGCGATGCAAGATGGCCTAATTTAGAGGGAATCAGAACAGACATTGATGAAAACAAAGTATTTCCATTCTCACCAAGAGGAGTCTTATCTGCAATTGGATTAACTGGTGCTCTTGCCATGATTGCTGAAGCCAAAGGCAAGCAACCAAACACCACTAATTTATTTTTAGATGCCCTTCGTTTGACTTCTCCTTATTCAGGAGTAATATCTCCAACATATATTGATCAGGAACATAGTGGAGATGTTTATTCGGCATTTGATACACTTTTTGGAGCAAATTCATTAAACCGAAGGCAAATAGGTGAGAAAGTTTCAAAGCTAGAAGAGGCAGTTGCACTTGCAGAAATAGGCGTGACTGATTCTGATTTGTTACAAGATATTGCACCTATCGAGGGTAGATGGACCGCAGTTAAACAAGCAATACAAGACTATGCCCAAGCAAACAAGGATGATCCAAATCCTGAAAAGATTAAATTAAGAGATATAGTTGCTAGAGCAAGAAGAGAGCAAGGAGGAAAGTAAATGAACAACGCAGACCTTTATAGGCAATGGGTGGGAAGGTATGCAGAAAGGATAGCAAAACCTCTTCCTAGCGGAGGAGCAAATCCAACTCCTCCAAATCCAGCAGGACAGCCTGATCCAAACGCAGGAACGCCTTTAGTCGTTCCAGTAAGTTTTGGTAATGCTTTTTTTCTCACGGGACAGGTAGGTAAAGATTTTCTTAAAGAATATAATGAAAGAGTAAAAAGAGACTATGCAGACGCTCAAGCTTTAAGGGTATTAAATTGGGATGACTCTAAGCAAGCAGTAACAGGCTCAAACCCTTTTGCAATTGTCCTTACTAATATGATTCTGCAAAAAAGCGGCACTCGTACAGCAACTCAGGCAGAGCTAGAAAAAATAGCACAAGGTAACACGCTTCCGATAAAAGGAAATCATTATGTAGAATCATCTCTTGTATGGAGATCAAATGATAATCCAAACGAATATTTAGCAAGGAATATCGCAACTCGAGCCCAAGGTTTAGGTATTATACTTAATCCAGGTAAGGCATATGTTTTACCTTTATATGCACTTAATTTAGAGAAAGATAACAATTCGCCACATAAACTTGCTTTTGGTCTAGGAAGAGATGGTGTGGACTTTCGCTCAGCTTACTTTGAAGCACCTATACTTAATAGTAAAAGTGGCTCTTATATTAGTTATACTGATATAGACGAAAAAACAGGACTGCCTACCAAAGTTTACGATAGTGACGTTCCTAATAAGAATAGACAATTATGGACAAGAAACTCAGGCCTTTCGGGGTTGTACCTCAACAGGAGCCTCGATGTTGGCTCGTACAACGTTGATTTGGCGGGCTCGAGCGAGAGCGGTCGGGTAGTTTGCATTAGCGGCGCAGCCGCCGCGCAAAAAAGCTAAGAAGGACAAAATAAAATATGAAAAACGAACTTTCAAACATCAAACGCGAACTTGAACAGCAAAAAGACACAATTGGGTTAATCGGAGTTAGATTAAATGTTGATGAAGTAAAAGGCAACTCTTTATCTGCACATATTACAACTGATTGGAGAGAAATTAACATTTCATATGGACGAGATATTGACCTAGTTCCTGATGCTGAAACTAAGCATTTTGTTGCAGTGAGAGAAATTAAAGATCCAAAATTAAAAACAGGAAAAGATATACTTGACCACGAAGCAGGACACAGAGAAAACAAAGTGGGGGAGCGTTATGGTTGCCCATATGATTTAGAAACTCATGTAAGAATAAAAGAAGCTGTAGCGAGAGGATTAAAAGAAATTGGAAAAGAAGGACTAGAAACATATGTTACAAATGCTTTTGAAGATGTTTTAGATAATGTTAACTGCAGAAGACATACTGATTTTGCAGGTCAAACCTTATTTTGGAATAATCAAGGGATAGTAAACGGACAAGGGGGAAAGTTTAATCCTTTTTATGAAGCATTTGTTCAAACTAATCTTGTTTTAGCTGGAAAAGCTGCAGACTACGCCCTGCTTAGAAGGTTTTTTAACGGTACTCAGGAAATAAAAGAATCCACAAATGAATTTCTTGCTGAAATGAAAGCCGTAACTAGAGAAGGTAAACTATTCAGACTGCATGAAAAGCCAGGTTTTAAGAGATTATTTGATGCGGCAAATATTCCCCAAAGAGCAGAGAGATGGAGCAATCTAGGATATTCTTTTGCATTTCACTTAGGCAAGCTTTTAGACCAGCCGCCTCAACAAAAAATGTTTGGTTCAGGCGAAGGCGATGAAAACTCTGATGACCAAAATCCATTTGACAGGGAGATGAGAATGCCTACAAACAGGCAGCAAATTGCATTTGGAAGGTACAAGGCAGGAGAGTCTCCTTTAATCCATAGAGATATGCAAGAGCAACTTTACGACCTTTATAAAAGAATTTCTAAAGAAATTCCTGTAGAAACAAGCCATTACTCTGCAAGCCAAGCTATGCCCCTTGTTCGTTTTGGCAGACGGTTTGTAAGAGAAGATGAACAAAAATTCAGATTTAAAGGAGTTGGATTTGGAGAAAATGGGGAAATGAAGCTAAAGACAACTAAACACCACTTAGAGCATCCCGTAGCATTCAAGCGACATCCTCACAAATTCCCAAATTTCAAGCTTGCTTTAATGGATAGGTCTGGAAGTATGACGCTCAACCCCGATAATGAAACTGATGATTCAGGTCATCCTAAAAACACAGGATCTAACTCTTACATTCCGTGGGGAGATAACAGTAAATATCATTATGCATTAAAGGGATATTTCGGCATAGATAACTTCTTTGAAAGGCAAGGCGTTGCACCCTATATTGAAAGTAGTGTCTTGGGTTTTTCTGGTGAGTCAGCAGTAAGAGGCAAATCAGAATTAGTGGCAAAATCCTTGCTTACTGCGCCTTCTGGAGGTACTTCTTTAGATATGGATGGTTTAGAAAAAGAGCTTGAAGACAATGCTTTAGTTTTATCCATTTCAGACGGAGATTTCAGCATGACTGACTCCCAAAAACAAAGGTTTGAACAAAAGATAAGAACTGCAGATTATGCACACATTCAAATTGGAGCAGACAGCACATTTTCAACATACCTTAAGGGCTTAGGTTTACCTGTAATAAATGTAAAAGGGGATGAAGACTTATCCAGAACAATGGTTTCCTTTGTCTCTAGCTACTATAGGAAAAGCCCGAAAATTGCAGGAGGAGCAAAATGAAACAAAAAATGAGCATTACGGTTGATGAAGAAAAGATTCAAAAATTGGAAGAATATGTCAAAAAAGGTGAGTTTAGAAATAAGTCTCATGCCTTAGAACAAGGGCTAAATATCTTATTGGAATCTTTGGAGGCATCTAAATGAACAACGCAGACCTTTATAGGCAATGGGTGGGAAGGTATGCAGAAAGGATAGCAAAACCTCTTCCTAGCGGAGGAGCAAATCCAACTCCTCCAAATCCAGCAGGACAGCCTGATCCAAACGCAGGAACGCCTTTAGTCGTTCCCGCATCTTCTATTCCTTACGTTAGCGAGTTTTTCTTAAGCGGAAAGTTTGGAAAAGAATTTTTAGGCGAATACAATAAAGTCGTTAAAAGAGAATATGGTAATGCTAATGCGCTTAGAGTATTAAATTGGGACGATGGCGAAGATCTTGTAGTAGGCTCAAATCCATTTGCAATAGCAGTAGCAAATCAAATTTTACAGAAGAAAGATATTAGAACCGCTACTCAATCTGAATTAGAAGCCATATTAAAAGGCAATAAATTGCCTTTCCGAGATCACTACGAAGAGTCCTCTCTTGTGTGGAGATCACATGAAACCCCAAATGATTATCTTGCACTTGATTTATACAATCAATTCAAGGCAAAAGGAATTAATTTAGTTAAAGGCAAGGCTTATGTATTACCTCTTTACGCTCTTGGTTTAAGAAAAGATAACAACTCGCCAAACAAACTTTCATTTGTCTTAAGCGAAACGCCAGTATATTTTGAAGCGCCTATACTAAATGAACCTAGCCAACAATTGTTTAAAAACAGCGATATATATGCACAGACGGGACTTCCAACGAAAGTGCAGAGTTCAGGAGACAGAAAGATTTATACTAGAAACTGGCACGAGTATGCTGTTAAGAATTCAGGCCTTTCGAGGTTGTGCCTCGGCAGGTACCTCTATGTTTACTCGTACGGCGGTGGTTTGGCGAACTCGAACGAGGACGGTCGGGTAGTTTGCATTAGCGGCGCAGCCGCTCGCCCGCAAAAATTTTGAGCAGTTTTAATTTTTTAAGTACGAAAAAATTTAAAGAAGATTTCTTGAAATGCGAACTTCTAATACATACAACTTATCATATCTATTTGAGTGCAATAACACCTAAATAGCCTATTTTATTTTCAAGGTTCCTAGTCAGGCATGCTGATGACTGGGCTACACGCCTTTTGCTTAAGGCTTAAAAACTTCAAAGACAACTAGGGTTTTTGAAACACCTTATTTGGTGGCTATTAAATTCAACTGCGACATTAAGTACTGCAAGGGAAATATGAAGCAGTGGTGACTTGTAAAGCAAAAAGCTATCCCTTTCGAGGTTGTACCTCAACAGGAACCTCAATGTTAACTCGAACAACGATGATTTGGCGAACTCGAACGAGAACGGTCGAATAGCTCAGGCAAGCATGCAATATTATACAGGGTTAAACATGAAAACTTACAACCATCTTTATTCTTATCTTTGTTCTATGGGAAATATTATGCTTGCCTGGCGAAAAGCCCGTGAAGAAAAAACAAATCATGAAGATGTAATAGAATTTGAAAAAGAATTAGAGTTAAATTTGTATAAGTTGCATAAAGAATTAACTAATAAGACTTACTCGCCCCTTCCGCTTAAAACATTTGTCTTGCGTGACCCTAAAACTAGAGTAATTTCTAAATCAGACTTTCGGGATAGGGTAGTGCATCACGCATTAATTAATGTGATAAAACCTATTTTTGAGAAAAGATTTATTTTTGATTCTTGTGCAAACCAATTAGATAAAGGCACACTTTTTGCAATTGAAAGATTTAAAAAATTCATGCGTAAAGTCTCAGATCCAAGGCACAAAAGAGGTTTTTGCCTTAAAGCAGATATAAGGCATTATTTCCAAGAAGTAGATCATGAAGTTTTACTCTTAATTATTAAGAAGAAAGTTGATGATGAAGATGTTATTTGGCTCATCAACAAAATACTCGCTAACGCGAGTTCTTCGGGGGGGGCGACGACCCAAAAAGGTATGCCTTTAGGTAATTACACCTCGCAATTCTTTGCAAATGTATACCTAAATGAATTAGATTACTTTGTAAAACACACTTTAAGGGCAAAGTATTACATTCGCTATGTTGATGATTTTGTAATATTTCATAAATCAATGAAGCAGCTTGAAGCCTGGAAAGAAGAAATAGACAAATTTCTTAAAGAGAAATTAAAAATAAATCTCCACCCTGATAAATCCAGAATCATACCCCTTAAAAGAGGAGTGGATTTTGTAGGTTTTCGTAATTTTTACCATTATAACTTACTAAGAAAGAGAAATATTCGTGCAATGCAAAGAAAAGTAACGCTTTACAAAAAAGGCGAGAGCTGCTTTGAACGTGTGTTTGAATCCTATAAAGGCTGGCAGGCTTATGCAAGGTGGGGAAACACCTACAAATTAAGAGAAGAAATAAAGAAAGACATCATCGAATCTTTATTTGAGAAGATCTGATGTATTTTACAGTTTAACAATATTCATAAATTCTATTTATCTGCCATTTATCCTTATCTAAATATATTTAAACAAAAATAACCCCGTTATAAAAATGAAAAGAGGGGTTATTCCAAAAGGTGACAAGCTAGTTATCCTAGCAACTTCTATAAGGTGGTTTGGTTGGGGTTTATTTGAGGCTTTGCTGCCTATATTTCTCTTCCAATTTGCAAATACTTATGCAGAAACAGGCCTTTTAAGTTCAATTTATAATATTTTATTCTTTCTAACTTTGCCTTTAGTAGGAATGCTTGCAGATAGAATCTCAGCAAGAACAATTCTTATAATAGGCCTCATTATCTATCCTTTTATAGGAATCAGCTATTTTCTCGCTGGAGCTTTAGGCCTTATGTCATTAATTGTTATTGCAAGAAGCCTTAACGGAGTTTCTTGGGCTTTTGATAGCGTTGGCAGGGACATATATTTTAGAAGACATTCACCAAAAAAGAAAATCTCCAGCATATTTGGTTATTTTGAGACTTACGCAAATCTGGCCTGGATTATTGGTTTAATCATAAGTTTGGCATTGTTGCCTTTCATAAAACTGCAATGGCTTTTCCTTGCATTAATACCTACTACTTTAATTGCATTATTTATTGTTGCAAGGCTTAAGAATGATAAAAAGGAAAACTTAGGCTATGGATTACATACAATAATGAAAAAAGGAGCTTACCTTGGTCTATATAAGGAGGTAAGGGGTTGGAATAGCAGCTTAAAACTTATTGGAAGCTTGACTTTCTTCTTTGGCCTTATATCAACAATAATTTCTTTCTTTATTCCAATTTATGCATACACTCAGGGAGCAACTTACAGTCAAATTGTAATTATAACTTTATTCTTAACAGCACCTTCTTTGTTTGGAGAGTGGCTTGGAAGATTTGCTGATAAAAAGAGAGGAACAAGCATCTTTTTTGGATTAATAATTTTAACCCTCATTCTCTTAGCGTTATTCTTTATAGAGAAATATACAATCTACCTAATTGCAGCTTTTGCAATGGGAATTGTGTTAGAACTGGTTCAATTAGCAAACGATGGAGTTGCCACTAGGTTTGCAAGAAGAGAGCATTACGGAAGAATAAGCAGCGCCCTGGAAGGCCTAAACGAACTGGGTTCTCTGGCAGGCCCAATAGTCTTAGGATTAATGGTTGATGCCATGGGCATATCTTCCACTTCCTTAATTGCTGCAGGAGCTACGCTTCTAATGCTTATTATAGTCGGCTTCAAAAGAAAATTACTGGGAATTTCAATAAAGTGAAAAAGATAGATCTTGCAGTTGTGCTTATTATACCTCTTTTTGTCTTTATCTCAGTCTTTCTTCTTGGTTTTAAGATAAATTATTTTCAATCTTTGCTTCTTTTCTTCGGCATTCCTAGCCTTTATTTATCACTAAAAAGTAAAGAGAAGATAAGAAAGGTCGCCCCATTTAGCTTTCTTGTAAGTATCCCTATTGCGATAATATTTGAATTGGTAGCCTTCGGTGACAAGGCCTGGACTGTTCCGTATAGCATTCTACATTGGAGGCTCTTGGGAATTATACCTCTAGAAGACTATATGTGGATGTTTCTAGTTACTTACACGATTTTAATCTTTTATGAGCATTTTTGCAACAATTCCTTTCAGAAACAGATGAACGGTAAGGTAAAGACAATGGTAATTATACTCTATTCTTTAACGATTATTCTTATTGCTTTATTCTTTTTTGCCCCTTATCTACTTAGCATACCTTACTCTTATCTTTGGGCAGGCATAGCCTTATTTGTAATACCCACTGCCCTATTTTTATCAAAGTACCCACTGTTCTTTAAACCTTTTCTCAAAGTTTCCCTTTTTTTCTTTTACATCCATATGCTCTTTGAACTTGTAGGGTTAAAATTACAGCATTGGACTTTCACAGGAAAACACTTTATTGCATTGATTTCTATTGCAGGCTTTAAATTTCCAGCAGAGGAGCTAGTTTTTGTAATGATCTTTGGAGGATTTGCGTGTTGTGCTTACTATGTGTTCTTCACTGATAAAAAGCTATAAAAACTACCTTGCTAACTTTTTTTTATGAACCTAAGACCTGCAAACTTGAAAGACTTTGATACTTTATATTCTATTGGCTTGAATACTCCAGAGCTAAGAGTCAGTGGAACTGAGCCATTTATGGATAGAGACGACTTAAAACAAAGAATTGGAAATCCCGAACATGTGTTTCTTGTGGCAGAACAAGAAGGCACTATAGCAGGCTTTATTTGTGCAAGTGCAAAAGATGCAGACAGCCCGCTACAAAATAGATACGCTTGTTTAGAATCTATCCACATAGGGCTGCTCTCAAAGCAATAACTCCACAGGCAAAGCACAACATCGCATAATAGTTTTCAGCTTTTTTATTCCACCTTATCAATAATCCACGAAATTTGTTTATCCAACCGC
>Ga0209211_10001104_pt1 | contig 52958 bp, 60 predicted proteins | sample RifGroA2_FD_183992 | JGI IMG/M metagenome (GOLD analysis project Ga0209211, IMG submission 183992) | Groundwater microbial communities from Rifle, Colorado, USA - Groundwater A2 (SPAdes) (version 2) | ecosystem: Environmental > Aquatic > Deep subsurface > Groundwater | place: Rifle, Colorado... | reverse complement strand
AATATAGGTCAAAAATCAAGAAGTGATTATAGAGGAGAAACGCAAAAGTTTACGCTTCTTGAGAATATAGGTCAAAAATCAAGAAGTGATTATAGAGGAGAAACGCAAAAGTTTACCAAGTGAACAGAAATAGTGCCTTCATCGTCAAATAGAGCCTGCAAAAAAACTTTTTTATATTCTTCTTTTGCTGAGAATAAGAGTTTTGGAATTCTATTGGGATATGTAAATTGAATATCAAACAAATAAGCTAATACATCTGTTACTATTTTAGGGAAAAATACTAATTCAACTGCTTGTGGTTTTCTTTCATAAATTTTCATTTCGCCAAAGATTTGTAAGTCTTTCTTAAATTGCTCTCTTAACTCTTTGCAAATATTAGCATAATATGGTGTTTTACCCTTGCTTGCAGAACCGTCTGCTATTATATGTGCCAATATTCTATAAATTTCTTCAGACTCAATTATAGGAAGCTTAGTGTTGTAGACACTTAATCCTACTCTTGCCCTTATTTCTGATATATTTTGCTCCAAATAATACATAAATTTCTTGTCAAGAAGAGGTAAACATTTATTAAGCAATCTAAGGGGAAAATAAACTGGATAAAATTTTCCATCATTTTTAAGCGCTTGTTTATGATATTTGTGGACTCCTTGCCTCGACAAACCTAAAAATTTGGCGAATTTCAGTTGATTTCCAAATAAGGCATACATTCCTTTAAAGAACTCGTCATTTGCTTCTTTATTCAATAAAATGAATGCACTATCCGGCAGATTCCACAAATGAAATTCCCTAATAAGACTGCCCGTGAATTTATTTTCTTTATTAATGCTCATTATATAAATGAGGATAATCTTATTTAAATAGGCTGCGCAGGTGTTTGGCCAGTGCTATCTAAGGCCGCATCCAGCGAATTTCATAGAAGGTAACATCCGATTCTTCATCCACAATGCCTATAAGCAGCCTTTTCTTTGTGCTGTGGGCAACCCTGTTCTTGGCTGCGAATTCGTACCATGTTACTGTGCTGCTTTCATGGACAGGATAGACTATCCACCTTGCATGGTCTTCTCCAGGCTTTACACCGCGGTCATAAACTCTGAAATCTGCGCCGAATTTGAGGGCTGTCTTGATTATGTATCCCCTGTTCCTTATGTCCTTGTAAACAGAATATCTTACCCACAGATTAGGCTCTGCCTTTCTTGCCTTCTTTGTGAATTCCTCGTGATTCATTTCCTTGTTCTTCCCGTCAAAAAGCCTTATCCTGCCTTTTTCCAGCAGATAAAGGGCTTCCAACAAAGAGAGCTGGACTTTTCCGCTATCGAGCAATGTTCCGTACCTGCTTTGGTTGTATAATTCCCTTGAGGCATCGGAATTTTCGGTTATGACAATTTCTTTTGCAAATACAGCATTGACTACTGGTTTTGGCTCTTTGGATTCCTTCTGCTCCTTGAGTTCTTCTTTCTTAGGCTCTTCTTTCTTTTCTGCGCTTTTCTTGGACATAGTGCTTTGTTTTGCATATCGATTTAAAAAGGTTGTTAAAATGCTGTCTGAAATTTTTTATTTTTTAGAGAGTTGTGAGATATGCAAAGAATCGTACACTGCTGTCCTCCAGAAAATATTATCGCGCATATGCAAGAAATGATGCAATGGAGAATCAATCATAAAATATGTATAATGCGCATCCATCCTATTGGATTTAAGATATTGGGCATGAGAATCTCCAACTATTGTTAAATCTGGATTTTGTTCGTTAAATGTTTCTAATAAACCCTCATTTCTTTTTTGAGTTTTTGCAGGCGATAAACGATTCAATGTGAGTCTGATTTCATATCTTATTATTTCGCCAAGCATTTTAGAAAAATCTTTTAGTCCTTCTCCTAAAGTTTCTGGCTGCCATTCACCTTTTCTTAATTGTTCGTCAAAGTTCAAAAACCACTCTGGGAATGGGGGGTCAACAATATACCTATTCCTATCACCTGCAATGATTCTAGTACCTCTTGGCTCGTATTCTTCAGCTAATTTATAAAAATATTTAGAAGTGATTATCCTATCTTTACAACATCTCCAATCACATGGCAACTCTAACATAAGATATCTGGGAGTGCCAAATTCTAAATCTACAAAATTGACTAAACTTTCTAGACTTCCTTTTAAATGGTGCAGCCCAATTATCTCATTCATATTATTACTGTAAAGTGATTAATGACTTTTAAATTTATCGTTCTTGCCTTGATGTGGTTAGAACCACAGTCCAACAAAAACCCTTATAAACAGCCATGCCTTTTTTGAGATTATGCAAATAACAATCATGGGCACTTCTTCAATGGTGCCGACAAAGGAAAGGAACCAGATAGGGGTTTTTGTCAGGACGGCTTCTGAGGGGATACTTATAGACTGTGGGGAGGGGATGCAGAGGCAGTTCAAGATTGCAGGAGCAAGCATTACGGACATAACAAAGATACTGATAAGCCACTGGCACGGCGACCATACGTTAGGATTGCCTGGATTAATACAGAGCCTCAGCGCTTCTGATTACAGCAGAACACTGGAGATTTACGGGCCGAAAGAGACAAAGAAAAGGATAGAAAAAATGTTTGAAGTGTTTGTGTTTGACAGGAAAATAGAGCTGAAGATTATCGAGATTGCGAAGGAAGTGTTTTTCGAGAATGATGTGCTGAGGCTTGAGGCGATGAAGCTTGAGCACGGGATTGAGACGCTCGGATTTAACATAGTTGAGAAAGGCAAGAGAAAAATGAATATAGGTGCTGTTAAGAAACTGAAGATACCTGTAGGGCCTCTGCTTGGGAAACTGCAGAAGAACGAGGCAATAATTCTCGATGGCAAGAAGATAACACCAGAGCAGGCAACATACTTAGAAGATGGTAAGAAATTGAGCTATATAACAGATACTTCCCTTTGCGGCAACTGCTACAAGCTGGCTGAAAATGCTGACTTGCTGATTTGCGAAGCGACTTATGCTTCTAAGCTAATGGATAAAGGAGAGAGATATGGGCACATGACTGCAAAGCAGGCAGGGATGATAGCCAGCAAGGCAAATGCAAAAGGGCTTATCCTGATACATTTCAGCGCAAGGTATAAGAATACGCTTGAGCTTGAGGAAGACGCAAGGGATGTTTTTGACAATGTAAGGTGCGCAAAGGATTTTATGAAGATTTTGATATAATAATATGAAAAAAAGAGGTGAATTGGGAGTCGGAGAGTTGGCTTCAATAATACTTGCCATGGCTACTCTCATTCTCGGATTTTTTCTTGTCAGAGGGATAGACCAGAAGCAGAGGGAAGCTGTTTATTCGGGCACAAGCTCAAGCCTGCTGCAGTCCTATGAGATATTTGTTATTGGCAGGTTGAATGAAGGCGAGAAAGTGGCAGTGTATCCTTCCGCCATATTTGCAAGGCAGGGCGAGACTTCTTTTTTTGTCTTGGGGGTGAAAAATACAGGCGGGGCAGGAAAATTTAAGACAGCAATAAACAATGAAAACTTCCTCTACAATGGCGGAATTTTTGAACTGAATACTAATGAGATAAAACTGCTCACAATCGGAATAGACGCCAAAAAGCTTTCAAAAGGGGCGCAGCCATACAGTATTTCTGTCACCAATCCAGAAAATATTTATGCTGCTGCTGAAATTCTTGTGAATGTGGAATAAATGAACCTGAAATCAAAAGGCATAAACGCTGAAAGGGAAATTATCCATATGTTCTGGCAGAAGGAAGGCTGGAGCGCTGTAAGAGTGGCTGGAAGCGGCTCTTCGAGATACCCCAGCCCGGATATTCTTGCAGGCAATAAAATCAGAAAACTGGCTATTGAAAGCAAAATTCTAAGCGAGGATAAGAAATACTTCAGCAATGAGAATATAATGCAGCTGAAGGCATTCTGTAATATTTTCGGGGCTGAGCCGTGGGTGGCTATAAAGTTTAAAGGGCATGACTGGCTTTTTATTTCACTTGAAGATTTGGAGAAAACTGAGAATGGCTATACGGCAAGCATTTCACTGGCTTCCAGAAGGGGACTTTTATTTGAAGAACTGATAAAATGATACAATAAAAAAGAAAAATCCTGAAGGATTACCTTCTTTTCATGCCCTTTTCAATTCTAAGCTCTTCCTTCATTATCTTACTGACTACATTTTCAATGTGGCCCTCTATTCTTGCGATTCTTCTTTCCATAAGAACCATTATTCTTAAAGAATAGACTATAGCAGCCAAAGTGCCGATAATAATAGCCAGAGTCACTTCCTGAACGCCAAATGCCATAAAGACACCTCCTTTTTGATATTTGATATTAATTTATATTGATATTTAAAAACCTTTCTAATTTTACTGAAAAAATTAATAAGCACTTGCATTATCCTAGTTTTATGAGAATTCCCACAGGCAGCAAAATACTTGACAAAATGCTCAATGGGGGCTATGAGACAGACATTGTAACAACAATATATGGCCCTGCAGGCTCCGGCAAGACGGCATTATGCATACTCTGCGCAATAAATGTTGCAAGAACCCACAGGAAGGTAGTATATGTTGATACAGAAGGGGGATTTTCTGTGGAGAGGCTTATGCAGATATGCTCAAGCATAAATCTGGATTATAAGAGGATTATTGAAAGGATAATTTTCCTTAAGCCAACGACATTCGAGGAGCAGAAGCAGAATTTTGAGAAATTAAAGGAACTGATAACAGATAAGATTGGACTTGTCATAGTTGATACAATCGCCATGCTTTACAGGCTGGAGATAGGAAAGTCAAAAGACGTGCACGAGGTCAACAGGGAACTCGGAAGGCATATTTCCTTTTTGTCAGAGATAACAAGAAAGAGGGACATTCCCGTACTGATAACCAATCAGGTTTATGCTGATTTTGAGGAGAAGGACAAGATCAACATTGTGGGAGGGGACATAATAAAATACGGCAGCAAATGCCTTATTGAGCTGCAGATAACTCCAAACAGCAACAGGAGGCTCATAATAAAGAAGCACAGGAGCATCAGTGAAGAAAAGGAAATACTATTTAAGATTGTCGATGGCGGAATCATAGGCACTAAGGAAAGCAGGGGATTCAGGCTGTTTTAAAGCTCGATTATTGGCATTTAAGGCTTTTTCTGAGCTTTTCCAAAACAGAATAAGGCACCTTTAGCTGCCCCAAAATCTGGCCATCTTTTCCGTGGAAATCGGAGCCTCCTGTCTCAAGCAGATTAAACCTTTTTGCAATTTCCCTAAATTTTTTAATTAAGGCGTTTCTTTCATTGACTGTAATTTTCTGCCTTGAGCATTCATAAGCATAGTAAGTTTCAATGCCGTCCCCTCCGTTTTCTATGAAAAAATCTATAAACTTTTCCGGATTGAAATTGCTGTAAACTCCCGGATGCGCTGCAAAAACCATGCCATTTGCGGAATGAATGGCATTTACCGCCTCCCTAACACCTATCTTATGCTTCCTTTCAACATATGCCTTTTTTCCGACTGCAAGATATCTGTCAAAAATTTCTCCAATCGAGTTTACCCTGTCAGAATTATTTTTTAGTATTACATTTGCTATATGAGGCCTTCCTATTTCCCCTTTTGCTATGCTGCGGACTTCTTCGTAAGAAATCTTAAATCCCATGTTTTTGAATTTTTTAATTATTGAGATTTTCTGCTCTTCCCTGCACAGTTTTGCTTTTCCCAATAAATCATCCAAATTTTTATTTTTATAATCAATAAACAATCCAAGAATATGCGTGTCGACAAAACCTTCGTCATCACAGCTTATTTCGACACCAGGTATAACCTCAATATTTTTCCCACTGGCGGCGCTTAAGGCTTCACTTATCCCATTTATTGTGTCGTGGTCAGTTATTGCAATGGCACTCAGCCATTTTTCAACTGCAAGATTCACTAATTCTGACGGCGTCAGTTTTCCGTCTGAAGCTGTGGTGTGGCACTGCAGGTCAACATATCTCATTTTTTTGTAGTTGAAAATCTTATTCTTAATATGCGGGGGCGAATATCCCCTCATAATGAACTTCCTTACTGCAATGCACGCATCTGCCGTTTTTTACAGGATTAACAACCCTTAAAGAATTCTTTGTTGTTTCCCTTATCTGCTTGGCGCATGGAACTTCTCCGCACCATTTTGCAGTTATGAATCCTCCTTTTTTGGCTGCAGCTTCAAATTCTTCCCACGAATCCGCCTGAGATGCAAATTTTTTGTTGAAGGCTTTTGCCTTTTCAAACAGGCTTTTTTGGATTGAATCAAGCATTTTTGGGACCTCATCAGCCAATTTATTTTGGCCTATGATTTTTCTTTCAAGAGTATCCCTCCTTATAATTTCATATTTTTCTTTGTCTTTTACTGCAATAACCGGAGCGCCCATCATCTTCCAATATCTGATTTTTTCATCCTTGGCTTTGCCTGATTTGTCAATAAAGCATCTTATACCATTTTCTTCAAGAGATTTTTTGATTGACTCATCAGCGCCTATCAAAATGCACTGATAAGGCGCTAATCTGCTCGGCAGAACCAAGCCATAATTGTCTGAGTGGAGCATTATCATTGCCCCTATGAGCCTTGTTGTAATGCCGTTGCATGCCTGCCATGCTGCCTTTTCCTTTCCATTTGCATCCCTGAACTTTATGCCAAATGCGCTGCTGAAATTCTGCCCCAGGGAATGCGATGTCGCAAGCTGGACTGATTTCAAGTCTGGCATCAATGCCTCCAATGCAAGAGTGTATTTAGCCCCAGGAAACATCCTGTGATGCGGCTTGAAGCCCTGCACAACAGGCATTGCCGCATAATCATTTGAGAGCTCAAGATAAATTTTCAGGAGGCTTTTTACAAAACTGTCAGCCTCTTCCTCGGTTTTGTGGGCAGAATGACTTTCCTGCCACAAGAATTCATTTCCCCTGATCAAAGGCATATTCGGCTTTAGAGATTCCCACCTGAAAACCGAGCAGTACTGGTTTACAAGGAGAGGCAAATCTTCTTCTGCCTTGACCCATTTTGCAAAGGACTCATACATTATGGATTCTGAAGTTGGTCTTATCACCATGTCCTCCTTAAGCGCATTTTGGCCTGCTTTTGACACAATAAGAGTTTCCCTGAAGAAATCTTCAAAATGCCTTTTTTCCTTTCTGAAAGAACTTAAAGGTATAAGCGTGGGAAAATAGTATTCCCTGAATCCCATACTCGACAGCTTCTCATTCAAGAATTTTTTAATCTGATCCCATATTGCGAGGCAATAATCGCTGTAAACTATGCTGCCCTGAACTACAGTCGAATCGACAATATGCGTAGCTTCTATGATCTCATGATACCATTTGCTGAAGTTTTCTTCTTTCTTCGACTTGAGAATATCCATGCAGGAAGCTAAATATCTGATTTTATAAATTCTTCCCCTCTTCTGCTTACATAGCTGTCAAAATACCCGACAACAATCCTGTAATTAATTTTGCCATTGCCGCTTAAAGGATCTGCCTTCTCAAGAACTCCGGCGGCAACTACATTCTCGCCCTTGAAAGCCTGCAGCATAAAATCCCTTGCATACGTCACTATTTTTTCCACTTTTACATCAGGGCCTTTAATGACTTTTGAGCCTTCGATTTCATAATATCCCGGCCTTGCAACTCCGTTAAAATCTTCTTTTACCTTTCCTTTCACTGTTGCCATGCCCATTGGAGTATATTTTTCCTCGCCCCATTTTACCGACACTTCATCGGGATTTTCAACGCCGAAAACAGACACAACAGTTTCTCCAAATAGCCCGTCGCTGAATTTTCTACTGGCGTGCCTGATGAATTCCTCCTCTGTGATGTATAATCCCGCGTTATACGTGGCAAAATACTTTTTCCATTCATCTATTGTGCGCCACCTCATCAATGGGTGCTTTGTCTGCTGTATTATATCCCTGTATTTCCAGTAATTCTTTTTGCCGTAGACTATTACATCAATGTCCGACCTGCCGTAAGTGTAAGTTCCCAGAAGGGTGGAATTTGTGACGCCAATCTCCGAAGGCTTAATGCCGCCGTCAACAAGGATATTAAGGAATGCCTGAGCCCTTTTCATATACTCATCAAGCTCAGACTCTTTCATTGCAAGAATTCTACTGACACCTTCTTTTGGGTCAGGCAGCTTGGATATCTTTTTCCTTGGAACGCCCATGAACCACCTGCCGTGGAGCGGGCTGTCATAAACATATTCAGGGTATGCTTTTCGGAAGTCATTTATGTAGTCCTTGAGCCTGTCCTGATCGACTGCCCAATAGTCAAACCTCCGAACATCGCTGCCATGAATATTCCTTTCCTGGAAGCCTGAGCAGTCTATCTTATGCCTTGGAATATACTTCGGCTTTGCAATGACAAAGTCTTTAGGATGATGGTTTGCGTAGCTTTTCAGCTGCAGCCCGTCATCGCTCCACATGATCATAGATTCATAAAAATGCATCCTGCCACCCTTAGAAAGCTGGATTTTCAGACTATATTTAAATCTAACTCAACTAAAACTGCCCTCAAAGGAGCTGCATCTGCATTTATTTTTAGAGGCAGTGCAATAAGAAAATATTCTCCGTGCCTTATTTTTGAAAGCTCCAGGCCCTCAATTATAGAGATGCCAGATTCAAACAGAATTTTATGAGTATCGTGGTTTGGCTGGTCTCTTTCAACGCCCAAAGAATCAACACCGAGGGTTTTTATTTTCTTTTTTGCGAGATATTGCGCGCCATTTTTATCAACAAATGGGAAATTAATGTCAAATCTTGACTCCAGCTTATTTTTTGTTTTTATTAAAATAATGTCATCTTTATTTATCTCAAATTTTTTCAGGATATCTTCTGTTATTTTGCCTTTTGCACCTGTCAAATCAAGCACTTTGCATTTTCCGATGAATTTGCCAAGCGGAATCTCATTTAGCTTTTTGCCGCTTTTTAGCATATGGAAAGGGGCATCTGCGTGAGTGCCTGTATGGAGGTCCATTTTAATCTTAGATTCATTGGCGCCATTATCTTCATATTTCAAAGTTGCAAGGAATCTGGGTTTTTTGTGCTCCCTGTCCTTCCAGATAACCATATCTTCCCCGATTTCAACTGAAATATCATGTATTTTCATTTTAGGCATTACTATCTTTTCTCCAACAATATTTTTGTCTCTTTTTTATAATCTTCCACATTGGGCTGGTCAAAAGGGTTTACATTCAGAAGGCAGCCAAGGTACATCATTTCCATCATCTTAAGCTGCAATAACTGCCCAATGGAATATTCGGACTTGTCAGGCAGCACTATTTCGGAAAACGGCCTTTTTCCTTTTTTATAGGCAATCTGGACGCCTTTCAGTATGACTTCCATTATTTCGTGCATGCTTTTGCCTTCAATATTTGCGGCTAAATCCTTCAGCTCATTGATTTTCGGAATTTTTATTTTGTTTTTTGGATTAGTTATTGAGATGAAGGTTGTGTATTTATCATAAGGACCGCCAAGATAAAGCTGCGCCATTGAATGCAGGTCTGTCGAGCCTATTGAAACTGTAGGAGTTATACCTGCATTAAGAAGATTGCCTCTTTTATCATGCTGCTTGCCTATGCTCTCGCCCATCAACTGCCTGTACCATTTGCCGACTGATTCCATGTCATTTGCAAAGAAAAAATTGTCATTGATATTTATTTTATTTTTATAATGCAGGTATAGGACTGCTGCGCTTATTGCCGCAGGGTTTTTCATTATATCCTTATTAAGGCATTTTGCCCTCATGTCCAACGCGCCTCTGAGAAGATTATCTATATTTATTCCCAAGGCTGCAAGAGGGAACAGCCCGACAGCTGAAAAGACAGAATATCTGCCGCCCGCCTTCTTCGGGATTTCAAGGATATGGAAGCCTTCTTTGACTGCAGCATCATACAAGTTTGAGCCTTTGTCTGTTGTTGCAATAACATAGTTTTTGTAGTTTTTTTCGTATTTTTTTAATATATCAAGCAAAATGTGGAAGTTCACAACTGTTTCTGTTGTCGTGCCTGATTTTGTGACGACATTGAGCAGGATTTTCTTTTTTTGTGACAGCGAGTTTTTTATTAATTCTGATATTTCTGAAATGGAATCGGAATCTACTGTGTCGGCGAACAGAACTTTGGGCATTCTCGGCAATTGATTGTGCAGCTTTCCCTTAACTGCCTCAAATACTGCAACTGTCCCGAGATTTGAGCCGCCGATGCCTATGACGACAATGTAATCAATACCCTTGAATTTTTTTGCCAAGTCAGTGATGCGTTTTATGCTGCCCTTGCCAGAAGGAAGGTTTATTGAAGATATGTCATCCTGATAATTGCCGCTTTTGGCCACTTCGTTCATTCTTTCTATTTCCGTCAAGAGAGATTTTCCTGCGGAGAGTATTTCGCCATTGGAAAAGCCGCATTTGATATAGCTGAAACTTATTTCTTTCATATTACCTCATTATACAGGGGTGTTTTTATTTGTTTCCATTAATAAGATTTATTAATCTTAAACAAAGACATAGCATTATGGATTATCGGCAAATATTGGGGCATTTGTATTCTTTAGAATCCTCAAAAATAAAGCTTGGATTGAAGAACATAAAAGCCCTGCTAAAAAAACTGGGAAATCCTGAAAAGGAACTGAAATGCATCCATGTTGCAGGCACTAACGGGAAAGGAAGCGTCTGCGCAATGATTTTTTACATTTTAAGGCAGGCAGGATACAATGTCGGATTATACACAAGCCCCCACCTGAAAAGATTCAATGAAAGGATAAGGGCCAATGACGATTTTATTTCTGACAGGGAGATTGTGGATTATTATCTTGGAATGAAGGGTAAAATCACAAACCAAAGCTTTTTTGAGATTACTACGGCAATGGCGTTTCTTTATTTCAAGGAGAAGAAGGTGGATTTTGTTGTTCTGGAAGTTGGATTGGGTGGAAGGCTGGATGCGACTAATGTTGTGAAGCCTCTGATTTCTATCATCACAAACATAGATTATGAGCATACAAACTTATTGGGCAATACGCTGGAGAAAATAGCATATGAGAAGGCAGGCATTATCAAAAGGAACGTTCCTGCTGTTACAGGCGCAGAAGGAATTGCGCTGGGAGCAATAAAGAGAACTGCAGCAAGAAGGAATTCGCCGCTGATTTTGGCAAAAAGGCATAAGAAAATAAGATTCAAATATTTAAATGGAAATTTCCAGCATTTTAATTCAACTATTGCGCTGACAACAATTGGCGCATTAAAAAAATATTACAATATAAAAGTTAATAATAAAAAAGCAATTGAGGGCATTGAAAATACAAAATGGAAGGGAAGGCTTGAGTTTATAGGGAAGAATGTCTTAGTGGACTGCGCGCATAACCCCAATGGGATAAAAGCATTGGCTGGGGAATTGAAAGCAATAAAGAAGAGCAAAAAATATAATAGCATGATAATTGTTTTTGGGGTTTTGAAGGATAAGAATGCAAAACAAATGCTTGAAATTATATCAAAAGCGAATCCTAAATTAATCGTATTTACAATGCCCAACAGTGACAGAGCCTTGGTGGCTAATGCATTAATTAGGTTATTTAAAAAAATCGATAAGAACAAAAGAAGTGATGAAAAAATAGATTATAAATCAATTGCAAATCCGAAAATGGCATTAAGTTACGCCAAAGGTTTAGCCAGCCTGAATGATCTGATTGTGGTTACTGGCTCTATTTATCTCATCGGAGAGATTATTTGAGAGAATTTGGGGCAAAAGTTGGGGAAAAATTTTTAAGTGAACACCCCTTTCCAAGCATAATCTTTGAAGGTGTTATAATGCCACAGATGGGAATGAGGGATTGGGGAGTGGATCATGCATCTAGAATTCTTGAGCGGGCAGAAGACAGAATAGCATCAGATAGATTAGGCAATGATGACTACAATATCCAGAGGGGTAAAATTCCCTTTGACAATTATTTTGGATTAGTTAGTTATCCTAATGATGCCCGTCAAATCTTGGATGGCAAGCAAGAAGCGCGTATCCATGTTTTTGATTTGGTTGGACTAGAAAAGTTATGGGAAGAAAGAGAGGGAATATTTATTCCAAAAGACGGGGCAATGATAAGTCTTTCACCTGAATCCTCTCTGCATTATAATGACACTGGCGCCTACCCTCCTTTCGCCATAATCCTGACAAATAGTTCAAAACAGAGGCAAATATTAGAGCGCGCCAGAAGAGGAGTATTACGTGATCTTGGATTTTTTGATGGAGAGGCATGGTATTCCGTGCCTATTACCTCAAACCACTTATTTTATTCAGAGCCCCCTAGGGGAATAGAAGGGATAGCGCTTTCTGTACCTGGGCAGCTAAGAGAGGATTTTAGAGGAAACACAGAAAAGATAAAATCATTTTTTTACTCGTTAGAACAAAAGGAAAGGCACTAAAGGATTAGACTGCCCCTATTACAAACTTCCCCATTTCTTCAGCATAACCTTTTGCATTGGGGGATATGCAGCCATTGCACACACCTTCCGGGTTTATTCCAACAGCCTTATACGCCTCGTCTATTTGTTCTTTTGTGAGGTATTTAAGGCTGAACCTTAGTTCATCAATCTTTCCTGTCTTTTCCCTTCCTAAAAAGTTCATTTCTCTTTTAATGCTCTCCTCAACTATTTCCCTAATAGAAAAATCTGGTTTTTTAACCCTTTCAATTAGCTCTTCCCTTTTGTAATCAACGCCAAAAAATCTTGATAAAAAATACATCTCGACTAATTTTTCAACATTTGACTCTGGCATGACCTGCTCGGGGTCCAACTCTCTTGCAATAAGGCTATCTTTATTAGTGTGGATGCCCAATTCGCATCCTGTTATATAAGGAGGAAAACAAATCCTAACATGCAATTCTTCAACACCATTTTCTCTTGTGCGCTTTATAATTGCCTCCATAGTATTTGCCTTAATTAAGGTGTCTTCAGTAACCACTACTCTGCTGCCCTTTAATCGCATTTCATCATAAACAAATTTCTCTTGGGCGAAATACTCGCGTAAGAATTGGCGGCCAGTGTAATAAGGACTAATGGCTATCGCTCCCTGTTGGTATTTAATCCCTGACCCATCAGCGAATCCCTGCGCAGGAATAATTCCGGACTGCGGAATTCCTGTAACATAATCTGCTTTCCTTCCCTCTGATTTGAACATTTTACCATGGATTTTTCCGCATGCATATCTAAATTCGCCAACAGCAGGCTCATCAGGGCTCGTGAGGTAACTCCAATCCATACAGCACCTTCTGCTTGGCATTGGCTGAAGTATTCCCTTATGTGAAATCCATCCCCCCTCATCCCCTGCAGATATAATCTCTCCATTTTCAACTTCCCTTATGAAGTCTATGCCCCCTTTGTAGCCAGACAATTCAACCAATTTTCTGATAGCCTGCTCTTCGCTGGACAAAATGCACATTCCGCCAATCTGCGCAATATTCAATGGCCAGACACCTCTGGGATCTCTTATACCTGCAAGATTATTTTCAGCAATCATGGCTAATGAGTATGACCCTATAACAAATTCTTTGAGGACTTTTCCAATATTTTCATAAAATTTCAGATTATCGTCCCAGTAATTCTCAATTGCGTAAAGAATAAGCTCTGAGTCTGTATCTGATTTCAGCTCAAATGCGTGCCTGAGATATTTCCAAAGACTGATGCTGGCCCTTAACTCCCTTTCATTGACAATATTCCCATTGTGCCCAATGGCAAATCTTTCTGCAAATGGCTGCACATTCTGCTCTAAGGGGCGCCCTGTAGTTGCGTACCTGGTATGGCCAATTGCTTTGTCTCCAACACAGCTTTCAAGATTTTTTTGAGTAAAGACATCCCTAATATAACCCATTCCCTTACTCACATTCATTTTTGAGCCGTCAAAGCTTACAATCCCGCTGGAATGATAACCCCTATGCTGGAGGTAATTAAGCAGGGCATAAGCAAACCCGGCAGCCATGGCATTGCTGGACTTCAAATCACTGCCTCTTATTTCGTCAGGAATTGCCAGATTAGTTTTACTTTTATCAGCCCTAATATTTTCTATTAGTGTCTCTAAATCAGGCACTCTGTCATGATCAAAAATATACACCCCACAAATACCACACATTGCTTAGAAGATAAGAGGGTATCCTTTTTAAAAATTAAGGTTTAAACTAACTGTGCATTGCCTCATACCTCAAAATAGCAGCCACTTTTCCCAAATCAAACAATTGCACGCCTTCCCTTGTCTCGGTTGAAATTATTTTGACCTCAGTTCCAGTTTTCTTTGCCTCTTTCTCAAACTCGTCTATTTTCTCATCATCAAGCTTTTCTGAAAGCAGCAATATGTCAACTGCGCCAATCTGGAGAAGCCTCATAACCTCCTTTTCACCGTAGCTTGCTTTATGGATGTTCGTGGCGAGCATTTCGAGGAATTTAGCGACAATCTTTTTTTCCTCTATTACCTCTTCCTGCGCAAGAACATCCTGGCTTTTTTCAAGCAGCTCCTCCAAGCCAAACTCGCCTGTGTAGCCAATGTCCTTTATGGCGATTATTTTTTTCTTTACTTCGTTTGTGATGAAGTCGCCGTTTACAAAATCGTATTTGCTTGGGCCTGGGCCTCCTACAATAATTCCTTTCAGCCCTTCCATTTTAAGGAACTGCTCTTTCACATATTCTCCGATTTTCTTGTAATGATCCTTAATGGCGCCTTCCCTCAATCTTGAGAACCTTACTGCGCTTTGCCCTCCTGCCTTTATCTTGCCAGGGACTTCTGAATGGGTTTTTACAAGCGGAATTATGGATTTCCCCCTGAGCAGAGCTATATTGGCATCCCTCCTGTCAACAACAATCAATCCATAAACCTCCTTTGCCTCAAGCATGTCTCTTAAAATATCTAGAACAAACTCCTTGTCGCACCTGTAAATCCTTGTCTTAAGCGGCACAGGAGGCTCAACGCTCCACACCTTAAAGTCTTCCTGCCCTTCCCTCTCTGCCACATTGCCGGAGAAAACCGCCAGGCCATTTTCAGGGGTTCTTTTGAATAGTCTTAAGTGCTGAATCATCCTTTCCAATGAGGCAATAACATTTTTTCTTGTGGATGTTGATTTTATGTTTGACGCTGTTCCCTGCTCCTGGGCAAGATGATTGATTATTTTGTTCATCTCATAGCCATGGGGGATATACACACTAATCAACTCTGTGTGCCTTGCTTTATGGTTTTCAAGCTCCTTTAGGGTTTTCTTTAAATGAAACCTTTGTATTTGCGTTATTGCCATAAATGGATAGAAAGGGTAAGGGTATTTAAACTTATATTTACCCAAAAAATGCCTTTCTTTTGGAAAGGCATTTTTTGGATAGATAGATTTATAAATTGAGTTTTGTTGCTTCGAAAGGGGCTTACAGTGCGGGACATTTACTTGCGAATCAGCAAATTCGCGAATTAATATGAGCGCAAAGCTGTAGGGTAGCTTGGACACATCCTTTCTGGTTTGGGACCAGAAGACCCCGGTTCAAATCCGGGCAGCCCCATTTTGAGGGAATGTATATACACGAAGATGGCAGTTGTAAAACAGCATGGTTCTGTGAAGAGATTTGGAGCAAGATACGGCACCAAGACTAAATACAGATTTGGAAAAATAGAATCAGAGCAGAGAAAGCTGCACAAATGCCTTTACTGCAACAAGGTCAAGGTAAAAAGGGTAGCTATGGGGATATGGCAGTGCAGGGCATGTGATTCCAAGTTTGTGGGAAAAGCATATTCAGTGCAGAAGAAGATTGAGTTTGCCGAAGAGAGTGCAGAAGAAATGCCTAAGGCACAGGAAGAGATTACTGAGACAAAAGAAGAGGCGCAGGAAGAGGCTGAAAGCGCGGAGTAAAATGGCAGAATACAAATGCTTTGACTGCAACAAGAAGGTTGCACCGGACTACATAAGGAAAAGGATAAGATGCCCCTATTGCGGGAGCAAGATGCTTTTCAAGGCAAGGACAGTCATAACCAAAGTAAAGGCTGTTTAAACCAAAATGGCAGAATCCGAATTGCAGAAGGAAACGGAGCAGAAGATAGGCCAGCTGCAGATGTATGAGCAGGGCCTCCAGAGCTTTCTTGCGCAGAAGCAGCAGTTTCAGGCGCAGCTTGTGGAGACTGAATCTGCACTGGAAGAGCTTCAGCATACGGACACTGCCTACAAGATAGTTGGCAACATAATGGCTCTTGCCAATAAGGCTGAGCTGAAAGCAGAGCTTGAATCCAGAAAAGAAATGGTGGAGTTAAGGGTCAAGAGCATAGAAAAGCAGGAAAATCAAGTGAGAGAAAAGACGCAAAAACTGCAGTCTGAAATTCTTAAAAAGATAAAACATTAAAAATGCCGCAGCATCAAGAGGGTATCATAGAAGTAATAGCAGTATTAAAAGAGCTTGCGGAAGACTCAACAGTTCCGAGGAATATAAAGACAAAGCTGCAAAGCATTGTCTTGGCACTCGACAATGAGATTGAGGCGCCTTTAAAGCTGAGCAAGGCGCTGAATGAGTTTGATGATATTATAAATGACGTCAATCTTGAACCCCATACAAGGACCCAGATATGGGGGGTTGTAAGCAGCCTTGAAAAAATAAGCCAGTCTTTAGAATGAAGCTTGCGCACAAAGTAGAACTAAGCGTGTTTTCTTATCCTGAAGAGAATTTTGAGCAGATACATAGGGCTTTTCTCGAGCTGCTGTCTTTTGACGCTGAAAAAGAGAAGGTAAAAATTGAGAAAAATGAGGCTGCAGGCTTTGGGCAGAAGAAGATAACTATACTGAAGGCTGTGATTGTTAAGAGAACTTTGAAAAAATACGCCTGATTTGAAAATCAGGCGTATTTTTTTAATTATGCTGGCGCCATTATAGACGAGAATCGTCTTTAAAGGCGCTGACTAATATTGAAAAATTCGCTTGAAAAGCGAATTTTTCAAAGTTCTCTTAAAGTAGGCAATACGAATAATTTTTTGGAGAATATTTCAATATTGAAGCAAATTGAGAGCAGGCTTGATGAAGAACTGAATTTCTTTCTGAGGCTTGACAAGGAAAAATGGGTTAATGAAAAGGAGATGAAACTGACAGACTCCGGAAAATGCTTTCATATCAAAATAAGCGTGGCTGCTTTTCCGAAGAATATGGATATTGCTATAAGGGTTTTAGAAAATTTATTCAAACAATAAGATTAAATATAAGAAAGATGGTAAAAGATATATAGCTAATAAGTTTACATAGTTGAATGGTGGACTCAAGAGATATTTTATTAGGTATTGTGGGATTATTGGCTGCAGTTTATGGAGGTTTTGAAAATGACCTCAGAGTTACGATTATAGGCATTGCAACAATATTTTTGACAATTCAGCTTAATTTACAAAATCAAGAAGAAGAAATAAGAAAATTAAAAATGGGAACAAGAAAAAATAAGGCGCAATTAAATCCAATAACAATAATTTTATTGATTATCATAATAGTATTTCTTTATTTGTGGTTAAAAGAAAAAGGATATATTTAATGAGAACTGATTAAGATGCCAAAAATAAAAATCGCACCTTCAATATTATCAGCAGATTGGAATAAAATAAACAAAGAGGTAAAAGAAGTTGAGCCATACTGCGAGCTTATCCATGTGGACATTATGGACGGAATTTTTGTATCAAATAAAACCATTGATGCGGAATTTGTAAGCAAGATAAAAACCAAAATTCCTCTGGATGTGCATCTTATGGTGCAGGAACCTTCTGAGGATTATATATCTGGATTTATCAAGGCAGGGGGCTCAATCATAACCGTGCATCAGGAGGCGTGCGGGGATTTGAAAGGCAAATTAGAATTAATTAAAGGACAGGGGGCTAAAGCAGGAGTTTCAATAAAACCAAAAACGCCATTAAATGCCATTAAAGACGCTCTTAATATTGCAGATATGGTTTTAATTATGACTGTTGAGCCAGGAATGGCGGGGCAGAAGTTCATGTCAGGGCCTATTGGGAAAATAAAAGAGTTGAGAAGGCTGAAGCCCAATCTGGACATTGAAGTGGATGGGGGCATTAATCCTGAAACGATTGGGATTGCGGCAGAAGCTGGAGCAAATGTTTTTGTCGCGGGAAGCTCTGTATTCGGGAAGAAAGACAGGGTTGGGGCGATAAAGGAATTGAGAGAAAGCATTAAACAATAAAATCATCCTTGTTTGAAAGCATCTACGAAGAAGCCAGCCTTCATCTTTTACAAAGAGCAAGAGCATAGGTTTCCTTAGAATCAGAGTATATTTTCACACCAGAAAAGAACTTCTCAAGTATTTTTTTAAACTCTGGTTTGGCGTATTTATATGATATTGCTGTAATTATAACATCTCCTTTTTTAAAATTTAAATTTCTGCCCAGATGTTTAACATTCTTGTTTTTCTTTAAAATATACAATTCTTCAATCCTTGAATTAACAAAACGAACATCATAAGCAATATCGTCTTTTGACAAACCTAATTGCAAAGGTATCTGAATAAGCCATTTATTTATTATAGTGTCTTTATATTCTTCTGTCCAATCTTCATGGCAGTTTGTTAGACCATTTCCAATCAGAAGGACGTCATCTTTATTCATGCTTGTCTTTATTCCATGTAATATGTCCTCCCTGTCAAAATTTCCCAAAGTATTGCCTAAGAGCATCATAAAATGAATTTCAAAGCCAGCTTTCCTGAACAAAGGGGTAATGTTATTCAAGTTTTCAAAGTCTGAAATGTTCCATTTAAATTCCAAAACTTCTCCCACTTTCATTTTACGAATTGTTTTTGCGGCTTTTGAAACCATGTAAGAACTAATATCAATGGGGCAATACCTAATTTTCATATGCTTTGCTAACTCATGAATAAACAGGGAGGCTTTTTGCCCATCACCACAGCCTAAATCAATGATATTGCATGATGTTTTTGGCAAAGTGTGGATGAAATCCTTCATGCGCCTTTTAATCAAAGAGACTTCTTTTTCAATGATAGTTTTTTTGTATCCCTCAGTTTTGCTCAAATCGAGAAAACCTTGCGCTTGTTTAGGGGTAAGGTACCATAGCTTAGAATCTGCAACATCCCAAACCCGAGTTTCTCCTTCGAGTTTATACCCTCTTTTGAGAAGCTCTTTGAAAATCAAGTCATTAATTTTCATATTATGCAAAGAGAGCATTATTAATATAAATCTTGCGAAGGATGATATATGTTATGTTTATTTTTAATCCCGCATTACCGCCACCTGACTTCAACATCATCAGTCCTTTCATAAGGCTTAATATCAATAGAATCATAGTCCTTTATGACTTCTTTTTTTTGCAAAACTCCCAACCAAGCAATCTGCGCGCCATTATCCACAAGAAACTCATTAGTCGGGACAAAAAACTTTGCATTTCTTTCTTCACACATGATCCTGCACATTTCCTGAAGCCTTTTGTTGCAGGCAACGCCTCCTCCTAATAATAGCTCGTTTTTTCCTGTGTGGGCCATTGCCCTTTCGCTTACTTCAACGAGCATCGCAAAGACGGTTTCCTGCATTGAAAATGCCAAGTCTTCTACTTTATATTTTTTTGAGTCAAATTTCTGCTTTAAGTTGGTTAATAAACCGCCGAAAGAAACGTCCATGCCCTTGACAACATAAGGCAATTCAATGTAATTTTTTCCTTTTGACGCCAAAACCTCTATTTTTGGGCCTCCTGGAAATCCCAAGCCAATGTGCCTTGCAAATGCATCAATGAAGTTGCCGATGCCATTGTCCAATGTCTCGCCAAAAATCCTGTATTTGCCGCCTTCGTATGCTATTACCTGGGTGTTTGCTCCGCTGCAATACAGCAAAACAGGGTCTTTCGCTTTTGTAAGAAGCTTGCCGATTTCGAGATGGGAAATGCAGTGATTCACGCCGACAAGAGGGGCATTAACTTTTTTTGCCAGCTCTTTTGCTTTTTTCATTCCTACAATTAAGCATGGAGGCAATCCGGGCCCTTGAGAGAAGGAGATTAAACCTATATCGCCTAACTTTAAGTTTGCTGCGGCCAGGGCTTCTTCAACAATTTTATCCTTGAATCTTTCGTGATGGAGCTTTGCCTCTGACGGGTGGATTCCGCCTTTTTCAGAAGTGTAGCTATGCTTAGTATTTGCATAGATTTTTCCTTTGCTGTCTGCAATGCCGCAGCCGAATGTGTGGGCTGTGCTTTCGATTCCTAGGCATATCATTTTCTTCTGTGTTATAGTGACAATTAAATTAGAATACTACTAATGTTTTAGTATAAAAACTTGACTAAATGTTGTAATGTAAATTCTACTGGGGATATTTTATTGTTCATCATCTTCTTTAGAGGGATTATTTAGCAACGGATTTATCTGCCTAAATATCGGATTAGATTTAAGGTTTTCCAAGGCTTTTTCAACGATCTCCATATCTTCCATAGATAGAGGGATACGGCTTTTTAGAAATGATTCTTCTTCCTTAATTACGCGTTCCAGATTCTCAACAGAGTTAGAACATAATAAACACCTTTCCAGATGAGATTCATATCTTGCTAAAGTAACATCATGAATTTTAGGTTTGGCTTCTCTATCACAATAGAAGTCAATTTCATAGTTTTTGAGATGAACCTCGCTCGGTTTTTTTAGAATCTCTTCTAATCTGTTTCTGGTTAATATTTCAATATCTTCAACTGGTATACCCTGAATAATTAAATAAATAGATTTTAAGTACTGTTCATAATTTTTAAACAAACACTGTATAGTAGGGGGGTCTTGTATTCCAATGGATTTCATTTGTAGGTTCTGAGCTGCCTTAAATTGCATATAGAATTTTTTTGCCTCATCTTGACTAAGTGGAAGAACCTCATCAGGATCGGTAGGATAGGTAATACCTCTAAATCTTATCTCCATGAGTCTTCTGTCTCTTGAGAGGTAAGCCTCTGATACTTGAGGATTGGAGGAAATTTGTCTTACCTTTCCCTCGACAATGTCAACATATGCTTGGAATTTTTGATTTGTCATTATTACATCCTCCCATTGATTTTGAGTATAATTCAACTATCGCTATTAGGTATATAAATCTTTCTAGATTTTACTATCCTTTAGTGATTATTATCTAAAAGAACAAGTATGGGTAACTTCTAAATTTTAAACTATACTCGCAGACAAAAATAATTATACAATAGTTGTCTGCTCCTAATAAGCAAATGACATATTTATTGTATAAATATTTGTGTCATTTGCTATATTCCGGATAATACATATAATCAGAAATCAATTGTCCTTTCTCATCGGGGTAGGGCAGCATTTTTAACAGATAGTTTTTCATTAAATCCTGCCTTACTGTGCCTTTATGGTAGTTGTCAAAGAAATATTCAAATTCATATTCAAATTTGAAGTTATAGAGCATTAAGTTGTAGAAATGCTGCTTTTCCTCTAAATTTCCAATAGAGAAGCATTCTGTTGACATATAGACAGGAACATCACTCAGCAGATGGCTATAGACTGCTCCTACAAATTCCTTTGAATTTTCCATGTTTAAATCGGGCTCGCATGGGATTGTTGTGAAATTGCCGTAATACTTCAGAAATGCCTGATTGTCGCCGTAGAGCATTATGGCAGGATTTGGCTCAAGCGTTCCGCTTATTAGTTTTGAAAGTTCCTTCATGGAAGAGGCTTCGTGCCTTGCCTTGAGCAGGGGATAAATGCTTGACAGCATCAGAAAGAAAATCAGAATCGAGGCTATATAACCCGCATTTTTATAAAAATTATTGATAAAATTAAACGAGCATGCTATGAGGATTATCAATGGAATTATAAGCCCTGCAAAAAACCTGTGGTCGACAACAGAGGCAAAAGTGTAAAACAGGAACAATGGGATGAACCATAGCGCCAGTAATGCCAGCAGTTTCCTGTCTTTTTTGTATAATTCGTAAGTTCCAACAAACAGAAGTATTGCGCCGAGCCATGTGAGAGTAAACTGCAGCCCAGAAATGGAATAGGTTATCTGATTGAAAACGAATGTGCCAAAATTTCTCTTTACCTGCTGCTCCAAAATGGGGTTTATCAGCAAAAGCAGCGTTAAGGCTCCAATAACTATGGGCGCAGCATAGTAGAGCATAATTTTCCTTTTTTCATTTGATAGAAAGTTTCCATTCAGGTTTTTTGAACAGGAAAAAATGAGGTAAAATGCCGCAGGCAGCAGCAGCAAATTTGATTCCCTGACCAAAAATGAGGCTCCTATGAAAATGCCTGAATAAGCTGCGCTGAGTTTTTCATTGGATTTTATGGATTGAATTAAAAAATGAAACGACAGGAGGACAAGAAAAACCGAGAGTGAATGGCTGTTTGCGAATGTTGAAACGGAGAGGAATATAGGAGTTACGGAATAAAGCATTGCAGAAGAAAATGCGATAAATCTATTTTTCAGAAGCGCATTTGCGATAAGGTAGAAGAGAGGGATTGACAAAGCGCCGAACAATGCTGATGAAAAATTTACTGCGAATTCTGCTGAATAGGAGTTAAAGAGTACATTGAGAAAGTAGAATATTGCAAAATCGACGAATACAAGCCCGTACCTTCCGCCGCCTATTGGATGGATTGTTTTATCTTTTAATGTGTTTTCAACAGCCATGGCAAGCTGGACAGAGTCGTGGTGGAACAAGCCTGCATTTAGAAATAATAATCTCAGCACTATGGAGAATACAAATAAGAACAATAAAATTAGGGTTTCCCATTTGTTGTTTGGATTGTTGGATTCCATTGCCGATAAATTAAGGCTTTGTTGAAAATGCAGGTGACATCATTATTGCGAGGCTCTATAATTTACACATAAAGCTGGCAAAGGGGACGCTCCCTCAATGTCATTAAGTTAAGGATTTTTCCTTTCTCAAACTATCCAGTTCTTTTAAGTCTGCTAACAACTTCTTTGTTGTTCCGAGGTATCTTATGTTTATAGTTATGTATTTTCCCTTCTTTTTTATCCTATCTTCTATGATGTAATATCTCCTTTTCCCCTTTTGCATGAATTTGTTTCTGATATACATACTATGCGTAAAAGGAGGTAATATTATGATGACCAGAAAATCTGCAGGAGAAATTACAAAAAGAATTAAAGAAAGAATATATCAAGGAGGATTTATGGAAAGACATAGGACTTCCGCAAAACATTTCACTAGGAAACGAAAGCTTCCTTTTGCATCATTAATCCTTTTTATGCTGAATTTGATAAAAAGGACGCTGCAAAATGAACTAACACAATTTATTCAAAAATTTTCTGCTAAATATGATAGCATAACAAAAAGTGCTTTTAGCCAAAGCAGGTTAAAGCTTAAGCCTGAGGCTTTTATCGAGCTGAATGATGTGCTAATAGAAGAATTTTATACAGATAATGATTTATTGAATGAGTTAATAATAGATGCAAACATTAGGTGTAGCGTGTCAGGACTTTTGTCCGCTTTTGTTGACAGGACATATGTCCGCTTTTTGAATAGCTTTTCTTTGCTTGTTAAAATACTTTTTGTCAAAATAAACGCATGTTGGGGTTTGCCAACCAAGCACTTCTTGCTTTCTCCAGTTGTTGTACCTTTGGTCAAATTTCCAGAGCTCTTTTCTGAAATCGCTTAGCGATTTAAATTTCTTTAATGCTATAAGCTCCCTGTAAAGAGTTTTGTGGTAGCTTTCTATCTTGCCTCTGCCTCTTGGATGGTATGGTCTTCCAAAAATCAGCTTTATGCCATACTTTTTAGCCTCTTTCTTGAAGTCCTTAGCCACAAACTGCTTGCCATTATCAAGATAAATCTGCTTTGGGATTCTTCCTTTTACCAGTGACCATTGCAAAGCATTTATCGCCTCTTCCTTGCCTTTTCTCAGGTAGGTCTTTGACCTTACCCTGTATCTTGAGCAGTCATCAGTAAATCCCGTTACATACACCTTACCAACGTCGTGGATTCTGAACTGAAAAGTATCTCCTTGCCACATGGAATCGACATGTTTCCTTTGGAAGCGCTTGCATGGCTGGGGCTTTGCCTTTACTCTGATGAGGAATCCATTCTTTTTGATTATCCTGTGCACACTCCTCCAATCAACCGGCAAATTAAACTGGTGCTTGATTCTTCTAGCACCCCATGATGGATATTTCTGCTTTAAAGATATGATTCTGTTTTCAAGTGCCTTCGGCATTTGATTTGGAGAATTGAGAGGCCTGGTGGAAACTGGTTTTAATCCATCAATCCCGAAAGTCTTGTAGGACGTCTTCCAGCGTCTTAATGTCCTTTCAGAAATACCATATGAAAAGCTTATTTCTTTATCTGTTTTAATCCCTTCTGTTGATAGTACAACTGCCCTAATCCTTATCTCCATTCCAACTTTCACCACTAAAAACCACCTCAAGGGTGGTTGTGAAAGCGGACATATGTATTGACACTATTTTAGGACAAATGTCTTGGCACTATACAGTATGCTATTTGCTTTCGAATAATCTTAATTTTATAATAAGGGTCCAAAAAAATTTTATTATGGAAGTAGATGAATTTTTGAAATCAAAAGAAAAATCTGAGGTAATCACGATTGAAAAGTGCCATAGGAAATCAGAGAATAGATTAAGAAAGCTCGGACTAGTTTTTAAGCCATTTAAGGTTAGATTGATTAAAGTTCAATTAGACGATGGCGAAATAGAAGTTTTGATAACCTCTCTTATAGATAATAAGAGGTATCCCAATTCTATTTTCAAAGACCTTTATTTCAAGAGATGGGGGATAGAAATAAATATCGACCATCTTAAGAATAACATAAATATAGAAAATTTTACTGGTCTTTCGGAACAAGCAATTAAACAAGATTTCTATGCAAATGCTTTCATTAATAATCTACAGAGTATTATTGCAAGAGATTCCCAACCTGCAATAAATGAAACAAAGAAAAGTGCTGAATATAAATATAAAGTCAATAGAAATCTATCACTGGGCTATATGAAAGACAGAATTGTGAAGATATTGACAAGCAATAACCCAGAATACATGGAAGAACTGAAGAAACTGTTTGAAATAGAGCCTGTTCCAGTCAGAGAAGGAAGAAAAAACCCTAGAAATTTTCATAAATTGAGAAGAAAATTTAATATGAACAATAGGAGGGCTGTGTGATGGTTAACTTAATGACATTGGACGCTCCCTACGGGAAACCAACGGAGTTGGTGCTAAAAATCCGTTCAGGATTGTCTGTTGCTTTTCGAGCATGTCGGCTATCTTATTAAATATGCACAGCCGAGCCTGATGCCACCCGAGCGTTAGCGAGATTTTCAACAACGCCACATAAATTAAAATAGGTTTATAAATTAGTTATAATTCTTTTGATTTAAAATGGATAATATAAAAAAACCGGAAATGAAGGAAGTGGAGAAGTGCATTTGGGAGATACCGACATCCTACAAGAAAGGGATGCTCGTGCCTGCAAGAATCTATGGCACAAAAAAAATAGTTGATGCAATGGATGACGGCGTCTTCAACCAGGTGACAAATGTTGCATGCCTTCCGGGAATCCAGAAATATGCGTTCTGCATGCCCGATGGTCATTGAAAAAATGATAAATAAAATTAATATCCAAATTGAAAAGATGTGTAACATGTTTAAGAATAACCAATACTTTTTTTTAACTGAAGGAGATATGCATTGTTATTTGTATAAGTTACTATCAGAAATCGAGATAGTTTCAAATTTAAAAGAGTCGAAAGATCATAGATTCACGATTCCATTACATTCTGAAGTGTCTTTTTTTGGAGAAAATAACAAGCTAAGTAATAGGATAGATATATCCGTGGTAGGTGTGTCAAGTATGGACCTATATTCTACTGATAGTACTTCAGAAGATAGAAGAAGTAAAGGCTACGAGTTTGATGAAGCAAATGTTGCAATAGAATTAAAACTTAATAAAAATGGTGGAAAAGAAATAGACTAAATCAAATAGATTTGGTTAATATTAAGAATGAATATCCAATGGTAAAAGTTTACTATCAGGGTATTGATGAAAAGAACAACTGAGCTAGCAAGATGATTTGTTGTCAGCTTCGGTTTTTAAATTTTCAATCACCTCAAACAATGACTCAACTTCCAAATTATAATTTTCGATTATATAAGAATCAGTGATTGAAAATGAAATTTGATAAAAACCTTGCAGCAATTCATGGGTATCTTTGTTCAGATGGTTATGTAATCAAAAATCCAGATAGTCAAAAACATAAGTATTATTATATGGGTTTAAGAAACACAAATAAGGTCTTATTATCCGATTTCCAGAAAAAATTTGAAGCAAGTTTTGGAATGGAACCAATAATTACAAATGAAGGACGCTGTAAAATACAAAATAAAGAGATTTACGAACTCTTAACTCAAGATTTTTCTTTTTATTCTTATGAATGGGAGCTTCCAGAACTTAGAAAAGATAGTTTAAGCTGCTGGTTGAGGGCATTTTTTGATTGTGAAGGATGGGTTGAAAATCAACCTGCAAAAAGCAGGTTAATTGGTGCTGATTGTTGTAATGAGACGGGTTTATTAAGTATCCATAAAGCATTGAGAAAATTGGGTATTGATTCAGAAATAAAAAAGAAAACAGGAAGAAATATTTGGCGTTTAACAATCTGTGGTATTGAAGATTTAAAGAAATTCCATAATTATGTTGGGTTCTTACATCCAAATAAAAACCAAAAATTAAACGAAGCAATTAACTCTTATAAAGATTATTATTAGGATATACCAAAAACTAAAGATGACTTATTTAAGTTTATAATTGAAAAAGGAAAAATCAGAAAATCCCGAAATGAAATAAGGTTCATGTCTATAAAAAAATCAAATTTACAGAATTTAAAGAAAGTTTTAAAAAACTATAGATATTGCTTAATAATCAAAAACTATACGGAGGTACTAAATGGAACAAACTAGTGGAAGACCAAAAGACATCAAGCAAATTAGTGATGTAGTTTGGGAGATACCGACATCCTATAAAAAAGGAATGTTAGTGCCTGCAAGAATTTACGCAACTAAAAAGATTCTTGCAGAAATGGATGATGGTGTCTTTAATCAGGTAACAAATGTAGCCTGTCTCCCGGGAATTCAGCGATATGCCTTCTGCATGCCAGATGGGCATTGGGGATTCTGAGTAAGTTAATTCTTATTCAGCCCTTTATGGATTTCCAATAGGAGGAGTGGCGGCATTTGACGCAGAGACCGGCGTGATATCACCCGGAGGAATTTAAACCTTAGTCGGGTTCGATATCAATTGCGGTATGCGCCTTATCACTACTAATCTCGCCTACAAAGAAGTCCAGCCAAAGATAAAAGAGCTTGTTGATACCATGTTCAGGCTTGTACCTGTCGGTGTCGGCGCAAAGGGTTTTGTTGATGTAACTCCAAGCCAGTTCAAGGAAATTGTCACAGAAGGCTCAAAGTGGTGCGTTGAGAACGGATATGGATGGAAGGAAGATGTTGAAAGGACTGAAGGACACGGAAAGATTGACTGGGCTGATGTTTCCAAAGTAAGCGACAAGGCGCTTAAAAGGGGAATTGGTCAGCTTGGAACTTTGGGGTCGGGCAATCATTATCTTGAAGTCCAGGTGGCGCATGCAAAGAATATTTTTGAGCCGGAAATCGCGAAACTTTTTGGAATACACTCATCCGAGCAGGTTGTGATTATGATTCACTGCGGCTCCAGGGGATTCGGACACCAGATTGGAACTGATTATCTTAGGATTTTTGAAGATGTCATGAGGAAGCACAACATACAGGTTTATGACAGGGAGTTAGCGTGCGCTCCTTTTGCATGCAAGGAAGGGCAGGATTACTACAAGGCAATGGCATGCGCTGCGAACATGGCGTTTGCAAACAGGCAGGTTATCCTGCACAGAGTAAGAGAGGGATTTTCAAAAGTATTCGGCATGGAAGCTGAGAAGCTTGAGATGAATCTCGTCTATGATGTCGCTCATAACATTGCTAAATTGGAAGAGCATGTTATTGACGGCAAAAAGAAAAAAGTTGTTGTGCACAGGAAAGGCTCAACAAGGGCATTTCCACCAGGGCACCCTGAGCTTAACCCTGTTTATAAGAAGACTGGACAGCCTGTAATAATCGGAGGCTCAATGGAGACTGGAAGCTACCTGCTTGTAGGAACTCAAAAGGCATTGGATGAAACTTTCGGAAGCACTGCCCACGGCTCCGGCAGGACAATGTCAAGGGCTGCTGCAAAGCACCAAGTGAGAGGAGAGCAATTGCAGAAAGACATGGAGAAAAGAGGGATTTATGTGAAGGCTGTTTCAATGTCAGGGCTTGCAGAGGAAGCGGGGATGGCTTATAAAAATATCAATGATGTCATAGATGCTGTTGCGCAGGCGGGGATATCTAAACCAGTTTGCGGGCTCAAACCAATCGGGAATATAAAGGGCAGTGCTAATTTAAATTTCTTAAATCTATTTTTTATAGCCTTACTTTTATTGATATTATCACAAAGCGCATTTGCGCAAGAAGTCGTTATTGCAAAAAGCTCATTTTCTCCTATCTTTTTTATTTTGATTTTGGCAATAATTATGATATTTGTATCAACAATTTTTATTATAAAAAGATTGAATTATGGAAAAAGCCAAATATTGAAATCACTATCCACTACATTTTTAATTTATTACCTTATTAGATACATTAAAAAATAAATAAAATTATTCTCCAAATTTTGGCGTGATGCAGAATGGTATTAGCTAAAATTTTTTGCTCCGACGAGGCATGAAAAAACCCTCAAAAATCGGTCTCGACGACAGCTAATTTTAATCTGCATTACGAAATTTTGGATAAATTTAAACAAGAGAAATTGTATATCAATTTTCAAGCTTAAATTTTCCCAACTATCAAAAAATCTAAACCTTTTTATTTGGCATTTAATACTTCTTAATCATGAAGGTATTATTACTAGCTACATCCTACCCAAGGTCGAAGGATGACCATTGGGTTACTTTCACGCATTCGTGGGCAAAAGAATTGGCAAGAACGGAAGAGGTTTCTGTTGTAACTTCTGACGGACCTGATGCGCGGAAATATGAGGAAAGGGACGGCGTAAAGATACACAGGTTTACCTATTTTTACCCAAGAAAGCTGCAGAGGCTGACTTATACAGGAGGAATGTCTGAAAGCTTCAAAGGAGGCTTTTTGCCAAAGATACAGGTGCCTTTTTTCCTGATTTCTTTTTTCTTTAAATCATTGAAATATGGAAGGAAATGCGACATAATAAATGCCCATTGGACCTTATCTGGACTAGTTGCAATCCCCATAAGATGGATTTACAAAAAGCCAGTTGTCTTGACTGAGCATGGCGGCGGCATAAGGTACCTTCCAAAATGGCTGAATAAATTTGTGCTTAAGAGAATGGACGCAATCACTTCTGCGCATAATGACATGATTGAGACCATAAGGGAGATGGGCATTTCGAATGCGTTTGAAGTCCGTAATTTTCTTAACGAAGACAGATTCCTGAAAAAACATGATGTCAAGTCAATTAAGAGGGAACTTGACATTAAAAATGAGAAAGTTGTTGCATTTATAGGGAGATTTGAGGAATTAAAGGATCCATTGACTTTTGTCAGAGCGATTCCGTATGCAGTCAGGAAAAACAAGAATGTTAAATTTGTAATGATGGGGGATGGACATCTGAAGGATGACATTGAAAAAGAAATTAAAAAATTAGGTATTGAAAAGCATGTCTTACTGCCAGGTGCAACATCAGAAGTTGGTAGGATTTTTGCGATAAGCGACGTTTTTGTGGCATGCAGCACAACAGAGAACTGCTTTTCCACAACAATACTTGAGGCGATGCTCTCCAAAGTGCCTTGTGTTATTACAAAAGCGGGCATGACTGAAAAGTACTTTATCCATAAAAAATATGCTTATCTTGCTGAGAAGAAAAATCCTGAAGAGATTGGGAATGCTGTTGCTGAGATGCTTATTAATGATAAATTAAGGAAGAATTTATCTGAAAATGGGATGGGGTTTCTTGAAAAAAATGGTTTTAGGAATAAGGTTATAAGGAAGAGGCTGATGAAGGTGTTTGCGGGGGTGAGAAAGAAAAACCAAGAAACCTTTAAAATGGCGATGTCTCTTTAAAGATGACTTTAAACTATTCTCAAAAGGAATTCAGACAGGACAATATCTTTCCTTAACCCTTTTGGCTACCAGTTTGGAGTTGGTGATGACATTGAAGGAGAGCCAGACGAGCTTAGGGGCTTAAGCGGCACTGAAAAAGCGTTTCCAACACACATAGACCATTGAAGATTAACGAAGACTATGAAATGATTTTTGGCAGGAAGATAATATTTGACAAGAAAGTTTATTTTTATGGCACGTAAAGTCCTTTTCCCAAAATTTCCCTTTCCGTCAGAAATATACCAAATTCTAAAATTCCGGCACATAACCAATCTTATGCTTCTTCCTCAGTCCTACCATGACCTCATCCAAAGTCCTGACTTTAAACCCGTCCTGCGACATGAAGAATTCCTGTATCTGCCTGCCGTATTTCTTGAATGGAGTCGGATGCGTCAAAACTACAACAAGCCCGTTGTTCTGCCTTGCCATCTTTACAATTTCTTTATATAACTCCATTATGTTGCCTCCTTTGTTCTTGTGCAGATTCACAAATTCTATCTCAGGAATATGCGGGAATTCAATAAGCCCCAGCGTTGTCAGGAACGGCTTCATCAAAGTAAGCTTTGTCCAGTTGTCGTAGCTTGAATCTGCCTTGAAATGGTCCTTTAAAAGCCTTAAATCAGGAAGATGATATTGGTGGGCCCTTACAATCTCTGTCTTTTTGCCTACCAGATTATCAATGATATTTTTTTCCTCAATGACTTTCCTTGCGCTGTTGCCTATGAAGTTGGCATGGTATTGGAAATCCCATTTTGAATTTTTTGAAATCCATTTTTTAGAAGGGTGGGACATTGCCAGAAGGAACATCGTGGACTTGATGCCGTATTTCTTTTCAATGTCAACAATGCAGTCAATATTCGGCTCGTAGCCTTCATCTATATCATGTGTGAAGACCATTGTAGGACCGTCCAGTTCAAGAAACCTGGAGAAATAGTCAAGATATGGCGTTTTGGCGTATTTCTTCCTCAATCTTCTTACTGAGGCTGCCAAAAGGTAATGGAGGTATTTCATTTACTGCCTCTGGCTGTAGAATTCAGTTATTGCATTTGCCACTTCGCTTATCTCTTCTGCCTTCAATTCAGGGAACATCGGCAATGATAATATCTCATCTGCATATTCTTCTGCAACAGGGAAGCTGCCTTTTTTGTATCCTAAACTGCTGTAAGCTTCCTGCATATGGACAGGAATGGGATAATGGATTCCTGTCTGGATTCCTTTTGAATTCAAATGCTCAACAAGCTTCTGCCTGTTTTTTGCCCTGATTACGTAAAGATGATAGACGTGCCTGTTAAATGGCGCTTTTGTCGGCGCAATCACATCAGAATTTTTCAGCGCCTCATTGTACAGTTTTGCGTTTTTCCTTCTCATTTCAGTCCATTTATCCAAATGCCTTAATTTAACCTTCAAGATTGCCGCCTGAATCTCCTCGAGCCTGTAATTATATCCGATGAACTTATGGATATTCTTATTCATCTGGCCGTGGTCGCGATAAGCCTTTATTTTTTCGATGAATTCAGAATTGTTGCTGACGACTGCGCCGCCTTCGCCGTAAGCGCCGAGATTTTTGCCGGGATAAAAGCTGAAGCAGCCGATGTCTGAAACAGGGACTTTTTTGCCGTGGTGTTGTGCGCCGTGAGCCTGGCAGGCGTCTTCTATGACAATCAGGTTGTGCTTTTCCGCAATCTCAAGGATTTCTTTCATGTTTGCAGGCTGGCCGAAAAGATGGACAGGAATGATTGCCTTGGTCTTGGGAGTTATTGCCTTTTCCAATGCTCTTGGGGACATTGTGCAGGTGTCTTTGTCAATATCAGCAAATCTCGGAACTGCGCCTGTGTATGAAATGGAGGCGCATGTTGCTATGAAAGTATTCGGAACAGTTATGACTTCGTCACCTCTGCCGATTCCTTTTGCCAGCAGCGCAAGATGGAGAGCAGATGTTCCTGTGTTCACGCCAACAGAGAATTTTGCGTTGCAGTAATGGGCAAATTCCTTTTCAAAATTTGAGACATTTTCCCCCAGTATGAAATGGGTTGAGTCAAGTACTTGGGCTACTGCACTGTCTATTTCTTTCTTTATTGAGAGGTACTGGGATTTTAAGTCGACGAATTTTATCATTTGTCAGTCTCCTATTCTGCTATAGTTATGAAGAGGTGTTTTTAAAGTATTTGGGTAAAAGTAAATATTTAGCTTTCTGAAGTTATATCAATAGATTTGCGGGGCGGGCGTGTGGCAGACAGCGACGCCCCGCACTAATTTTGCCGAAGGCGAATTGAATATTGATGATAAAAAGCTTCAGAATAGTGAAGTATAATGGCGGAACTAAATAATTGAGCAGTAATTCTTCCGCCATTATATCAGGAGGACACAAAGTATTTTCAATCAATTATTTGTGTCCGAGATTATATTACGGGTAAAAACCACGATTGGATTTTAAAATAACAAATATGACAATCTATCTAACATCCTGAACCTTCCCAATCACTTTCGCAGGATTCCCCACCACTATTGAATTAGGAGGAACGTCTTTCGTGACGACTGAGCCTGCTCCGACAATTGCGTTCTCGCCTATCGTGATGCCGCAGATGATTGTCGCGTTGGCGCCTATGCCTGCCCTTCTCTTTACGACTGTTTTTGTCATGAGCCAGTCTTCTGCTGTCTTCATGCTGCCGTCTGTGTTGGTTGCCCTTGGCAGCCTGTCGTTTGTGAAACAGGCGTGAGGGCCGACAAAAACCTCGTCTTCCAATTCAACGCCTGAAGGCAGGAATGCGAATGCCTCTATCTTGCAGTTTTTCCCTGTTTTGACGCCTTTCTGTATTTCCACGAAAGTCCCTATCTTTGTGTTGTCGCCTATCTCGCAGCCGTATAAGTTCACAAGTTCAGGATGGAATACTTTAACATTTTTTCCCAGCTTGACATCTTTTTCAATCATTTTCATTCCTCATTTACTGCAATTTCTTTTCCGCTGTTTCTTAATGATTCAAGGGCAGCTTCCACAACTTTTACAACTCTTAACCCCGAAACGCCGCCGCTCAAAGGAGCTTTGCCGCTTTTGATGCAATCTATAAAATGCACGCATACGTTCCTTAAAGGCTCGCTGTCCTCAAGTTTTGGCGAATAAACATCGCCGGACCTGTACAGATACTGGAATTCTGCGAATGTGTCATAATACTTTCTGCCTGCTTCCCCTGCATTCTCGACTGATACTCCTTTGTCGTAAATCTTCAGCTTTTCATTCGGCTCAAGGTCGTCATAGACAAGCATCTTTTTGCTGCCCACTATTGTAGTCCTTCTTATCTTGCAGGGGTCGAGCCAGCTTACGTGGATGTTCGCCATTGCCTTGTTTTTGAATTTCAGAGTTATGTATGCGCTGTCCTCTATGCCTTTCTGCACGTATGCCTCTGCTGTTGTCTTAACTTTTTCCGGCATTTCGCCAAGCAGGCGCATCAAGATTGAGGCGTCGTGAGGCAGCAGGTCTTCAACTACATTTATGTCTTTCTGGAACAATCCGAGATTGACTCTTACCATGTCAATCGTGTAGATGTTTCCAAGCTCGCCTTTTGCAATAAGCTCCCTGATTTTTTTAACGGCAGAATTGTATTCGAATGTGTGGTCAACCATCAGCACTTTGCCGTGCTTTTTTGCAAGAGATATAAGTTCTTTTGCCTCTGCTGATGTTTTTGTGATTGGTTTTTCGATAAGCACGTTCTTGTTGCTTTCAAGCGCCTCTTTTGCAATTTTGTAATGGGTTGAAACTGGGGTGGCGATGACTACAGCGTCAATTTTTTGGTTTTCTATTATTTCTTTGTAGTCTTTTGTAGTTTGAAGATTGGGGTACAAACTCTTCATATGCGCCAGCCTATCTTCCCTCAGGTCGGAGCATGAGTGCATATTGCAGCCCTTTATCTGGCTGAAATTCCTTATCAGGTTTGGTCCCCAGTATCCGCAGCCTATCAGGCCTATGTTTACCATGATTTTAGAGAAATATGGACGGATTATAAATATTTCCTAATTATATATTTATATTTATTCCAATTGACATAAGGCTATTAATGGAATTTTTGACATCAGTTTCTGAAATCTCTTTATTATACCTAAGCGCATTGGCTATCTCATAGACAATTAAATCAGGAGACACTATATAGGTATTACCTTTAATGTGGCTTTCTCTCAACTCTAGCGCAATATCTGTACCTTCTTCATCGGAAAATCATTTTGTGACAACAGAAGAATCTAAAGAGAACTTTGAAAAATTCGCTTTTCAAGCGAATTTTTCAATATTAGTCAGCGCCTTTAAAGACGATTCTCGTCTATAATGGCGCCAGCATAATTGAAAAAATACACCTGATTTTCAAATCAGGCGTATTTTTTCAAAGCTCTCTAAAACAAAATCTCCTTCTATCTTGCTTCTCTCCATTTTCTTATTTCTCTATAGAATCCTGTGTTTTAACAGCAGCGCTAATTCGGTCAGTTTCTCTTAATTTTGCGCCAGCTAATATCTCAGTTCTGTTCCTAAATACCTCTAAATCGTCCATTCGCTTTTGGGTTTCTGCTGCCATTTTCATATGTTTATTATACCACACACATATTTAAAACTTTCTTAAATTTTATTTTTTCTTTCCAGCAGTCCAAGAAAACTTTATATCATACCTTATTTTCTGCACAAATGCAATGCCAAAACTCTTCAGCAACCCTTGGAAAGACAACGTCAATCTTTCAAGCAGATTAAAGACTGCTGCCAGAATGAAGTTCTATAGATGGCTCCTTAAAAAATACTGCAAAGGATGCAGGACTGTTCTGGATGTGGGGTGCGGGGCAGGACATTTCATGAAGGCTGCGGAAAGCATGGGGATTAAAGCTACGGGCATAGAACTGGACGAGAGATTCAATGCCAAGAATGTGATTATAAAGAACTTGTGGGAGTTTAACGGCAAATATGATGTTGTGTTTAACAGCCATCTAATAGAAAAAATGGAGAATCATGAAAAGTTCATCAAGAAAATGTCAGAATTGTCAAATGGAATTGTGATAACAATAAGCGCATATTTGTCAAGAAGCTTCTGGAACACGCCAGATCATATACTTCCGGTAACAAAAGTAAGGATAAGGTGGCTTTTCAGAAGGTACGGATTCAGGAATCTTCTCTCTGTGCATATTCCCTTCTATAAAGCTGTTCTTGTCATATCAAAGAAAGTTACTGATAAAGACAATGATGAAGAGTCAAGAAAGATCCGCGCCGGATTCTGGTAGCCCGTATTTCAGGTTGTCCAGATATTCACTGACTATTGTCATATTGCCCCCTTCCCAGTCTGCCTTGTAAACATAAATATCGGTTCCGGTCAATCCCCTTTCATGGCCGAATAGATCAAAGTGCTTCAAGCCGTGGCCGTTCATGTAAAACATACGGGTAAAAATACTGCCTGCCAATTCAGGGCTGGACAATACAATCTCATAGCTATTCCTGCTCTTCGGAACCAAAGTAAATCCTATGGAAACCGTGCCCTCTGCAAATTCCTTAATTTTGACGCCGTCTTTCACAGGATAGGCAAATAATTTAGGCCTTACAGTCCCCTGCTGGCCCACTGCAAAAATGTCCATGTTTGTAAGGTTTATCTGGAATCCGTTGCTGCATGCCACCGAACTTTCGCTCTCGTTGTTCCTGCTGCACCCTACAGTTCCGCCGTATCCTGGCCAGGGAGATATCCATGCATTTGCCTCATTAGGCGTATTTAATGATTGTATTTCAAAATACAGCCCTTCTGCCTTTTCTTTGGAATAATTAAATTTATCAATCATGTAGCTTACAGCTTCCTCCATGCTTTTGCCCTTTGTATTGAACCAAATATCCGATCTTTCAAAATTCCAGCTTCCGAAATGGCTCCAGACCCCGCTTTTTCCAATCATATCTTCCGAGGCAATGGCAAAAGCTTCAGGAGGATTGCAGTGAGTGTAACCAAGGATTTTTTCTGCTTCGTCTTTTGAAAATCCGCTTTCCAGCAGCTCCTTTTCAGCATCCTCTTTTTCCAATAATATTATTTTCTTAAGTATCTTCAATGAGCTGTGGATATCCCCAAGCCTGTCTGAAATGCTCCAATAAGCATTATTCTGCCCGCAGTCTATCATCCTCAGTATCCCAATGGACTCTTCTTCATCATTAATCATGAACATCCTTCCGACCCAATGCGAATTTGGGGATTCCTGGGTGGTGCCGTCAAAAGTCACAGGCCTGTCGGCAATCGCCTTAAAGTGGTGCCCGAAATCCCACCATGAAGTTATGATGGCATTCTCTTTTGAATTGTCCCTTATCTTGACCAGCGAATTATACCACGCATCATTTACCAGCGGAACGTCGCTGCTGGCAGCATTTAATGACGCATTTGCGATATTTATGTAGAATAAAAGTGAAAGTATGATTATTATGCTTCCAGAGATTAATTTATGGATATTCAGCTCTTTCGAAATCCACCTTGTAAGATAATAATACAAGAATCCCAGTGATGTCCCGAATGCAATGCTAAATGCAGGAGTTATCAGTAATGTAAACCTTATACCCTTTAATGAAGCATAGGATGATGCCACCACCCATAAGCCCAGCAAAATGACATACTTGATGTCCCTGTTGCCTTCGCTGTCCTTCTTCAAAAAGGTAAGCAAGATTCCAGCCAGCCCAAAATACCATATAAGCGTTCCGCCCATAGAGTTTATAACCTGGTTATAAGAACCTTCATTCAGCTCAGCAACTGTTGTGAGAACATTAGGCCATAGGTTTGAGGATCTTACAGGATCTTTTATCGATATGAATGAAAATGGCAATAGGGAGTTTTTAAAAAGAGCAAAGCTGTGGAATAAGCTGACAGAGATTCCTACAGCAATAAAATAAACCATTCCTGAAACCAGCATGTGCTTTATCTGCTTTGACTTCATTATCCCAATAAAATTTATTTTTGCATGCAGGAATGCCAGCACTGCGCAATAAGCTATGGTTATTCCCGCCATTACAAATAGGAAATCGGATATGAAGAACCAGCCGCTCCACGCAAAGCTGAAAACGCCTGTAAAAAACCCTGCAAGCACCGCAAAAAGGATATTTTTAGAGAGCCTATGGCTTTCAAATGACTCAAGAAAAAGCCACGCTATCAGAAGCGAGAAAAAAATAATCCATGAGTCAGTGTCTGTATGCCCGAATAATGTCCTTCCGACATAAGAGGTGTTCACAGCTACCATCAATGCAGAAAAGAACCCGCCGACATTGCCGCTTATCCTCCTTCCTATAAGGAACGCAAAAAAAACTGACAGCGCCACAATCAAAACCGGCTGATACATCACAGATTCCATAAGAGTCAAATCAGGATTAAAAACATGCCATGCCATGTAAAAATAAGCCAGGAAATAAGAATGAAACCTGTCAGCAGACACACCCCTGCCCAACGGCGCCAGCTGATGATTATCCCAGTCCCTGCCATCTCTTATCTCATCCCCAATCATTCCTTTTTCCATTATGTTTCTTGCATACCTGTACCAGTAATAAGGGTCTATATCGGGCATGTAGAAAATCCCTTGCTCATTCTGGAAGAAAGACTTAAAATAAGCAGATGCTCCTGATATCTGCTGGTCCACCTGACCCTTATTTTGCTGCAAGAATCTCTGAAGCTCAGATTCGGCAATAGAATTCTTATTTGCCTCCGGCAGATTCGGGTACTGGCTATTTACCTGAGACGCAACCTGAGACCTTAAAGAGCTTATCACGCTGTTTGCAGCCCACTGGTCAGTTATTGGCAGGCCTGCAGGCTGCATCCTTATATAAATTGACAGAATGACAGGCATTAAAGCTATCAAAAATATCCCATATTTTTTAAAGAAATTTGCCAAAACCCTTATGTCTATTGATGCCTCTTCTGCCCCGCCTTTATGAATCTCAGATTCGCCAGCGCCAAACAGCCCTTTTATCTTGCTTTTTATACTCTTAAAATCAATTGATATTTCCTCGTTTTTTTTGGCAGGGGGCGCATGCTGGACAGAAGCCTGAGGCTGCTCTTTGCGCCCTGTTTCTCCCTTATCTTTGAAAACAGACTTGGCTTTGCCCCATAACTTGCTTAAATCAACAGATATCTCTTCATCAGGCTTATCTTCCATTTAAGGCATGAAAAGGGGTATTTTTAAAAACCTTTTGACAAATATTTTTAAATGATTCTAAATTCTACCTTAACATGAAGATTGCCATTGCAGGAGCGGGGTATGTGGGATTGGTTACAGCAGCATGCTTTGCAGAGCTTGGAAATCAAGTAACCTGCGTAGATATTGACGATGAAAAAATAAAAAAACTGAATAGCAACATAATGCCCATATACGAGCCAGGATTAATGGAGATAGTTGTCAAAAACAAAAGAGAGCAAAAGCTTAAATTCACCACAGACCTGAAAAGCGCGATAAAAGACTCTGAAATAGTGTTTATATGCGTCGGCACCCCTCCCAAAAAAAATGGCGAGGCGGACCTTTCTTATGTCGAGAATGTTGCAAAGACCATAGCAGAGGTCATGGAATCCTACAAGGTAATTGTTGAAAAGAGCACTGTCCCTGTTGAAACAGGCGAGAAAGTATGGCAAACCATCAAGTCCAATAACCGGCACAATGTTGATTTTGATATTGTAAGCAATCCCGAGTTTTTAAGGGAAGGAAACGCAATAGAGGATTTTATGAAGCCGGACAGGATAGTGATCGGAGCAAGCAGCGAAAAAGCCAAAAGAATAATGGAAAATCTCTATAATCCGCTAAATGCAAAAATCCTTTTTACAGATATAAAAAGCGCAGAAATTATAAAGCACGCGTCCAACTCTTTTCTTGCCGCTAAAATATCATTCATCAATGCAATCGCGAACATATGCGAGATTACCGGGGCGAATGTTGACCATGTCGCAGAGGGAATGGGGCTTGACAAAAGAATAGGAAAAAGCTTCCTTAATGCAGGAATCGGCTATGGGGGCTTTTGCTTTCCAAAGGATATAGAGGCGTTTATCCGCATATCAGAGAAACTCGGCTATGATTTCAGGCTGCTCAGGGAAGTCCAGGGCATAAATGAAAATCAGAAGGAATTTTTTATCAAAAAAATTGAAAAGAGCATGTGGATCATAAAGGGCAAGACCATAGGTGTCCTGGGGCTTGCTTTTAAGCCAAACACGGATGACATGAGATTTGCCCCTTCAATTGACATAATCAGCAGGCTGCAGAGCGAGGGCGCAAATATACAGGCTTATGACCCCCAAGCAATGGAAAATTCCAAGACTATGCTGAAAGATGTGGAATACCGCCAAAATCCGTATGATGCCGCAAAAGGCTGCGATGCGCTGATTATTCTTACCGAATGGAGCGAGTTTAAGGATATTGATATTGCCAAGATTAAGAATTTGATGAATCGCCCTTTAATCATAGACGGCAGAAACATATTTGATGCCAGCCATATGCAAAGTTTGGGCATTGAGTATGTGAGCATAGGCAGGAAAAACTAGGATCACTCATTTTAAAATGGAAGCAATTGTATTATGCGCGGGCTATGCGACAAGGCTCTATCCCCTGACAAAGAACAAGCCAAAGCCACTGCTGAAAATAGGAGGCATTCCAATAATAGGGCACATAATCAAAAAAATAGAAAGCATTGACGGAATTTCAGGGATAAATGTGGTTACAAACGACAGGTTCTATAAACAGTTCTCAGAGTGGAAAAATGAGTGCAGAATAAATAAGCCCCTAACAATCTTAAATGACGGCACGACATCCAATGAAAACAAGCTCGGGGCAGTCGGAGACATTAATTTTGCCATATCCCAAAAAAATATCAAAGGAGATGTGATCATCATAGCAGGGGACAACCTTTTTGATTTTGGCCTGCAGGATGCTGTGGACTCATTCAAAAAAAATAATTCAAATATCATAGTCCTGCATGATGTCAAAGACAAAAATCTCGCCAGGAATTACGGAGTTGTGGATGTTGATGAGTCAAGCATTGTGAAAAAATTTGAAGAAAAGCCCAAAAATCCCCAGTCGACTCTTGTGTCGACCGGAATTTATATTTTTTCGAAAAAAACCCTTAATCTTATAAAAGAATACGCAAGCCAGATAAACAATACTGACAAGATAGGGACTTTTTTAGAATGGCTGCATAAAAGAGAAATTGTTTATTCCCATGTAAGCAGAGAGGCATGGTTCGACATAGGCAGCCACGACCAGATTAAGAAAGCGGAAGAGCATTATAAAAAATCCAACAGCAGGTGAATTAAATGCCAAATGCGCTTATTACGGGAGGAGCAGGATTTATCGGGAGCCACCTATGCGGATTTTTGATGGAAAAAGGCTTCAATGTTATATGCATGGACAATCTTGTAACCGGCCAGAAAGAAAATATCCAAAGCTTAATCTGCAGCGGGAAATTCAAATTCATCAATCATGATGCAAGCAGACCCATAGAAATAGAAGAGCCTTTGGATTGGGTGCTTCATTTTGCAAGCCCTGCCTCTCCAATAGACTACCAGAAAATACCTATCCAGACCTTAAAAGCGGGGAGCCTTGGAACACACAACACATTGGGGCTGGCTTTGGCAAAAAAAGCAAAATACTTTCTTGCATCGACATCTGAAGTTTACGGCGACCCTTTGGTCAACCCGCAGCCGGAAAGCTATTGGGGAAATGTCAACTGCATAGGGGTCAGGGGATGCTATGACGAAAGCAAGAGATTTGCAGAGGCGCTGACGATGGCGTACCACAGAATCCATAATCTGGACATAAGAATAGTAAGGATATTCAATTCGTACGGCCCAAAAATGAGAAAAAAAGACGGGAGGGCTGTCCCTAATTTTATAACCCAAACATTGGAAGGCAAAAACATCACAGTATACGGAAACGGCAGCCAGACCAGAAGCTTCTGCTATATAAGCGACCTTATTGAAGGGATATACAGGCTAATGAATTCAGGCATCAATGAGCCTGTTAATCTGGGAAATCCCGAGGAATACAGCGTGCTTCAGCTTGCGACTATGATAAAAGGCATCACATCCAGCAAAAGCAGGATTATTTTTGAAAGCATACCCGAGGACGACCCGAAAGTAAGAATGCCAGACATAAGCAAGGCGAAGAAAGAGCTGAAATGGGTTCCTAAAGTAAGCATAGAAGAAGGGCTCAAAAGCACAATAGGATGGTTTAAGCAGGCTTAGATTTTATTCAGGACATTATCGCCAGCAAAGCCCTCTTTGTAATTGTAAATTTATTGTTTTTGCCAAAAAATTCCCCGGCTTTTTTCTCAAATGCATTGTCAAATTCCTCTTTATGGTAGATATTTGAAAGCCAGTAATTTTTCAAATCACCATAACTTGGTATTACAATAGTATTGGTAAAGTTATGCGTCTTCAAGCTGCTGAAATTTGATTTCGCAAATGGCAGCACTTCCTTATCCATAAAATTATCCGCTATCTGCCTTATTTCCTCGGGAATTTTCATAAAAGATGAGAGAAAAGAGTACCATTCTTCATTATTTCCCCTGTAAGGGCACATAACTGCAATTTTTCCGCCTGCAGCAAGTTTTTTCTTAAGCACATCAAGCAGATTCCCTGCGTTTTTTACATAATAGAGAGAATATACGGACATTACCACATCGAAGAACCCATCCTGAAGCGATGAAGCATCGGAGGCATCGCCGCAAATAAATTTTATATTTAGATTTTTTTTAATTGCCTTTGTTTTTGCCTCTTCAATAGAATTTTTTGAGATGTCTATGCCGTAATAATTTCCGTGAGGGTATATCTCAGCCATATCTATCAGATGATTGCCGGTGCCGCAGCCGACATCAAGCACGTTTGAGCCTTCCTTAAGCCCCATCTTTCCAAGCAACCATTCATCAAGGTCTGCTGCGCCAAATTTTCTGTTTGTGCTGATCCTGCAGTTCAGATGGGAGGTTATCTGGCTGCTCTCCTTTTCATTTGTCATCTTCACACCATCTTAAAATCTGAAAAGCCTCTGCATACCTGCAGTTGGATGCAGCGCCTCTGACAGCCGCTATTTCCCTCAAAAGCTGAGGGCTCCGCATCCCCCTTACCTGAGACTTATGCAGCTCATAAGCCTTGATTTTCCTTTCAATGTCGATAGGCACAAAATAATTTAAATTCATCTTTTTGGGATTCCATATGACATCATGGGCAGCTTCGTAAACCATGACTTTCTTCACAAAAAAATTCCTGTCATGAGGCCTTAGGGCCACAAATGCCGCGCGGAATACTGTCCTGTGGTCCTGATTATATCCTGGGTGCGGAAGATAAACTGTTTCCGGCTTAATCCTGTTTATTATGTCTTCAAACAGCCCTATAAGCTCCTGCTCAGCATAGTTGTTTACCTTGCCCTTTTCATTGCATTCCCATTTAAACCCCAGAAAGTCTGCGGCTTTTTTCAGCTCATCCAGCCTTTCTTTTACAGGAGTAGGGTCCTTGTCTTCCCTGAATTTACCTTCATCTATGCCGCAGTAATAAACAAAAAAAGATGAATTTAGGATGCCGCCGCATCCCAGAAGCTCGTCATCAACGTGAGGAGAGATTACAAGATGTTTTGTTTCCATAAGAATAAGGTGCAATCAGAGCATTAATAAAACTTATGGGTTTTTGGCGTTAGGACTTAACGTAATAAACCTCGAAATTTTCCAGTTTGGAATTTGAGAATGAATAAGGCAAAAAGCCTCCAGCATAGGTATAAAATCCTGCATGTGATTTGCTGTTCTGGATTCTTATGGGAATTTTTCCATCGTAGGAAACTGTGTTGATATGCAGGACTCTTGCGCTTAGCTCCGGCGCCATTTTTCTCGGAAACAATTCGGCAGCTTTGATTATTATATCTCCTTTTTCAGGAGAATTGTCGCCTGCAGGAAGCATCCTATAGCCGTTCTCAGCCATATAATACTGGAAGCCTGCACCACCGAGAAAATGAATTATATTATCCGATGACTTATAGGATTGAGGCGCTTTTTCGGCAAAATCCCTGTAAACCCCTGCATATTCATAATCTGCATAAGCTGTTGTTATTCCCAGCAGCAAGGTCAGGAGCAGGACAAAAATTATAGTTTTAGGCATGCTTAAGCCAAGCATTTTTGAATAATTTTTCAGCATTATCATATAGGACAAAACTAAGGGAGGCAGAAGCAATGTGTTCCACCTCACTGCCCCTCCTACAATAAACGTGTTGAATACCACCATTCCAATAAACCATACAAAAATAAAGAAACTGCCACTGTCAAAGTTCAGCCGGGTCCCGCCAAGCATGCTGATTATGCCTGATTTCAGGTTTAGATAGTTTTCGGCAACCACAATGAGGATAAAAAAAATGGAGCAGACTGTAAAAAGGAGAAATAATGACAGCTGAAACAGGGAGTATTTTCCGGAGATAAAAGAAGGGGAGGCACTATAAACACCTGCTGATGCCATGAACGCAATCAAGGCTGAAAATGCCAGCAATGCCCAATTTCTTCTTTTTAGAATAAAGGGAAATAAAAGGAACATCGGAAAAACCGTGGCTCCCCCTATATAACTCAAATTTGAGAAAATGTGGGCGATAAGCAAACTAAGATCAGGCTTATTGTTAATCAGCTGCGAGGCGTAGTTGAATAAAATCACTTCACTTTCAAAGAAATAGTTGTGCAGGGCAAACAATACTACAAATAAAACAGGTATTGCCTGATAAAAGATATATCTTGGCTTGCCGTAAATATAGCTGTACGCAGCCAGAAGAGGGATTATTACAAGCGCCGTGGGCTTTGCAAGATATGCAATCCCTGCTGCAATGCTCCCTGCAATAAGGAATTTTTTGCTGTTCTTGTCAACGCCATAGATAAATAAAACCACAGAAAGCAAGACAAAAGAGAGAATAGGGGCGTCAAACATCAGATTGTGGGCATTGACCAAAAATGTGGACGTAGACAGCATCATCAATACCGACAGAAAAGAATACAATTGATTATGGATAAATCTTTTAGCAATAAAATAAAATGACAAACCGCCCATCAAGTGGAACAGCAGGTAACTTACGTGCAGGATGATTTCCGTCCTTCCAAAAATCCATGAGATGATACTAATATAATAAGAAATCAGGGGAGTGTCACTCAAATATACCCCTGGTTTCGCGCTGCTGCCCCATTCCACGGTAAACGAATAAGGCCTCAAGGGGTCCTTTGAAATCTGGTCAGCTATGTAAAGAAAGCCGACATCATCAAAGTGGTATGCCTTATTTGAAAACGGCAAAGCCAAGATTAAGATAAATACTGATATTGCCAAACAATATTTTTTGTCCTTATCCATCCAATTCAGCGCCCATGTTTTTAACCTAGGGTTTATAAGAACAATTTATAAATACTTTGGTGTTTTATCGTAGAGGAATACTAAAAACAAAAGCAATGTTTTTTGCAAGGTGTCCTATATGTCAGACGCACAAAGTATAGTTAAAAATGCTTCCATCGTGGTTATATCGGAGATTGCAAGTAGGGCCATCTCTTTTGTCCTTATAATAATACTGGCAAAATTTTTCGGCGATGCCGGCCTTGGCAAGTACTCATTCATATTCGCGTTTGTAGGCATATTTTCCATACTGTCCGATTTCGGCATAAGCGGGCTAATGACAAGGGAGGTGGCCAGAGATAAAACTAAAACCGAGAAATACATCGCCAATGTGCTGGGATTTAAGATCGTTTTGTGCATAATAACCATATTATTGCCTTCATCAATAATATTTTTTACTGATGAGAGCTTTGAAATAAAAGCTGGAGTTTTGTTGGCCGGATTTTCCCAGGCGTTTTATTATTTGTCATACCCTTTCAGAAATGTATTCAACGCATATGAAAGGCAGTTTTACCATGCAATGTACTCACTGGTAGAGCGGATAGTTGCATTTGTTTTGGGCGTGGCCGCACTTTATTTGGGCTACGGGCTTCTGGGATTCATCATTGTCTTGGTCTTTTCCAACCTTGTCAGCCTTATCTACAGCTATGCAGTTACATTGAAAAAATTTTCCAGGGTAGCCATTGAATTTGATATTAAATTTTTAAAAGAAACCGTTAAAGGTTCCCTGCCATTTTGGTTCACTACACTGTTCATAACAATTTATTTCAAGATAGACACTGTGATGCTGGGATTCATGAAGGGCTTTGAGCCGACAGGATGGTACAACGCGTCCTATAAAATCATTGACGCCTTGTCCCTCATACCCCTCAGCATAGGCATGGTGCTCTTTCCCGTTATGAGCAGGTACTACAAGGAGCGGGAAAAATACCTGCAGATTCTTTACGTGAAAGTAGTTTACTATCTTTTCATTTTGGCACTCCCTATTGCTGTAGGCATCGCCATGACATCACAAAGGATAATCCTTTTTGTTTACGGAAATTCATTTGAAAACTCAGCAGCATCACTTCAAATTTTAGTTTGGGCTTTGCTGTTCATTTTTGTAAATTACATAATCGGCAGTTTATTGAATTCCATTGACAAGCAGATTTTATTCACATATACCACAGGGTTCTGCGCCATTTTAAATGTAGGGCTTAATTTTTTATTGATTCCAAAATACAGCTATATAGGGGCAGCCATTGCAACCGTGCTTACAGAACTTGTAAATTTCATTGTCCTTTTTAGCCTTATAAGCAAGGAAGGCTATAATCTCCCCAGACTTGCGCAGCTTTTAAAGCCGGTTTTAGCAAGCTTTTTAATGGGAATTCTATTGCTATATACCAAAGAATACCACTTGTTCATAATAGTGCCTCTCTCAGCTGCCTTTTACTTTGGCATAATGTTTTTAATAAAGGGTGTAGGAAAAGAGGAAATAAATCTGGCAAGGCTGCTGCTTAAAAATGATAAAAATCAGTAATTTAGAGGGGTATGATTCTGACAAGATAGTCCCCTACAAAGAAGCGATAAAAATAATCCGCGGCTTCAAATTCAGAGGCAAGAAAGTGGGGCTGTGCCACGGCGCCTTTGACCTGCTGCATCCCGGGCATGTAAGGCATTTTGAATCCGCCAGGAAATTGTGCGATGTGCTGTTCGTTTCAATTACAAAGGACAAGTTTGTGTCTTTGAGGAAAGGCAGCAATAGGCCAGTCTACACAGATAGAATAAGGGCGTATATGTCTGCGGCTGTCCGATTTGTGGATTATGTTGTAATAACTGATTTTAGAACCGGTGTGGAAGCGATAACAGCGTTAAAGCCTGATTTTTATATTAAAGGCCCTGATTTTGCAGATAAAATGACTGCGGGGATAATTGCAGAAAGGAATGCGATAAAATCCGCAGGGGGCAAGATTGTGTATACATCCGATCCAAAATTTTCCACTACTGAAGTTGTGGAGTATATCAGCAGAAATCCTGAAAGAAAAAGTTTACTGGTTATTCTTGACAGGGACGGCACATTAATTGAGGATAAGGGCTTCTTGGGCAGGAACAGCGAATGGAAAACTGATATCAAGCTTAAAAATGATGTTATTGAATTTATCCTTTTTCTCCAGTCTAATTACAATACCTCCAAAATGGTCATTACAAATCAGTCAGGCGTGGCAAGATGGTATTTTGACTGTAAAACAGTAGAGGAGATAAACAAGCACCTGGATGAGCTGATGCGCAAGCATGGAGTTAGCATAGACAATTGGCAGTATTGCCCTTATGTGGACTCAAAATATACAAATTCAAAAAAAGAAGAGATAAAATTTAACCCACTTTTTGTCAAGGACAACACAAAAAGAAAGCCAAATGCAGAAATGGTTAATGACGGATTGGAAGCAATCGGCAGAAAGCTTGATGATTTTGACATTGTTATTGTCTTGGGGGACAAAGACGAAGATATGAAGCTAGCCGAGAATCTCAATGCAAGATTTATAAGTGTTTCCAATAAAAGTTTTGAGGATATTGCTGAAGAGTTCAGTAATGGCTAGGAAATAAAGCACTTATAAAATTTTTCTCCAACTTTCTCTATGCTGAAGTTCTGCAAAATCCTCTGCCTTCCGTTTCTGCCTATTTCATAAGATATTTTTTTGTTATTAATCAGATAAATTATTTTTTGCGCCATGTCATCAACATCAAATTTTTTCGACACCATGCCATAAGAAGTGCCCGGAATGACATAATCGACGCCGCCGCATTCCATGACAACAACCGGCTTTTCGCATGCCAATGCCTCATTTACAGCAGGAGTAATTTCCTGATAGTTTGCAAGAACAAATATATCCGCCTTGTTGTATATATCCGCAAGCTCTTTGTGATCCTTGCTTCCCAAAAACTTAACTTTATCGCTTATGCCGAGCTTCTTTGCCAATCTGACAAGGGATTTCTTGTAGTATCCGTCTCCTACAATCCAAAGCTCTGCATCATGCCCATTATCAACCACTTCTTTTAAAGCCCTGATTATCAAATGATGCCCTTTAATCTTATAAATACCTCCTACAGACAGGAGAATAGTTTTGCTGTTCATTCTCCTTGTTTTTTTCGGAGAGAACAGATTAGTATCGGTAGCATGGCCCGTGATTACAATTTTTTCTGAATCTTTCTCCGCCAATCCCAGCCTTATGCACCTCTCTGCAGCCTGAGGATTTGAAAATAAAAGCCATTTTGCATGCCTATAGGCTTTTTCTGCAATTTTAAGCGGAATGAATTTTGTCAGCCTGAACAGATAAAAGCCGTCAATAGTCTGCGATGTCCTGTAAATAAGCTTGATATTATGCTTCTTTGCTGCAATGTAGGACTGGTAGGCGAACCAATAAAATTCGGGGTTGCTTGTTTCAATGATGTCGTATCCTTCAAGCTTCCCTATCACATCAGTGTAATAATCCCTCTGCATCCCGAGAAAAAGCAGAATCTTTTCGAGGATTGTCCCGTGGTCGATTCCATTAATTTTCTCTACTTTAAAGCCCTTAAATGCAAATTCATTTCTTTTGTCAGTGAACATGGTGACTTCTACGCCATATTCCCTTATCAGATATAGGTATACCTTTAACAAATTGTGGAGCGAGGAATTTAAGTTGGAGTGCGTAGGCATTACCAATGCTATTTTTAGCTTTTTCATGGGCACATTAAATTTTTAAACCGAATGATGTTTTTATAGATAGAGGGTGATTAAAATATCCTTTAAAAAAGTATTTGTTACAGGAGGGGCAGGCTATGTAGGAAGTGCACTAGTTCCGGAACTATTAAAGAAGGGCTATGAAGTTGTAGTATATGACCTTTATATATACGGAAAAACACTGGCAGCCCACCCCAGCCTTAAGGAAGTGAAAGGAGACATAAGGGATAGAGGCAATCTTATAAAAGCAGCAAGAGGGTGCGACGCATTCATACATTTGGCATGCATATCCAATGACCCGAGCTTTGACCTTGACCCGAAATTGGGCAGATCCATAAATTTTAAAGCATTTGAAAATGTGATAGATGCTGTTAAAACCAATGACATTGGAAGGCTGATTGTCGCCAGCTCTACAAGCCAATACGGCGTCAAGCCTGCAAATTTTGAAGTTACTGAAGAGACAAAAGCCGAGCCGATTACAGATTATGCAAGATATAAAATAGAATGCGAGAATTTTTTATTGGACCGTGATGCGGGCGGGGCGGATTATGTTTTTGTAAGGCCTGCAACCCTCTGCGGCTATGCGTCAAGGCTGCGGCTGGACCTCTCAGTCAACCTGCTGACAATCAACGCGCTGATAAACAAAAAAATCAGGATTTTCGGGGGAAGCCAGACAAGGCCTGCGCTTAACATAAAAGACATGGCCAGATTTTATGAATTAATGCTCGAGGCGCCGAGAGAAAAAATCCATAAGCAGGCATTTAATATTTCATATCAAAATATTACGATAAGACAGATTGCCGAATTAGTCAGGGATGTAATAGGAAACGGCTCAATAAATTTTGAAATAACTCCAAGCGACGACCTTAGATCTTATCATGTGAATACTGATAAAATGAAAAAAGTGCTTGGTTTTGAGTGTAAATATGATCTAAAAGATGCAGTACAAAGCCTAATTGATGCCTATAATAAAGGATTGATTATTGACGGATTAAATAATTCTATTTATTATAACCTAAAGCAAATGAAAGAAGTTAAGTTAAAATGAAAAAAATAGCAGTCATAGGGAGCAATTCATTTACAGGAAGCCATTTTGTAGATTATGCACTCAAAAACACCGATGCTGAAATTATAGGCATAAGCAGATCTCCTGAATACAGTTCCATGTTTCTTGCATATCTCTATAAAAAAAACAGACCAAAGAGATTTAGCTTTCATCAGCTTAGTCTAAATGATAATCTAAAAGAAATCGTTGAACTACTTGATAAAAAGAAACCCGACGCAGTGGTTAATTATGCAGCACAAGGAGAGGTGAGGAACAGCTGGAAATGGCCGGAGCAATGGTTCCAGACAAATTGCATCGCTATCGTAAAGCTTGCAAATATATTAAAGGACAGAGATTATCTAAAGAGATATATTGCCATTTCAACACCGGAAGTGTATGGGAGTACTGCAAAAAGAAAACTGGAGAATTTTAATTTTTGTCCAAGCACCCCTTATGCAGCTTCTAAGCTAGCAGGAGATCTTTTTTTATTGACGCTATTCAAGAGATATAATTTCCCAATAATAATAACACGCTCAGCAAATGTTTATGGAGTGCATCAGCAGATCTACAGGATAATCCCAAGGGCTATCATCTATCTTAAATTAGGGAAAAAAATACAATTGCACGGGAAAGGGAAGGCAATTAGGTCTTTTATCAATATCAAAGATATGGCAGATGGGACCTGGAAGTGCATCACTCATGGCAAAAATGGTGAAGTTTACCATTTCGCTGCCGAGAACGGAGAAATAAGCATAAGAGACCTTGTTAAAATGATCTGCGGCATAATGGGTTATGATTTTGAATCGTCAATAGAAGATATGGAAGAAAATTTTGGGCAGGATGCAGTTTATAGCCTAGATTCAACAAAATCTTTAAAAGAACTGGGGTGGATGCCTACAATCTCCCTAAAAGAAGGGATAGAACAAACAATAAATTGGATAGAAGAAAACTGGGAAGAAATCAAGAAAATGCCTTTTGAATATATCCACAGTATTTAAAATGATACTACAACACAATTTTTTGCCGCGACAATATGAAGCAATGAGGGAATTATCGATAAATCATAATTACTTGAAAAAGCAGTTTGAAGATTATAAGGATATTTTCAAGAAAATAGAAAAACTGATTGAAAATTGTGATTATACTCTGGGCAAAGATGTTAATGAGTTTGAAAAAAACATAGGCGAAATAACGGGTGCAAAACAGGTTATTGGTGTGGGAAGCGGAACCGATGCATTGTTTCTCAGTTTAAAGGCTTTGGGCATAAAAGAAGGTGATGAAGTAATCACCACACCCTATACGTTCTTTGCCACTATCGGTGCTATAGCAACTGCCGGTGCTAAGCCTGTTTTTGCTGACATTGGGGAAGATTATAATATCAATGCAGACCTTATTGAACAATGCGTAACAGATAAGACGAAGGCTATTCTTCCGGTTCATTGGGCAGGATTAAGCTGTGATATGTACAAAATAATGAATATTGCAGAGAAATACAGCCTCCATGTTGTAGAAGACGCCTGCCATGCACTAAATGCAAAGTATAAGGGCAAATCTCCTGGCACCTTCGGCATTGCGGGGTGTTTCAGCCTTCACCCCCTTAAAAATCTTAATGTGTGGGGTGATGGGGGCTTTGTTGTAACTGATTCTCAGGAGATGCATGACAAATTGGTTTTATTGAGAAATCACGGGCTTATTAATAGGGACGAGTGTGCCTTATACGGCTATAATTCAAGATTAGACTCGATCCATGCCATAGTGGCCAATCATCTTTTGAAAAAACTGGACCATATAACCAATTCAAGGATTGGCAACGCAAAATTTTTTGATAAAGAACTGGCAAAAATTCCCGGGATATCCGTTCCGCCAAGAGATTCAAGTATAAAGCAGGTTTTTCATATTTATGTAGTCAGAGCAAAAAATAGAGATAAGCTGCAAAGATATCTTGTCCAGAATGGAATAGATGCAAAGGTACATTACCCAATTCCTATGCATCTTCAGCCTGCTGCAAGAGAATTAAATTATAAGGAAGGGGATTTTCCTGCTGCTGAAACAACCTGCAAATCTATTATTTCGCTTCCAGTACATGAATTTATAACCAGAGAGCAGCAGGAATACATTATCAAGAAAATAAGGGGATTTTATGATGAAAACTAAGATAAAATTTATTGATTTAGGCACCCATTATAAGAGCATTAGGGGTGAAATCCTGGAAAAATTTGATGAAATCTCAAGCAGAGGCGATTATATTCTGACAGAGGAGCTGGAAAAATTTGAGAAGAATATTTCGAATTACTGCGGAACAAAGTATGCTGCTGGAGTCGGCAATTGTACAGACGCCTTATTTTTGAGCCTGAAAGCATTAGGAATAGGAAGTGGCGATGAGGTTATTACCGCTCCAAACTCGTTTATTGCGACTGCCGGCGCTATTGTTGCGTCAGGCGCAAGGCCTGTTTTTGCTGATGTAAGGAATGACTATAATATTGATCCGGAAATTATTGAAAAGACTATAACAAAAAAAACCAAGGCAATCATCCCAGTACATTTGACCGGCAGATCTGCTGATATGACTAAAATAATGGAAATTGCACAAAAGAGAGGTTTAGCGGTAATAGAAGATGCAGCGCAATCAATAGGGGCAGGCTATAAAAACAAAAGGGTAGGATCTTTTGGTATTGCGGGGTGTTTTAGTCTGCATCCACTGAAGAACCTCCATGCGCATGGTGATGGAGGATTAATCACCACTAGTGATGATGCATTTTATGAGAAATTGCTTAAATTAAGGAATCATGGATTAAAAAACAGGGATGAATGCGAATTGTGGGGTTATAACTCAAGGCTGGATGCAATTCAAGCGGCGATAGGGAACATAAAGATGAAATATATAGACAAATGGGCACAGCGCCGCCGGGAAATCGCATCCATGTACAAAGAAAGCCTGGCGGAGTTTGCAGAGATGCCTGAAGATAAAGAATATGAAGAGCCAGTATACCACACGTTTGTGATACAATCAGATAATAGGGACGAATTGCGGAGATATCTTGCGGAAAGAGGTATTGAAACCAAGATACACTATCCTATACCTATCCATCTCCAGCAACCAGCCAAGGCGTTGGGCTATAAAAAAGGCGATTTTCCTGCAGCAGAAGCGCAGGCTAAAAAAATACTTAGCCTGCCTATTTATCCGGAGTTAAGCAATAAGCAAGTGGAAGAAGTAATAAACGGGGTTAAATCTTTTTATATTGGCACTCACCGCAATAATTCACTATTCTGAAGTCTTTATCACTCATATTCAATCCGCCTTCGGCAATGCTAGTGCGAGGCGTCGCTGCCTTGCCATGCTCGAAAAGCGACAGACTAAATTGATTGACTTTTCGGCATCCTGTATAGGACATCGCTCCGCCTCGCGAATTCATTGGGTAACTATACTCACGGACAAAATCTATTGAGCAATAGTTGTCCGTTCCTAATAAGTAAAAGGCAATTTATTGCTCAAATTTTTGAGCCTTTTACTATAATGATTTTAATCAATTCGAGGCGGAATTTTAGTGGCAATCAAAATTCCGCCGAGTGAAATTTGGTCGCGAAGCGACGGATTAAATTATAGCAACTTCAGAAAGCTAAATATTTATCACTCACCCTAAACTTTTGCGTTTTTAACAAATACCTGTTGATTGAGTATTTTTTTAAATTCTACGATGTCTTTTGCTTTCTGCTTTAGCCAGAAAGTGCCCT
>Ga0209211_10001097_pt1 | contig 53095 bp, 53 predicted proteins | sample RifGroA2_FD_183992 | JGI IMG/M metagenome (GOLD analysis project Ga0209211, IMG submission 183992) | Groundwater microbial communities from Rifle, Colorado, USA - Groundwater A2 (SPAdes) (version 2) | ecosystem: Environmental > Aquatic > Deep subsurface > Groundwater | place: Rifle, Colorado... | reverse complement strand
AGAGATTGATAAAAAACTATCGCGTATCTAATTTTTTAATATTTGATAGATTAATTGTTAGAATCCTAGGTTTTTTATTTGAAAAATCGAAAGGGCTCATCATTAGATTTTTAAATGAGGTATCACGAGGCTTGTATAAAGCAAAAACAGTCCGCCGTGACGGACTGTTTTTATGGCTTTTGTTCAAAGCGGGGCTGGCCGGACTCGAACCGGTGACCTACTGCGTGACAGGCAGTCGCTCTAACCAACTGAGCTACAGCCCCAAACGGTAATTTTTAATTACCAATTTCTAATTTCTAAACAATTCATAATGTCCAAATTTCCAAACTTATTGAAAATTTAATCCTTGAAAATTGTTTGAAAATTGTGAATTGAAAATTGAAAATTCGCTTCTTGTAGCAGAGATGAGACTCGAACTCATGACCTCAACGTTATGAATGTTGTGCTCTAACCAACTGAGCTACCCTGCCATGCTTTTTATCTCAATTTATGTTGCGGGGGTAGGATTCGAACCTACAACCTCATGGTTATGAGCCACGCGAGCTGCCATTGCTCCACCCCGCTATTTAAAAACTATTTGTTATTATAATCAAACAAATCGAAAATGTCAATCAAATATCTGATAGCTATTCAAAAACTCCTCAAAATGACCGACGGCATGTTCAGCCTCTTCTTTGCTCAGCTCAAACTTATCATCATGAATAATCCGATTGCGCAACTCATGTGCCTCTTTTATACCCTCAATATTTTCAATTTGGCCATCTGGAATTCCCCTCAGTCGCTCCGCAAAGTTGTCACCATCATATCCCAACCTAGTTATTATGTCTTCAATAAAAGCATCTGCTTCGATAATCGCAACTTTGTAATCATTTTCATTACTGGTCTCCAATTTTTGTCTAATCTTCTGCCAAGTTTTTCTAGTTTTCTTTTTATTAGTCGTCAACTCGCGCGGAATATTCATTCCAGTCATTGTTTCCGTCAAATTCCCACCCAAGCCCCGATGTATCAAGAGCAAAACAATATCCACAAAAAGCACAATAGCATAAACACCCGCCAAAAATTTTATTACCGAAAAAACACCAGAGTGATAAAATTTGATTGCATCCACATAAATAGTTGAGGCTAATAGTTCCAAGTCCATTCGATTTATATTTTGATTTTATTTTTTATTTACCCTGTCAAATAAATTCTTATACAAGCTTCGCCAGTTTTTAACTCTATTATCTCTTTATAATCAGACCAAACAAATTATCTCTATTTGACGGGGTGAACCTCATATGCGTGCGCTGCGCGCAGCAAATTTTCCTCATCAAACCACTTGCCCATCAACTGAAAGCCTTGTGGCAATTGTTTGTCATCAACCTCAATGGCTGGTCCTGGCACGGAGATAGCTGGCACACCTACAATGTTGGCCGTGATTGTGAAAATATCTTCCAGATACATTTGAATTGGATCATTCGTTTTTTCATCAAACTTAAAAGCCGGACTCGGCGTGGTTGGGGTCAAAATCAAATCCACTGCCTCATATGCTTTTTCAAAATCTTGTTTAATCAATGTTCGCACTTTTTGCGCGCGCAAATAATAGGCGTCATAATAGCCAGAAGACAAAGCATAGGTTCCCAACATAATTCGTCTTTTCGGTTCAGCGCCAATTCCATAACGACGTGAATCCAAATACGTCTCAATTAAATTTCGATTCTCTGGCACAAAATCAAGTATTGAATCTTTATGGTCTTCCGCCCGCATGCCATATTTCACACCATCAAAGCGCGCTAGATTTGAACTCACTTCGCACGGCATAATAATATAATACACTGGCAAAGAATATTTTACATTTGGCAATTCAATTTCTTTGATTTCCGCGCCCATTTCCTTATACTGCGCTACTACTTTTTCAAAAGATGCCTTCACATCTGGATTCAATTTTTCTACATATCCTTTCACAACACCAATCTTCAGCCCCGCCACTTCACCAGTCAGATATCGAGTATAGTCTTTCGCCGGACTTTGCGCGCTAGTGGCGTCCATTTTATCTTCACCAGCAATCACGCTCAAAACAATGGCCGCATCTTCCACTGTTTTTGTGATTGGCCCAATCTGATCTAAACTTGAAGCCATCGCAATAGCCCCATAACGAGAAACTCGCCCATAAGTGGGCTTGAACCCCACTACGCCACAAAACGAAGCTGGTTGACGAATTGAGCCTCCAGTGTCAGTTCCCAATGCCCAGACAGCTTCGCCTGAGGCCACGGCAGCCGCTGAACCGCCAGAAGAGCCACCAGGCACACGCTCCAAATCCACTGGATTTTTGGTTGGTCCATAGGCACTTTTTTCCGTTGAAGAGCCCATCGCAAATTCATCCATATTCACCTTTCCCAAAAATACTGCGCCAGCTTCTTTCAGTCTTTCAACCACTGTGGCATCATAAGGCGCAATATAGTTATCCAAAATCTTTGAACAAGCTGTTGCTCGCACACCAGCCACACACAAATTATCCTTGATAGCTCCCGGAATTCCCTCCAACATTCCGATTTCCTCTCCACGCGCAATTTTCGCATCCACTTTTCTCGCCTGCTCCATCGCCAAATCTTTGGTCAAAGTTAAATAAGCAAAGATATCTTTGTCTTGCTTTTCAATGCGCGCAAAATACTCTTCCGTCAATTGCACAGCGGTTATTTCGTGGTTTATTAATTTTTCATGTAATTCTCGAATCATATTTTTGTCATTCCAGTGAAAACGGGAATCTAGTGTAGAAACTTAATGATGTGCGACTGGATTCCCGTTTTCACTGGAATGACAGTTACAGAACTGACTTGACCTTCCCAAAATTATCTTTTCTATCTGGAAATAAATTTATTATTTCAGCTTTATTTTCAAAATCATTTTGAACATCTTCTCGCATTCGATTCTCCATACCCGTAATGTGCGCTGTCGGCTCCACACCCGCAACATCCACCTCTTTCAATTCGGAAATCCAATCCAAAACAGCTGACAAGTCAGTGGCAAATTTATCTAAATCTTTTTCGTCCACACCAATGCGGGCTAAGCCAGCAATGTGTTGAACTTCTTCTTTTGTGATCATATATTTATCCGATTCGTATCGGCACTATTTTATCATCTCCCCAAACTCTTCTTCTCCAACAATCCGAACTCCCAGCGTCAAAGCCTTTTGATATTTGGATCCCGGATTTTCTCCCGCTAAAACAAAACTAGTGTTCTTGCTGACTGAAGAAGAAACACTGCCTCCCTCTCGCCTAATAATATCTTTTGCCTCGTCTCTTGTAAAGGCTTCGAGCTCGCCCGTCAAAACCACAATCTTTCCTTTCAATTTTCCTTCCCCCCCTTCACCTCCTGCTACCCCATTTTCACCCAGCAAAACTTCAACCCTCGCCACTCTCATCCTCTCTAAAATTTCTAGATTATTTTTATCAGAAAACCAAGTCACCAAACTTTCGGCCGACTTCTCGCCAATGCCCTTAATACTCCTCCAATCTTCAACTGTAATTTTTGGAAAATTATTAATAATATCCTGCAGGTTTTGAATTTCCAGATTTATATTTTTGAATTTGTTTCGGATTTCGGATGCAATCAAAACAGCTGTCTCCTCACCCACATGTCGAATTCCCAAAGCAAAAATAAATTTCTCAATAGTTATTTTTTTAGCTGCCGCGATGGCTTCAATCAAATTCTGCGCTGACTTTTCGGCAAATCGTTCCAAGGGCTTCAAATCGCCCATCGTCAATTCAAAAATATCTGAAAAATCAGCCACCAAGCCCTCGGTCATTAATTGTTCTACAATGCTTTCTCCTAGGCCATCAATATTGAAACCTTTTTTCGAAACAAAATGAATCAGCTTTTCTGTTTCCACGGCAAAACAATTTTTGTTAGTACAATAATGTGCCGCCGACAAAGTGTCATCCCCTTTCTTCTTCTCCCTTGAGGGAGAAGGTGCCCGAAGGACGGATGAGGGTGCAACTTTCACAATTTCTCTTCTCACCGGCCAGCCGCAAATTGGACAAACTTCCGGCATCTTGAATTTTTTTTCCTTGCCTGTGCGCAAACTCACAATCACCTCTACCACTTCTGGAATCACATCACCCGCCTTTTGAATCACCACTGTGTCGCCAATCTTTATGTCCAATCTTTTTATTTCATCTTCATTGTGCAACGTCGCGCGCGAAACCGTTGAGCCTGCCACTGACACAGGTCGCAAATGTGCCACCGGTGTCAAGGCACCCGTACGACCAACTTGCACCGAGATATCTTCCACTACTGTCGTCACTTTTTCGGCTGGAAATTTGTAGGCTACTCCCCATCTTGGTGATTTGCCGGTATAGCCCAAAGCTTCTTGCAATGCCCGTGAATTCAATTTGATAACCACGCCATCAATGCCATAATTTTGTGAATCTTTTTTACCAATCCAACTTTGATAATAGCTTTCAATTTCAGCCACACTCTTGCACAATTTGGCATCCAAATTTACATTGAATCCCAATTCTTTCAACAACTTCAACTCCTCCATCTGAGTTTTCGGAAAAGAAAAATTTTGAGATTTGTCCGCCACGGTGGATGAAATTTGAGATTCCTGCCTGCCGGTAGGCAAGGTATCTGGTGTTTGGTTTTTGGTTTTTGGTTTTTCCAGCCTCAGCTGGTCAATATCATAAATAAAACAATCCAGTCGGCGTGAAGCTGCTACTCTTGAATCTAACTGACGAATTGATCCAGCCGCGGCATTTCTCGAATTGGCGAACATTGCTTCGCCATTTTTCACTCGTTCAACATTAATTCTTTGCAATTCTTTTTTGCTCAACCAACATTCACCCACAAAAACTCCTGAAACATTTTGTTTGAGCTTCAATGGAATGCTATAAATTGTTTTCAAATTCTCCGTCACATCCTCACCAATCACGCCATCACCCCGCGTTGCCCCGCGCACATAGATTCCATTCTCATAGGTCAAAATAATCTTCAATCCATCAATCTTAATCTCACAAACATATTCCAATGCTTTGGGGACTAAGTCCCCTTTTGGGGACTTAGTCCCCTCTAACTCACCAATTTTTTCTACCATCCTTTCAATTTTCTCCTCCCACCTCTGCAAACCTGCAAAACTAAAAATGTCATCAAATGACCACTGCCTGACAGCATGCTTCACTTTTTGAAACTTTTCCAAGGACCTGCCACCAATTTTTTGGGTCGGTGAGTCCACCAATTTCAAATCAGGAAATTGCTCTTCCAAACTGCGCAATTCTTCCATCAGTGACGAATACACTTCATCCGTCACATCTGCCTTATCCAAAACATGATATTCAAAACGCAATCGATTAATCTCAGCCGAAAGCTTTTCTATTCTATTTTTTACCTTTAATTTATCCATAATACAATTATACCACACCTACAAAACAAAAAAATGGAGTGTTATAGCTCCAATTTCTATGTAAAAATTTTGATTTTCCACCCAATCAAAATTCATCATCATTCATAAGCGAGCTTTATTGCCCAGATAACCAGAACAAATCAAGTCAATTTTCGTCGTAGCAAAGTTTTTTCTGCTAAAATCTTATTAAATTGCATTGAAAATCTCTTCTCATGACCGCCATGGGCTTCTAGTACTTCTTCCAATTTGGGATTCAGAATTTTCTTAATTTTAATTTTTTCATTACCCTTGGGACTAATCGCTTCCAAATTATCTTGCAAAAATATTTCATTATGCATAAAAATAATATTTAAAACTTTTCCAGCAATTTTTTTCTTGCCTTCAACCTGCGCTGCGAATTTATATGGCGTCTCACTCAATGCGCCTGCAAAATTATGTTCCGGTTCCGAACCCAACAAAAACCCCTTAGAATATCCACGGTTAGACAACATATTCAATTCCTTCTGTTGCTCGCGAACAACTTGTTTGAAATTTTTCTTATTGCTAGCATCAATAATTTTTCTATATGACCTAACAACAACTGCCACATAATAGACGCTCTTGGCTCGCCCTTCGATCTTCAATGAATCAACGCCAGCATCAATTAGGTCTTGGATGTGGGCGGACAAGTTCATATCGCGACTATTGAAAAAATAGGTGCCATGCCGATCTTCTTCCAAATCAACCTCAAATTTATTTTGATTATCCATAACACTAGTAGTCAACACCTCACAATCATCAGCTCCTTCACAATTTTTTAAATTTTGGATTTGTAATTTTGGATTTATTTTGGATTTAGAAATTAAGATTTCGGATTTCTGGCCATACAGCCAGCGACATGGTTGTGTACAATCACCCAGATTAGCACTGCGATTGCTCATCCACTTACTCAAAATACAACGACCAGAATAGCTCATGCACATCGCGCCATGAATAAAATATTCCAATTCCATTTTCGGCACGGCTTTTTTGATTTCACGAATTTCAGAAAGTGACACTTCTCGAGCCAACACAATTCTTTTCACGCCAACTTTAGCCCAAAATTTGACCGCCTCAATGTTTGTGGCATTAGCTTGGGTGGACAAATGAATTTCAACTTTCGGCAAATATTTTTTCACGAGCATTATAATTCCCGGATCAGCTACAATCACGCCATCAATATCCAAAGTTTTCAAAAACTTCAAGTGTTTCTTGATTTCGTCTAAATGCACATTATGCGCATAAATATTCAAAGTCACAAAAATTTTCTTTTTATGCTTATGTGTATACTCCACTGCTTCTTGCAAAGTTTCCTGTGTAAAATTGTTGATTCGCACCCGCAATGAAAAATCCGGCACTCCGGCATAAACCGCGTCCGCGCCATAAGCAATGGCATACTTCAATTTTTCCAAATTCCCCGCCGGCGCCAAAAGCTCAATTTTTTTACTTTTATTCCTCATATCTCAAAATACTTTAACTTTTTTCATCATACATTATACTGCGACCGCAGTGAACTGTATAATAAAATTATTTATCTAATTTACTATAAATTTTATCAACCAACAAATAATCAATATTTTTACTCAATTTTTTATGATTAATTTCTTTTATAAAATCTTCCGGTAAAGGAAATTTTCCAACGAAAACACTTTCCTGCAGTTTTCTATATTTCAATATATATAATTCATTTCGTAGCCAGTTTCGAAATTGTTTTTTCTTTTCCGGAATATCAAAAACCACGACTCTGTATTTTTTATCCCACTTTTTCGCAAACAATTTTTTTCTTTTTAAGATATGTTTGGCGATATTATCCCCCACCAAAGTTAAGCTATATTTACCATTTTCTTTTTTAATAAACCCATGCTTCTCCATCCGGCTCAAAGTTTGTCGAATTGTAACTTCCTTTGGCTTTTTATCCTGCAAAGAAAATCGAAGGTTTTTTGTGGGCAAATCAGCATACATGGATGGCCTTAAAAATGCCTCGACCGTCATTTCTCCAAAATCCATCAAAAAACTAAACGCCAGCGCTGCTGAATCAAGAGTATTATTAAGAATATTCCTCTTTATTTTCTCAGTATATTTTAAATTATCTTTCATATTTCCATTATACATTATACTGCGACCGCAGTAAAGTGTATAATTTAAAGGTGACTCTCAATTCTTGAATTCATAGTGTACAATTATCATGTAGCTCTCAATTTTTCCATCAAATCTAAATAAAACTTCAAATTATGCATTGCGGCCAACCGCATGCCTAATGGGTCTTTGCTGACAAAAAGATGCCGCAAGTAGGCGCGTGAATGATTGCGACAAAGTTCGCAATCACAAAATGTATCCACTGGAGAAAAATCGTCATTGAACTTATGGTTATTGATGTTAATTGTCTTGTAGAAAGATTTTTGTAATTTGGATTTTGAATTTTGAATTTTATTTGTAATTTGAGATTTGAGATTTGTAAATTCCGATTGTTCATCCCAAATGAACAATCGGCCGTGCCGACCTTCACGCGTCGGAATCACACAATCAAACATATCCCAGCCACAAGCGACAAATCGCACAATATCTTCTGGTGTGCCGACACCTAGCGCAAAGCGCAATTTGTCTTCCGGAATCATCTTGGCAGTTTCCGCCACCATCTCCTGCATAAAAACTCCGTTCTCATCCACATGCCGCGCGCCAAAACCATAGCCATCAAAATCCAATTTAACCAACTCTTGCGCGCAATATTTTCGGAGCTCCGCATCTTTCCCACCTTGAATTACGCCAAAAAGCAATGGGCGTTGATCTTTTGCAATTCCTCGCTCCTGAATCTGTTTTTCATATTCAATTTTGCAGCGCTTTGCCCATGATATAGTTCTGTCTATTGCCACTTTCATCTTTCTATCAGAATACGTAACTGGTGGCACATCGTCCAGAACAACCATCATATCCACGCCCAAATCAAACTGAATCTGAATAGATTTTTCTGGGGTCAATTCATGCTTTCTACCATCTATTGGGGATTTGAAAACTGCTTGCTCATCTGTTATTTTACCCAATTTTGAATTTTTATGAATCAAAGAAAAAATTTGATATCCACCGGAATCAGAAAGCAAGGGGCCATCCCAATTCATAAATTTATGAATGCCTCCACCTTTCTTTATGAGCTCCATACCCGGCTGAAGATATAAATGATAGGTATTAACCACCATCGGTCTAGCGCCTATGCCTTCTAAATCATGCTTGGATAATAATTTTATAAATCCACGCGTAGCATCTGGCATAAAAAACGGAGTGTTTATTTCTCCGTTTTTCGTTCTGAGTTTTCCAACTCGAGCCAGCTTATTTTTACTAAATATTTCGAAAGTTTTCTTCATAGTAGAGCCTGATTTCATTAACTGCATTTATTTGCTAACTTTCCAACCTAACATGTTTATAGATTTGTCTTCCAATAACATAGTTGTTTTATTTCCGGATTGTATTTTCAAATCTTTTTTGATAAAAGTATCCTTAGCTGAAAAACTAACATCTTTGATTAATTCAACCGCATAATCAGCTTGATTTGGTGATGGCTTTATTTTCACTTGAAAAGATACTTCCCTCAATGAATTTAGCGCGCCATTCCCTGCTTGCACGTTGCCAACATTCCAGACTAAAATATTTGACCTTTCATTATAATCCAGATTAGAATCTTCTGGGTACATCTTACCAGTCATAACAACTCCATTGGGCAAAATAACTTCAACCCTGCCATCAGTTATATCATTAAAAACACTACCGACCTTAAGATGAATCGTGTAACTAGTGCTTTGTCCAACAATTGGGGGGATTGGACCAAAATTAGATATTAATAGATCACTATAGTAACCCTTAACATCTAGTATTAATTTGGATTTTAATTTGATATCAATTCGATTGCCGGCAATTATTTTATTCATATCCAGAGATGTAGCGATATCAGGACTGTCTATTCTGGCTATTCCAGAAATAACAAAATTTTTATCGTTTACAGTTTGCACTGGGATAACATTTTTGACTTTAACAGAAAATTTAATGGAACCACCTTTTCCGGGAGCCAAGTTAGCCAGTTCAGGATAGTCAATCGACTTCCATTCTATAACTTTAGTTTGCGTATCAAATGACCCACCTGCCATATCCAATGTGGAGTAATCTAATATCTGACTATCCAATACTTCTTTCACAATAACATTTTTCAAACCAATATCACTCTTATTTTTATATTGTATTTCAAAGTTCAGACTCTCTCCAGCATCTGCGTTATATTCAAGCGTGCCATTGACCGTTTGTGTTATAACTAATGGCGAAGCTACAATTTCAGTAGATACATCATTTTCATTATAATTTACAAATTGCCCTTGATTTATAGTTCCAATTTGAACAACTGTTTTTTTAATATTACCTTCTGTACCCTGCAACTTTCCATTCACAATAATCTTACCCTCTTCTCCAGCCGAAAGATGACCAATGTACCAAATATTATTTCCCTCTGAAGGACTCGGGTTAGCTTTAGAAAAAATAAATCCATCCTGAAAATCTACTTTGAGGCGAATATTTTCAAAATCTTCCGCTCCAATGTTTTTATAATCAATCTGATAATCCAAGGAATCACCACTCGCTAGATTTTGTGGAGCCATGATTTCCAAAGACATTGGAGTTGAAATCACATTGATACCCATTTGCGCATTGGCACTAAACTGACTGTTGAAATTAGCTGGCGTATATACTAAATCAGCTTTGATAAACATTAGTGTGCCACTCGGCGCAAAAGCTCGTCCGCCAAAGATAATTTTACCGGTAGCGTGCCCAGCCAGGTCATCCAAATTAACTACGCTGACCGTTGGACTTTCTTCTCGATATTGTAAACTCTCCTCTGGTTTAAAACTTTCCGGATGTGTTATTCGCAAAACTGCTCCTTTCAGAGATCCCCAATTATTATTGTTATAGGATATCTCGTAGGTTAAAAGTTTTCCACTTTTTGCTTCACTTTGTCCGTCAATTGAAACCACCACCCTACTTTCATTGAAAGAAGATTTGCGAATTTGATAAACCGCAACCAAAATAAGCGTAATGCCTATTATGACGCCGGCGATTAGACTGCCTGTCTTCAATATTTTTCTATTTTTTTCATTTAAGCCGGACTTATTTTTTACCCACACATCCTCCGTTTCAACAACCTTAACCTTTCCAGCAGCCACAGAATCAACCTTTGCGTCAAATTCACTTTCGGCGTGCGCGCTCAAATTTTGCTTAGCTTCTTTTTCATATAAGCTATTTTTTATTTCGGACAAGGACATAGATTTTAACTTTTTATTTTTTATTTATTAACCAAATACTACCATAAATTGGGTGTTTTATCAAACGCGAAAGTTCTCACCAGAAAACCAATTGATTGATTCGTTTAAAATTACTTTCAAACGATTAATATCACTCTGTGAAACTTTCAATTTAACCAAATTCTCCAATTTATTTTGCAGGAAAATTCGAATCAACTTGATTGCTTCATTGCTAATTAGCATCTTTTTGCTTTCTCGCCCCTGACAATTAGTGCACAAAATTCCGCCACGAGAAATGCTAAAATAGTTGCTCTCCAACAATAACTTTTTTTCACAATGCACACATTTTTCCATCTCCAAGCGATAGCCCATTTCAGCCAGTACTTGAAATAAAAATCCGAGCGTCAAAACATCTACCTTATCTTCCCCGACTTCATTTGCATCCATAGCCACCAAATATTTTTCCAAAAGTAAAAAAATATTCTCATCCTTTTCTTCTTCCGAAATAATTCGAATGATAATTTTGAAAACATAAAAAACTCGATTGACTAAATCCAGATTGGATTTGATGTTGGAAAAATTGTTGGTTGCAATCGAACCGGTGATTTTTCCCATGCCCTTGTTCTTGGACATGAAAATTTCCGCTTGCGTAACTGATTCCAAATTGCCGGCCAATTTGGCATTGGGCTTGCGCACCCCCTTGCCCAACACACGAATCTTGCCAGCTTCAAGAGTGTAAATCGTATAAATCCGATCGACCTCGCCCACATCGCGCTTATTCAAGATTATGCCTTGATATTTATAATCCATGAGTTTCAAGAAAGTTCAACTTTCAGATAGATCTGCGGATTATTTTTTTATAGCAATAATGATTTTTGAATCATCTACTGTGAAATCTTTTTGCAAATCACAATTGGAAATTGTGCCTGTCGCAATTTCTGTAGCTAGCACTTCTTTTTGAATCAAATTTTTTAATTCAGTTTGGGCGAAAACCTCATCCATTCCGACATAATTTACTTGGATGCGATCATCCACTTCAAAGCCAGCCTCTTTTCTCATCTCTTGGATACCTCGAATAATTTCCCGAGCTTGACCTTCGAGCTTCAAATCTTGTGTTATTTCAGTGTTTAACTCTACTTTCTTTTCTGGTCCAGTTTTAATAATAACATTTTTAACATTGACTTCCTCTTTCATAATTTCCATGAACTCTGTTTGTGTTTCATAATTTGTAATTATTAATTCGGAAAGTGGTTGACGAACCTTGATTCCATTCTTAGCCCGTAATTGCAAGGCTTCAGTAATAATATTTCTCGTATGATACATCTGTTCATTCAGCTTTTCATCAATCAATTCTTCATTTGCTACTGGAAAATCAGCAAGATGTACAGACGAGGTATGCCTCGTCTCTTCATTGCCAGTCAAATTTTTGTAAATTTCTTCGGAAATAAATGGCGTAACAGGCGCCATCAATTTTGAAAGCTCGACAAGCACAGTCCACAAAGTTTGATAGGCGCTTTCCTTGTCGCCATCATCTTCACTCTTCCAAAATCTTTTTCTCGATCGACGAATATACCAATTGGACAATTCATCGATAAAATCAACTATTGGCTTTGTCGCATTTGGCAGATCATAGGTCAACATATTTTCATCAACGGTTTTAATGAGCTTATGCAGTTTCGATATGATCCATCTATCTAACAAATTTACACTTCGCATTTTTTCAGCTACATCTTTTGGGGACCACTTATCCACATTGGCATACATCACAAAAAAACCGTAGCTATTCCAAAGGGTGCTCAATTTTCTTTGAATGTCTGAAACATCCTTATCAATCAAAGTGAAATCATCACCATTTAGCAATGGCGAACTTACTAGCAAATATCGAAGTGCGTCAGCACTATATTGATTGAGCAATATGTTTGAATCAGTATAATTGCCTAGTGACTTTGACATTTTTTTGCCATCAGAACCAGCAATTGTTCCTGTAACAATGACATTCTCAAAAGCTTCTTTCCCAAAAATACCTACAGAAATTGCATGCAGATAATAAAACCACGCGCGTACCTGCCCAACATATTCCGTAATAAAATCTCCGGGAAAATTTTCTTCAAATTTTTCTTTATTTTCAAATGGATAATGAAACTGCGCGAAAGGCATTGACCCAGATTCAAACCAACAATCCATAACCTTCTCAATTCTTTTCATTTTCACCCCATCTAACTCAAAAGTTATGCCATCCACATACGGCAAATGATAATCTTCCAATTCCTTACCTGAAAGCTCCTTGAGTTCAGTATAGCTTCCCACTACTTTTGTCACCACTGTGCCATCGTCTTTCGTTCCGCGCCAAACAGGAATCGGAGTTGCCCAAAAACGATCACGACTAAGATTCCAATCTGGAGCAGTTTCGACAGTATTTTTAAATCTTTTCTCTTTGAAATGTGCCGGGAACCAATTGATATTCTCATTTTCTGCCAACATCTCCCTTCTCTGTCCATCAATATCCATAAACCAACTTGGATGCGCTCGATACATTAACTTAGTGGCACATCTATGGCAATGCGGATAATCATGTTGAATATAATCAATTTTCAAAACTACTCCTTCCGCAAGCAACGTCTTGGCAATCTCTTTATTCACTTCCCAAACATTTTGCTCCTTCCATCGCCCATCTATATAGTTTCCATTTTCATCCACTGTATGCACCACTGGCAATTTTTCTTTTCTCGCTATCGCATAATCATCCTCACCAAAAGCTGGCGCGATATGCACCACGCCTGTTCCGTCGTTTGTTGTTACAAAATCAGCTCCAACAATCCGATGCGCCCTATCACCCTGATCATCAAAAGGTGGCACATACTTTTTGCCAACCAAATCTTTACCATCAATCAACTCACCGACAGAATAATTTAGTGGCTGTTTTTTCTCATCAATAAAAACTTTCTCCACCAAATCTTTTGCGACAATCAAAATTTCTTCATTCAGCGTAACTTTTACATATGTCAGCTCGGGATTGATTGCAAGTGCCACATTTGCAGAGAGTGTCCATGGCGTAGTTGTCCAAGCTAATAGATATATGTCGTTTTCATTCTCCAATTTAAATTTTACATAGACTGATGGCTCCGTCACAACTTTATAACTATTGTCCATTGCCACTTCGGCTTTGGAAATTGGAGTAGCACACCTCGTGCAATACATTAGAACTTTTTCCCCTTCATAAATCTTACCTTTTTCATACAAAGTTTTAAATGCCCACCAAACACTTTCCATGTATTCCTTATCCATGGTTTTGTAGGCATTCTTAAATTCTACCCAACGCCCAATCCTTTCAATTGTATCTTCCCAGACACTACCACCCTGCACCATTTCCGCGTGACAAGTTTGGATATATTTTTCCAAACCAATTTTAGGGATATCACGCTTATCCTTGATACCTAATTTTTTCTCTACTAGATTTTCCGCAGGAAGTCCATGACAATCCCATCCCCAGCGTCTCTCAACTCGCTTGCCCTTCATCGTCCAATATCTCGGCACCACATCTTTCACAATCGAAGAAAGCAGTGTCCCATAATGCGGAACGCCAGTTATAAATGGAGGTCCATCATAAAAAACATAAGCATCTTTTTTGTCTCGTTGCTCTACAGATTTTTTGAAAGTGCAATCTTCTCGCCAAAATTTAATGACTTCTTGTTCCATTTCTGAATACTTTTGCCTTAGGTCTACTTTTTTAAACATAAAATTCTACAAAATTACAAATTATTACATTTTTTCTGGCGCGCTCACGCCAATCAAATTCAAAGTTTCTGCCAACACAATCTTCACCGCCGTTATCAAATTCAAACGCGCTTTGGTCAATTCCAAATTCTCCTCGTCAATCACTTTGCAAGCACTGTAGAATGAATGGAATTTGTCAGCCAACCTAATAGCATAATATGGAATTTTTTGAACTTCATAAGTTTTCGATATTTCTTCAATAAGTTCTGGGAATTTATCCAGCTCCTTAGCTAAACTAAGCTCTTTTTCGTGGATAAGTAACGACAAATCTGCCTTAGCAAAATCAACTCCTGCCTCCTCTGCTTTTTTCAAAATACTACAGATTCTAGCATGTGCATATTGAACATAGGGACTAGTTGCTCCCTCCAATTTAACCGATTCTTCAATATCAAACTCTATTTTTGTGCCAGTAGAATATTTGAGCATTGTGAATTTCAAAGCACCCAACGCAATTGATAGTGGATCTGGAGAATTTGGAAACTTAACCTCAACCTTACTGATAATTTCAGATATAAGATCACGCGCCAAAATAACATTCCCTTTTCTTGATGACATTCCCTCTCCACCTTTCAAGGTAACAAAATCGTATCCAATATGAACAAATTTTTTATTAAATCCATACAATTCCAAAATCTTGAACAACTGTTTGAAATATAAATCCTGACGAACATCGATTAGATATATACTAGTATCAATTTCAAATTTATCAAATTTTTTAATTGCCAAGGGAATGTCTTTGAGTCCATACAAAGCACTACCGTCTTTTCTAACAAGCACTAATACGCCCAATCCATACTCTTCAAGATTTGCAATAATTGCCCCTTCACTCTTTTCAATGATTTTTCTTTCTAACAACTCTGGCACTATCTTCTTGCCTTCAATCTCCTCCTCACTTTCATAAAAATAGACATCGAAGTTGGCACCTAACAATTCATAGATTGAGTGAAATTCATCCAATGACCATTGTCTAGTTTTTTGCCATAATGCCTGCAATTTGATGTCCCCATCTTCTAGTTTATTTTGCAAAGATTTAAACTCTTGTTCATAATTAGGATTTTCTCCAATTGCCTGCACTGCCTGAGTATATGTCTTACCTAGAAATTCAGCTTTATTTTCAATTGCATCTAAATTTTCATTGGCATGAAATTTCTCAATCCCCCACAAACACTTCGCGATGTGAGAGCCAGTATCGCCAATGTAATTAGCTGCCACTACGTTATATTTAGCCTTGCGTAAAACCTCAACGATGGTCGAACCAATCAAAACATTCCGCAAATGACCGATATGAAATTCCTTAAGTGTATTTGGTTGAGAATATTCAACCATTATTTTTTCCTTTTTCTCAGCTTCTCCTTCTCCAAACTTTTCTTTCTCTAAATTTATTTCAACAACCTTATTTTGAAAATATTTTTCTGACAAATAAAAATTGATATACCCTGGCGCCACCACCTCAATCTTTTCAAAAGTTTGTAATTTGTAATTTGTAATTTGTAATTTGATTGCCTCAGCAATCTCCATCGGGCTCTTCCCCAACTTTTTCGCCAAAACCATCGCAACATTAGTCGCATAATCTCCAAATTTTTCATCTTTTGGATATTCCACGGCAAAATCAGCTTGCTCAAGGTCAAACAGCTCCAAAACAGCCTTTTTGATGATTTCCGCCAGTTTCTTTTTCATATTTTTAATTCTAACCTATCCCGCTGAAAAAATAAAGCTACAACACGTTAACATATTAGCACGTTAGCATATTAGCACGTTAGCATATTAACATATGAACATTTTAACATTAGTAATCTACTGGCATATTATCCCCTCGCTGTGCTAATATGCTAATATGCTTAAATGTTAATATGCTCGCATGACGCCACTCGCCTACAACAAACGCGCCAATTTCGATTATGAAATCTCAGACAAATATGAGGCGGGTTTGGTGTTGACTGGAGCTGAGGTCAAATCAGTCAAAATGGGTCACATTAGCCTCAAAGAAAGCTTTGTAACAACCAAGGGCGGCGAGCTTTATTTGACCAATGCCCACATCACCCCCTACAAGCAAGCCGGCGAGATCAAAAACTATGATCCGACCCAACCCCGGAAACTTCTGCTACGCAAATCGGAAATCAAGCATTTGACGGGCAAAGTACGTATTGCTGGCTTGACATTGGTACCCATTTCCGTGTATACTAAGAAACGACTATTGAAGCTGGAATTTGGCGTAGGTAAAGGAAAAAAGAAATACGACAAGCGCGAAACAATCAGCAAGCGAGAAGTCGAAAGAAATATCAAGCGCGAGCTAAAAAATCACTAGGGGTTGCTTAGTTTCGACAGGTCGTACATTTAAAATATGCAAGCCGAGTATGATAATTCCTCGTTAAATTTGTATCAAAGTTATAAGTGCAAACTTCATAACAAAAGCGAAATCAGTATTTGCGCAAGCATTTACTTCAAATTTTGCGGTTGCTATTGCCTAAATATCGCCTAATCAGCGCTATCGCAGTAGTCATCGAACCATCAACTCCTGATAGATGGGATTCGGTGTCAAAACATCAGGATAGTCGATCTGATATTTTCTAAGTCAATTCGATAAAACTTCATTAGTCATAGATTGAAAAGGTTTTGTTTGCTTATCACTTTTCAATCGAAACAAATAAGTAAACTACGCTTGTAGATTGTTTTAGATGAATGATTTTGGACATGGGTGCGATTCCCATCAACTCCACAAATAATTATTTAATATCAAAAATATTAGAAGAGTACCAATCAGGCGGCCGTTCGTAAAAAGGGGTCCGCTCACCAGAATAAATGAACACATTAGAGTTCCACAAATTCGCGTAATTGACGATGCGGGAAATCAACTTGGGGTTATGGCTCCGCTTGATGCTTTGCAAATTGCCCGCGAGCAAGATTTGGATCTAGTGGAAATTGCGCCGATGGCCAAGCCACCGGTTTGCAAAATCATGGATTATGGCAAATATCAATATCAACAATCTAGGCTTGATCGAGTTAACAAAGCCAAACAAAAAAAGATTGATATCAAAGGGATTCGTATTGGTTTCCGAACTGACACGCATGATTTGGAAGTTAAGAAAGACATGGCTGAAAAATTCCTTACTAAAGGTCAGAAAGTGAAAGTTGAAATTTTCTTGCGTGGCCGAGAAAAAGCTCATCAAGATTTAGCTCGCAAGAACCTGGAAGATTTTCTGAAAACAATCACTGTCCCCTTCAAGCTTGATCAGGAAGTGAAAAGATATCCGAGTGGCTTTAATGCTGTGCTAACTCCAGAAGTATAAACTAAGTAACTAGTAACTGGTAATCAGTAACTAGCACAAATTACAAATAAACCAATTAATAAGCTGACGCTCCAATTACTAGTTACGAGTTACTAGTTACGAGTTATAAAAATATATGCCAAAATTAAAAACAAGAAAAGCGGTTAAAAAAAGAGTCAAAGTGACTGGCAGTGGAAAAGTTACGCGTCGAATCACCGGACACAACCATTACAATCGCAAGGAGACTGGGCGAGAGGGAATGGCCAAACAAGGTGATGTGCGACTTTTCAAGGCTGATGAAGCAAATATGTTGCGAGGCCTACCCAGCAAAAGCGCCCAAAGATAAATTAATTGCTAAATGATTATATTGCTATATTGTTAATATGTTTGTAATTCATTCAAACAATTTAACAATTTAACACTATGACAGTATAAAATTATATGACAAGAGTAAAACGCGGAGTAGCCGCTTCTAAACGCAGAAAAAATGTTTTGGAAGATGCGAGTGGATATCGATGGAAAAGAAGCTCCCTCTATCGCTCAGCTAAACAAGCGTTAATCAAAGCTGGCGCTTATGCTTATCGTGACCGACGAGCCAAGAAAAGATCCATGCGCAGACTTTGGATCACTCGACTCAACACTGCTGTGCGCGAACTGGGTATGAAATACAGTGTCTTGATCAAAACTATGGCTGACAAGAAAATTGAAGTAGACCGAAAAGTTTTGTCACAAATGGCTATGGAGAATCCAGCCGTATTTGCTAAATTCATCGAAAAAGTTAAGTAAAACAAACTTTTCGATAATAAAAAACTCTCAGAGAAATCCGAGAGTTTTTTATCGTTCAACATCCTATTTCTTATTGTTAAAAATAACCTCTTTAAACATCCGCCACAGCGCATAAATTGGCACCCATAACCATTTAGTTCTTCGCATAATCTTCTCATCCAAGAAGGCATTGAAGCTACTTGCTGTTACAAGTTCAATAAACAACCAAATGATGCTAAATAATATAAAACCAATAACCAATAAAAGGATTGCCATATTTTTATTTTAAATTATTATTATCTATTTCATAAATAACATCCTTTTTTTCCACAATAATTTTCCAACCATTTTTTTCTGCAATTTCCTTCAAATTAGAATTCGGATTGAAGGCGATTGGGTTTTCCACAATTTTCAAAACTGAAGCATCTGATTCAGTATCGCCAATTCCATATGAGCCCGCTAGTGTTAAATTATTTTCAGTTAGATATTGACGCACCACCTGACTTTTATCTTTGGTTGGCTCAAAAACTGCATCGCCGGTATACATATTGTTTTCATCAATTTCATAAACTGAACCAAAAACTGCATCAAATTTCAAATGCTTATTATATTCTTCCACAATCTCACTCGGCGATCCTGACACCGCAATAATATTATAATTGTCAGCCTTCAATTGCTTAATCAAATTCTCGGCAAAAACATAAGTTCGATCTTGATAGAATGGCATCACACCCTTAGCTGCTTTCAAAACATCTTCTTTTCGGCAACCTTTGAGATTGTCAGAGTACAAAACCACTAAAGCTTTGCGATAGTCTTCATAGGTGCCTTTATGATCCAGCCAATTACTATAGTGACGCACCAGTTCCGTCCGCACTTCTTTTTTGAAAATCCCACGCCAAGCCAATTCATTAATCAATTCAAAAGCCAGATTTTTGCGAAAAATTGTACCATCGATATCAAACACTGCTAATTTTGTTTTTTTCATATTTTATTTGTCATATTGGTCTTATTAGTCGCATCAATCATATTATAGCATCAACCGAGCAATTCATAAATCGCAATGCCAGTGGCCACGGAAACATTCAGTGACTTTTTCTGCCCGCGCATTGGAATTTCAATCACCGCGTCACACAATTGCAAAACTTCATCTTCCACACCATCCACTTCATGACCCAAAATCAACGCCATTGGAAAAGTTGGTTTGAATTTTCGAATATCCACGCTACCTTCAGTTTTTTCTAAAGCCACAACTTGCACACCTTCTTTTTTCAATTTGTTAATAAATTTTATCAAATCATCAGCACTTTCCCAAGCCACACTTAGTTCTGCGCCTAGGGCCGTTTTTGCCAACATCTTTTCTGGCTTCACCAATTCTTTCTTGTCAGCTGGTGCTGGTCGTTGCGAATAACCGCTTAGATAAATCTTGTCCACGCCTGCACCATCACTTGAGCGAAAAATCGCCCCCACATTGTGAGCGCTGCGAATATTATGCGCGATGATATATAGCTCTTTGCTTTTCATCCTAGAAACTTAGATATTTATCCCAATATTCATGCAAACCCTTGGTGGTCAAAAGATCGCGATGGCAATAGCGCGCCACGTCTAAATATCTTTTTTGTTTATACAACTCACCCACCATCGAACCATCAATACCTTCGTCTTTCGAACTCTTGATGCCAAAAGATTTGGCATAAAAATCTAGATTGAATTTGCGCGTCGCCCCATAGAACGTCAATTGCTCCATCAAATCACAATGCTCTTTGGGATTGTAACGATAGCCCATAAAGTTGCGCGACACCCGCACGCCGTTGATGGCACTGCGCGTCATCAAAAAGGGAATGTCGAAATTGCGACCATTGAAAGTGATGATTTGTTTATACGTTTTCACCATGTCCCAAAATTTTTCCAACAATTCTTTCTCGGTGCCAGCTTCATAGAAAAGTCCACCCTCAGAAAAATTCTCAATCACCTCACCCTTGCTCTGGAAAAGCATCACGCCCTTGCCAGTGTCAGGGTTAAACATACCAATAGTCACCACTTCACCGGTCAAAGCATGCAGAGCCAAACTTTTCTTGACCATTTCCTGTTCTTCCTCAGTCTGTGCGTATTTCAAAAGATACTCCTGACTTTTTTGGTCATAGCTCGCAAAATCTTTGCCAATTGTTTCAATATCTACAATAACTCTAGACATAATAAGATGTATAATAGACTCATTACGTAACATACTCACGCAACAAATCCAGCCAATTATTGCCTATTATTATACAGAACTTTAGCCGTATTCCAAAGCTCTGGATGATTTTGCTTTTCTTTCAACCAATACCACCATTCAACTCCCCAGAGATATATTTGTGGAAAACCAACCTTCTCAGCATAATCAACATTGCCCACCAATTGAGCTGGATTCATAGACTTGAATTGTTCTTCCAAGGTGTTGTCAGTAGTCGATCCGCTAATCCAAGGCTCAGCCTGCAACTCGATAACAATCGCGTTGTTTTGACGCGCAAAAAGTTGAATTAGATTATGCTTAACTTGAAAAAACCTTGGGCCAATCGGATATTCAAAATAGCCAATTTCTTTTTTATAGATTGTGCGATACATTGTCGTGCCAAAAATATCAGCGCGCTTGGCTGCTTGAATCCACAAACTCAATTCACCACTATCAGTCACGATAATCTTGCGGGTGTTATCAATTGAGCGCGCCACTGCCAACTCACTATCTAGCAGACTTGGATCGATAGCTGGGCAAATACCAAATGGCAAAAATGGTTCATTTTCTATTTGCCAAAATTTCACCACCGGATCATCTTTATATCTTCTCACTGTCACATCTACATACTTCAACAAATTCTCTTTTCTCGTTTGATCATCTTTCATTGCCCACGCAGGAATGTTGCATTCCGGCCAACGCGGGGTCTTTTGTCCAATTGCCAAGATGATTTCAGCATTTCTTTTACGTGCTTCATTCAATTGCCAATCCACATCAGAAAAATCATATTCACCTTGCTTTGATTCCACCAAATCCCAATAGACTGGAATTCTAATTTTTTTGATATGCAAATCATCCAGCATGGCGATATAATTCGCTTTCCAATCTAGGCCAATGCTATAGGCATATTTATTGGAAAAAGTCATACCCAACTTAGCGCTGTCGTTGTTATTTTCAATCGGCAAATTGAAATAACCAAACATAATCACTACAAATCCGAGAATAATAGCAATTATGATTCCAACAACTTTCAAGATTTTTTTTAAGATGTTCATTTTTCTTGCCCCGTTAAATTCTGCCGCAGGCAGACTACTTAATTGGGGTATTTTTAAATTTTATGTTTTAGCGAAATCAAAGCCACGCCCAATGAAATTATCAAAATGGAAACAATTTTTTGAGTTATCCCCAGCGCATCCTCCTTTTCTTGAAATATTTTGGGAAACTGAAATGACAGCATCAAACCGATAATGAGAATGAAAACATACTCGGTTGAAACTAGTGCACTCACCACAGTTGCGCTACCCAAAGTGATGGCCTTTTTGGTCAAAATTGAACCAGCGCCACCTAAAATTTTATTTAGAATAAACAATCCACCAGTTTGATGATGTTCTTTTTTGGTATTTTTGAAACTGCCAAAAGAATTCAAAATAACCTTTCTCCACTGAGGCACGAGTAGCAAACTCAAAGCCCCCAAGGTCACGCCCCAGCGCGTCCAGATGAAAACATTGGCAAAGGTGTAATCGTCACTTAGGTATTTGAAAGAAGTGACTTCGATAGCAAAAAGGATACCGGCCAAAATTGAATAATAAAATCCATGAAAAAATTTCTTTTTGTTTTTCAAAGGAAAATCAAAGGAAATCAAAAGACCACCAACGATTAGCGCAAATATTCCAATCGATTGAGCTTTGCTTAAATATTCAGACAACAAACTGCCCGAAAGAATAAATGTCACCAACGGCACAACCGCTCCAACCACTGGCATCACCCGACTAGCTTCACTTTTGTTGATGGCAAAAAACAACGTCAAAAATCCATAGGTAAAAATGATTCCCGTCACAATGCTCACCATGGCAAAATAGGGTGTCATGGCGTGAAAACCAAAGGGCACCATAAAGAAAACGAAAGCCGTCAAAAGTCCTGAATAGAAAGCGTAGATAGCTGGATGAGAAATTCGTTTAGAGCTTAATAAAAATTTATCTAAAATAACTTCCAAAGCTACCATAAAATAGGCAATCGTGGCGAGAACAATATAATTCATATTTGTTTTATTTTATTTCTGTTAGTTTTCTCCGCAGGGTTCGATAGTTTGGCACCGTCTGCGAAACTAGATTCCAAAATCTTTTGCTGTGATTCAATTCCTGCAGATGGCACAATTCATGCACAATTACATAGTCGCGCATTTCTTCTGACAATTTAATAATTTTATAATTGAAATTCAAATTAGCTTTCTGACTGCAACTCCCCCAGCAGGTTTTCTGATTCTTGATAGCCACGCGATTATACTGAAAATTGTAGTGGCAATTGAAAAATTCCAATCGCTCGTGAATGATGGCTCGTGCATGCTTCACTGATTTTTTATAATCTACACTTTCTGCTTTTTGTTTCTGATCAATTAGATCAAAATCAACATCCTTCACCCGTTCAAAAATCCATTGGGACTTTTCCTCAATAAATTTCTTGACTACATACATAGGATACCATTTTGGCGCCGAAACGACAAAGCGCCCATCGGCATAAACTGCCAACTTCACGCTCTTGGAACCCTTGGTTCGCTTGAAGACATATTCAATGTCTTTGCCGTTGATGTTGATTTTTCTTTTATCCATCTTGATTTTTTGCAATAACTTGTCCGTTCTCAAGACGCACAAAGCCGTTTTGTTCTAAGAAAATATCATCCTGTTTTTTGTTCTTATCTATCTCCCGCAAATAATTCCTGGCAATATCACCACCTGACAAGGTTTTTTCTTGTAGCATTTTGACTTCCAATGATTTTTGCAACTGACTCAGCAAATAATTGAGCTCCTTGCAACGCAGTTTCAATTGGATAACTGGAGGTAGATTTTTATTAAGGGGATAAAATGGAATTTTCTCAATATCCAAAGGGACTAAAGGGTTGAAAGGGATTAAATGGGGTGCCCTATTTCCATTTTCTCCCATTATTTCCATTTTTCCTTTTTCCACATCTCCCATTTCACTCTTTATTCCCTTTTCTCCCATTACCCCCGTTATTCCCATTAAATCCAGATAAGCTCCGCGCCAAATGTCGTTGCAATCTTCCTCCAATTCCGTGTTGGCGCCGATTGAAAAACCCAAGAAGTCATAATATTCTTTCGTCGAATTTCTTTTCCAACCTTCAACTATATTCTGCTTAGCCGAACGCGCTAACCTATCCATCTGATCAGCCAACGCTATCAAAGTTTTATATTTCGGAAACTGCGCCGTGACCCGCGAACATTCCATTTGCAACTCTTCAGCTTTTCTATAAGCAAGTAGTTTTTTGAATCCATATGGTTGGCGCGGTGGTTTGAGCATAATATTTTGCAAATTAAATTGAGATGTGTAGCTAATAAAACTTAAATAAAGGGACTACTGGGATTATAAATTTAAAGTGAATTGTAATGGGATATAATGGGAATTTAAATGGGTTGCAAAAGGGTTTAAAGGGAATGTTAGAATGGGAAATCTCATCTTATTTTCTCTCACCCTTCCTTACCCTTCCTCCCCTTTCCTCACCCTTTCAATCCCTTTCTCCCTTTTCACCCTTTATTCCCCTTCCCTCCCTTTTTCTCACCCCTTCAGCCCCTTTCACCCCTTATTCCCCTTTTATCCCATTATTCTCAATTATCTCTTTATAAACATAAAAACTTTTTCTTGGCTTTCTCTCTAATGTTTTGTAATCGATTTCTATCAGACCAAAGCGTGGCCAGAACCCGCGCATTTCTACAAATTCAAAGTTGTCTATTAGTGACCAATGGAAATAACCGCGAATGTCCACGCCATCAGCAATCGCCTTTTGAACATATTTCAGATGCTCTTGAATGAATTCGGAACGATAGGTATCAGTCGCATCGGCTAGTCCATTTTCAGTTATATAAATAGGTTTTCCATTCTTGGCGGCCTTTGTCAGCACATTATAAATTCCTTCTGGATAAATCTGCCAACCCAAATCACTTCTTTTTTCTGAAACTTCTTTATTTTCAAAAAGTCCGAAGAATTTTCCACCTATTCTGAAATTGACATGAAATGATTGATAATATTGGATACCAAAAAAATCACAAGAATCATTGAAAGCTTTGAAAAAACGATAGTTGGCAAAATAATCCATAATCTTAGTCGCCAAAACATTCCATGGCAGGCGATTATGGGATTTTATATCGAACATAAAATGCGAACAGCCAATTTGAAAATCCGGTGAAACTGCTTTGGCAACCTGATAGATATCTTTCTGAACTTGCATCAAATTTTTGAAAGCGGTGTTGGCCGCAAGTTTACTTTTGATTCCTGGCGGTTGATTGCCAAACATATAGCCCAACGACACTTCAGTATTTGGTTCATTGAGTGGCATCCAAAATGTTACTAAATCTTTATATTCATTGAAAACCCGCTCAGCATATCTATGGAAATATTTAACTGTTTCTTTGTTGCCCCAAGCGCCCATCTCTCCGACCCAAATTGGATCAGTCCAATGCCACAAGGTTACAAATGGTTCCAATCCCCTCTCACGTAAAGCTGTCAAAACTTTTCGATAATGTTCAATTCCCTCTGCACTAAATTCTCCTTCTTTCGGTTCAATTCTTGCCCATTCCAAAGACAATCGATGGGCATTGTGTCCACCAGCTTTTGCCAAATCAAAATCTTCTGCATATCGATTATATTGGTCGCAAGCTTGGCCAGAAATATAATTTTCCACCGTGAACATTTCGGGAAATTTTTCCTGTTGCCACTTTTCCCACTTCTTATTAGCCTCCCCAGCAATTCTCTCAGCATTGTCCTTCTCCCACTGAACCCAATCGTTATTAGTATTGCCTTCAACTTGATGCCCGGAAGTCGCTGCACCCCACAAAAACCCTGCTGGAAATTTATTCATCATTATATGTATTACTCTTTATATCCCAATTTTACACTATTTTTATCACAAAAAAAAGCGGTTCCCCGCTCTTTATGGACTTTACGAACTTTACAGACTTTTAACTTTAAAAATACCCTCCGCAACAACCTGGGTCTTTTTCCAGACAATCACACTTATCCAAGTTCAGTTCATAGATGCCACCAGCCAAGTTGATTGTGTCCTTTCCATGTGCGGCCAGCATTTGAGCGATGTAACCACTGCGAGAACCACTGCGACAAACCAAGATGACTTTCTTGCTCCAATCAATTTCGTTTATTCTGGGTCCAATCTCAGACAAAGGAATCAGCTTTGAGCCCTTAATTTTGATCAAATCATATTCATCCTGTTCCCGAACATCAATAATTTCCAATTCAGCTGAATTTGTATCCAGCATCTTTTTTAACTCCTTGCCATTAATATTTTGTATAGCCATATAGATTTTGTTTTTAGTTAGTTTTAAAAAAATAATTCCGCGCCTTGCGAAGTGCGTTTCCCTGCCTGCCGGCAGGCAGGTAAATTTCAGCGCATGAGCGTTAAGAAATTACATACTAGATTTCTTTTTAGCGTTCTTATTGGAATTTTAGCGAGTAAGCTAGAAATTTAGACAGCACGAGCCGACGCCAGCAGTTTTCTTTGTAACTTTCTTTTGCTGCCAAAAGAAAATTAGCCCTGTTATGAGTTTAGTTTATCATAATATCGCTTAACATCCGAGATCCATTTGTTAGCTGCGGCTTGTCCGCCAGCGGCTTCACAATCTCTGCCACACTTCCAAACTACCATTTGTGCTGGTGTCTTGATGTTTTGATCTAAAAGCTTTTCAATTCTGTCGCCAACTACTGAAACGGCATGATCTGGAGAATCAAAACAGCTATAACCAGAATCTGTGGTGTCTTCCTTGCCACGATAACCCCAATAATTGAAACATTCTTTGCCACCTTTCTTCGGCGAATGCTTGCCCCAGTCACTCTCTTTCTTAGCAATCGCAACCAAATAGGCTGACACCTCCTTACTTCTCTGTTTCAAGGCCGGCACCATCTCAGCCATTGGAGAGTCGCCCACTGTTTCAGCTAAAATTGAATTATCAACCTCAACAATATGCGTTGGTGCCAAAATTTCTTTAGCACAAGAACTGTTCTTAGCACACTCAACCATTTGCAGGCCTTTGCCAATTTTATATAGCGGATCAATGGTTTCTGGTGCAACTTTCAAAAGCTCTTCATTCTTGCGAGCCAAAGCCTGATTGTCAGATACAAAGTAAAAAAATAGCCCCATGCTCAGCATGAGAATAGTTATTGATAATTTGATGTGATTCTTTTTAGCCTTATCTATCTTTTCATAGATGTCTCTCAATTTTCTGAGACTCGGCAGTGGATCAATCATAATAGTTATTGCCATTACAAATTTAGAATTATAATCCCTGCCTACCGGCAGGCAGGCCCCATTTACTCGAAAGTAAATTTAGACACACGGTTTTTTGAACGACGCTATCTATCATAGCAAAATCCCCAAACCCTGTCAATTGGTAAAATGGCTCAAATAAGCCAAAGAAAAAACCGGACTAAAATCCGGTTTTCCCATTATATAAAGTTATTTTTTATTTATTTAACTTATCGAAATACATTGAAACATCAGAAATCCATTTGTTAGCTGCCGCTTGTCCACCTGTCACAGCGCAATTTGAACCACATTTCCAAATAACCATCTCGTCTGGGGTAGTGAGTTTCTTATTTGAAACCAAAAAGCCAATCCGCTTGGCTACAGTCGCCACAGCATCTTCCGGACTATCAAAGCAAGTATGTCCGCCAGTGCCCATTTTGTCACGAATACCACGATACCCCCAATAATTATAACAATCCTGACCATCCAAAACTGGAACACGCTTGCCCCAGGCGCTTTCCTTTTTGGCAATCGCTACAATAAAAGCAGCTACGATTCGATTTTGCTTGACAATTTCTGGAATCATTACTTCAATTGGATAACCCCTCACCATTTCACGCAATTCTTGTTCAAATTCGCCATCCTCCTTTTCCTCTGCTTGTTCCAAGAGCTTTGTCACAAAAGAAGTATCGATGTCATCAACTGAGCTGTCTTGAGCGCTCTTGGCATCTACCACATTGTCCCCGGCATAGCCGATCAACGCTGAAGCCTGTTCAGCCTGAGTTACCGCAGTTGCATCCTCAATAGCGGCTGATACATTTTGACCTAAATATTTATAAATCATCGTCATCGTCAACATTCCAAAAATAACCGCTCCCACAATTGACAAATTCCACATGCGAGCCACAGTCACACCCTGAACTGCGCCATTCAGCAAATCTTTAATATAATTTCCGAGGCTTTCATATCTTCTCTTGATATTAACATAAACAATGTCTCGTTGACCTATCGAATAAATTCTAGTCTTCTTGAAATCCCTAGAGAGAGCGCTATCCAAGCGATTAAAAACTCGCGCAATGCGCTCGCCTTTTTCAATTTTGCGGAATTCAGCTGGAGTGATGTAGCGATTAGAATCTTCCGTATAAAAAAACTCCGTTCGTCCTTTTTTAGACAGAAAAGTTGATGAATTTTTATATTTACCTACAAAGCGAGCCATCGAAAGATCAAAAAAACTTATCTCACTTTCTTCTTTATGTAGTCCGTCTAAAAAAATTTTCTTTTTAACACTCATTAAAAGAAATTATTTAAAAAAATTATTTTATATATTTTAATTATACCATTTTTTTGACTTTTGGCATAGTGAGAGTCTTGTCCAATACAAGATAAGACTGAACGAGGTACCAATTCCAATACAAAATGAGCCCGAAAGCCCATTTTGCAGGAAGGTCAAGTGTCATTCATAATAGATATATGAAGATCAATATGAATAACTTGCCTACTGGCAGTATATGCCAAATGGAGGAATTTTTGAAGAGCAACAACTCGCTCAAACACACGCGGCTACTAAAGTAGCTATTGGGATAGGAAAAGAATTTATTTTTCAAGTCGATTATAAATATCATCATAACGAATGATATCATCTTCTTCAAAATAATCACCAGTTTGCACCTCAATGATTTCCAAATTGGTTTTACCTAGGTTAGACAAGCGATGTTTGCGAGTAGCTGGAATGTAGGTGCTTTCATTCTCTTGTAGAGTCAGTTCTTGCTCACCATTGATAACCAGAGCAGTGCCTTTCACTACTACCCAATGCTCACTGCGCCTTTTGTGAGATTGCAAAGAGAGAGTGGCTCCCGGATAGACGGTTAGTTTTTTGACTTTGTGATTGGCATCATCCACCAAAACGCGATATTTGCCCCATGGACGATAGCCCATAATTTTGTGATCAACTTCTTTGTAGTTGTTGGCTTTCAAATATTCAACGATCTTTTTTACGCTTTCACTTTTGCCTTTCTTTTGCACCAAGATGCAATCATCATTTTCAATGATAATGAGATCTTCTACATCAGAAGTGGCAATCAGCTTGTTGGTGGCAGAATGAGCAAAAATATTCTTCGAATCAATGAAAACATGATTTTTTTGGTGAATATCTTTAGCTTGCATAATTTCCGCTAGAGCATCAAAAGAACCAATATCACTCCAACCAAAGTCACCTTCAAAGGTGATGACTTTATCAGATTTTTCGCTTAGGACATAGTCAATAGAATCGGATGGTAAATTTTTGAAATTTTGCTCCAAAGATTCAAAACCTTTTTCGTATTCAGTGAAAATTTCTGGCGCATGTTTGGCTAATTCTGAAGAAAAAGTGGCTTCGCTGAAGATGTACATTCCACTGTTCCAAACGTATTGTCCTGTAGCAATGTATCCTTCCGCGGTTTTTCTGTCTGGTTTTTCTTTGAATTGTATAACTTGAAAACGACCATTGTTCATTTTGCCTTTCTTAATATAACCATAACCGGTTTCCGGAGAAGTGGGGGTGATGCCGATGGTGCCAATATTGTCAGCCACTTTATGCATGGCTGATTGCGTAACTTTCACAAAGGCATCGATATTAGCGATACTATGATCAGATGGCAGAAAAATAACCGGAGCAGTATTGGAAATTCCTTCTTTTTCCACTAAATATTTCAAAGTCAGAGCAATAGCTGGGGCGGTATTTTTGGCTTCTGGTTCAGTGATGATTTGCTCTGGGCGCAACTGCGGAAAAACTTCTTTCATCTGGTCGAGAACATTGAAATAGTTATCCCGATTAGTGACGAAATATATTTGCTCCGCGGGCATAATTTTTTGCATTCGTAAAAAAGTTTCTTGCAAGAGAGATTTGTCTAAATACAAACTCAAAAATTGTTTGGGAAAACTTTTGCGAGATAGTGGCCAAAGTCGAGTGCCAGATCCACCGCAAAGAATTACGCTGTACATATTTTTTTGAATAATAGTTAGTCAATTACTGGCAAACCACCCAGGTCTTCTTTCAGGATAGTTTTGTAGAGCATGTTTCTTTTAAGTGCGGGTTTTCCTGCATGTTCAATAACATAATAGGCGAAACCTCGCATTTGCTTAACTAGCGAATAATCAGCATGTCCTGGAAAGCTGGATGGGTCACGATCTTCAAAATCTACAGGACTGTCGTCAATTGTCACGAAATAAGTTGAGCCAGTATTGGCGACCAAATGGCCGAACTTAGCTGGCATAAACAATTCATCACCGGTTTTGACTGAAATGGCTTTGAACTCGGCTACGGTATCTGGAATCATTTCGCCATTTTCATCCTCAGCTAATTTTTGTAAAAGTGCCACGCCTTGACCATAGGCGATGAAATATGTTTCGCTCAACTCACCAACGTGGTAGTGACCATAAGTTTTGATGTATTCGCCAGAGATTGTGCCTGGTTCCCAAACGGTCGTGTTTTTTTGGTCAACGCCACCGCGAATCATGTAATAATGAATGGCTGGACCAGCACCATTAGGATCCATCAGAACTTCCGACATTTTCTCGTGAGTGCGTGAAGCATAGTGTTTGGGAACATTAGTAAAATCGACTTGCATAGTTTTTATTTTATTCTACGAATTACGAATTTGTACGAATGTACGAAATATAAATACAATTTTATACTACGCTAAAGCTAATTATACCTCACATTAGTACATTCGTATAATTTCGTAATTCGTAGGATATTATTTATTCCAAATTCTTTTGGTATTGATGTACCACTTGTCGATGTTGGCGAAGCGTTCGGATGGTAGAATCAAGTTTGTGATGTCGATGCCTTGAACTTTTTTGTTGACTGGATAGACATAGTCGGGACTGTAGAGAAACACGGCTGGAATTTCAACAGAAAGTTTTTCTTGAAATTCGTGATAGATTTCAGCGCGTTTGTTGATGTCAAATTCTGTGCGACCATCCTCAATGAGTTTGTCTGTGTCAGAGTCACCAAAGAGAGCAAGGTTTAGACCCGGATCTCTCTTTTGAGTTGAGTGCCAGAAGGAATATGGGTCTGGGTCAGCGCCCATAACTTGTCCAAATAGAATGGCATCATATTCTCGTGGACGAATGTAATTTTGTTGAATATCAGAAATAGATAGATTGTTGACTTCAACTTTCACGCCAACTTTTTCCCATTGTGCCTTGATGACTTCAGCAGTTTGAGACAGCTCCGGCCAATCAGTGGTCACGAGATTGATTTGCAGGGGTGTTTTATCTTTGCTTCTCCAGCCATCATCACCGCGCTTCCATTTGGCATCGTCAAGGATTTTGTTAGCCTTGTCTAAGTCAAAATCAGTTTTGCTGGCATCAACATCATAACCAATCATGCCAGCTAGAATAGGCGAATAGACTGGATTGCCATTGCCGTCCAAAACATTTTGAATGATTTCTTGGCGGTTAGTGGCCAGACTCAAAGCCTCACGCACTTCGTCATCAGCCAAAGATATACTCTTGGTTTGATTGAAGAAAACAGCAAAATATCTAGGGATGTTGAATTTGTGAGCCGAAGTGCTTTGCTGAAGTTTGAGTTCAGTGAGTTTTTTGGGAGAAACATTGCTGATACCCATGATTTCTTTTTGATTGTAGGCTGAAATAACCGCATCATCATCCGGATAGAAATTGAAGGTTATTTTTGAAATATAGGGCTTGCTGCCAAAGTAGTTTGGATTGGCTACTAATTTGTAGGAAAGAATGTTGCCAGAAGAATCTTTCATATATGACGGGTTGTATTTGTAGGGACCACTTCCAATTGGCTCTAGATTCAAACTTGTTAGGGCAAATTTTTCTGGCCCAACTGATTCCCAGATATGTTTTGGCAAAATTCCAAAAGTTAGATTGTTGAGAAATCCAACGTAGGGAGTTTTGATCTGAAAATTCAAGGTATAATCATCAGCGCTGTCAGTCTCGATACCTTGCCAATTCGAGCGCAAGGGGCTTTTGTAGGCTGGGTCAGCGATGAGATTGATGGTGAACAAGACATCAGCGGCGGTCAAGGGTTGTCCATCATGCCAAACAGCATTGGTTTTCAAATGAACAGTATATAGCGTCTTGTCCTCAGAAACTTCATAGTGGGAAACAAGGTCATTGATAAGTTTGCCTTGGTTGTCGTATTTAAAAAGACCACTAAAAATCATTTGAGTTAGGTCATCATCAGTGTTGTTGGAAACTGAAAGAATTGGATTGATATGTGATGGTTGTCCAACTGCACCCTCGATGTATTCTCCACCAAAATCGGCAATGGCAGTTGTTTTGGAATAATAAGATAGCAAGCTCCAGCCAATCAAAGATCCGATTAGGATGATAAGCAGGGAATAAAAAGCGACTTTTTCTTTTAGATTAAGAACCTGAGTTATTTTAGATAACTGACCGAAAGAGAAGCGATTTTTGAAGTTGTTACTAATATGTTTTGTGTTACTGATTATGAAATTTTGTTAGCCAGCACTAGGTTGATGATGGCTAGAATAACAAAAATTACAGCTAGCGAGGAAGAGAATAAAGTTAGAAATTTTTCGAATCCTCGTTTGCTATAATAGCCGCCAAAATCTCCACCAAAAGTTGAAGATAGACCGGCACCGCGATTTTGCATAAGAATTGAAATGATGAGCAGGACAGCAACAATAATTTCAGCGATGTTGATGATTTTTAACATATGTTTTTTAATATTTATTTATATCTCCAGTTTTTTTGCTGAAATGTGAGATCAGATGATTGACTAGACTGATGATGACCACACCCCAAAAAGCTGGCCAGAAACCCTTGATTGTTAGTTGAGTCAGAAATTTGTCCGCCAATAGAAGTAAGCCTACATTAATAATGATGTCAAATAGCCCAAGAGTCAAAAGTATGACAGGTAGAGCAATCAGCTCAACAATTGGCCTGATTAGGCCGTTAATCAATCCAATCACCGCTCCAGCAATCAAAAGATCTGTTGGAGAACCGGAAAAAATGAATCCGGGGATGTATTTGGCGGCTATGAGAATAGCGGCACAATTGGCTAAAATTCGTAGTATTAGCTTCATATTTCTTTATTTAAAACTTATAGTAGCTTAGCACATTGACTTGATTTGGTCAATTCATTTGAGCTAGGCTTTTTTGATAATAATTTCTTTCAACTTGAAAACACTCTTGCCTGAAACTTTCATTTTCAGCTTCTTTTTGGATTCCCCGCCTGCCACGCTATTTCCGTAGTTGATTAGTAATTCATCAGAATCCATATCAGTCAATAATTTGAAATGCTTTTTGTTTGGAGTGGCATTGCTGGCAGGTCGTGTTTCAGCTTTTATTTTCTTTTTCATTGCTTTCATTATAGCACAATTAAAACTCGACAAATTTATTGCTGTAGCATAAAAATCGTTGTGGTTTTGATATTGTGATATGATTGGATAAGGTGAAATATTTTTATCCTACAAAACTGTAAACAACGCTCTAATATCTAACATATTATGCGATTCAAAATTAATTCTAAATATAAGCCAGCGGGGGATCAACCACAAGCGATTGAAAAATTGGTGGCGGGGCTTCAGGCTGGGCAGAAATTCCAGACACTTTTGGGCGTGACGGGGTCGGGGAAAACTTTTACGATTGCCAACGTGATTGAGCAAGTGCAAAAACCAACCTTGGTCATTGCGCCTAACAAGACTTTGGCGGCGCAGTTGGCGCAGGAGTTTCGCACTTTTTTCCCGAAGAACGCGGTGGAATATTTCGTGTCCTATTATGACTACTATCAGCCGGAAGCCTATATTGCATCCAGCGACACTTATATTGAAAAAGAATCACAAATCAATGAAGAGATTGATCGGCTGCGTCATGCATCCACCGCGGCTTTGCTGTCACGCAGGGATGTGATTATTGTGGCGTCCGTTTCTTGTATCTATGGTTTGGGTTCACCGGAATATTATCGTGACATTGCGATGGAAATCAAAGTGGGGCAAAATATTTCGCGGGAAGAAATTTCTAAAGAATTGATTGAGATGCAATATTTGCGCACAGACATGTTGGGTCGTTCCAAATTTCGCATGACGGGTGAGACGGTGGAGATTATGTCACCCGCAAGAGAAGTTGTGACACGTATTGAGCTTGGCATGATTGATGAAACCCCAGTGAAATCAGGCAAAGCCGGTGTGCCTAGGGCACAATTTCACGGGGTAAAGAAGATTTTTGAATATGATTTTTTGACGGGCGCGGAGCTGGGCAAATTGGAACAAGTGATGATTTTTCCGGCCAAGCATTTTGTGGTGCCGAAACCAATTATGCAAGAAGCGCAAAGCTCGATTGAAAAAGATTTGGAAAAACAAGTGGCGCTGTTGAAAAAGGCTGGCAAGCTTTTGGAAGCGGAAAGACTTCTCCGCCGAACACGCCAAGACATTGAAATGATGCGTGAAATTGGTTATTGCAACGGGATTGAAAATTATTCACGCTATTTGACGGGCAGAAATGCTGGGGAAGCGCCAGACACTTTGATTGACTATTTCCCCAAAGACTTTTTGATGGTGGTAGATGAATCGCATGTGACCATTCCGCAAATTGGCGGGATGTTTAATGGAGATTTTTCGCGTAAGACAGCTTTGGTGGACAATGGTTTCCGTTTGCCAAGTGCCTATGACAATCGACCACTTAAGTTTAGTGAATTTGAATCAAAATTGAATCAAGTTATATTTACATCGGCAACACCGAGTGTGTATGAGTTGGAAAAATCACAAATCACAAAAAACAAATCACAAACAAACTCCAAATCACAAATCACAAATTACAAACAAAATATAGAATTTGGGAATGGTGTTATCGAACAAATAATTAGACCAACCGGATTAATAGATCCAGAGGTGATTATTAAGCCGGCTAAAGGACAGGTGAAAGATATTTTGCCAGAGATTGAAAAAGTGGTGGCCAAGCAGGAGCGAGTTTTGATCACAACGCTGACCAAAAAAATGGCGGAGGATTTGTCAGAATTTTTGAAAGAAAATGGTATCAAGACGGACTATCTGCATTCTGATGTGGACACCTTGGATCGCATTCGGATTTTGGAAAATTTGCGGCGTGGAGAATTTGATGTCTTGGTGGGTGTCAATCTTTTGCGCGAAGGACTGGATTTGCCAGAAGTTTCGCTAGTGGCGATTTTGGATGCCGACAAAGAAGGCTTTTTGCGCAGTGAGACATCTCTCATTCAAACGATCGGGCGGGCGGCTCGCAATGTTTCTGGGCGAGTGATTTTGTATGCCGACAAAATCACGGGCTCCATAAAGCGTGCCATTGATGAAACCAATCGTCGGCGGGCGGTGCAAACAGCGTATAATAAAAAACATCATATCACGCCACAAACTATCAAGAAAAACATTGAATCAATTGTGGATCACGAAATCAAGCCAGAATTCACACGAGACTTTTCGGAATTGGAATCATTGGAAGATGTGCAGGGCTACATTCGACAAAAAGAAAAAGAAATGAAAGTGGCTTCCAAGGCTTTGCAATTTGAAAAAGCGGCTGTTATTCGGGATGAAATTTCGCAATTGCGTAAGTTACAATTGAAATAAAAAAAGTATTTGAAAAATAGAAAAGCACCAGACCGTCGCGGCGGTTGGCGCTATTTTTTTGACGGAAAAGTCAATATCAAGTATACTGGGTAGGTAATTCAAATAAAATTGTTATATTGATACATTGTTATATTGTCTGACAATATAATGTTCTAACAATATAGCCATATAATATAAATGGACGAAATAAAAACAGAAGAAACTGTGGTGGCACCGGTGACGGAATCTACTTCAAAGAAATTCTTCAAACAAGTTTGTGAATGTGGCAAAAAGAAAAAGCACATTGTCGCTGGCGTAGTTTTGCTAGCAATTTTGTTGGGAGCAGGTGGATACTATTATAAAACCAAAAAAACTGACATTGGTTTGGAAGGAGCGAAAACTAAGGTTTTGGAATTTGTGAATGGAACATTGTTGCAACCTGGCATGACTGCAGAATTTAAGGACTCAGTTTTGGAAAATGGCTTGTATCGCGTGACTATCAAAGTTGGTGAACAAGAAATTCCAACCTACATCACGACTGATGGCGCAAAATTTTTCCCACAAGCGATGGAGATAAATCCGGCTGACAAACTTGCCACAGATGCACCTGTAGCTGAAGCCAAAGAAATCCCGAAAACCGATAAGCCAAGTGTAGAGCTTTTTGTGATGAGTTATTGCCCATATGGAACTCAGATGGAAAAAGGAATTTTGCCGGTGATTACAACATTAGGTAGCAAGATTGACTATAAATTGAAATTCGTAGATTATGCAATGCATGGTGACAAAGAAATTGATGAGAATTTACGCCAATATTGCATCCAAAAGAATCAACCCGCTCGATTGTCAGCCTATTTAACTTGTTTTCTGAAAAAAGGCGAAGGTACAGCTGACGCTTGCATGACTTTTGCTAGAGTTTCTACTGGAGCTATCAAATCTTGTGTAGCACAAACTGATACACAATTTAATGTGAAGAAAGATGCAGTCGACAAAAGCAAATGGAGCAATGGACAATTCCCTCCATTTGGCGTGGACAAGACTGATAATGTCAAATATGGCGTGCAAGGTTCACCAACATTAGTTGTGAATGGTGTAACTGCGCAATCTGGACGAGATTCAGCTAGTATTTTGAAAGCCATTTGCGGAGCTTTCAATAATGCGCCGAAAGAATGTGAGGCTAAATTGTCAGTCACTGCTCCGGCAGCCGGATTTGGCGAAGGCACAGCAACAGCTGGCGCGAGTGCGGCTAGTTGTGAGAATTAGAATAAATTGTAGGTTGCAGTTTGCAGACAATCAAAAAAACGCTGGCGTAGTGCTAGCGTTTTTTGTTGTGCTATAATATAAGAGGTTCTATAGGAAATAAGGGAGATTATTTTTAAAAAAACAATATGGATAAGTTAATAATTTTTGGCGCTCAAAGTTTAATTTGGGTTATTGTTTTTTTGGCAGGCATTTATTTTGCATGGCAACCCAAAAAACAGCAAAAAGAAATGTTAGTTTTGGCGATGTTAGCTTTGCCGATAGTCTATGTCGCAGCTAAAATTGGCAGTTTTCTATATTTTGACCCGCAGCCATTTGTGGTGGACAATTTCGTTCCGCTCATCGCGCACACCGAAGACAACGGCTTTCCATCTGATCACACGCTTTTGAGCGCATCAGCGGCAATGATTGTTTTTTTCTTCAAGCGAAGAGTTGGCATAGCGCTTTTGACACTGGCATTTTTAGTGGGGTTTTTTCGCGTGTTGGCTGGTGTTCATCACGCGGTGGATATTTTTGGTAGCGTTGGATTTGCGATTATTTTTGTATGGCTAGCACGCAAATATTTGCTGCCAGCTATCTTGCAGACAAAAATTTATAAAAGATATTTAAGCTAAAAAACTTATCCACACCCACTCCACCAAACTTGGGGTTGACTTTATAGAATAATTAGTGTATTATTAATTTATAATAATACTTCTTAGAGTTTAAGTCTTCTTGTTTGAAATCAGTGATACCATTTTGGCGTCATTGTCTTTCAATAGGAAACTGATACAGCACCCCACTTCTTGCTGTTAGACTCTGTCATGAAATAACTTGCACAACTTATTTTATTACAGAGCCTTAATATCACACTCTTTTTTATATTAAAACCTAACAACTTTAAAAAAGATCTGTTTTCTTTGTATTTATAATTTTACAAGCAGATCTACAAAAAACTATGTTAAAAAGTATGGACTTGTCTCGTGGCAAGCAAAACGTCAGCACTCCGCCAAGGTTCGTCAGAACCCCAGCAAAGCCTTTTCAGGCTAGACCCGCAGTTAATAAATCAATGTCGATGCGCAACAACAATTTTGTTGCTTCTGCTCCGACACAACCAGCCAAAATACATCCGGTGTACGCGGCTAACAAACCAAAAACAACAACTCACTTGAAAATTGAGACTGAAAAAGTTGCTACACCGATTGTAGCCTATCACGCCGCACCCAAGAAATTGGCTGTATATGATAATGTTGCCAAAAAACCAACACAAAACAAAGCTAAAGCCTCACGTCGTAGCACTAGTTCAAAACCAACCTATGCTCCCAGAATTGACACATTGAAATTACAACCCAAAAATAATTTGCGCATCATCCCCCTCGGAGGCAATGAAGAAGTCGGACGCAACATGACCGTCTTTGAATATGATGGCGACATTGTGATTCTTGATATGGGCATGATGTTTCCAGAAGAAGATATGCCTGGAATAGATTATATCGTTCCAAACATTGATTATCTCAAGGGCAAGGAAAAACAAATACGCGGAGTAGTCCTCAGTCATGGACATCTTGATCATATCGGTGCCGCCCCAATCCTCTTGAAAGAATTGGGTTATCCAGTTGTCGTAGCTCGCGATATGACCTTGGCATTGGTAAAGAAAAAAATGGAAGATTTTGAACAAGGATCAGCGGAAAATATGAAAACGATTCGTGTTAAATCGGCCAGCGACAAAGTACGCCTTGGTAAATTAGAAATAGAATTTTTTGAAATAGAGCATTCCATTATGGATGCCGTGGGTGTAGTCATCAAAACCCCGCATGGCACAATCATTCACCCAGGAGACTGGACGATGGAAAAAGATGCTACTGGCAAATCACTTGTGACCTACACTGAGTTGGCGAAACTTCCTAGTCCACGTATTTTGATGCTGGAAAGTTTAGGCGCAATAAATACAAATCCAAGCCGCACAACTGAAGAAGAAATGTATGCCAATTTGGAAAAATTGATCAGTGAAGCTCCAGGAAAAATTATTATTGGAATGTTTTCCTCACAAATCAATCGCATTGGCCATATCCTAGAATATGCTGAAAAGATTGGTAAGCGAGTGGCACTGGACGGCTATAGCATGAAAATGAATGTCGAAATTGCCAAGGAACTAGGCTACATCAAAATGCATAAAGATACCTTGATTCCCGTAACTAATATTCAAAACTACCCAGCTAATAAAATTATTGTAATTTGCACTGGAGCACAAGGCGAGGGCAATGCTGTTCTTTCACGCATTGTAAACGGAGAACATCGTAGCATTCAAATTGAAAAGAAAGATACCATAGTCTTCTCTTCTTCTGTTGTTCCGGGCAATGAGAGAACTGTACAGCGCCTCAAGGATAATCTTTATCGTAAGTGCGATAATGTGATTCACTCTGACATCTTAGATGTACATATCAGTGGTCACTGCAGTTCGTTTGATATCCAAGATATGTTGAAACAAGTTCAGCCTGATTTCTTTCTACCAGTTTATGGCAATCATTACATGTTGAAAGAGGCTGAGAAATTAGCAATTAGAACTGGATTTAGAAATGAACAAGTTATTGTCCTTGATAATGGCAACGTGCTAGAAATCGAAAAAAACAAAGCTGTGCTACTACCTGGCAAAGTTGATACCAGCTATATCATGGTAGATGGGCTTGGTGTGGGTGACGTTGGACAAGTGGTCTTGCGTGATCGCCAAATGCTAGCTGAAGACGGGATGTTTGTCATCACTGTCATCATCGACAGCAAAACCAAGAAACTCATCGGCAAACCACAAATCACTTCCCGCGGATTCATCTTTGTCAAAGAAAACTTTGATCTAGTAAATGCCACCAAAAAGAAAGTGGAAGAAATTGTAGCCAAGAAAACTTCACCTGACACTTCCATCAATTGGGACTATGTCAAAAACAACATTCGTGAAACCGTCGGATCTTATCTATATACTAAAACACAAAGAAGACCTATGGTACTTCCGGTTGTTATCGAAGTCTAAGCTAAAATTGAGATACAAAAAAAGCTGCCGATTTTTGGCAGCTTTTTTGTTTTTTCTACACTAAGTTACTGCATTACCCTCAAAATACATTTTCAACTCATCCACTATTTGACCTAGAGTAGCATTCGATTTTACAAAATATTTAGTTATGCCAAGCTCAAGATAGGACTGAATATCATCTGGCCCTGCAGTATTGGAAACTACAAATACAGGAATCTTTCCCCATAATTTTTCGTTGGACTTCAATTCAACCACCAAATCAAAGCCACTTTTTTCGCCAAACAAATAATGATCCAGCCACAAAGCATCAATTTTATTTTCACTCAAAACATCCAGTGCCTCATCTACCGTCTTAACTGCCACAACTGAAAAACATCCGTCCTCAAGTTTTTTTATGATGAATTTCTGAATTTCCAACTCATCTTCCACCACTAAAATTGTTTTTTTCACCATCTTGTTTTGTTAATTATTTAGGCATTGTTCTCTTTCTCCAGTTCTTTTATTCTTTCTTTGAGTTCCATCATTTTCATTTCTCTGCCTACGGCCAACTTATTGAATTCTTCCAACTCATTAATCTTTGATTCCAAATCAATCCTAGCCGCTTTCAATTCATCCATTTGTCGTTGATAAGTATTTATAACATCCAAAATATACATAGTTTTATTCAACGCATTCTCCATTTCTTCTTTCGCCTTATTAGAATCTTTCACCAACATTGAAACATGCAAGAAAATATCCGAACTAAATCCTTTCATCGGGGCCACTACTGTGTTGGCCAAAAATTTATCTGAACTGAGTCCAGCAATTGGAGCCACGACTGTGTTAGCTAGAAACTTATCATTATTTTTCCTAAAGTGTATGTGTGTTTCAATAGCTGGCTTGCCAGTTCGGAGCATTTCTTCCAACGGACAAGTATCATGTGGTGGTTGACATGGCTGATTCAAATGATGAGTTATTTTATAGCAAAAGCTACTGACTGCATCACATTTGTTCATCCCAGCCTTATCCAAAAAAGCCTTGTTGGCAAAAATAACCTTAAAATTCCTATCAAGAATAAGGATATCCCATTCTAAACAGTCCAAAACAACTTCGGCTTCAAGTTTAATTATTCCACAACCTTCTTCTACGATTTTATTTTCCATATAAATATTTAATTAAAAAAAAATTAAAGATTGACTTAACTTGATTTATACACCAACATTACCACATTGCGCGTCTTTATACAATCGCTATTTCCCCCACCTTAACCCTGTTGGATCACTTTCAATGTTCTGGAATGATGGAGCGATTTTCACAACGCCTGGTTTAATTTTCTTAGTATAATACACGAATGCTGAGCCGCCAACTACGCTTAACAGAAAAATAATCAGCAAAATTTTTTCTCTCAAATTCATACTCCCATTATTTTCCCCATTGTTGTTTCCCGCCCCATTTGATTGATTCAGCGGAATATTTAATACATCCTTGTCGCGACCGGTCAAATCAAGTTTACGACAAATTCCAATCATAGGATCCAATTCTCCATCCAGCACCTTAAAGCCGAGACTCTTAAGCATTACGGACAACTTGCCGGTTTTATCTTGGATAAATACTTGCTCAATAGGAACATCCTTCGGCCTTGCGATATAATCCACAAGTTTTTTCACATATTCCTGATCTGGAAGTTTAGAAAAAATTCTCGAAGCCAATATCTCGCCATCTTGCACTATGCCTAAAATAATTCTTCCGCTATTTCTAGCAAAAATATAGCATTTATTTTTTTCCTCATGCAGCATCCGAGCAATGGAGACTGATTCAATTTCCAATGCTTCTACTTGCAAACTCCTATGATAAATTTCCTTCTTTAGCATTGTGAAGATTTTTTGCTGAACTGCCATTATTTGTATATCACCAGTTTTTTCTTCGCAACTATCCCAACCATCCTGCAATTTTTCTGGGATAAAAGCTTGCGCTTCGCTAACTATTGAAGTTTTTTTATCATTTTTTTGAAAGTGAGTTACATAGGAAAATTCCTCGCCAATCACAATTCGCAATTTTTTTGGAAATTTGTTGAAAATTTCATCTAATGCAACAATGAAATTTTCTTCTGACCACGGCAAAGATTGCACTTCGCCCAGAAGTTTTCCTTTGGGAACTTGCCCCGCCACCCATTGAATCTTTTCTTTATTAATAAAGAGAATTGTCCGCTTATGTGAGAACAGCATATTTACACGTTAACATATTAACCTATTAGCATTTTAACATTTTTTACTCCTCTCTCCAACTTAGTACTATTAATTTTTCCGCATCCAAATTTACCTGCGCGATTACGCTTTTTTCAAACTTAGCATTCTTGCCTGTGGCATGGATGATGTAAATTCCGCTATTGTTTTCAACTGCTATTTCACAGTCGCCTTGTGGCATAGTGAAAGTTTCACTACTATAAGTCGGGTCTTTTATAATCTGTAAAAGTCCTTCTTCCAAGCAAGCTTCTGAAAAAAGCAGGGCTTGACTGCCTTGACGTAAAGATTCCCGCGACTCCACGGCATCAGTCGAAGAAAATATCAAAGTTGTGGCAATTCCACTAGTCACTGCCAAAAGCACCAGCACAGCTAAAATAGTTACATATCCTTTTGTTTTCATTTTCGGTGAAAGTTATTGGAAGATTAGCTCCTGAAGCATTATTTTCCTACTAATTATACTGAAATCATTTGCGTAACGCTACGCCAGAGCGATAATTTAATGCATATTGATATTCGCTCCGCTCCAAAGATCCGGGATAATTTGCCACTGTCTCAAAAGAAAAACCCACAAATTGTATTTCATTCGTATCAGAAACCTGTTGCGTCAAAATAAAATTTTTAATCTTGACGTCTTGCGAGTTCAAAGCAAGCGAATCGCCTGCGCCACGCTTAATTGCAATTTGATCTCCAGATTTTTCGATGGTCACCGTATCCTCATTTATTTTTAATAAAACTAACTTAGCTGAATCTCCAAAATTTGAATTGGCAATATCCACGCTATCTGCATTGCGAATTTCATAGGTCAGACGCTCTCCAATCAATTGAGCTGACTGTTCAATTTCCTGAGCGACCTGTGCCTTAATATTCATACCAATTACATTCCAACCATAGGAAAAAAGCACGCCCAAAATAACAACTGCAATTGCCAAATACAGGATTGTTTCTATAAGCGATATGCCGGCTAACTTTTTTATTTTCATTTTGAATTATGGCTCAATTAAAACAATTTCTCGTCTAGATACATAGGTTGAGAAATCCACAGAATAATTATCTTTAGTGACAGCTACGACAATTAGCTTCAAATCCAGATCTTCAGTTCCGCCAGAAGCGACGACATTTCCTTCCGAATCACGCTCCGCTGATTGCACAGAAATTCTTCGTACATAGCCGTCCTTTTCATCTTGCTCTCCAGCCAATTCCCATTTTCCATCGACAAACTCGATGCCAGAGCTAGCAGTGTTTTGCAATGCGTCAAAAGATTGCGCTCGCACAGCTCGCGTCGCCTCAATGCCTTCCATAGCAAACTGTCGAGCTATTTCACTGCGAATTCCCGCTTGAATTGCACTACTACCTTGCAAAACTGCCAGTGTAATCGAAACAGAAAAAATCGAAAAGAGTGCTGCCGACAGCACAAGTTCAATGACCGAAAATGCTTTTAATTTTTTTTTCATTATTTTTAGGACTTACACGTTTGCTTCTTGGCAGCCTATCTAAAGCTAAGCTTTATGAATGGGAATGGCGTTCTCGAAAAGCTTAGCTTTAGGAACACTCTAGGCAAAGTGGCAAACGCGTAAGTCCTAATTTTATTCGATTACTCCTTCCGCGTTCAAAGAGAGCGTGTCAGTCAAATCATCACACGTGAATGTTATATTTGAAATTGGCGCTTGCGGTCTGCCATCTGGAACAACAAAAATAGCATCTGGAAATCCTGCAATAGAAACTCGCTCATCAATAGATATCTTTTCATCAAAACTTTGATTTCGGTTATTATAATCATTGCCCTTAAATACAGCTACTATCGAATTTTCATAATGCACTCCCCAAGCCGAATGTTGACGACCACTCATAGCATAGGATTGTGCTTTCCATAACATGCCTCTGACTTCATCTGACGAATTACGCATTGCCATTCGAGAAATCAAACGCAATGGATAGGCTGATGATAAAAAGCCTACTGTCAAAACAATAGCAATCACTAGCATTATTTCGATTAGCGTGAAACCTTTCATAATAGATACTAAGTTGTTTAACGATGGATTGACCCAGTCAGTGTATAGATTGGCAAAATAACCGCCAGAGCCACAAAACCCGCCACAAGTGCAATAAACACCAACAGCAATGGCTCAAGCAAGGCTGCGCCATTTTTGGCTTCTGCGTCAGTCTCATCCTCAAAAAAATCAGCCAGATACAAGAAAGTGCCCTCTAGAGTGCCTGAACTTTCCCCAACCGAAATCATCCGAGAAACTAGGGTTGGAAAAATTTCATATTCGCCTGATGCCAATTCTTTTCCGACGGTACTGCCACCAGAAACGGCTTCGTGAACACCTTTGATTTTTTCTCGAATAACTAAATTTTCTGCAACTTCACTTTCCACTCGAAGCGCATATTCCAACGGCAATCCGCTTTGCAACATCACGCCCAAGTCTCGAAAAAGCGAGGACAATGCGGCGCTCTTATTTACCTTGCCCACAAACGGGATGTGAAATTTCAAATGATGCCAAAACAATTTTGCCGCATAGGAAATTTTGATTATTCCACCTAAAATTGACATAGCTGCCACAATTGCAACGATCACTGCGACACCATACACTTTGACAAAATTAGCAAATGTCAGCAAAATTCTCGTGGCTATCGGCAATTCAACATCAAATGAACTGAAAATTCCAGCCAATTTTGGCAAGACAAAAAAACTCACAAAACCTCCCACTACCGCGGAAACCGCCAAAACAATTGAGGGATAAAAAAGCATCGTTTGCACTTTTTTCCGTAAAGCCTCTTCGCGTGCCAGTTTTTCTGCTAGAAATTCCAAACTCTTCTCCAATGTTCCAGAAACCTCGCCCACTTCGACTAGGCTGATATAAAAAGCTCCGAATTCATCTGGATGCCGACCCAAAGAAGCTGAAAGTGATTGGCCATTCTCCACACTACTCAGAATTTCTCCAGCTACTGGACCAATTTTTCCGCCCTGCTCGGAAAGCAATTTCAAAGCTTCTGCCAAAGGAATTCCACCCTTCAAAAGCGTCGCCAAATGTTTGGCAAAAAAAAGTTTCTCTGCAAATCCAAATGAAGAAAATATGCGCATCTATTTTAATTTATTGAATAACAGCATCATTTCGTCATAATGCTTCTTCACTATCTCCGGATTCCTGAAGTTAACTGCGTAATCGACCAGTTTATTCATCACCTTAGCCAAATCTTCTTTGGTAGGATTATCAAAATCAGCTCCAATGTCTCCAAAAATGGATCTAATTAACGCAGACACATTCATCTGCTCCATTTTTTTGAATTCTTCTTCTGAATCGAATTTATGATATTCCTTCATTTCCTGCATTACTTCTGCGTGAGCCTGCACAAAACACCTTATCATCGCGTCTCTCACTTCTAGTGGCGTAACGTCATCAGTCAAATCTACATCATAAATCTTATCACACATATATTTTTCTAAAAAAATAGTTAACTCACTTCTAAGCTTTTGTCGCTCCCAAAACTTCGTCCAGAGTGGTCAGTCCAATCTTGACCTTTTCCAGTCCGTCTTCCAACATTGTTCGCATCCCACGGCTTTTAGCCAATTCAGCAATCGATCCGGCTTCTTGATTTTTCATAATTGCTTTTTTAATCTCATCATCCATCACCAAAACTTCAAACATACCGATACGTCCTTCAAAGCCAGTTCCCCGACAGGCCTCGCAACCTTTCCCTCTATACAATGTAATTTTTTTCTTTTTCGCATCCTTTTTGGATACACCAAAAACTTTTTGTGTTGCTTCCCAGCCTACGCGATTTGCCACATCCTCAGCCGAAATTTCTTCGCTAGCTCGACAACCACTGTGAATTTTACGCACCAACCGTTGCGCCAAAATACTATTCACCGTTGAGGCGATCAAAAATGGCTCAACTCCCAAATCAACAAATCGCGGAATAGCCGTCGCCGCATCATTGGTATGCAAAGTTGAAAGCACAAGATGTCCAGTCATGGCCAGATTGATTGCAATATTGGCCGTTTCTTTGTCTCGGATTTCTCCCACCAAAATAATGTTCGGATCTTGACGTAAAATACTGCGTAGTCCTGTCGCAAAAGTTAAATTAGCTTTCGTATTCACCTGAATTTGATTAACTCCTTCGAGGTCATATTCTACCGGATCTTCGATGGTCATAATATTAACATTGCGTTCATTCAAAATCTTCAGAATTGTATAGAGCGAAGTTGTCTTGCCACAACCAGTTGGTCCAGTTGCCAAAACCATACCGTAGGGTTTTTCATAGGCATCATGAATTTTTTTCAAATCCTGTTCATCCATTCCCAAATTAGCCAAAGAAAATCGGCGAGATCTTTCCGACAAAAGACGCATCACCACTTTCTCGCCCTCCATAATTGGCACCAGCGAAACACGCACATCCACTTTTTCCCGTTCAATTGGAAATTCAATTTTTCCATCTTGCGGTTTTTGATGTTCATCGGTTTGCAAACGTGCCAAAACCTTGATACGAGAAATGACTTGATTATGCAAAGACTGTGGAAGCAAGGCCACATCATGCAAAACTCCATCAATACGAAATCTAATTACCGAATCAATGTCTTCACGCGGTTCGATATGCACATCAGATGCGCGATTTTGATAGGCAAAAGAAAGGATGTCGCGCACAATATTCACAATTGGCGGTTCGCCTCCATCCGAAACAGCTTTCTCTGCCAACTCCAATGTTTTCTTGAGCGCATCCGAAAGTCCTCCGCCATAACGCTCCAATGTGTTTTCAATGTCCCGTTCTGTAGCCATATACACTTTCACAGGCATTCCTTCTTTGCGCGCGATAAAATCGCTTATTTCTAAATTGATTGGATCAGCCATAGCCAGATGCAATCCTTCGGCATCTTTCTTGAATGGAACAATTTGGTTCTTGCGAGCCACAACTTCTGGAATTTCTGCCAGAAATTCTGGCGCGACAGTCTCCTTGGAAAGATCAACATACGGAAATCCTAGTGCGTCAGCAATGACTCGCGTCACTTCTTCTTCAGAAAGAATTTCAAGACGCACTACTGCTTCCGTGAATGCAATATTATCTTGCGCAGCTAATGTTTCAGCTCGCGCAAAATCTGACTCAGAGACAGTTCCTGAATCAAGTAGCGCCGTTTTAGTTATGGAAAAATCTTTAAAATCAGCCATGCTGTTTTTTTCTTAGCTTAAATATTTTTTTGCCAAAGCAATGACTTCCGAGAATGGCACATCAGCCTTAACAATATATTCTTCTGCGCCCAAATCCAATACCCGTTTTTTATCCTCCTCTTGACTTAGATTGGAGAGAATAATCACCTTTATTTTTTTCAACTTTGGATCAGCCTTCAACTCTTTGAGCGTCTCAAAACCATCCTTAATCGGCATCATCAAATCGCAAAAAATCAGATCAGGATTTTTTTCCCGCGCCAGTTTCAAGGCTTCTTCTCCATTAGTTGCAATCTCAACCTGAAAACCCTCTTTTGTCAGTTTTGTCTGATAAACCTTTATGAGAAATTTATCATCCTCGGCAATTAAAATAATTGGTGCTTTGCTCATATTATTATTTTCAGATATAAATTTATTTGCTTTCCTTATACACCCCCACATCAATTTACTTGGTGAGCATAGGGGATTTTTTGTCTTCAGAATTGGTGTGGGGGTAAATTGGCAACTCTATGAAAAATGTTGTTCCTTTGCCCTCCTCACTTTCGAAGAACACTGTTCCACCAGCTTCTTCTATAAATGATTTTACCACACTTAACCCCAAGCCGGAACCATCTGGATCCTTCTGAATGGCATTTTGCGCTCGGAAAAACTTAGAAAACATTTTTTCCTGTTCTTTCTTCGGGATGCCAATACCTGAATCAGCTATTGCAATTTTAACCATCTTGGCCTTGCTAGCAACAGAAATTTCAACCGTTCCCTGTTCTGGAGTATATTTTATCGCGTTAGAAACAATGTTTTCTATTGATTCAAAGAGATGTTGTGGGCTGATAAGAACTTTTATTTTAGCATTTTTACTCTTATCAAAAATAATTTTAACCTTGTTTTTAGCCACAAATCCATCACCGCTCTTCAAAACTGCCGAAATTGTTTCCACCACAGTCACTGGACTAGCTTCCTCCACAACCTTGCCCATATTGATGCGTGAAACATTCAAAAGGTCATTAACCAAATTTATCAAGCGCATCGTGTTTTCATTGATATTTTCCACCACCTCATGCGCCTCATCTGGCAATTTCCCGACATCATCGCCCAAAAGCATCTCCAAGCTCCAACGAATACCAGACAGCGGGGTGCGCAATTGATGGGCTGCCACCGAAAGAAAATTATCTTTAGCTTTCTCCACTTCTCGCTCTTCCGTCACGTCTCGCATAACCAAGATACAACCCTGCTTCACCTTGTTTTTATCATAAATGAATGAAATCGTAAAAGCGATATCAACAACAGAATCATCCTGTCGCTTCAACATCATTCTGTCACTAACTTGATTAATATTTCTTTCACCAACCAAAAACTTTCTAATAACCTTGATTTGATTTTCTGGATCATTTTCCTTAAAATACCAAAGTGTTTCCCAGGCATAATTGCCAACTGCTTTCTCATTTGTAGCCCCAGTGAGTTTTTCCGCCGCTTCATTGAAAAAAATTATCTTTCCATCCATATCCGTTGCCACCACGCCATCTCCGATTGATTTCAAAAATCTCAAAATTCCTTCCGCGCTTTCTTTCTGTTTTTCAACGGCAATGTTGGCTTTTTGCAAATCTGCCGCGTGACGAATAACTTGCACTTGCGCTTCTCGCTCTTCCGTGATGTCACGTTCAACTCCAACGAAAAACTTTACATCCCCCTTTTTATCTAAAATTGGAGAAACACGAATACTCGCCAAGTAGTTCTGTCCATCTTTACGTTTATTCGTGATTTCTCCAGCAAAAGGTGCTTTTTCCACCTCAGTTATCCGAAACATGTCCGCATAAAATTCCGCTGACATTTGACCACCCCAGAGATTTTCAGGATTTTTTCCGATTGACTCCTCTTTTGAATAACCAGTTATTCCTTCTCCGGCGCTATTGATATACAAAATAATTCTATTGGTATCAGAAATTGTAATTTGATCAAAACTCGCATCCGCCGCTTGCTGAAATTTTTCCAAATCAGTAGTTTTTTGAGCAAGCTCATGTTCTGATTGTGCCACATCTTCTAAAATATTCATCATGGCTGATTTGCTTTTGGTCATCTCTTCATTTTTTTGATTTAGAACCTCTACGGCGTCACTCAATTCATTATCCCTCTTCGCAACTTTATATATTGCCTTATTGAATCCATTTAGAATACCTCTTAAATCAACTAATCCAAAAGGCACGAGTTGCACTGACAAATCACTACCTTCAACTCTAGAAAAGCCTTCTGCTAAGCTAACAATCGGCTTTATTATAAGCCTATCCATAAATATCAATGTAATAAAAAATAATAAGCCTACAAAAACAATAACTATCACACTCACCATAATCGAATTTTTCTGCACTGCAAAAAAATCACTTCCATCCAAGAAAAATCCAATGTTTCCAACCAAAAATGATGATTGGAGTATCGGCGCTATTGATATCATACCCTTAAAATTATCCGCATCAATGGTTTTTATGCTTCCAAGCTGTTTATTATCTCCTGCAGACAATAAATCCTGACTTTCATTTTCAAACAAATGACGCATAGACATGTCAAATATGTTTGCAGCCCCAACCTTTCCCTTTTTAGTAACTATAAAAACTCCTCTATATTCAGCTGGGAAGAGTCTCTTTAGAAATTCTTCATCCATCACCCTACCAAAAGCAACTAAACCGTGCTTGTCAGAACCAACCACGGGATATAAAATAAACAACACTGGTTTTTGATAGAATGGCGAATCAACGATTACAGCTTGTCTAACTTTGAGGTTATGACTCCTTTCAATGGCTTGTTGGAAATCAATATTTTCTAGGAAAGTCTCGTCTTGAGTGTCACTGAAAAGCACTTGTCCAGCTCCTGTCAGAAGAAAAGCCTCCTCAAAAAGAAAGTCAATTTTTTGCTTCGTAATAAGCGTTATCGCATCCTCGGAAATATTTACATCATTCACTGAAGCTTGAATTATTTTATTGCGCGCAATCAGTTCAGCTGCGACCGCAAACTCGTCAATAGTTCGAGAAAAAACTCCCTGACCATCCACAATAAAATCCTCTAGGTTTTTTTGCATATTTTGATCAACTGACCTAGCAAAATTCCAATTGGATACAACAAAATAACTAAATGACATCAGGAAAGACACACTCAAAACCACGAAGATAAAACTCCGGACAGTCAACTTAACCCATATTTTGTTAAATATGTTCTGCGAATCAGATGAATTTTCAGTTAAAATTTCTTCATTATCCATTTGATAGATAAGATTAAAGCGCTATTTTAATTATGGCTTGAAGCAACCAAATGTTTCATGCAAATTTGAATTTTTCACAAAATCCACAAATTTTTTGATTCCTTCTGGGCTATCCTTCCTTGTCACAACATACAGTGTTCTGACATATGGATAGGCACCTGAATCCACATCGGTGATCCCCAGTCCATCCAATTTCAAAGTCAACAAATTTGAATTGCCCTTAACTCGAGCATAAGAAAGCATCCCGATGCTATTTTTAGTTGAATTAATCGCACTAAAAACATCTTTTTCTGAATGAACTTCAATCGCGTCTGAAGCTACCGCATCATTTCCGATATACAATTCGCGTAATTTTTTCTTGGCTGATTCATCTTCTTCTCGATCGATCACAACGATTTTAGCATTTGGTCCTCCCACTTGATTCCAATTTACAATTTTTCCCGACCAAATTCCAGCGATTTCTTCTTTAGAAAGATTCGTAACGCCAAGCACGGAATTATTCACAGCCAAAACGATCGCGTCTTTAGCAAACGGTGTTATCTCCAGAGATGCATTTTCTTCTGTTGGCTTGGGCAATCGTGATGCGACACCCAAATCAACAGTTCTTTCTGCCACTCCAACATAGGCGATGGTAGCGTCGGATGATGACAAAAATTCCATTTTTATCTGTGAATTTTGTTCTTCAAACTTTTTTGTCCAAAAATTCAACACAAAACCGGCTGACCCAGAGCCAGCGATATTATAGACTGCCTTTTCTTTAGTAACAACAGTAGTGATAGTGGTAGTGGATCGGCTTGAATACCACCACAGACCAGCTGTTGTAATCAGAATTGTCGCCACGATAATCACAATGATGCTTTTGTTTGATTTTTCCATTTTTTTACTTATCCTATTAAATAGACTAGTTATTTGCTACTATTTTATTTCACAAAATCACTCCCCACAATCACCAGAATATCAGCTTCCGGAGACTTCTCCCCGTCTGGCAAGTCTTTCGTCACTTGTCCACCGACAGCCTCAGCAATTTTTTGTGCTGCCTCATCTTTGCCGTTCAAATTGACCACAATTGTCGTTGTATATGCTCCGACCGCATTAGTTTTCTCAGCGATAGTCACACCTTCAATAACTGAAATTTTGTCCGCCATATTAGCCGCCATCCCTTTCGTGTTTGTGCCATTATACACCACCACTTTGACTGGCTCTGTTGCAACTTGTTCCTGCGCGGTTGAATTGTCCACAAGCGCTGTTTGAGTTTGCTCTGGAGCGGAAGTTGCATTTTGCGCCGAATTTTCAGCCACAGGAACCTCAGAAGTTGTAGCATTCTGACTAATCGAAAGATACATTACTTCAATAATTTTATTCGTGCTTGGACGATATAGGATTGCCTTTTTCGCCTGCGTATAGATCAAAGCCTTGTCTCCGTTCTCGCTGTTGGCAAAAAATGGCTGATCTTTCAACTTTTCCTTGTCTGTGACGGTAGCAAGCGTCACTGCTTCATTCGGCAATTCCATCATCTTTCCGACCTTGATAGTAAAATCTTCATTTTCATTGACCGCTACCGGAGCTTTCTTATATTTATGATAAAAATAATATCCTGCTCCGCCCAATATGCCAATCACCACTACGATAATCACGGCCGGCAAGATCTTTTTCCAAATTTTTGCCTTTTCCAAAATCCCTTCACTTGCAGTTTCAGTAGCGACTGACTGTTCAACATATACTTTCTTAGCTTCCGGCTCCACTTTTGCCTCCTTGCGCACAACAGCCCTAGTAGTTTTAACTGCTTTTTTTTTCACAACCCCGGAATCCATTTTTTTCTTATCTTTAAATATTTTCTCTATCGATGTCTTTGTTACTTTTTCTTCTTTTTTTGTTTTTTCCATTTTTTTATTTTTTTACCCTGTTAAATAATTTAGCTGGGTGAATTTTAAAGTAAATTTTATTATTTTCATTATACCACAAATTCAATATATACAAAAAACCAGCGCAACATTTCTGCTGGCTGGTGTTTTTTATATTGAAGATAGAGCTTTCAAGACAAAGACTAGCGAGAAACCACAATTTCAGTTTCTCCTTCCGCATCGCAAGCTCGCACTGTCACAATTCCATTGACATCTTTCATAATCGTATAATGTGAGTGATCAATGCTAGCCGATGGATCAAATGGGATGGCCTTGAGATATTTTTCCAATGGTGTTCGCAAATCAATACAATCAACTGTGCCAGATGCTCCACACCCACCAGTGCCAATATCACAAGTGTCCAATGATGTCACAATTTGTCGCTCTACATTATCAAGTCCATCAGGAAAAGAACCTTTGCTATCAATCACATGTTGATGCACCGCGCTCAAAATCGTTTCCAAATCGGAAGTTCTCCGCGCGTTCCGCGCATCGGCAAAGCGCTTCGCCGGATCCAGCGCCACAAAAACCACCACCGCCAGAGTGGCAATGATACCAATTACCAAAAGCAACTCGACCAGAGTGAAACCCTGGTTACTGGCTAAATTTAAGGCTCTTTTTTTATTTTGCATAATTTTATTCTCTGCAATTATTATAGCACAAACTTAAAAATAGAAAAACTGCCCGCAGTAACTCATCCAAAATCTAATGATTGCCCTAGTCGATTTATCATTTAAAATCTAATCTTGGAGATAGCTAAACAATTAAGGCTATCTCCATGAAAATGAGTTTAAAATCAAGAAGAGAATTGG
>Ga0209211_10001091_pt1 | contig 53241 bp, 50 predicted proteins | sample RifGroA2_FD_183992 | JGI IMG/M metagenome (GOLD analysis project Ga0209211, IMG submission 183992) | Groundwater microbial communities from Rifle, Colorado, USA - Groundwater A2 (SPAdes) (version 2) | ecosystem: Environmental > Aquatic > Deep subsurface > Groundwater | place: Rifle, Colorado... | reverse complement strand
ATGGTTACAGCGCCGGTAAATGTAGGACTTGCCAATGGAGCTTTTAAATCCATTTGCGTTTGGATTGCGCTTGTTACGCCTTTTACATAAGCAAGTTCCGCAAGTGATGGATAAGTGGCAACAGCCGCAGAAACTAAGTTTTTAGAAGCGTCAGTTATTAAAATCTCTGATGGTGTAAGATGACTTCCTGTGATAGAAGTTGTAAAAACAGGACTCTCCAAGAAAGCAAAGGTCTTTCTTGCGGCTCCAGTGGTTATTGTTCCATAATATGCATCAGTGAGAAATTCTACTGCCCCTACTTCGGCAGTAGTGTTAAGAGCGCCTGAAGTGAATTTAAGTGGAGCAGTGGAAGCTGTGGCTGTTCCTGCTTTGAGGTGCAGAACAGCAGTGGGAGTGGTTGTCCCAATGCCGACGTTGCCCGCGGTTGCGTCAACATAAAACTTATTTGTGTTCACAATAAGATTGCTAGCGAGATTTAAACCTCCGCTTGCTGTAAAATCAGTTTCAGCATTGCCAATATTACTAATAATATTAGTTGCCATATCAATATTTCCTCCTGCTGTAAAAGAATTGATTATTGAAGGCGTGATTGTATTTACTGTTAATATTCCTCCAGTACCGTTATCTGATACTGAAATTAAATTATTTGTTCCATCTCGCAAATTCCAAGTTCCTGTATTGCCAATATCAAAATTAAATATTGTTACGTTTGATGTAATATCGCCTCCGTTAACAACTAAATCGCCAGAAATAACTTGATTTCCTGTGAAAGTTTGATTGCCTAAAACTGTTATTCCGTTTTGAAATGTTGCGCTTCCTTGTTGCGTAAAAGAGCCTTGATTAACAATAGATTCTTGAACCGTGAATTTTTTAGCCCCTTCGTTGTTTCCTATTGGCGCCATTACTTGAATTACTTGATTTGTTGTGGCATTGGCGCTTAATCTAATTTGATTTTGAAGTTCTTGTTCAAGCAATAATAATTTTTCATCTAATAATGATGGTTCTTTTTGTAAAAAAGAAACTACGCGCTCTTTTTTAAGATCGTTTATTTGTTCAATTAAAAATTTAATGTTTTGCTCGTTATTTGTTATTCTTTGCTTTTCTTGTTGAGACAATATTTCTTTTTCCAAAACTCTTTCAATTATTTTTTCTTTTACTGGAACTTGCTCTGAATTTTCTTTTTGTTCATTGTTATTTATTGGTTGTTCTTTTTTAATTGTTTTATTATCAATATTCTCAATGTTTTCAAGATTAGATTCTTGTTTTTCTTCACTCTGTTTTTTCCACAAAAAAAATATTTTAGCGAGTTTACTTTGAATTTCTTCTACTGGAATAAATTGTTTTGTTATCTCATTGCTTTCATCAAAAAATCCGGCTTTATTTTTTTCAATAATATTCACAGCTTCCATTACAACCTGAATTTTATCTGTTAATCCTTGTTCATATGTATTCTGCAAAAACTCAACTTTATTTATAATGCTTGTTGTTTGTTCTATTGCTTGTTTTTTTGTTTGCTTAGAAATATTGCTTAAACTATTTCCAATAAAATAAAAATTATCTCTTATCTTTGTAAGAGATTGAAACGCATCAGTAATGTCTGGGAGAGTGTTAAAAATCTCCGCGTTAGCAGATACTGGAATAAAAACAATAAATAATAAAAATATTGCTCTTAATAAATTATTCAAAATTTTCATTTAGTCTTTAATTAATAACTTTATTTTACTATATTTCGCAAATTAAGTAAAATTATTAAAATAGCGATTTTTATATATCTACAAACAAAAAAACATAAATAGCTCGTTTTTGCGATTTTTATATATGTGGATAACTCAGAATTTAGGATTAATTTCTTTATGATTATTTTGATGATTGATAAATCTTGCTAATGTAAAAAAGAAATCTGATAAACGGTTTATATATTTTAAAATACTTGGCTCTATTTTTTCTTTTTTTGACAGAGCTGTAATTTCACGCTCTGCTCTGCGACAAATGCTTCGAGCTATATGGGAAAAAATAGCGGAGATATCCCCTCTTGGAATAATAAATTTATTTAATTTAGGCATCTTATTTGTCATAATATCTATTTTTTTCTCTAACCATTTTACATTTTTAATGTTTAATTTTAAATCAGACCCTCCTAAAATTGATTGAATAACAAACAAATCGTTTTGTACTTTTAAAACCATCATTTTTACTTTTTGAAAATGAACTTTTGATAATGGAAAAGACATTATTGTTCCGCAAAACGAATTAAGTTCGTCAACTTCTCCAAGAGCTTTTATCCTTATATTGCTTTTTAGCAATTTTTTTCCGCTAAAAATTTTTGTATAGCCTTTGTCTCCGTATTTTGTGTAAATTTTATTCATAAAACATAAACTAAATATATTAAGTATTAATTTTTAACAAATTATTCCTCCTCCTAATACTTCATCGCGTTTATATATAACCGCGGATTGTCCTTTTGTTATTGCTCTTTGAAACTCTTGAAAAATAATTTTTAATTTTCCAGTTTTTAATAATTTTATGTTTTTTATTTTCTGGTCTTCTTGCCTGTATCTAATTCTAACAGTTATATTTTTAATATCTTTTTTAAGAATATTTAAAGAATTTGGAAAAACTTCGCGCAAATCTTTTATTGTTAAACTTTTTTTAAACAATTTTTTATCATCTTCATATCCCACGATAATCTCATTTTTTTTTATATCTTTTTTTATTACAAAAAAAGGCTTTACACTGCTTATTCCCAAGCCTTTTCTTTGTCCTATTGTGTAAAACCGCGCTCCTTTATGCTTTCCTATTATTTTTCCTTTTTTATCAATGATATTCCCTGGATTTTCTTTTATATAATGGGATAAAAATTTTTCAAATGGTTCTTCGCCAACAAAACAAATGCCTTGAGAATCTGGTTTATAAGCTGTAATTAGCTCTAATTTTTTAGCCATTTCACGAACTTTTATTTTTTTATAATTTCCTAATGGAAAAAAAGTTTTACTTAATTGAAACTGGTTAAGGCGATATAAAAAATAAGACTGGTCCTTTGTTTCATCTATTCCTTTCATTAAATGATATATAGAAATTCCTATTTTTGATTTTTTAGTTTTTAATTTTGGATTTTTGATTTTGAATTTGTTTGAAATTTGTAATTTGTGTTTTATAATTTCTCGGCGTATTTGAGCGTAATGTCCTGTTGCGACAAAATCAGCGCCTAATTTTAAAGATTTCTTTAAAAACACTCCGAATTTAATATATTCATTGCACAATACATCTGGATTAGGAGTAATGCCTTTTTTAATGCCCGAGATAAATGGCTTGAATACCTTGCTTTTATATTCTTGTTCAAAATTAAATGTATAAAATGGAATTTTAAGTTTTGCAGCTACAATGCGAGCGTGTTTTTGATCTTCTTTTACAGTGCAAAATGAGCCTTTAGACCAATTTTTCATAAAAACGCCTGTAACATTAAAACCTTGTTTTTTAAGCAAGGCAACTGTTACAGACGAATCTACGCCTCCTGAAAGCATTACAAAAACTTTTTTCATTATATCTTAATTAAATTTACTCTTTTTTACCAAGGGCTTTTTTTAAAGCATTTTGCAAAGACGCGCTACCTGTATTATTAGCGTCTTTTTTTTCAAAAGTTTCATTTTTTTGAATTTCTTTATCAAAATCTTCATTTTTCTTCTTAAATACAGGTCTTTTAACTTCGATTCCTTTTACTTGCAAATAATGCTCTAAATTTTTAATCTTGCCTTCTTGTCTCATCTGGCGAACTTCTTTTAAATGATCTTTACATAAAACTGGTCTAATGCCATCAGGCTTAAAACTAATCTTAATAGCTTCTTTCCCAACCCAACACTGCGAAAAATAACTTAATCCATCAGAATTAGGTCTTTGCTTTGTATTTTCTTGACTTTTATCAATTTGTATAGCTGAAATATTATGTATAGGTTTTCCTGCAAAACCAATTCCCAAACTTTTAAAATCAGAATTATATTTAGGGCTTATAATTGGTTTATCCGGGTATTTTTTAAAAACAGGTTCTTTTTTACTTTTATCATTTAGTTGCGCTGGTATTTTTTGTTTTATTTCTTCTTCATATTCCTCTGCCATTCCAGACATTTTAGCTATTTCTCTTTCAACTTCTTTTACTGGTTTAGCATACAGTTTGCGAGAAGAAATTAGCACTTCTCTACCGTACCCATAATTAGTGCCAGTGCTCTCAGGAGGAAGAGATGTTGCGGAAAAAGGATCAGATGCCACTCCATTAATCATTAATCTCAAATACATATTATACTTAGCTAAATTAACCAGATCAAACAAAGTGAAAAAAGGCAAAAATTCTTTTTCCAATATTTCAGCATCAGTATTGCCAATTCTAAAAACAATCATTGTGCCTATATTACCTAATACAGCAGCTTTAACTTCATCGGCAAGTTGCTCCATATACTGATGCGCGAGCACCAAATTCAAACGGTATTTTCTTGCTTCAGATAAAATATCAGCAAAAGCCTCTGTGGCAAAATTTTGAAACTCATCAACATATAAATAAAAATCTTTGCGATTTTCTTCTGGAATATTAGCGCGCTCCATCGCTGAAAGCTGTATTTTAGTAATAAGCATAGCGCCTAAAAGAGCTGAATTATCCTCTCCTACTTTTCCTTTGGATAAATTAAGAAACAATATCTTGCTATCGTTCATAATATCCTCAATACCAATAGTGCTTTTCTTTTGCACTACTATATTTCTGATTAAGGCTTGGGAAAGAAATTGCCCAACCTTGTTTTGAATAGGAGCTACTGCTTCGCTTCTGAATTGCGGAGAATAATTAGCAAATTCCTGAATCCAAAATCCCTTAACAACAGGGTCTTTAACCTGATTAACTATATTTTCTCTAAATTGCTTATCAGATAGCATTCTTTGAATATCTAAAAGAGTGCTGCCTTGAACCTCAATCAAAGCGAAAATGCAATTGCTCAAAATGTATTCCATGCGAGCCGACCAAACATTTTCCCAAATTTTAGTAAAAACAGACATTAAACCAGAAGCAACCAAATGCTTGTATTTAGGGTTTTTTACTTGTAATACATTAAATCCTACTGGAAATTCCATATCTGTTGGATCAAAATATATAACATCTTTTATCCGTTTTTCCGGTATATAATTAATTAATTTTTCAACCATATCTCCGTGCGGGTCAACAACACAAACTCCTTTTCCGCGTTCAATATCCTGAATAATCATATTTTCCATAGTAACGGTTTTACCCATACCTGTTTTACCAATTAAATACATATGTCGACGTCTATCATCGGTTTTAATTCCAAACTTTTTTTGCTCGTTTCTAAAATTTGTTTTTCCAAAAATTGTAATATCAGACATACTTAAGTTAATATTTTATTGGGAATCTTATTTTTCACTTCGCTCTAAATTAAAGGACTTCCGCCTTCATCTTCATCTTTTTCTTGTTTTTGCTTTTCTTCATTATTCACGATTTTCTCCTGTACACTTGAAGTTGCTTTGTCGCTAATATCTTTTGCTTTTTCTTTATTTAGATTTTCTCGTTCTTGTTCTTGTTCTCGTTCTTTTTCTTCTTCAATTTTTTGAAATTCCTCTAATGGAGTAGCGTATTTTTTGCGACTTAACTCAATAACTTGTTTTTTATAAGAAGAGTGGTCAGGTTTTATCACTGACAAAGTTTCAGCTGAAAACGGATCAAATGATTCGCCATCAATTATCATTTTAATATAAAATTCTTGCATACCCAAGTTTATCATATCTTGAGATTTAAATATTGGAACCATTTCAGCTTCTAATTTTTCAGCGTCAGTACCGCCAATGCGAAATATAACAAGCGTTCCTGAATTTCCTAAAACCGTTGCTAAAACCTCTGGTAAAAGCTGGCTTAAATACTGATGAGCAACAATCATATTAACGCCGTATTTTCGCGCTTCAGAAAATAAATTTTCAAAAGTAGTAGTAACTAAGTTATGGAATTCATCAGCGTAAAGATAAAAATCATTGCGTTCTGATTCAGAAATAGAAGCTCTTGCCATACCTCCTTGATAAATTTTTGTAATAAACATTGACCCAAAAAAACTGCTATTTTCCACTCCAAGTTTTCCCTTAGACAAAGAGATTAAAAGAATTTTATTATTATTCATTATATATTCTATGTCTATTTTATTTTCTTTTTGTCCGAAAATATTCCGTAAAAGAGGATTAGATAAAAATTGTCCTAATTTATTAACAAGCGGAATAATAGCCTCGGTGTCAAATTTTTCGCTCCAATCAGCGAATTCAACTGCCCAAAAACGTTTAACCATATCATCTTTAATATAATCAACGACTTTTTGGCGATAATTTCTGTCTGTTAAAATTTCAATCATACCACGCATAGTTGCTTCTGGATAATCCAAAAGAGCAAGCGATGTAAAACGAAAAACATGTTCTAAACGAGGAGTCCAGTTAGCGCCGAATTGTCTTTCCATTACTTCAATTAAACTCTGAGTAACTTGGTGTTTTAAATCATCAGAAACATTTTGAAGCGGATTAAAAGACACTGGAAATAAAATATCAGCGGGGTCAATAATAATAACATCGTTTATTCTATTTTTAGGAATAAAATCAAGTATAGCGTCTACTAAATCTCCATGAGGATCAATTACGCATAAACCGTAGCCGTAAAGAATATCTTGCCTAATTAAAAGCTCTAAAAATTTTGTTTTGCCAACGCCTGATTTTCCAACAACATACATATGACGTTTGCGGTCTTTTCGCTTAATTCCGAAAATAAACTTTTTTTCTTCTAAAGGAGCTTCATAATTAGTGCGACCAATAAAACAAACCTCTTTTGGATCAGAAACTCCTACAATAGGAAGTTCAAGTGGCGGAGGTGCGTATTTAATTTTATGAATTTTAGATTTGTATGCCATAAACAACTTTGATAATTTTTTTCGCTTAACTTATTTTAAAGAGTTGGCAACTCTTCTGGAGGCTTGCTAGTTCTAAATGGAACGCGCTTAAGTCCTGGAGCGGAAACAGTTCTACCTGGAAAATGAAAAACAGAAGCTAATTCTTTTGTGCTTAAATAAAAAGACGAATTCTTGTCTTCTTTTAAATAACGCATTCTATAATGTTTAAGTAATCGTCTTTTTTTGTAATTTAATCTATGTTCTCTAAAAAATTCTGGAAAATATTTTACTCTTATACGATCGCTATTATCCAGACCAAAATGATTTGAGGTGCTGTCCCCATGCATTCTAATAGCTCCTGCTAACAAGCTCATATGATATTTATGGTAACTTTCTTTTGTCGCTATATAAAGATTTCGCATAGTAACTTCAAATATTGGCAATTCTATTTTAGAAGTAATAGCTTTGATAATAAGAACATCAACAGTGGATGGAAAACGAAATTTAAGTTTTTCTTCTTCTTTTTCAAACGGATCTTTTCCAATAAGAGCGCGGAAAAATCCTCTACCGCCTTTAACTGTTTCCTCTTCTAAACCTTGTTTTTTACTTCCTGGCCTGTCTATTTCATTTCTAAAAGCTCTTGCTCTATTATGCCATTTTTTCCATTCTTCGCTAATCAAAGGCGATATAACAAATTGAAGCCAAATTTGTTCTCCTGCTTTTAGCGCGCTATAACTTTCAGCAAGCACTGCCAAAGGATCGTTTTTTCGCGTTTCTTCTGACTCATCTGCTAATAACCATGAATCATATGTTTTTATAGGAAACATGGAATTTTCTTCTAATTTAAAAGCTGAGCCCATCATATCCCAGTTTTCAGAAATAGGATCGTCTGGCACAGCATAAGTATAATCGCTTACAATATCTATTTCCGCTTCTGAAAAATGAGAAAAAACAGATCCTCTAACCATATCTTCATGACGTTTTGCAACTCCTATTATAAAATTTATACTGCCTCCTATTCCAACTATTTCCAAGCTCATTGTTTCTGTTCTGTGTTTCCAAATATACCTGTCTGACCAATAAAAATATCTTTTAGCTATACCGTGCATACCTGTAAGCACTTGTTCCATAGCTAAAGGCGTTTTTTCACTATCTCTTGGCAAATTAACGCGCAAAAAAATCCAATCTTTTCTTGCTTTATAGAAAAACAGTAATCGCCAGTATCTTCCCCAAATATCAAGAAAACTGACTAATGCGGCTATAAAAAAAGCTATCCACCAATAGTCTAAAAGAAATAAAAAATTTTTAAAAACATCAGATAAAGACATAAACTTAATTCAAAAGTTTGTATTTTCCATCTTTCATTTTAACAAATTCTCTATTATTATTCAAATTAAGTATAATAGTGCTTGGTTTAACAAGGCGATTTTTAAGCACATAATCAATTATTTCCTCTTTGTTAAGAGGATTTTTTGAATTTTTCAATACTTTAGTAATTACGGTTTTAACATTTCCAGGCTCATATCCCCATGAATTTAACGCGTAAATACCTCGCCCTACTAAAATAAAACGAGGATCTTTTATAAGTTCGTTATGCACTGTTTGTTCAAGGGCTTTCCGTCCAATATAAAATTTGTTAATATTTTTAGTAATATCTCTAAAATGCATTGGTTTATTATATTTTTTTAGAACTAAATATGCTTTGTCTTTCATTCCGCGCGGAGAAATTTCTGACCAATGAGAAAGACCGTATTTGCCTAAAGGACCTTTTAATATCCTTTTTGATAACTTTAAAAAATTAGGATGACTAAGTAAATTAAAAAGCTCTTTTTCAATAAAAAGCTCTTTTTTACTCTCTAATTTTTCTTCTAAAGCCAAAATTTCAGATATTGCTTTTTCTTGCTCTATTTTATTAATATGCCAATGAGGATAAATGCTTTTATTACCGCTATGACGATAAAAATCATCTCCTAAATACAAAAGCAAAACTAAAGTTCCTCCTTTTTTACCTCCGCCTCCGTAATTTTCAATTAAATAATATTCAGGAAGAACTTTGCCTTCACTCTCTAAAAGCTCCTTAGTTAAATCAAAATCACCTTTAAGAATATTTTTAATCCTCTTATTTCGCAAAATACTTAAAGCCTTTTCTTCAATTTGTCTAACGCGTTCTCTTGTAATTCCGTATCTTTTTCCAATCGCTTCTAATGTTTTACTATCTGTGTCAATTCCAAATCTTGAAACAATTATATCAGCGTATTTAGGCTTTAATTCTTGCAAAACTGATTTAATATTTTTGTAAATACTGTTCATAATAATATCTTAAATTATTGCTAATAGTATACAACAAATACTATTTATGTCAAGTATTTTAAACCCGGTTTTTATTTTTTAACAACAAAGGCGTTGCAATGAAAATTGAAGAGTATGTTCCTATAAATATGCCAATTATTAAAATACTAATAAAAGAAGTTAAACTTATTGGACCAAAAAACAAAATACTTAACAATACTAAAATAGTAGTGCCTGATGTGTTTACTGAACGCGCAAAAGTTTGGTTTATGCTTTTGCCTCCTAATTCATTAATACTTTTAAAGTTGCCTTTAATCATATTTTCGCGAATGCGATCAAAAACAACAATTGTGTCATTAACTGAATATCCTAAAATTGTTAGGATAGCAGCAACAAAAGGAATATCTAATTGAAAACCGTAAAAATATCCTAATACGCTGAAAATTCCAGCGCTTATTATTACATCATGAAACAAAGTTATTATAGCGATTGTTCCAAAACGCCAAGATTTTATATTTTTAGCGGAATAGCGAAAAGAATAGGCAATATAAAGTAAAATCATAACAACCACTAAAACTAATCCCCAAATAGCGCTTCTTTGAAGTTCTTTTCCAATTACAGGACCTATTGATTCAAAACGAAGCTCCTGTAACTCTTTTCCCTCTCGCAATTTATTTACTATATTGCTGTGATTTTCTTTGCTAATATCGGAAAAACGAAGAATAAATCCCTTATCTCCAGATTCTTTTATATTAAGATTGTCAATATTTAAAACTTCTAAGCTGTTGCGCATTTCATCTATATTTGGACGAGTTTCAGCATATTCTACTTCTAAAAGCGCGCCCCCTGTAAAATCAATTGACAGGTTAAATCCAAAATATGCGAAACTTCCTATGCTTAATAAAATTAAAATTATAGAAATTATAATGAATATTTTTTTGTGGTTGATTATAAACATACGCGCTTTTTCTTTAGTCAAAAATAAAAAACATAAAGTTTATAAATTAAATTATGGTTTTCCAGATAAATTTGTTATTTTTAAGTTTTGTGTTAGAAAGTATTATTAGTATCAAACGAGTTACAAAAACAGATGTAAAAATACTGAATAAAATTCCAATACCAAGCGTTAAAGCAAATCCTTGTACAAAACTTGTGCCAATAGCGTATAAAATAAGAACTGTTAAAATCGTTGATATATTGCCTATGCGAATACTAGACCACGCGCGCGTAAATCCTTCTTGAATAGAGCTTTCTAATCCTCTGCCAACGAGCAATTCCTCTTTTAACCTCTCAAATATAAGCACATTAGCGTCAATTGCCATGCCTAAAGATAAAACAAATCCAGCAATGCCAGAAAGGGTTAAAGTTACAGGAACTAATTTATATATAAACAATATAATCGCAATATAAATCGTTAAAGAAATAATACCTATAAGACCTGGCAATCTATAATATAAAATCATAAAAACAATAAGAGCTATTGATGCGACAATTCCAGAAAAAATCATTTTATCTAAAGAATCTTTTCCTAAGCTCGCACCAATTGTTTGTTGTGATATAATTTCAATAGGCACTGGTAGAGCGCCTGCATTTAAATTATTGCGAAGAGTTTTTGCCTCGTCTTGCGTAAATTGACCTGTAATTTGCGCATTCCCTCCAGTAATAATACCTTGAACAACAGGAATTGTTACTGGAAAACCGTCTAAATAAATAGCTATTCTTTTGCCTAAATTCTCTTTAGTAAGTTCTGCGAATATTTCTCCTCCTTGACTGTTAAACTGAAGCGTTACAATTGGAATATTAGATATTTGGTCAAATTCTAATTGAGCTTTTTTTAAATAAGATCCGTTTAATTTTGTTGAAATAAAACCCAATGGGTCTGCTTGTTTTATTTCATTTTCATTTGCTTCTTTTTTAAATTCCAAAAATGGCGTTTGTCCGATCATTGAGATAGCCTTGTTTACATCGCTTACGCCTGCAAGCTCAACTATTAAACGCGGCTCTTTGTTTAAACCTTCGGATATTTGCACTATTGGCTCTGCAACGCCAAATAAATTAACGCGACGTTCAATAACATCGCGAGATGATTGAAGGGCTTCCTTAGAAGAAATACCTTGTATTTTTGAAGTGTCAGCTTTATAAACCAAATGCGCGCCACCTTGAAGATCAAGCCCTAAATGAAATTGGCTATCTATTTTTCGCAAGCTAAGACCGTATTTATTATTAACTAAATCACAGATTTTATTCCATGCGTTTGGATAAACAATATTTCCAGCCATAATTGCTATAACAAAAATAACTATAACTAACCAAAAAGCATTTTGAGAACTAAATTTAAACATTATTAATATATTAAATTACTATATTAACTTAAAAACAAAAATTCGTCAAATTTTTGTTTTTTTATATTAAAATACTATACTTTGATTTTTAAACAGTATTTAAAAATTAGAATTAGAAAAATAATTATAAATTACTTATCTATTTGCCCTTACCAAACATAAGATGTTAAAAAAATTATTTACTACCGTGACATTTTTTGTATTTTTTATTACTACTGCATGGACATAAATCATTACGGCCTATTTTTTTTCTGGATTGTTTTGATTGAACTTGCGATTCTTCTGTACCACTCAAAATAATATTAGAGGGAGAACTTGTAGTTAAATTCGCGATTATATGTTCTCTGTTTATTTTATTTTGATCCTCTTTCTTAGAAACAGCTTTTAATTTTAATTTAAATAAAGCGCTTGTTACTTTGTTGTTTATATCATAAAGCAAATCTTGAAAACTTTTCTTTGCCTCAATTTTGTATTCTATTAGAGGATCTTTTCCTCCAACAGCGCGAAGCCCGACTGAACGACGCAGATGCTCCATAGAATCAATGTAATCGCCCCAAGAAGTATCTATACTCCTAAGTAAAAGCTCGCGATCAACAAGCTCCATTCCCTCTTTTCCTATTTCTTTTTCTCTTTGAATATATAAATCTAATACTTTTTTATTAAAAATTTCTTCTAATTTTTTACGTTTTTCTCTCGCATTAATATCTTCCCTTTTTATATCTGAAGCGATTTTTTCTGCTTCATCTATTTCCATAATTCCAAAACTGCTTATTATTTGCATTATTTCCTCCCAATTCCATTTAGATTCCTCGTCCTTTGTATGAGTATTTATAATTTCATTAAATTCATCGGAAAAAGTTTGAAGCACTTTATTTTTAACATCTTTATTTTCTAAAACATTTTGTCTGCGATCATAAATTGAATCCCTTTGTTTGTTTAATATTTCATCATATTCAAGAAGTCTTTTGCGAGTATCAAAATAATATCCTTCTACTTGCGTTTGCGCGCGCTCAATAGCGCGAGATATCATACGATTGTTTATTGGCATATTTTCTGGAAAACGAAATCTATCCATTAACCCTTTTATCTTTTCACCTCCAAATATACGCATTAAATCATCATCAAGCGATACTATAAACTGCGTTTCTCCTGGATCGCCTTGTCGCCCTGCTCTGCCTCGCAATTGATTGTCAATTCTACGCGCCTCATGACGCTCTGTTCCTAAAACAAACAATCCGCCCAAATCGCGAACCTGTTTTGCTTTTTCATCATTATAAGGATTACCCCCTAAAACTATGTCCACTCCGCGTCCAGCCATATTTGTAGCAACAGTTACAGCGCCTTTTTTACCTGCTTGAGCAATAATTTCTCCTTCCCGTTCATGATTTTTAGCATTAAGTATTTCAAATAAAATTCCTCGCTTTCTTAAAACAGAAGACAAATATTCATTTTTTTCAACAGAAACAGTTCCAACAAGAACTGGTTGACCTTTTTCTTGGCGTTCTTTGATTTCTTTGGCAATCATTTCCCATTTTATTTCCGCTGTTTTGTAAATTTTATCTGGACTGTCTATTCTTTGCATTTCTTTATGCGTTGGCACTGTAACTACATCTAATCCATAAACTTTGTCTAATTCCTCTGCTGAAGTAGAAGCTGTCCCAGTCATACCAGATAATTTTTTATATTTTTTAAACAAATTCTGCAAAGTTACTGTTGCAACTGTTTTACTTTCAGCGCGAACAGATACATTTTCTTTTGCCTCAAGCGCCTGATGAAGTCCTTCAGAAAAACGCCTGTCTGGCATTAAACGGCCTGTAAATTCGTCAACAATAACAACAGCTCCGTCTTTTATTACATAATCGCGATCACGTAAAAACAAAGCTTTAGCTTTAAGAGACTGCTCTAAGTGAAAAATTAAATCTATTTCCCCTGTTTCATAAACATTTTTGCCTAATATATCTTCAACTTTTTTTAAACCTGCTAAATTAAGAGTTACTGCTCGCCTTTTTTCATCTATATTATAATCAATATTTTCTTTTAAATTAGGAGTTAAGCGAGCAAATTTTTGATACATTTTTGAAGATTCTTCTTGTGGCGATGAAATTATAAGAGGCGTGCGCGCCTCGTCAATTAAAACACTGTCAATTTCGTCTATAATCGCAAAATTAAAACCTCTTCCAACTTGCATATCAAGATTGCGAACTAAATTATCGCGCAAATAATCAAAGCCAAAAGCATGGTTTGTGCCATAAAGCACATCAGCCTTGTAAACTTCTTTTCGCTCTGTAGGCTCTAAAAATTCATGCAATACTTCAAAACTTCCTTTTGTATCTCTTTCTTTATCAAATTTTTCCTTGTTTTTTTCATTATCTTTTTCTTTATATAAAAATGACTGATTATCTATAATAACGCCAACGCTTAAACCAAGGTAGTTATAAATTTGCCCCATCCAAACAGCGTCTCTTTGGGCTAAATAACTGTTAACAGTGATAATATGCACTCCTTCTCCTGTTAGAGCGTTTAAATAAGCTGGCAAAACAGAAGTTAAGGTTTTCCCCTCTCCAGTTCGCATTTCCGCTATTTTGCCTTGATGAATAACCATGCCTCCTATTAATTGTTCGTCAAAATGACGTTGATTTAAAGTTCTCTTGGAAGCTTCGCGAACAAGAGCGAACGCGCGGTGTAAAACTTCATTTAAAGGTATTTCTTTTTTAACTTTTTCTTGCAATATTTTAGTTTCATCTTTTATTTCATCTCGAGACAATTTTTCTATTTCAGGCTCTAATAAATTTATTTTTTCAACTTCGTTTCTAAACTTATCTATTTTCTTATTTTTTTTAAAGCCGAATATTTTTGAAATAAAACTCATACAGCGTTAAATTAACATATTTATATTAAAAATGCAAAATAATTTTATATGCTTTAAATTTAAAAAAAGAATATATTAAAAAGATAAAAACATCTAATTATTTCTAAACTCGCTATTGCTCGTTAAGAAATAATTGATAACTTTGTTTTTAATGATTACATTAAAAGATAAAAACATAAAAAAATACCTTAAATTGAACATTAAGACATTTTTTAATTTCTATTGCCACCCAATATATTGCACCTCTTCTTGCAATCTAACTCCAAATCGTTCTTTAACGCGCGATTTTATAAAACTAATTAAACGCACTATTTCATCTGCTTCTGCCTTGCCTTTATTTATAATAAAATTAGTGTGCTTTGGAGAGACTTGCGCTTGCCCCATTTGAAAACCAGTAAGCCCTGCTTCAGCGATAAAATAAGCAGCTGGAATTTTATAAAGCCATTTCTTAATATATTCTTCTCTTATTTCACTATGTTCTTCTAAATAATGCTGTAAAAACTTTTTATCTTTTATATTTTGAAAAACCGAACCGCAACTTGGCTCTTGCGGATGATTTTCCAAGCGATACAACTTATACTGATTTCGCTTTCGCATAATGTCTTTTTCTTTTCCATAAGAAAGTTTAAAAACGCCAGATAATATTACTTCTTTATCAGCCTTGTTTTTAAAAATGCTGTTTCTATAAGAAAAACCTGCTTCGCTATTATGATATTCTTTTACCATATCGCTTTCTGGATCATATGTTTTTATACTTTCTAAAACATCTTTTACTTCTCCTCCAAAAGCGCCGGCATTTCCCCTTATCGCGCCCCCTACCATTCCTGGTATTCCCTCGCCCCACTCAAGCCCTTTTAAATTATATTCTGTTGCGACGTTTATGCAGTCCTGAAAGTTAAGCCCAGCGCCAATTTGCAATTTATTATCGTATTTTTTTAGTTCGTTATTTTCAGTTAAAATTACCAAACCGTTAAATCCTTTATCTGAAATTAATGAATTACTTCCTCCGCCTAATACAAAATAAGGCAAATTTTCTTTTTTAACTATTTTAAAAGCTTCGCGTAATTCCTCTAAATTGCCAATTCGCGCGAAATATTTTGCTGGTCCGCCAATTTTGTATGTAGTATAATCTTTTAATAGTATATTATTTTGAATTTTCATAATTTTTTAATCAAATAAAATCCATTTTTGATAACCTAAAACTCCAAAAATTCCTATCATTATTCCTATAATTATAGACCAAATAATAATCTCTTTACTTATTGATGTTTTTAAATTTAATTCTCCAGCGCTCGCTTTTAAATTACTGTTAATTTTCTGAGGTTGAACCTCAAAAATATTCTGCTTAATTTCTCCATCTTTAATTATTGATTTTTGACTGCTTACAATAATATTAATTTCGCCTGGAGTTATATTCTCTGTCCAGTAAAATTTATTATCATTTAAATTAAGGGACGCGCTCTGATTTTCCTCTGCTTTATCGTAAACAACTTGAGCTAAAACCTCTCCTGACGGATATAATAATCTTACCATATCATCTGCATTATTTAAAGCTATTTTTGTATCTTGTCTTTTAAAGACTAAAACGGCTTGCGGTAAAATATTAGTTCCAAATGGAATAATATATTCAGTGGAACCTCCTTGTTTATCATCTAAAACAAAACCTCCTATTTGAGCTTCTTTATCACTAGCATTAAAAATCTCAATCCATTCTGTTTCTGTATCGTTTCCATCTGGATTTGGCATAAATTCTGAAATTAAAATTTTATAATCCACATTTACATATTGATATTCTGTTTTCTTATTTATTACCTCGCTATCCTGAACAACATTCTCTTTTTCAACATTCGGGAGCTTAGTTCCCGATTGTTGAATTTCTGATTGTTCAATCTTATCATTTAAAATTTGAGAATTACTGATTTCTTGTTTTTCTTTTTTATTTATAATTTCTAATTCTTTATTCTGTTCCTTTGGAGTGGCTACAGATGTAATCCAATTTTTTATTAATATTCCGCTTTCTGGAACTAAGTTCCCGAAAGTGAGTTGCATTGTTTGTTTTGTTATGTTATCACCAGAAGGCCAACTTGCGCTCGCATCAATTTTATCAACTATATTTCCTTTATTATCTTGCAAAATTAAATACTCTCCGCTATTTCCAAGCGCGCCTTTATAAATTAAATCAGCTTTTATATAAGGCAAACTCAAGTCATCAGAACGTTCTAAAATAAAAAAACCCTGCGAAGTCATGATTCCGCTAAGGGCAATGTCTGGAGTATTATCTTTACTGTAAAGCCTCCATCCATTTAAATTAACATTTTCTTCGCTGTTATTCCACAATTCTATCCACTCTTTATTTGCTGAACTTTCATTGCCCATCCAAGCAATTTCATTTATTAAAACTTGCGAATGAGCAAATATTGGAAAAATAAAAATTACCAATGAAAATACTAAAAATTTCATAATTTTATAATAACACAATTTAGAAAAAATTTTAAGTTCAATGATTCTTTATTTTTTTTAAAAACAGAACTAAATATAATATGAACTTAGGATCGTTTTATATTTTCTATCAATTACAATGTAAAAGATTATCCTTTTATTTTGATAATTTTATTTTCTACTTGCTTTAAACGTTCTTTACAAGCGTCAATTAGTTTCATTCCTTGATCAAATTTTTTAATTCCCTCTTCCAAATCAACTTCTTCGCTTTCAAACCAGCGATTAATTTTCTCTAATTCTTCCATTGCGCGCGCAAAATTGAATTTTGTGTTTTCTTGTTTCATATTATATGTCATATAATTATTGATTCTATTTCTCCTTTTTTCAGTTTAGTTTTAATATTATCTCCTTTTTTCACTTGCATTGGGTTTTTTACTATTTTATCACCTATTATTGTTATACTGTATCCTCTTTCTAATATTGCTTCAGGATCAAAACTTTTTAATAAACGCTCTTCTAATTCAAGTTTTTGGCGTAAATTTTGCCACCATAAATTCATTTTATATTCTAAACTTTGATAAAAATGTTCCAATATTTTTATTTTTTTATCTAATTGATAAATAAGCCTTTCTCCTATTTTATTTAATTGCCACGCTACTTCGCTTTGCTCTGGAACTAAAATCTCAGCAGCATTAGAAGGAGTTGAGGCGCGCTTGTCAGCTGCAAAATCTGATAAGCTCTCGTCGCGTTCATGCCCTACCGCGCAAATAACTGGAATTTTAGAGCCAAAAACAGCGCGCACAACAGTTTCAGAGTTAAACGCCATTAAATCCTCTAAACTGCCTCCACCGCGAGTTAAAACCAAAACATCTAAATTTGGCATTTTTTGATTAAAATAATTAAACGCTTCAGAAATTTCATTTGGGGCTTTTTCTCCTTGCACACTTACAGCGTAAAAATAAACTGTTATACCTGAAAAACGATGTTGTAAAACTTTTATAAAATCAGTATAAGCAGCAGCATCAGATGATGTAATTAAACCTATATTTTCAGGAAATCTTGGCAATGGTCGCTTTCGCTCTAATAAGAAAATACCTTGTTTAAGCAATTTTTGCTTTAACAGCTCTAAAGCTCTTTTTATTGACCCTTCTCCAACTGGCTTAACAAGTTCTACAACAAGATTAAAACGACCCTTTTGATGCAAATTAGGAAGTCCTGTAACTTGAATTTTCATTCCGTCTTCTAATGCCACGCCCATTTTATCTAACTGAAATTTAAACAAAAAACAACTTACAATACTTTTGTCGTCTTTAAGGTCAAAATATATAAGACGTTCTTTAGCTATTTTAAAACCGCTGATTTCACCTTCAACAATAACTGATTGAATAGTTATAAGAGTGTTTACATACTGATTAAACTCTGTAACTGATAAAACTTTAAGCGTTGCAAAAGCGTTTTTAGCCTCTTCTTTGACAAATGCGTTTGAATAGTCAAATAAATCCATATTATTAAAAAATCACAAAACACAAAATTATCAAAACACAAACAAGAAAAATAAAATAATATTTATTTTAACCTAAGATAAAAAATTTATACAATGCAAATTATTAAAAATTTAAAACAATGACCAGATTTATTTTCAGCGAATTTCGCCACAAGCTTAGTGTAAAAAAATTATTTAAAAGGTGGGTATTGCTCCAAGTAACCAAGCTATAAGAAGCGCAATAATTATTATAGTAACAAACCATCCGTGAATAGCCCATTCAAAAATTATAACTATAATTTCTATTGTTGCCATAAAAAAATCAAGAATAATTGAAAATATGAATTTTGCTATTTTCATAATATATTTATATCATTTTTTAATTTTTAAAGCAATTTTCCACTGTTTTAACCACAGACATTTGTCGGTTCGTTAATTGATAATAATTGTAACATTTCATTCGGAGTTTTTCAATTTAATCCTCAATGTTCTTTATTGTTGTAAACATTATTTCATAAACTAATTTTTGTTTCCAAATCTTTTAAGTTTTTAAATTTGTTTCTCTCATAAAACATCTCTTGATCTGTTCTATGCGACCTTTCAACTTTGCCATTTTGGGCTGGTTTACCCGGATCAATCAAATAATGAATGATGTTGTATTTCTGACATATTAGATCAAAATCGCGCAGTCTCGGGTTCATAGGGTCCGAACTTTTAAGATAACCGGTGTATCTATTTGTAAAATTACTGCCATTATCTATTTTAACAGCTCTGATTCTAAATGGCGTCATCCTGATCAATTCTTCCAGAAATGCCATTGAACTGAAATTTGAATAATCATTGTAAATCTTCAAGTATCTCCACCTGCTCGCGCAATCTATGACCGTAAATTGATAATATTGTTGATTCTTAATGGTTTCCGGCGCATATTTAACATCTATTTCAACCAATTCGCCTTTGGCCACGTCTTTTAACTTTATCTCTTTATTGTAGATGGGTAATACCCATCTTAATCTCTCCTCTTTAATTGTTTTTGGCATATTTATACACATATGCCCCCACCTTAACGACTTGAGGCAAAAACCGCCATATGTGTGTGGACATTACCCGTCGCTCTTGTGATTTATCAAAAATTAATCTATAATAATTAAAAATTTAAAACAATGACTAAATTCATTTTCACAATTGGAGGAGTAATTTCAGGCGTTGGTAAAGGCATTACAACTTCTTCAATAGGGCAACTTTTAAAATCGCGCGGATTTAATGTTACGGCAATGAAAGCTGATCCTTATGTTAATGTTGACGCTGGGACTATGAATCCCACTGAACATGGAGAAGTTTTTGTTACAAAAGACGGAATGGAAACCGACCAAGATATTGGAAATTATGAAAGGTTTTTAAATCAGGATATTTTGTCCATGAATTATATGACAACTGGTTCTATTTATAAATCAGTAATTGATCAAGAGAGAAATTTAGAATTTAAAGGCGAGTGTGTTTCTGTGATTCCCGGAATTCCTAATGAAATTATTCGTAGAATAAAAATTGTTGCTGAAAAAACTAAAGCTGATTTTCTACTTTTTGAAATTGGCGGCACAGCAGGAGAATATCAAAATTTAATTTTTTTGGAAGCAGCGCGAATGCTTCATTTAGAAAACCACGATCAAGTAATGTATATATTAGTTTCTTATATACCGCAACCTAAAATGGTTGGCGAAATGAAAACAAAACCTACGCAATACGCTGTAAGAACACTTAATTCCGCTGGTATTCAACCAGATATTATTATCGCTCGAGCATTAAGCTCGCTTGATAATGTGCGAAAAGAAAAAATTGCCACTTTTTGCAATATCAGACCTGAAAATATTATTTCCGCGCCTGATGAAGATTCTATTTATAAAGTGCCTGTTAATTTTGAACGCGATGGATTGATTGATTTGATTTTAAAAAAGTTTTCATTAGAGTCTAAAAACAAAGATGAGTTAATATGGAAAAAATTTGTAAATACTATTGATAGCGCTAAGAAAAAAGTAAAAATCGGCATTGTTGGAAAATATTTTGAAAAAGGCGATTTTTATTTAAGCGACTCTTATATATCTGTAATTGAAGCTATTAAGCACGCTTCTTGGGCGCAAGGAATTAAACCAGAAATTCATTGGCTTAATTCAATAAACTATGAAAAAGATGAAAATAAACTTCGAGAGCTTAAAGAAATGGACGGCATTATTGTGCCTGGCGGATTTGGCAAGCGCGGAATAGATGGAAAAATAAAAACAATAAAATATGTTCGCGAGAATAAAATTCCATTTTTAGGACTTTGTTATGGAATGCAACTTGCTACAATTGAATTCGCACGCAATGTGGCAAGAATTGAAAAAGCGAATAGCACGGAAATTGATCCTAAAACAATTGAACCGCTTATTGATATTATGAGCGAGCAAAAAGCGAATTTAGATTCTAAAAAATACGGCGGAACAATGCGCTTAGGAACTTATGATTGTGAGATCGCGCCATATACAATTGCTTATAGCGCTTATAACGAACGTTTAATTAAAGAGAGACACAGACACCGATATGAATTTAATAATAAATATATAAAGCCTTTGGAAGAAAAAGGACTTGTATTTTCTGGGGTTAATCCTGACCGCGATTTAGTTGAAATTATTGAATTGCCTAAAAAAACTCATCCATTTTTTGTTGGCACGCAATTCCATCCTGAATTCAAGTCGCGACCACTATCACCACATCCTTTGTTTTTAGCATTTATTAAAGCAGTTAAAAACAGAATATGACGCTCACTTCGCTCGCTGGAAATATGACGCTCACTTCGCTCGCTGGAAATATGACGCTCACTTCGCTCGCTGGAAATATGACGCTCACTTCGCTCGCTGGAAATATGACGCTCACTTCGCTCGCTGGAAATATGACGCTCACTTCGCTCGCTGGAAATATGACGCTCACTTCGCTCGCTGGAAATATGACGCTCACTTCGCTCGCTGGAAATATGACGCTCACTTCGCTCGCTGGAAACTAGTATACTATAATATATAGTTTGTCAAGTATTTTCAAAAGTATTTGCTTATGATATATTACTTTTAATGAAAACATCAACAAAAACAACAATAAATAACTCTAATTTATCAGTTCCTAAGAATAAAGATGTTTTAAAAATGTGGAGAAATACCAAAAGCTCTTGGGATAATAAAAAAATTAACCTTATAAAACAGCAAAAAAAAATGCCACGCCAGTGGAGTCGTTTTTAATTTGAAAAATGATAAAAATAATAGCGACAATTGGACCTGCAAGCAGCAACATTAAAACTCTGCAAAAAATGATTAAAGCAGGAATGAATATTGCGAGGCTTAATTTTTCTCATGGCACGCATGAAGCGCACGCGAATTTAATTAAAAATATTCGCGAGGCATCAAAACTTTCACGAGTTAATATTCCTATTATGCAGGATTTATCAGGACCGCGTATACAAGGAAAAACAAACGCTAAAACCGGAAGCACTTCTCATAATTTTAAAAAAGGAGTAAAAACTTTCACTCCCAAAGACAGAGCTGATTTATTATTCGGCATAAAACAAAAAATAAATTATGTTGTTCTATCTTACGTTAAAGACAAAAATGATGTATTGAGACTTAAAGAATTTTTACAGGATAATAATTTCGATGTGCCTCTTGTTGCTAAAATAGAAACCAAGCAAGCAATGGAAAACATTAAAAGTATTATAAAAATAGCGGACTTAATAATGATTGGTCGAGGCGATTTAGCAACAGCTATTCCAATAGAAAAAATTACTTTTGCTCAAAAAATGATTATACAACTATCTAATAAAGCAAAAAAACCAGTTATAACAGCGACTGAAATGCTAAAATCAATGGTGCAAAGCAAAACTCCTACTCGCGCGGAAATAACAGACATTGCAAATGCTATATTAGACGGGACAGATATAATAATGCTTTCTGAAGAAACAGCTATGGGTAAATATCCAGTAGACGCGATATCAGTAATGCGAAAAATAGCTAAAGAAGCGGAAATGCATCCAGTGCGATACGATATTTAATTCAATTTTCAATCAAATTACAATATATTATTATTTTATTTTTACTATGTTCTTAAATTTTTAAGTAACAAGAGCAACAAAAAGCCCTAATCAAAAAAAATTTTGTCTAATTACTCTAATACCTAATAACCTAAAACTTAAGTTTTTTTGGTTTTTCCCATGGGAGATCTAAATCATTTCTGCCAAAATGGCCGTAAGAAGCGATTTGTTTATAAATAGGACGCAAAAGGTCTAAATCAAAAATTATAGCGCCTGGCCTAAGATCAAAGTTTTTTTCTATTATTTTAACTAATTTTTCATCGCTATATTTTCCAGTGTTAAAAGTGTTAACAGCAATCATTAAAGGTTCTGGTTTGCCAATAGCGTAAGCTAATCGCACTTCGCATTTATTCGCAAGTTTAGCAAAAACAATGCTTTTAGCAACCCATCTTGCAGCATAAGCAGCAGAGCGATCTACTTTAGTGAGATCTTTACCAGAAAAAGCCCCGCCTCCGTGAGAAAATCCAGGTCCGTAGGTATCTACCATTATTTTTCTGCCAGTAACTCCTGTGTCAGCGCGCGGTCCTCCATACACAAATGCGCCAGTAGGATTTATAAATATTTTAGTGTCTTTTGAAAACATCTTTTTCAACAAAACTTTTTTTATAACTTCGCGCTCTATATCCGCTCTTAATTTGCTTATATTAACATTTTTATTATGCTGCGCAGAAACAACAATACTGCTTAATTTCCCTGTTATATCATCAATAGTAATTTGAGCTTTGCCATCTGGACCCAAATAATTAAGTATCCTGGCTTTGCGAACTTTTGCTAATTGGCGCGTTAATTTATGCGCTAAAACAATTGGCAATGGCATAAATTCAAGGGTTTCATCTGTTGCGTATCCATACATTATGCCTTGATCCCCAGCTCCAATTTTTTCCTTATCAATAACATTAGCAATAGAGTTTTTACCGCGCTTATTAAATTGCCCTTGGTCTACGCCACGAGCAATATCAGGAGACTGTTCCTGAATACTTACAATTACTCCACAATCTTCCCAGTGAAAACCTAAAACTTGATCATTATAGCCAATATCTCGCACAACCATGCGAACAAGTCCTGCCACATCAACATAGGCTTTTGTTGTCATTTCCCCCGTTACAACAACTAATCCATTAGTTACCAGTGTCTCAATTGCAACTCGCGAATGAATGTCTTGACGCAATGCCTCGTCTAAAATAGCATCGGAAATTTGATCGCAAATTTTATCAGGATGTCCTTCAGTTACGGATTCTGCTGTTTGTAACATATTTTTATAATATTAGTTAATTAAATTTAGTATTTAAAAAAGTAAATATGCTTTTTATTCAAACTCAAAAATAATTTTATAATACAAGTCCGTGTTCTTTTCGCCACTTGGCTATTTTTTTATGATCTCCGGAAAGCAATACCTCAGGAACGCTCCACTTAACTTCTTTGTTTGGCAAAAAAATAGCAGGTTTTGTGTATTGTGGACCAAGTAGTTTATCTGGAGAATCAGGGTTTCCTATAACACCGGGGATAAAACGCATTACTGCCTCAATTATCATAAGCGCTGACAATTCTCCTCCTTGAAGAACAAAATCCCCAACTGATATTTCTTCATCAGCAATATAAGTTGTTACTCTTTCATCTATGCCGTCATAGCGACCGCAAATAAAAATAAGCTGATCTAATTTTGCGTATTCCTTAGCTTTTTTATGATTAAATTTTTTTCCGCGAACAGAGGTTACAATTATTTTGCTCTTTAACTTTTCATTGAGTTGTTTTGCTTCTGCTTGCAATAACAAAACAGCACGATATATAGGTTCTATTTTCATAACCATCCCAGGACCACCTCCAAAAGGAGTGTCATCAACTATTTTATGTTTTTTATCTGCGTAATCGCGAATATTTATCGCTCTTACTGTTGCAAGTTTTTTTTCTAATGCTTTAGATGGAATGCCTGATTTAAAAAAATCAGTTATCAATTCAGGGAAAAGCGTTAAAACGTCAAATTTCATAATTTAAAAATATATTAACATACAAAAAAACCACTGGCAAGAAATGCCAGCGGTTTTTAAAAAAATTGCTAAAATTATTAAAGTTTTAAATCATCTACAACATCAGTTGCTATTTCCTCTTTTTTTTCTTCTCTTTTGCGAAAAATTGCTTGTTTGCGAGGAGCTGGTCTTACACTACCTTCTGGTTCTTCCAACTTTAAATTAACGCGAGCATTATTTTTAGCTCCAACTATTCTAAGCAATGTTCTTAGGGCTTTGGCAGTAGCGCCTTCGCGACCAATAACAGTGCCCATATCAGCTGGATTAATATGCAAGGTAATCAAAACTCCCATTTCATCAACCTTTCTGTCAGTTTTAACATCTTTAGGATTTTCTACTAATGCTTTAACTATACCTTCAATAAATTCTTGATCTCTTTCCATAATTTCTATGATTAACATTAATTACTTTTATGGCAGACGACCTTTAAACAATCTACCATTAATTACAAACATTGTATCATTTTTAAGGCTTTCGTCAAGAGTTAATCTATTTTTCATCTTTAACTTCTTTAACTTCTTTTTTTACTTCATCTGTAATATTTGCTTGTTCAGACTTTTTATCTTGTTCTTTATTTTTAGACTGGCTATGCACAGGGCGTTTTTTACCAATAATAACACCATTTTTAACTAAAAGATTATAAACAGAATCAGTTGATTGCGCGCCTTTATCTAACCAATATTTTATTCTTTCTTTATTAATTTGAACTCTATGTAGTACTGGCGATAAATTACCTAAAAGCTCAATATAATCGCCATTAGGAGCGTTTTTAGAGTCTTGAGCGACCAATCTAAAATGAGGGTCGTTTTTTCTACCTATTCTGATTAAACGAATTTTTACCATAATAATTTACAGCAAACAATTAACAATGAGTAATTTTAAATTTAAATTTTCCCATTGTTCTTTGTTATATGTTCTTTGTTCATTAATTCTAACGCTTTTCTTGCAGCGTCTTCTTCAGCGTTTTTTTTTGAATTCCCTTTGCCAACAGCTATTATCTTGTTATCTATATAAACTCCTATTTCAAAATTTTTCTCATGATCAGGCCCATTTTCTTTTATAACTTTATAATCTGGTGTGCACTTGCCCTGTCCCTGAACCTTTTCTTGCAATCCTCCTTTGGGATTATAAACACGAAATTCTTCTATTAATTCAGTTGTGTCTTTTAATATAAAACTTTTAATAAAACTATAAGCTTTATCAAAGCCTAAGTCAAGATAAATAGCCCCGATTAATCCTTCTGTCATATTTGCTAAAATTGTATCTTTTTCTTGTCCTCCAGACATTGCCTCTCCCTTAGAAAGCAGAATATATTGAGCTAATCCCAATTTTCTAAACACTTCAGATAAACTATTAGTATTAACAATAACTGATCTCCATTGCGTTAAAATTCCTTCTTCTGCGTTTTTATATTCTTTATATAAATTATCGCTAACAACAATTTCTAAAACCGCGTCGCCTAAAAACTCTAATCGTTCATTTGAAGATAAGCTTGATAACCCTTTTTCAACAACAAACGAACGATGAGAAAAAGCTTGTTTCAGAATATCTTTATTTTTAAAAACAATTCCTAATTTTTTTTCTATTTTATTATAATCAAATTGCATGCGAATAGTTGTTTTTAATCATTCTTAAGGGGTTCTCCTATTTCTTTGTAAATAGTTCCTAACACGCCATTTATAAACTTTCCTGATTGTTCACCGCCAAAACTTTTTGCAACTTCAATTGCCTCATTTATAGCAACTTTAGGCGGAACCTCTTTATAATTTCCAAATAATAACTCAAAAATACCTATTCGCAAAACATTTCTGTCAGTTAAAGTTACTTGTTCAATTGGCCATTTAGGCGCAGCTTTTTCAATAATATCATCTAAATCATCAATTTTATTCATTACTCCGTTAATTAATTCTTGTAAAAAATCCTTATCAAATTTAGAAATACTTTGTAACTTTTTATCTAAAATACTTATTAGAGAAAACTGATCTTTTTTATCTTTTTCCATTTTAGACAATTCTTCCTTAGTGTAAAAAGATTTATAAAAATCCCATTCATAAAGAATCTGCGTTGCGGATAATCGTGATAAATGACGAGGAGACATAATTTTAAATAACTAAAAATTTAATTGCTGTTTCTGCTTTAATTATTACTCTTTTTTAGATAATTCTTCTATGCTAAGCTCTTTTTTGCTATCTTTGCTTGGCTTAGCAATACTTTTTTTGCCTTTTTTCTTATCTTTTTTTAATTGATGTTTTTCTTGTCTTGTTAAAACAGTTATAATTTGTTTTCCTTTGTAAAATCCGCAAGCAAAACAAGCGCGATGAGGCATTATATCGGTTTTACAATTAGCGCATTTTGTTAAATTAATTTTTTTTAACCGCAAATGCGCTCTTCTGTCATGAGTGCGCTTTCTTGATGTTTTTCTTTTTGGAACAGCCATATTTTAAAGTTAAAAGTTTGAAAAATTATTTTAAAGTTAAAAGTTTGAAAAATTATTTTAAAGTTAAAAGTTTGAAACATTTAAAAAACTTCATATGTGAAGCTTAACAATATAATAACAGAATTGCGGAATTTTGCAATAGTTTGCATAAGTCCAATCATTTTTGCACTCTGTTGGTAATTTAGACACATAATACTTGGAAGCGGTTAAAACCTCAAGAAGGGTCTTTTTGTTCTTGAAAGCATAGTGAACTCTCTTTTTGTTGTAGAAGGTTAAATATTCTCTCATTTTCTCATTAAACAAGATTGTTTCTTCAAAAAGAAGGTTAATGTTGTAGTCAACGAATTCATCTTGAATCGTTCCATTAAAACTCTCGCGATGAGCATTCATTTTGGGTGTCTTGGGATAGGTGTGATAGTGAGTAATATTGTTTTTCGTAAGCAGTTTTGTTAGATGTTTTTTGAATTCTGAACCATTGTCAGTTAACACATTCTTAATATCATAAGGAAATATTTGCATTGAATTCTCATATTGCGCTTTTGTTTAATAAGTGCAATATGCATGTGAACTTAGACATGTTTAGTTATAAAACATTTAAGCTTTTAAAATATAAATATTTAAGAACTTAAAATTTTATGCTAAAATAACTAGAAGAGAATAATTCTTAATTTAAGATTCTACTGTTGTCCTATTTTCTATGTTAATTATTAATTGTTTTTTATGAAGTCTGATTTTGTGCATTTACATACACACACTCATTTTAGTCTTTTAGACGGCTTAGGGAAAATTGATGAACTAATAGAGAAAGCTAAAGAATATAAAATGAAAGCTCTTGCTATTACTGACCATGGAGTTTTATACGGGGCTATTGAATTTTACAAAAAAGCTCGTCATGCTGGAATTAAACCGATAATAGGCGTTGAAGCTTATATTTCCGCGAATCATAAAAGTAAAATTTTGCCTGAAGATCGCGTTCGCAGGCACATTATTCTTTTAGCCAAAGATCTTGAAGGATATAAAAATCTTCTTAAACTAATCTCTATATCGCATTTGGAAGGTTATTATTATAAACCGCGCATTGATAAAAAACTCCTTGCCAAGCACAATAAAGGCTTGATAGCTCTTTCTGGTTGCTTAAACGGCGAAATTCCCAAATTAATTACAACAGGAAATTTAAAAGAAGCTGAAAATATCGCAAAAGAATATAAAAAAATATTTGGGCCAGATAATTTTTATTTTGAAATTCAAATTCATAAAGAACTAAAAGATCAAGAAATTGTTAATAAAGAACTTCAAAAACTATCAAAAAAATTAAATATTCCTCTTGTTGCGACAATTGATACGCATTATCCAAATAAAGAAGACAGCAAGGCGCAAGATGTTTTGGTTTCAATTAATACAAATAAAGATTTCTCAGATGGCAACAGACTTTCTATGGCTAAAATTGATCTTTCTTTTAAAAATGGCATAGAAGCAGAAGAAATGTTTAAAGATTATCCTGAAGCTGTTAAAAATACATTAATTATAGCTGATAAGTGTAATTTAGAACTTGAATTAAATAAAATAGAACTTCCATTTTTCCCATTGCCAAATGGAAAAAACGCTAATAAATATTTAGAGGAACTTACTTGGAGCGGAGTTGAAAAACGCTATGGTAAAAAAAGTTTAAAAGATAAAGAAATTTATGATAGAGTAAAATACGAGCTTGAAGTAATAGAAAAAATGGGTTTTGCTTCATACTTTTTAATTGTTTGGGATTTTGTTAATTGGGCTAAAAAAAATGGAATTATGGTTGGACCTGGACGCGGAAGCGCTGCTGGTTCTATTGTCTCATATTGTTTAAACATAACCAGCATTGATCCCATAAAATACAAATTAATGTTTGAACGCTTTTTAAATCCAGATCGTATTAGTATGCCTGATATTGATCTTGATTTTGACGATATACGTCGCGATGAAGTTATTGAATATACTAAAAAAAAATATGGGAAAGATAGGGTTGCCCAAGTTATTACTTTTGGAACTATGGCATCGCGAGGAGCAATTAGAGACGTTGGCCGCGTTTTAAATTACCCATATAATTACTGCGATAAATTAGCTAAAATGATACCGTTTAATATGCCTTTAAGTCAGGCTTTACTTGAAATAAAAGAGTTTCAAGGAATTTATAATAATGACAAAAAGGGCAAAGAACTAATAAATATTGCCAGACGATTAGAAGGAGTTGCTCGCCATACATCAACTCATGCTTGTGCAGTAGTTATAACCAATAAAGCTTTAACCGAATATTCTCCACTACAACACGCCTCGCGAGGAGATGAAACAGTTGTTACTCAATATGAAATGCACGCTATAGAAGATTTAGGTCTTCTTAAAATAGATTTCTTAGGCCTAAAAAACTTAACTATCATTAGTAATACTTTAAAGTTAATTGAAAAGCGAAAAGGAATAAAAATAAATATAAGACGCATTCCATTAGATGATAAAAAAACATTTAAATTAACTCGGGAAGGCAAAACAACTGGTGTTTTCCAATTTGAATCCGAAGGAATGAAAAAATATTTAAAAGATTTAAAGCCAACAGAAATAGAAGATTTAATTGTTATGGTGTCATTATATCGCCCTGGTCCAATGGAGCTTATTCCTTCATATATTAGAAGAAAACATAAAAAAGAAGAAATTAAATATATTCACCCAAAAATGGAACCAGTATTAAAAAATACTTATGGAATTATGATTTATCAAGAACAACTGATGCAAATAGCTCGCGATTTATCTGGTTTTACTTTAGCAGAAGCTGATATTTTGCGAAAAGCAGTAGGCAAAAAAATAAAGTCGCTTTTACAAAAACAAAAAGAAAAATTTATACAAGGCGCTATAAAAAATGATATTCCATTAAAAATAGCTGCTAATGTTTGGAAATTAGTTGAACCGTTTGCGCAATACGCTTTTAATAGATCGCATGCTGCGTCCTACGCTATGATTGGATATCAAACAGCTTATCTTAAAGCAAATTTTCCTGCTGAATTTATGACAGCTCTTTTAAATTCAAGACAGAGCGATTTAGAAAGACTTTCTTTTTTTGTTGAAGAAGCGCGAAATATGAATATTAAAATTCTACCTCCTGATATTAATGAAAGCGAGCTTGATTTTACTATAATTAACGATAAAAGTATTCGCTTTGGAATGCACGCTATTAAAAATGTTGGCAGTAATATTGTTCAAAATATACTTGAGGAACGGGTAAAAAAAGGAAAATTCAAAGATATAAAAGATTTTATAAACAGAGTTAAAGACCGAGCTATAAATAAAAAGACAATGGAGGCTTTGATTAAAACCGGAGTATTTGATACAATAGATGAAAGGGGGCGTCTTCTTTATAATTTAGAATTTATTTTACTTGCTGCCCAGGAATTGCGCGCAAAGCAAAATACCACTCAAAAAGGCTTATTTGAAAACGATGGCACTGGTCTTACTTTAAATTTACAAAATACTAAACCTGCTTCTTTAGAACAAAAACTGCTTTGGGAACGCGAACTTTTAGGACTATATATTTCTGGCAATCCATTGGAAAAACATAAAAAACTATTTACTACAAAACTTACTCCTATTAAAAACATAATTCCCTCTACTAATAATAAAAGTTTATGGACTGGCGGAACTATTGAAGAAGTTAAAAAAATAAATACTAAAACCGGTGATGCTATGCTATTTGTTAAAATAAAAGATTTAGAAAACACGCTTGAAGTAACTGTTTTCCCGCGCATATTAGAGCGTTATCCGCTGTGGCAAGAAGGTGTTTCAATAGCTATAAAAGGCAGAGCGCAACTTAGAAACAACGAATTAAACTTTTTATGCGAAAAAGTTAAATTATTACAATGAATATTCCAATTACAAAACTTAGAGATTTTTTACTTGACATTGAAGTTGTTAATAAAGATGTTTGGGAAAAAATTTTTCAAGAAGCTAAAGGAAATCAAGAAAAAATTGAACAAATTTTAATTAAAAATAATTTAATTACCGAGGACGGTTTAATACAGATTAAAGGTCATATTATTGGCGTTCCTTTTATTGATTTAGAAAAACTAATCATAGACCAAGATGTATTAAACCTTATTCCTAAAAAAATAGCTGAAAATTACCAAATGATAGCTTATAGAAAATCTAATGAATCAATAGAAGTTGCTATGCTTGATCCAGACAATCTTCAAGAAATAGATTTTATTAAAAAAAAGACCAATTTAAATATTTTGCCTCGTTTAACTAATCAAAAATCTCTAAAACACTGTTTAGAACAATATGAAAAAAGCTTAAAAGAACAATGGGGCGATGTCTTATATCAAAATACAAATAAAAAATCTGAAGATAGTCTTGAAATTAAAAAAACAGATTTTTCACAATCTAAAATAAAAATAAGCCAGAGCCAAAAAGAAATTCAAAACGAGGATACTCAAGACAATTTAAAACAAAAAGCCAGCGAACTGCCGGTAATAAAAATAGTTGACAGTATTTTAGAACATTCAATAACTCAAAGCGCTTCTGATATTCATATTGAACCATTGGAAAAAAAAGTTATTGTGCGTTATCGCATTGACGGAATTTTACATGATGTTATGGATTTGCCACAAGAAATTTATTCTGGAGTTATCGCTCGCATAAAAGTAGTATCTAATTTAAAATTAGACGAGCACAGACTTCCTCAAGACGGACGTTTTAAAATAGAATCAACAAATTATAAAGTGTCATTCCGCGTTTCAATACTGCCAGTAAAAAACGGGGAAAAAGTTGTTATGAGACTTTTAAAAGAAGGCGTAAAAAACTTAACATTAGAATCTCTCGGATTATATGGAAAAAATCTAAAAATAGTTCAAAAAAACATTGAAAGACCTCATGGAATGATACTTGTTACAGGACCTACTGGATCTGGGAAAACAACGACCTTATATTCTATGATGGAAATACTTAATAAACCGCAAGTTAATATTTCCACTATAGAAGACCCTATTGAATATCAAATGCCTCGCATAAATCAAACGCAAGTTAACACTATAATAGGGCTTACATTTTCAAACGGACTTCGCGCGCTTGTAAGACAAGACCCGGATATTATTATGGTTGGCGAAATAAGAGACACTGAAACAGCTTCTCTTGCTATAAATGCGGCACTAACAGGACATTTAGTGCTTTCCACTCTTCATACTAATTCCGCTTCAGGCGCTTTTCCACGTCTTATAGATATGAAAACGCAAGCATTTTTACTATCTTCCACTGCTAATTTGGTAATGGCTCAAAGATTAGTAAGAGTATTATGCGAAAGCAAAGAAGAATACACTCTTACAGAAAGCGAGATTAAAAGCTTAGGCAAGGAATATAATATGGAAAGGATTTTATTGGTTTTAAAAGACAAAAAAATAGTTCCTAAAAATACTGCTTGGGGAAAAATAAAATTCTATAAGCCTAATCCAACTGAAGGATGTCAAGAAGGGTATAAAGGAAGGATAGGAATATTTGAAATTTTAGAAATAACAGAAGCAATTAAAATCCTTATAGAAAAAGAGGCTTCTTCTGATGTTATACAAAATAAAGCTATAGAAGAAGGAATGACCACAATGCTTGAAGACGGTTTTATTAAAGCTGTTCAGGGGATAACAAGCTTAGAAGAAGTGCTTAGAGTAACAAAGGAATAAAATTAAAAAATTAAACTCTATGTTTAGCAAAATACGTCAAAAAATCAATACTCTGTCAGGCGTTCCATTAAAAGAACGTATAATTTTTACGCGCAATTTAGCTTTAATGATAAGAACTGGAATATCTTTGCCAAAAGGTTTAGAAACTTTAAAATATCAGACAAGCAATCAGAAATTAAAAATTATTATTTCAGATTTAGAAGAACGAATTAAAAAAGGAGAAAGCTTCGCTGATTCTTTAAAACAATATGAAAGAATATTTAAGCAATTGTATATAAATATGGTTAAATCTGGCGAGCTTTCTGGAAAATTAGAAAAAACATTAGAAACACTTGCTGTACAAATGGAAAAAGACCGAAAACTCCGCTCGCAAGTAATAGGTGCTTTAATATATCCTATTGTTATCATCATTGTTATGATAGGAATAGGAATAATTATGATGGTTTACGCTGTTCCTAATTTAGTGCGAGTATTTGAAAGTTTTAATGCTGAGCTTCCGTTTAGCACACGAGCTATAATTTCAATTAGCAATTTTATGTCTAATTATATATTTTTACTTATATTCATAATAATTATAGGAATAATTGGCAGCTGGTACTTTTTTTTGCGCACGCAAATCGGAAAAATAACGCGCGATTGGGCAATTTTAAATATACCCTTGATATCGCCTATAACTAAAAAAGTGAATTCCGCTCGGTTTTCTCGCACTCTTCATTCTTTAATAATAAGCGGAATGTCAATATTAGAATCAATAGAAATAACAAAATCAGTAATGGGAAATCATTTTTACAAAAAATCATTGGAACAAACTAAAATAGATGTGGAAAAAGGCGGAAGCCTTTATTCCTCTTTTGTTAAATATCCAAAATTATATCCTCCTATTGTTGCAAATCTTATATCAGTTGGGGAAGAAACTGGTTCTTTAGACACTATTCTTATAGAATTAGCGCTATTTTACGAAGATGATGTTGCTAATATAACTAAAAATATGGGAAGTATTATTGAACCTGTTTTAATGGTATTTATTGGCGCTGGGGTTGGCTTTTTCGCGGTTTCTATATTGCAACCTATTTATTCACTCACATCAAGTATAGGTTAATTTATAAATAATTTTTGCACATAAAGTATGCTCTTGTTTTTTATTTATTCCAAAACTTTTTCAAAATGCTGGTAATCTTTAATGTTTTCCCAATCCCCGCCCCAAACCCATCCAAATTCTTTGAATCTTTTGACAATCAAATTTTCAGCGCTTAGTGTTCCTGTTTTAGTCTGGTCATAGCTCGCGCCATCAGGTAAAATTTTTCCGTCTTTTATAAAAGGATTCAGTAGCGGATTTATGTCTATGGCAAAACCATATGCGTGATTTGACAATCTTTCAGAACCAAAAATTTTTCTGTAATTGAATCCAGATGTATTATTATCTTTCATTGACATATTGTCATTCCATCCATATTTGGAAATTGGAAAGGCTTTTGCTATTGGAAATTTTATTTGTATTGCAAGTTTAAAAATTTCATGAATATCTTTTTCAAGTTTTTCATTTATTATAATTTGACCTTTATGAATTTTACTGTCAAAAGAATAATATAAAACAGCAGCGAGTTTTTGTTTTTCAGTAATTTCATTAGGCCAATCAGGATTAAAAGAATCAAGCATTTCTTTATAAGACAATTCGCTGTCTATAATCGGATTTTCTATTATATTTTCAGGAAATAAATTTTCTACTTTTTCCATAATTATTTATATTTGTAGAGGTTTTTATTTTGAGCATAGCGAAAAACAAAGTTCTCACAAATTTGTTAGCGAATGAAGTGAGCTTAAAAATTTGTAGAGGTTTTTATTTTGAGCATAGCGAAAAACAAAGTTCTCACAAATTTGTTAGCGAATGAAGTGAGCTTAAAAATTTGTAGAGGTTTTTATATTTATTATGGAAAAACAAGGTTCTCAACAAATCTTTTACTTTAATTATGCTTAAAATGTTTTTCATAATATTTACTTTATTTTACGCTTATAATTAAATATTGTAAAGCCTAAAACTTTATTTTTTTCTTTATTAAATTCAACTAATAAAATCAATGTATTTTATAAGTCCTTTATTAATTTTACTTATGCGTAGTATTTTAAAAAAAGACAAAGTTTGATATAATCATTTTATGCGGTCTTTTTCTTTACTTGAAATAATTATTGCGATATTTATTTTTATTCTTGTTTCTATGGGAATTTTAGAAACTTTAAGTTTAGGAATAGATTCTCTTACTGTAAGCAAACTACGCGCAAGCGCTTTGGTTATAGCGCAAGAAGAAATGGAATTCGCGCGTAATTTGGATTATAACAGCGTTGGAGTTCAGGGAGGAATCCCGTCTGGAAATTTAATCCCTGAGGAAGAAATATCGCTAAATAATATTAATTACACTAAAAAAACATTTATCCAATATGTTGACGCGCCTGAAGACGGATTAGACGAGCTTGATGAAAACGGAATTACAGCTGATTATAAACAAATTCGCATTGAAGTATCGTGGCAAACAAAATTTAACAGCGATAAAATAGTTTTATTATCAAATTATTCTTCTGATGGAATAGAAACGGTTTTAGGGGGAGGCACTATTAAATTAACTGCTTTTGATTTTCAAGGAATTCCTATTCCACAAGCAAATGTTTTAATAGAAAATAACGCTGTTATTCCTCAAATTTCAATTGATACTGTTACTAATAACAATGGTTTGGTTACATTTCCAGGATCCCCTGTGTCTGCTGAAAGTTATGAAATCACAGTAAATAAAAATGGATACTCTATTTCTAAAACTTATTCGCGCGATAGTCAAAATATAAACCCATCTCCTCCTCATTTAACTATTATTGAAAGCGAAACAACAGAAGCAAGTTTTGCTATTGATAAAACAAGTCAGTTAACAGTAAAAACTTATGATAATTTAGGGACGCCTAATTGGTGGGATAATAATTATAATTATAGAGAACAAATTTTATTAACTGATGACAGCGCCATAACCTCTGGAACAGAAGTAAAAATACCTCTTAGTCATTTTAACTTGGTTGAAAGCGGGAAATCTCTTTCATCTGGAGACGATGTAAGAATAGTATATGGCGATCCTTTAATTTTAAGAGAAATTCCAAGAATAAATATCAGCGAATGGAATAGTAGCACAACAGCTCTTCAAATTGCTTTTCAAACACAGCGCGCAATACCTGCAAATGAAACAGACAATGATTATTGGGTGTATTATGGAAATCCTTTGGCTTCAAATCCGCAAATTATAACGCCTATTGGAGCTATTGTTTCTGGAAACAAACTTGCTGAAGAAATTTATACAGCGTTTTTACCTATTTCCAATGTAAATTTTAATATTTTAGGAAGTAAAATTATAGGAAAAGACAGCAGTGAAAATCCTATATACAAATATAATCAAAATTTTGCCACTGGCTCTCAAAGCTCAGAAGGCTATGTTACTATTGGAAATATTGAATGGGATATTTACGATATTAGTATAAACGGAGCAACTGAAGGATATGACATTTCCTCTTCTAATCTATCCGAACCAATAAGCATTGCGCCGGATACAGCGAATGATATAACTTTTAATCTTGTTTCTCATACTGCGAATAGCCTGCTTTTAACAGTAACTGACTATTCAAATAATCCTATTTTCGGAGCTAATGTTAATTTAACGCTTAATTTATTTAATCAAACCAAAGAAACAAATATTAATGGACAAGTATTTTTTAGCAACTTATCTCCAAATGATAATTATATTGCGAATATTAATCTTTTAGAATATGAAAATGCGAATTATACAAACATAAAAGTTTCTGAGCAAAGCAATTTTACAGCGATAATAAATAAATTATAGGTTTCAAATCTATTGTATGAAAAGTTTTACACTTATTGAATCCTTAGTATATATAGCAATATTTACTATAGTTATAATAGCTATTTATCAATTTGCTATTTCATTTTATAATAGCAATACATTTCTCTTGCAACAAACCCGAGCAATTAGCGAAGGAAGAACAATTCTTTCTGAAATGTCGCGCGAAATAAAAGAAATGGTTAATTCTGAAAATGGCGATTACCCTATTTCTAATGCAAATGTTAATAATGTAACTTTTTATAGCGATATTGATAAAGACAATAATATAGAAGAAATTCGCTGGTTTTTACAAGGAAACATTCTTAGTAAGGGAATTATAGAAACGCCAGGAGGTAATGAAATAGTTACGGCGCATTCTGAAAATATAAGAAATAATCAAATATTTACTTATTATAATTCATCTAATCAATTAGTTCCTGATTTGAATATTTTAACTGATATTAGTTTAATAGAAATAAATTTACAAGTTAATGTCAACCCTTTTGCAGCTCCTGGCGACTTTACGCTAAAAACAATAGTAAAACCAAGAAACCTTGATTAAAAATAATATATGAAATCATCAGCGCTTATTTTAATACTTATATTTTCAGCTGTATTTATGTTTATAATTGCCAGTATTCCAGATTTTATTACTTTAGAATTTCAAGTTACAGAACGATTAAAAGCGCAAGAAAACGCAATAAATATAGCAGAAGCAGGTATAAATTACTATGTTTGGCATTTAGCTCATTATCCAGATGATTTACAAGACGGCACCGGAGTAGCAGGCCCATATATTCATAATATTACCGACCCTCAAGCAGGCTTGATTGGAAATTATAGTTTAGATATAAGCGGAAATATACAGTGTAATAATATGAGTAGCGTAGAAATAACATCAACAGGTAGTACTACACAATTTCCAAACGAAAAAAGAATTATAAAATCTATTTACTCAAGACCTTCTGTTTCTCAATTCACATATATAATAAATGATAATGTATGGGCTGGCTCTGATCGCATAATTAAAGGTCCATATCATTCAAACGGCGGCGTAAGAATGGACGGAGAAAATAATGCTTTAGTAACATCAGCTAAAGAAACATGGAACTGCACAACTTCTTTTGGTTGTAATTATCCATATGAAATAAAACCTGGTGTTTTTGGCCAAGGAGAGGGAGGAGAGCGGGGCTTGTGGAAATTTCCAACTGAAATAATTGATTTTAATGCTATTACAGTAGATTTAGCGCAATTAAAAACTTTGGCTCAATCAAACGGCATTTATTTTGATAAATCTGAAAATATAGGTTATACTAATGGCAAAGGGTATCATTTGATATTAAAAGAAAACGGAACTATTGATGTTTATGTGATAACTAAATTAAATAAAGTGTACGCTTATAATTATGAACAAGGAAGTTATTGGAGCTATGAAGTAATAAATCAAGAAACTTTTTATCAAAATATTGCTCCACAATCTTCATGCGGCGTTTTATTTTTTGAAGACGACCTATGGATTCAAGGAAAATTAAACGGTAAAATAACTATTGCGTCCGCTAATTTAATCAATAGCAACGTTGATACTAATGTTATATTAAATGGTAATATAGAATATAAAGATTCTGACGGAAGCGATGGCTTAACATTAATATCGGAAAAAAATATAAAAATTCCATTATATTCTCCTGATAATATGGAGTTATTCGGTATTTTTATAGCTCAAAAAGGTAATTTTGGACGCGATCATTATAAAAGCAATTATAATCCTTGGCACAAAAGAAGCAAACTTGAAATAACTGGAAGCATTATATCAAATAAAAGAGTTGGAACTAAATGGACATGCGGAGGAACATATTGCTCTGGTTATAATGAGCGAGAAAATTCTTATGACTCAAAATTAACTATAAATCCGCCACCTTTAACTCCTTTTTCAGACGACGAATATAAAATAATAAAATGGGAAGAAATAAATTAGTAAATTCTAAAATATGTTTGCAATAGATATTTCTAAAAATACAATACGATTATTAAAGCTTAAAAAAGAAGATAGTGCCTTTGTAATATATGGCGCCATTGAAACGAAATTTGATGAAATAAAAGCTCTAAAAGATATAAATATCATTAGCTCTGCTATAAAAAATGCAATGGCAAGCGCTAAGCCAAATCCGATTGAAGATAAAGAGGTTGGTTTTTCTATTCCAGAAGAACATTCGTTTATAAAAATTTTAAACATAGATAATTCTATGCCTAAAGATAAAATACCAGGTTTAATTGAAAAAGAAATCCCATATTCATTAGATGAAATATACTGGGATTATAAAGAATTAGGCAATAAAAAAATTATATTTTCTGCTGCTCCGCGAAAAATAGTTGATAAATATATAGAAATAGCAAGTAGGGCTTCTTTAAGAACAGTTCTTGTTGAAACAGAATCAAACGCGCTTATTTGGGGATCATTATATTTATCTAAAATAGATATTAATAAACATATTTTAGTTCTTTATATTGATAAAAATAAAATAAATATTGTTATTTGGAGCAATAACGCAATACAATTCACTACTAATGATAAATTTGAATATGAAAGTGCTACTATTAAATCTCCTAATAAAAAAGATGTTGAAAACTTAACTTACAGACTTGAAAAATATATTAATTTTTACAATGAACATTTAAGAAGTCAATCAGGAGAAACTCAAAAAATAGATAAAATAGTATTAACAGGAATTTGGGAAAATTTTTTATCGTTAAAAAAAGAATTAACTAATAAAATCGGAATACCCGTGTATGGCCCTGGTCGCTCAATTAGTATTAATTATACTTATACCATAGCATTGGGAATAGCTCTTCGCGGAATGGAAAATACTAAAAAAAATAACTTGTAATTTAAAAAAATTGCTTTTTAATTCTATTCTACGAATTGCAAGTTATAAATTACTAAAATAGATATGCTTTCTTTTAATCTTCTTCCAAAAAAAATACAACAGGATACTTTTTATAGAAATAAAAATTATTTAATAATAAAATACTCTTTATTATTAATTATTTTAATGCTAATATTGTCGCTATTTTTAGTTTTTATTCTTTTATTTACAAATTCAAAAAAGAAAACCTTTGAACAAGAATTGCAAACTCTTAAAGAAAACAACAAAATTATAGAAATCAAAAAAATAGAAAAAGAAATAAGTCAATTCAATAAAGAACTTATGTCTAATATTGATCCGATTAAAGAAACAATATTATCAAAAACTTTAATTGAATTAAGTAGAATCACCCCCTCTGAAATTTCTTTAAACAATTTAATAAATTTATCTGAACAGGACTGGGTATTATTAGGAGAAGCAAAAAACAGAAGCGATCTTATATTTTTTGAAAAATCATTAAAAAATTCTAAAATTTTTGATAATATTGTTTCGCCTTTGTCTAATTTTTCTAAAAACACAAATTTAGATTTTAAAATAAATTTTACACTAAAGAAAAACTAATATGAACCTTACAAGTAAAAATAAGCATTATATTTATATTGTGGGAATATTTATAGTTATTATTGCTATTATATTTATAAATTATATTTTTTTATTTAAAAACATTAATAAAAACCGTATTAGCATAGAATCTCTTAGGCAAGAAATTGATTTTTTAGATAAAAAAATGCAGTATATTTATTTTATAAGATATGAAAAAGAACGTATGGAAGAAATAAAAAATAAACTGTCTAAAATTCAAATAAAGTATACTTCGCCCGCTCCTTTAGAATTTTTATATAATTTAGAAAATATAGCGCAAAAAACAGATAATGAAATAGAAATACAAATACAAGAAGACGATTCTACTCAATTTAAAATTAATCTTACGGGATATAGCTATAAAGACTTAATTGATTTTGTTCAAAAAATAGAAAAATCAGGCTCTGCTAATATAAAATTACATCGTATTTCTAAAATTATTAATAAAAACGACTCGGAAGGCGAATTTAAATTAAAATCAGATTTAACTATTTATTTAAAGAAAAGCTAAAAATATGTTTTCAAGTATAAAAAAATTAATATCCATTTTAAATTTTGGTTTTATCGATAACTTAATAAAATTTATTGAAGGAATTGGAATAGCTATTTTTATTTTAATATTTATAGTATTTTTACAATATTTATATATTCCTATATTCTATAAAATGGAAACAACATATATAATACAACCAAATATTGATTACGAATTATTAAAAAAAATTGAACAAAAATTATCTGAACAAGAAAAAATTGATAGTGAAAATGTTATAATATATAAAGACCCATTCATAAAATAATAATCTTGACTTTATCAAAAAAAGAATTTATGAAACAAATTAATAACAATTTATATAATATCCGCCATTCATTGGCGCACATTTTAGCAAGCGCGGTGCAAAATTTATTTCCTGGCGCGCGCCTTGGAACAGGCCCTGCTATTGAAAACGGATTTTATTATGATTTAGACAGTAAACATCGTTTTTCTGAACAAGATTTTAAAAAAATTGAAGCAGAAATGCGAAATTTAATAAAACAGAATTTAAAATTTGAATATCAAGAATTAAATATAACAGACGCTAAAAAATTCTTTAAACAAAAAAATGAAACTTATAAAGTAAAGCTAATAGAAAAATTTGCCAAAGATAGCAATAAAAAATTATCTATATACAAAACAGGCAATTTTATTGATTTATGCGAAGGCGGTCATGTTAAAAATACAAAAGAGCTTCCACAAGACGCGTTTAAATTAACTCGTATAGCTGGCACGTATTGGCAAGGCAATGAAAATAACCCTCAATTACAAAGAATTTATGGTTTGGCTTTTGAAACAAAAAATGAATTAAAAAAATATCAAAAAAATTTAGAGGAAGCAAGGGCGCGAGATCATAAAATATTAGGTCCAAAATTAGATTTATTCTTTTTTCACGAAACAGCTCCGGGTATTCCTTATTTTCTACCTAAAGGAGTCATTATTATAAACACTTTAATAAATTTTTGGCGCAAAGAGCATCAAAAAAAAGGTTATCAAGAAATTTCAAGTCCGCTTATAAACAAAAAAGAGCTTTGGGAAAAGTCAGGTCATTGGAAACATTATAAAAACGATATGTTTTTGGCTGATATGGGAGAAAATGAAATTTATGGCGTAAAACCTATGAATTGCCCTAATTCTATGATTGTTTTTGAAAGCAAACTGCGAAGTTATAGGGATTTGCCTTTACGATTATCTGATACTGATATATTACATCGCTATGAAAGATCAGGAACGCTAAACGGGCTTTTGCGCGCGCGCTCATTTCGTCAAGATGATTCCCATAACTTTGTTACAGAGGACCAAATTGAAAAAGAATATGAAAATATATTTGAAATAGCAAAAGAATTTTACGCTAAATTCAACTTAAAATTCAAATATCGTTTAAGCACGCGTCCAGATAAATTTATGGGTGATAAGGCTACGTGGGATAAAGCAGAAAGCTCTTTAAAACACATACTAATAAAAAGCGTGGGCAAAAATGGTTTTTACATAGAACAAGGCGATGGAGCTTTTTACGGACCAAAAGTAGATATTATAATGAAAGATTCATTAAATCGGGAGTGGCAAATGGGCACAATTCAGCTTGATTTTCAAATACCAAAAAACTTTGATCTAAAATATACAGATAAAAACGGAAAACAAAAAACGCCTATTGTTATACATAGGGTTATTTACGGATCATTAGAACGTTTTATTGGCATTTTAATAGAACACTTTGCCGGTGCTTTCCCGTTTTGGCTTGCGCCAGTGCAAATTCAAATTTTGCCTATATCAGAAAAATTTAATAGATATGCTGAAAAAATAATGAATAAACTGCAAGAAAAAAACTTCCGCGTAGAAATAAACAAAAACCAAGAAACATTAGGCAAAAAAATAAGACAAGGCGAAATACAAAAAATTCCATATCTTATTATAGTTGGCGAAAAAGAACAAAAAAATAAAACAATAAATATCCGCTCGCGAGAAAACAATTACCAAAAAGAAATGAGATTAAACGATTTTTCAAAAACATTAAAATAAAAGTCAAAAATTCACTGCAATTCTTTTTTTAACAATTCTTCTGCTATTTTTGGATTAGCTTTGCCACGGCTTTTTGCCATTACTTGTCCTACTAAAAACTGAATAGCGCTTTGTTTGCCGGCTTTGTAATCCTGCATTGGCTTTTTATTATTTGAAATAACTTCTTTAATAATATTTTCTAATTCTCCTTTGTCTGAAACTTGTTTTAAATCGTGTTCATCTATAATATTGTGCGGATCATTGCCTGTTTTAATCATCTCGCTCAAAACCTTTTGCGCGCCAGTAGAAGTTATTTTACCTTGATGAATAATAACCATAAGTTCTGCGAAGTCTTCTGCTTTTATTTTCCAAAGAATGGCAGATTCGCCTTTGTCGGAAAATCCTAAATCGTAAATCTTATCTCCTATTTCTGTTATTAAATAATTAGCAGAAAGTTTTATTAATCTTGACATATGAGAATCTATTACTTCTGGCCTTTCAATAGAGCGCTCCCAAGAGCGAAGCTCAGAAACTACTTTTTCAAAATATTCTCCTAATTCTTTATTTATAATCAAGTTCAAAACATCGGCCAAAGGCAAATTATATTCTAAAATAAAACGGTTTTCACGCTCTTTAGGCAATTCTGGCATTTCTTTTTTTATTTTTTCAATATATTCATCAGTCAATGAAATTCCAGGCAAATCAGGTTCTCTAAAATAGCGATAATCGCTTTCATTTTCTTTTTCTCTCTGAATTATTGTTTTTTTACGCTTTTCATCCCAACTTCTAGTTTCCTGATGCAATTTTTCTCCATTTTCAAGAGCTTTAGTTTGTCTTTCAATTTCATATTGCAAAGCGTCTTTAACAACTTTAAATGAATTCAGGTTCTTTAGCTCCACTTTATAATCAGGCAATTCTCTTTTTACTTTTTCCTCCTTATTCACTGTTCTTTGTTTATTGTTTTTTGATATAGATATATTCGGTTCTACTCTAAATTCGCCAAGCTCCATATTAACGCCTGATATTCTTAAATAACGCCATAACAACTGAAGTCCTTTAGCAAATTCAAGCACTTCTTCAATTGAAGAAAAATCAGGACTTGTAACAAGCTCTATAAGTGGCACTCCAGCGCGATTATAATCAACTAAACTTTCCCCTGCTTTATCATGAATAAGTTTTCCAGCGTCTTCTTCTAAATGAATTCTTGTGATATTAATAATTTTACCGCTACTCAATTTAAAAATACCTGATAAACAAAAAGGCTCATCATATTGTGAAATCTGATAGCCTTTTGGCAAATCCGGGTAAAAATAATTTTTACGGTCAAATTTAGAAAATTTGCTAATTTTACATTCTAAAGAAAGCCCGGCAAGAACTATTTTATCAACTGCTTTTTTATTTAATGTTGGCAAAACACCTGGATGTCCCATACATACAGCGCAAATATTAGTATTTGGCACAGACTCTTGCGAATCGTTTTTACTGCGACAAAAAAGTTTAGTCTTTGTATTTAATTGCGCGTGTACTTCTAATCCAATTATAACTTGTAATTTGTTACTTGTAACTTGTAACATAAATAATAGCTCATAAATTATGAAAATGTTTCAAGTTATGCGTTTCAAGTTTTATGAGACAATTTCTATTCCCATACTGCGAGCTGTTCCGCGTAAAATATTCATAGCTGCTTCAACTGTGTTTGCGTTAAGATCTTCTATTTTTTCTTCTGCTAATTCACGGAGCTTTGCTTCAGTTATTCTGCCTACTTTTTTACGATTTGGCTCGCTTGAGCCTTTATCAATATTAGCGGCTTTTCTAAGTAAAGCTGACGCAAGTGGCTTTTTAATTTTAAAATCAAAACTTCTGTCTTCGTAAACAATAATTTCCACTGGCAATTTTTCACCCATTTTATCGCGAGTTATCTCATTAAATTGCGAAATAAAAGACCCAATATTTATTCCTGCTTCTCCTAAAACAGGGCCCAAAGGTGGCGCAGGCGTAGCCTTGCCTCCCATAGCTTGAATTTTAATAATTTTTTTAATAGGCTTCATATAAATTTTGAAATTAAAACATTTAAAATTGTTAAAAATTTAAAATTATATCTTTGCTACTTCTAAATAATCTAATTCTACTGGCGTTTCCCTTCCAAACATATCAACAAGCACTTTAATTCTGCCTCGTTTTTCATCAACATTAGCAATATGACCAGTAAAATCTCTAAAAGGACCAGACTTTATTTTTACGCTGTCATTTTTATTAAATTCAATCTTATATTCTGGTTCTTCTGTTGTAATTTTTTCTAATTCTTTCATTTTGCCTTTTGGCACTGGTATAGGTTCATTACCAGCTCCAATAAAACCAGTTACGCGCGGAGTGTTTCTTGCAACATACCAACTTTCTTCATTAACAATCATTTCCACTAAAACATAGCCCGGATAAATTTTTTCTTCAACAATTTTGCGTTTTCCTCCTTGAATTTTAATCTTTTTTTCGCGAGGAACTACAACATTAAAAATAGAACCCTCCATATTTAAACTTTTAATGCGGTGTTTTAAATTTCGCGCTACAGAATCTTCGTAACCAGAATAAGTATGTAACACATACCACTGCCTCTCTGTTGTATTTTGCACATTTTTTGGTTTAGTTTCTTCTGTTGGTTTTACTTGATCAATCATATTATTAAATGAGGAATGTTTTTATTATGTAAGTGAATAATATATCAAACAAACCTAAAATAACTGCTACCCCTAAGCTAATTCCAATAACAAGCAAAGTATAACGAACTGTTTCAGCTCGCGTTGGCCAAACTACTTTTTTTAGTTCTGCTCTTGAGCCTTTAAAATACTCAATTAAATTATAGTATAATGTCATAATTTATTACAATCTACATTATTTATTGCATTATGTCAACAAAAAGTAAAATGAAAAGCGAATAATTAAAACAACGAATTGCACTTTGCTTTTTGAACTTTTAAATATCTAAATTCGCAACATCTCTGGAGTGACTTTGTATAAATTTGCGTCTTGGTTTTACTTCGTCTCCCATTAAAATATCAAACATTTTATCAGCTAATGCAGCGTCTTCAATGCTTATTCTTTTTAATATTCTATGTTCTGGATCCATTGTTGTTTCCCAAAGCTGTTTTGGATTCATTTCTCCTAATCCTTTATATCTTTGAATATCAACATTGCCTTGTTTATCTATTTCTAAAGATACAGCGTCTTTTTCCTCATCAGAATAAGCGTATTTTATTGTTTTGCCTTTTTGCACTTTATACAAAGGCGGATTCGCGATATATAAATATCCGTTGTCAATTAATTCTTTAAAGTGTCGAAAAAATAGCGTTAAAAGAAGAGTTGCAATATGAAGTCCGTCGCTATCAGCATCAGCCATAATAATTATTTTATGATAACGAAGTTTTTCTAAATTAAATTCGTCAGCAATTGCAGTGCCCAAAGCAACAACAATAGCTTGTATTTCTTTGGAGTCAAGAATTTTGTTTAAACGAGCTTTTTCAATATTAAGTATTTTCCCGCGAATAGGCAAAATAGCCTGAAAAGCTGGATTTCTGCCTTGCTTAGCGCTGCCTCCCGCAGAATCTCCTTCAACTATAAAAATCTCGCTATCTTCTGCTACTTTAGACGAACAATCAGTTAACTTACCAGGTAAACGAAGTCCGCTTAAAGCGCCTTTTCTTAATATTGTTTGCTTTACAGCTCGCGCTTTTGTGCGAGCTTTTTGAGCTAAAATAACTTTTCTAATTATAATTCCAGCGTCTTCTGTATTTCTTTTTAAAAATTCTTCTAAGGCCTCTGTTACTATTCCTTCTACAATTCCTCTTGTATCTGTGTTGCCTAATTTTGATTTAGTTTGACCTTCAAATTGCGGATCAATCAATTTTACGCTTACAATTGATGTAAGCCCCTCTTGAACATCCTCTCCTGTTAATCGCTCGTCTTCTTTGCTAAAAAAATTATTATTATCCGCGTATTTATTTAATACCCGAGTTAGCGCTGATTTAAAGCCTGTTAAATGACTTCCTCCGCTTGGGGTAGAAATATTATTGGCAAAACTAAGCGAAACCCCTTCTAAATCATTTGCATATTGAAACGAAACCTCTACTTGTTGACCTAATTTATTCTGACTAATAAAAAATATATTGGGATGATCAACTATTTTGCCATGATTAATAGCGCTAACATAAGCAGAAATTCCTCCTTCAAAGTAAAAACTGTATTCAAAAGGCAATTTACTATCTGTATAGCGATCAACTCTTTTATCAATCACTTTAATCAATACTCTCGGGGTTAGATATGCTTGCCTTCTTAAGTGCTCTAAAATAATCTTTAAGCTAAAAACTATATGTTCGCCTTGTTCGCCTTTAAATATTGTATTATCTGGTTTAAATGTAATTGTAGTACCTACTTTATCGCATACTCCTTGTTCTTCCACAGCTTTAACTGGTACTCCGCGCTTATATTCCTGAGCATATTTTTTTCCTTTGCGGCATACTTCAGCGCGAGTATATTCAGAAAGCGCGTTAACAACTGAAACACCAACTCCGTGCAAACCACCTGAGATTTTATAGCTTTTCCCATCAAATTTTCCTCCTGCGTGAAGCACTGTCATTACAGTTTGCAATGCTGAAACTTTAGTTTGCGGATGTATCTCAATTGGAATTCCTCGTCCATTATCAGCTACTTTAACAACATTGTCCTCTAAAAACTCAATCTCTATATTATTCGCAAAACCAGCCATTGCCTCGTCAATAGCATTATCTACAACCTCATAAACTAAATGGTGAAGCCCTGATAATCCAGTAGATCCAATATACATGCCTGGTCTCTTGCGAACAGGATCTAATCCTTCTAACACAGTAATATCTTCTGCTGTATAGGTATTATTCATAAAAACAAGTGTTTTTAAAAATTGTTGCTCGCTTATGCTACCTCAGAAACGTAGCATTGCTCACAATAAACAATTTCTTTGCGTTCCGGAGCATAAGTTGTTTCAAACTCATTAGGACAATGTTCGCTTTTATGAAAATGTTCAACTATGTTTTCATATACATTGTTATCAGATTTTTTGCCTCCGCAAGTGCATTTTCTGTGCCAAAGTTTTAATGGATTTCTTTGTTTTATTCTTTCAAAATGCCTGCAATCAGGACATAGTCTTGGAATTGGAAGATTTTGTTTTTTGTAAAATTCCAGTTCTTGAGGAATAATTTTAAAAGCTCCAATTCCTCTGCAAATATCTTTTTTTTCTTCTTCATTGTGTATATTCGCGCATTCAATAACTTCTTTTAATATCTTATCGTTAACATCTTTAATATGATCAGGAATATCTTGTGTTTTCATTGTTACTTTATATTCTCCTTTATACTTTTTAATATCTATGTATTTATATCCCTTTTTCTCTATTTCCTCTTTAGTCATAGGGAAATATTCATTTGCTACTGTTTCATTGTAGCCAAAAGGAGATAATTCTATTGGGAAAAATTCTCCGTATTTATATATTATGCCTGCTTTATCTTTGTATGGTTTTGGTTTCATAATATTTATATATATTTAATTACTAATTAGGTATTAAGTTTTAGATACTATGAATTAGTTAAAAATATTCATTAGAAATAAATCACTAACAACTATCTTACTTCTATTTTAAGTCTATTCTTTAATTCTTTTTCAATCTTGCTATGCAAAACATTCACTTCTTTATCAGTCAAGGTTTTATTTTTATCTCTATAAATTATATGGAAAGCCAAACTCTTTTTATCGCTATCAGGGCTCTGATAAACATCAAATAAATCCACGTCTTCAACAAGATTTCCTCCTATTTCTTGAATAACAGATAAAATATTAGTTATTCTTACTCCGTGATAAGTAAATAGCGATATATCACGATCAATTGCTGGGAATTTTGGAGGCTCTTCAAATTCTCGCTCATAGTCAATATACTTAATTAACATTGCAATGTCAATTTCAAAAAATGAAACATTCCCATTTTTTAAACCATTATTTCCATTAGAAACAACGCCCAAAAATCCGATTTCTTGTTCATTTACTTTTATTGCTAAAATATCATCTTTGTTCGAAACCATATAATCCTCATTGTCAAAACCCATTGCTTCAAATAACCCATCTAATACTCCTCTTATTTCTAAAAGCAAATCAGTTATTTTCCCTTTTTTAGAAAAAATTAAAGCCCCTATTTTTTCTTCTTCAATTAAAACACTTTCTCCTTTAAAAATATGGCCAAACTCAAAAATTCTAAATTCATCAAAATAACTCTGATTAAATATAACATTGCCAATAAGTCCTTTAATTAAATCCTCGCGCAAAAATCTTCGCTTTCCGCTTAATGGATTAATTATTTCATAGGAAGCGCTTTGTTCTATTAAACTATAATTATAAACCTCGTCAAACCCTTGATTTAATAAAAAACGACTAATAAAAGAACGCCATTCTAAATTTTCATTTAATTCTGCTCTTTTAGAGAAAATTTTTGGAGCAACAAGAGGAATATTATTATAACCATAAAGTCGCCCCACTTCTTCTATTATGTCCTCTTCAATATTCAAATCTTCTCTATAAAAAGGCGGATTAGCTTTAAATACATCGTTCTTTTCTTTTTTTGTTTTAATGTTTAAATAATACATCGCTTTATTAAAAATTTCCTCGTTTATTTCTTTTCCCAAAATAGAACTAATTTTATTCAAACGAACAATTATATGTTCTCTGTGTTTTAATAAATCTTTATTTTTCTCTTCAAAAAATACTTGTTCTAATTCTCCACCAACTTCTTTTAAAATCAAATTAACTAATTGTTCTAATCCTAATAAACTAAAACCGGCGCTTATATTATGAGAAAATATTATTGAAGCGTCACTAGATAAATTAAGTTTTTTAGAAGTATTGTAAATTCTTTTAGCGTCAAAATTAGCTGATGTAATCAAAATATTATTAGTGCCATTGCTTACAGATGATTTTTCTCCTCCTTTAATGCCCGCTATATCAATAGGACCCTCTAAATCAGCGATAACTAAATCATCTTTATTTAATTCATATTCTTTACCTCCTAATATTTTTACTTTTTCTTTGTCTTTTGCTTCTCTTATAAAAAGTTTTACCTTGTTGCTTTCTCCTTTTTTCAATTTGTCAAAATCAAAAATATGCAAAGGCTGACCAGAATCTAACATAACAAAATTAGATAAATCAACTAAACTATTAATGCTTTTTTGTCCTAAACTCTCTAAATAATACTTAAGCCATTTAGGGCTTTCGCCTATTTTAATTTTAGATATTAATGCAAAGCTAACGCATTTAACTCCTTTTTCAATTTCTATTTCTATTTCTCCTGATTTTGTTTTTAAAGTAAATTCATTTTTTAACTCTTTTATTGGCGCGACTTTTTCAATTTTATTCTGAAATCCTAATATAGCGTTTATTTCCCGCGCTATACCTTGGTGAGACAAACAATCAGCTCTATTTGGTAAAATATTTATATTAAAAATATAATCGTTGTTTTTTTCTTCAATATTTTCTACTTCAAATAAATAAGTATTCAAAATATCCGCCAATTCCTGTGGTTTTGTTTTATATTTAAGATATTGTTTTAACCAATTATATGAAAAAAGCATATTGTAAATTAAAATTGTCTTATTACTCTTAAATCTCCAGAGTATAATAAACGTATATCTGGGATTTTATATTTTATCATTGCTATTCTATCAAGCCCCATTCCAAAAGCAAATCCCTGCCATTCTGACGCCACAAGGCCCACGTTTTTCAAAACTTGTGGATGAACTATGCCAGCGCCCATCATTTCTATCCAACCTTCTCCTTTGCAAACAGAACAATTATTTTTTTTATTGCAAAAACAATTTATATCAACTTCAAATCCCGGCTCCACAAAAGGAAAATAACTTGGTCGCATTCTTATTTTAATATTATTGCTTTTATTGCCAAATAGCGAGTTAAAAAATTCTAAAATCACTTTCTTAAAATTAGCAATGCTAATATCTTTATCTATCATCAATCCTTCTAATTGATAAAATTGCATATCATGTGAAGCGTCTGTTCGTTCATTTCTAAAACATTTACCAGGAACAACAATATTAAAAGGGGGTTCGTGGCTTTCCATATATTTTACTTGCATTGGACTTGTGTGCGTTCTAAGTAATAATTTTTCTTTTTTGTTTTGTAATTTGTGATTTGCGCTTTGCTTAATGCTTTGTAGCCAGAATGTGTCTTGCGCGTCTCTTGCAGGATGGCTTGCTGGAAAATTAAGCGCGTCAAAATTATAATACTCTGTTTCTGCTTCAGAACCTTCTACCACCTCAAAATTTAAGCGCTCAAAAATACTAAGCGCTTTATTCATTAATTGCGTTAAGGGATGAAAACTTCCTGTTTTAATTTTTTTATTTTTTAAAACAGAATCAATGTCAAAATCTTTTGGAAGAGAATTTTTTTTAATTTTTTTCATCATAAACGAGATAACAATAATATTATTAAAATTAGTAAAACAAGAGACCATACTTGCCACTTTTTAAATCCTATAGCTGTGAATAAGCACCAAAAACCTATTACCAAAACAATATAAAAAATGCCAAAACCAAAAGTGTCTATAGCAAAAGGATCTAAATTATAAATTGCTATTCCGATAACTCCAAAGCATAAAACAGAAAGTACAAACAATATCATCCTTTTCATATTTATTAATATAATAACAAAAAAATTCTATTAACGCAACTTTATTTTATAAAACAAAACTCTAATAACGCCAAGTTATTGAGGTTTTAAAATACTTATAGAAAAATTCGTTTAATTAGGAAAGTTTTGTTATGAAAGCTCTGTTTGTTCGCCTTCTTTTGGAACAACAGCATCAACATTTAATTCTTTATATAATCTATTAGCTAAAATATTTGATACATATGGTTCGCCCATAGTAAGAAAAACTTTTTTTACTTTTTTCTTGGTATTTTTCACAAAAGCCACTAAACCGTCTGAATCAGCATGAGCTGAATAGCCTCTGATATTTTCTATTTTTGCCTTGATTGGCACATTTTCGCCAAACATTTTAACATTAGTCGCGCCATCTTGGATTTTTCGCCCCAGTGTATTAATTGCTTGATATCCTATAATTAAAAGAGTATTTTTTGGGTCAGATAAATATCTTTTTTCGTGGTGCACAATTCTTCCGCCATTAGACATTCCAGAGCCAGCAATTATAATTTTAGGATTTTTAACATCATTGATCGCTTTTGATTCAGATGTTTCTAAAGTAAATTTTAAACAAGGAAAATTAAAAATATCATCTCCGGATTTTATAATGTCTTTAACATTTTGATTAAATAATTTTTCGTATTTTTTGTAAATCATAGTTGCTTTAATTGCCATTGGCGAATCTAAAAATACTGGAATATTCGGAATAATTCCTTTTTCAATTAAACTATTAAGCTCATATAAAAGGATTTGCGTTCGTTCAATAGAAAAAACAGGAATCATAAGAACTCCTCCAATTTCAATAGTTTCTTTAATAATACGCTTTAATTTTTCTACGCGCTCTGGGAGAGGTTCATGATTCCTATCACCATAAACGCTCTCCATTATTAAATAATCAGCATTGTCTATTATCTCATTATCGCATAAAAGAGGAGCTGGGGAATTGCCTAAATCTCCTGTAAAAACAATTTTTTTTCCATTATAGTCCATTTCTATCATAGCAGAACCTAAAATATGCCCAGAGTTCTTAAACTTTATTTTAAAACTCTTAATATCAACCTCTTCATTATAAGAAGCGGTTTCCCAAAGTTCCATTGCTTTATCAATATCTTCAGCACTATAAAATACATCTTCATTATTCCATTTAGCCTCTTTTTCCATAATACCCATACTATCGCGCATAACAAGCTCAGCTAAATCTTTTGTTGCATTTGTTGAATAAATTCTACCCTTAAAACCATCGTGAACTAATTTAGGAATTCTTCCTACATGATCAAGATGCGCGTGTGTAATAAATAGAAAATCTATAAAAGATGGATTATAAGGAAAAGTGTCGCAATTTTTCCTTTCAGTAATCCTATTTCCCTGAAAAAGCCCGCAATCTATAAGAATTTTTTTATTATTGCTTTCTACTAAAAAATTAGCTCCAGTAACAACTCCTGTGCCACCGTAAAAAGAAAGTTTTAAATTATTCATATATTAGAAAATAATAATTATCAAGTTTAAAACAAAATCTAAAATACAAAACCTTTATTTAATAATTCTTTTATATAAAAATCCATATTATCTAATGATTTCTAACCTCGCTATCGCTCTATAACAAATCATTAATAACCTTGTTTTTAATGATTACATTAATAACCTTGTTTTTAATGATTACATTAATAACCTTGTTTTTAATGATTACATTAATAACCTTGTTTTTAATGATTACATTAATAACCTTGTTTTTAATGATTACATTAAAAATGCTCTTGCTGGCGCGCCATCAGCTCCTATAATTTTCATTGGCAAACCAACAAAATTATAACTGCCAAAAGGAACTTCTTTTAAAAATAATCCCTCGTAAATTATTATGCCATTTTCAAGCAGAGTATTATGAACCTTGTTTTTTTCTCCACTTCTCTTTATTGATAAATAATCTATTCCTACAGCTTTTATTTTTTTGCTCAGCAAAAACTTGGCAGCACTATCATCCAGACCAACGAAATCAGGATTAAATTTTTCATAACCTAAATCGCTATTG
>Ga0209211_10001087_pt1 | contig 53471 bp, 53 predicted proteins | sample RifGroA2_FD_183992 | JGI IMG/M metagenome (GOLD analysis project Ga0209211, IMG submission 183992) | Groundwater microbial communities from Rifle, Colorado, USA - Groundwater A2 (SPAdes) (version 2) | ecosystem: Environmental > Aquatic > Deep subsurface > Groundwater | place: Rifle, Colorado... | reverse complement strand
GTGGTTCTTTTTGCCACTATTCTTCTCTAATTAATTTATGGCAATACTATACATGATTTTCCTTAAGCATTACACAAAAATTATACCACCACAAATTTTAACTCTCCCTCACTTTTAGAGGGGATACGTTTTTCCCGTTATTTTTTATGTTAGAGGTGGTTTATGAATACTAAGTTTTTAATTTCTTCCCTTCTTATTTCTTCAGTAATACTTGGAAGCATTGTTAAGGCAGAGAACGACGTTGTAGATCCTGATTTTCCAGGCTTTCATATTATTCCGCAGAAGATGGTGTACTCTGGTGAAGACCTTGAGCGTTATGCTGAAATGGCAATGAAGTATAAGAAAGTTACAAAGAAAGTTGCAGCTGGTGAGTTGATTTTTAAAGGAGATCCCTCTTATAATTTAAAGCTAGCTCAAATGGCGGCATTTAAAATAGCTGGTACGGCTTGGAACATTGCCGAACCTTTGGTTATTCCAGTTGGGATACGCATGTGTGGTAACGTTGCTTTGAGCCATTTTGCTCCTTGTTTTGCAGGTTTCGCTGGAAAAACAGCAGCTGCTGCTGCATCTAAAGCCAGTGCTGGATGGACATGGTTGATCCCTGGAGCAGATAAGGTTATTAGAACAAGTGCAAGCAAAGTTGCAAGTGGTGAAGCTTATCGTCAAGCAGGGACACTAGCAAGCTATGCAGAAGCTTATGGTCCAACAGCTTTCACAGCGACAAAAAAGCTTGTTTCTACAACAGGAAGGCTCGTGGGAAGTGGAATGTCAACGATTTACAATCGCTTTTTTAAGAAGAGCATGCCTGTAGCTGAGCCCATCGCTGCCTAATAATTTATAATTAAGCCTTCCTCCCTAAAAAGCCACACAATCTGTGTGGCTTTTTTATTATGAAAGAATTATAAGGTAACCTGAGTTTGGATAAGGGAACCATTTTTTCTTTTAAAAACAAAGCAACATCGTCATTACTTACTTCTCCACCCCTTTGAGAGTGGTGAGTTGCTCGCAATGACAAAAAAACAGCGTCTTTGCGAGGAGCTAAAAGCTCCGAAGCAATCCAGAAATAACTACCAAAAATGTATAGGTTTTTACGAAACGTTATACTAGGTAGGTCTGAATGAAATTAAGGCGCGCCTAAAAAGAGAAATTGCCCAGTTTTCTTGTTTTGACGTCGACGTGCATCAATAATTCCCCTGATAGGAGAAAACAGGCTTGGTATATGTTGAATTTCATCTAATACGAGCAAGTGGTTTGGATTTAAGCGGCAATATTCTTCGATGTCAGCTATTTTAGCCAAATCACTCGGCAACTCTAAATCCAGGTAAAACCCTTGGCAAGTATGAATATATCCAAAGCAAGTGTTGTTTTCCCAACCTGGCGCGGTCCAATTAATACCACTGCTGGGTTTTTAGCCAGAAGCGCTTTCTAATTTTGCTGTAAGTTTCCGCTCTATCATGTATGCAAATCTAACATGAAATGTTACATTTACATAGTTATTTTCCTACATTCTTTCCTGAGAAGCCTCGTTTAAAGAAAAAAGATGCCTAGAATTGGAGCTCTAAAGTTCCCTCATGATAGTTGATATCAAAGTCCACTTCGGGAGAGTCAGGGTTTTCTTGGTCATAAAGATCAACAGCATTATTATAACAAATGCGGCAATCGGCTGTTTCTCCATTACATTCATCGCTACATTGTTTTAAAACAAAGGCATCAAAGTCCTCTAGAGCCAGTGATGGGGCGCCTCCGAACAAATAGAGCGCTGCAATTAGAAAATAATATTTTGACATGTTTCTCCCTTTCAATTGTAGCCTTATCTTAGCATAAGTTAGTTCAAAAACCTCTATTTTCAGCGCGTTGAAGCGTTTATAATTTGCCAAAAATCCTCCAGTTTAAGGCTCGCCCCTCCAACTAAAAGGCCATCTATGTGCGCCAGTTCAAGAATTGCTGCTGCATTTTGGGCTGTCACGGATCCTCCATAAAGGGTGGGCACAAGAGCCCCTCCCCCCATACGGCTGGCGAGCTCATGTTTTATTAGGCCCATGACTTCTTCAATTTGCTCTCCCGTAGGCACCTCTCCTGTTCCGATTGCCCATAAAGGCTCATAGGCAATCATAATTTGGTGAGTATTAAAGGTTTCAGGCAAATCAGAAAGCAGCTGATTGGCAATGATGTGGAGTGCTTTTCCACTTTTTCTCTCTTCAGCCGTTTCCCCGATGCATAAAACGGGACGTAAGCCTCCCTGAATAGAAGCCTCAATCTTGCGTCTTATCAAATGGCTTGTTTCAAAGTGATGGCGACGCCTTTCGCTATGACCGACAAGCACATACATACAGCCCACATCGACAAGCTGCGTTACACTAACATCGCCTGTAAATGACCCCGCCTTTTCCGGGTGAACGTCCTGTGCCCCCACCTGAATGACGGTCCCCTTTAAGACCTCAACAACCGTTGATAAATAAGGATAAGAGGGACAGAGTATAACATGAGGAAGAGGACGCGTTGCTTCTTGAATCCGCTTCAAAAAGCTAGCTGCGAGCTTTTTAGCTTCCACCTTTGTCCCATTCATTTTCCAATTACCAATGATATACTGCTGCATACACCCTCACTTTTTATCGTTCACATATTTTGCTCAAAAGACACATTCCTGTCCATAGCGCAATGAAATTATAGAAAATATATACCCTTCTTTAAGGATTTTCTGTACACTATAAAAAATTAAAAGGAAAGAAGGATGGGCGAAACATCCGCACAGGATCAAACATCGCAAGGAAATATACACCCTATGGCAACGGGAGGGGCAGCTATGCCTTCTCCTTACGCACAGCCTCAACAAGCCCCTATCCAACAAACGTTACCAATTCAAAGCGTTTCACCTCCCGTAAATGGGAATTCTCCCGTAACGACAATTACGATGAGAAGGCTTCCTCTTCTTGCTATAACGTTAAGCTTAATGCTTTTAGGTTCTTTGACATTTTTAGGGGGGTTTTTGCTTGGTCTCTGGCTATCTTCACCCGTCCTAACATCAAGTTTGCTCCTCGCTCAGTCTCAACCTATAACAAGCTATATACCTATTTCCCCCCAACAAGCGGGACAAATGACGGGAGGAACGCCCTCTCAGCAGCCCTCACCAACTTTTTTACCACCCTTGGTGACAACCACAACTTCCATAAATGGACAGCAACCTGGAACAGCAGTAGGACAACAAACATCTCCTCTCACAGGGCAAACAGCTAGCCCTACGTCCCCCTTTGCGCCGCCTTTACCATTACCTTCATCTTTGCCTTTGCCTTCATCTTCTAAAGGAGCTTCACCCTCTCTACAGCAAGCGTCTCCTACACCAACAACGCCTCAAACAACCCCTGGGCCAGCAACACCTCAAACAACATTTTCAACTCAACCCTCAACGCAAGGAACACAACTAAGCGTTGGCGACAGCTATTCTGTTCAGCTTGGCATTTATGCCTCTCAAGAAAATGCGCAAGCATTTGTTGACCGTTTGCAAATCTTGAATATCTCGTCTCAATCCATAAAGACCAAAACACCAGAAGGGAATCCCATATATTATGTTCACAGTGGCCAATATACTGATTACCCTACAGCTTTAGAGGCAGCCTCACAAATATCAAAACAAATTCCTGGGGCTTATGTCATCAAAATTAGTCAAAGTAATACGAGTCGGCCATGAAAACAGCCCTCGTATCTTGGATGAAAAGGAATATAGTGGTTGCTTTCATTGCATGTCTCGCGCTTGGCCTTGTCGCCTGCGGCAATGATCAATTACCCCAACTTACGATGGATAGTGTTTCAATTTATACAGACCTTGATGCGAATAATAATTCAGCAACGCCCGTTGATTTGGTTGTCATTTATGATCAAGAGCTCGTCAAAACCTTCGGGCAAATGTCCGCCAGCCAATACTTCACAAGCATGAAACAGCTCCTCCTCGATAATCCGACCCTTCTTGATATTTGGCATTGGGAACTTGTACCGGGACAAACCGTCCAGAATTTTAGCCCCAAACAAAACACCCCCAAAGCTTATGCTGCTTATGTTTACGCCAATTATCTTACAGATGGGGACCATCGCATTAAGGTATCCCCTAATGGAATTGTCAAAATTCTACTTCAAAAAGACGATCTTTTAAATCTCTCTACCTATGATATTCGCGAAGCAACGCCCGGCACGACCATGGCAGACGTTGTCAGCACGACATCAAAAGATGATTCAACTGTAGATCCCACTCAAGTTCAGTTAGGCACCGTAACTTGCCCGCCCGAGCCACCTTGTTCCTCAACACAAGCGGCTATCGAATGTCAAGAACAACCACCCTGTTACTCAACGCAGTCAACCGCATCAACAGCACCGGTTGTAGAATGTCAAGGACAACAGGTCTTAAAGCCACCAATTCCCATAGCGCAACAACCCCTATGCGGCCCACCGGCTGGATGTAAGCGCGCTCCTGTGAGTAAACCATGTCCTCAAAGCAAGGTGAAAAATGGCAAAACCAAATCTTAATCCTATTCAATGGTATGAGGGCATGCTTCTGATGCCCCAACATTTCCAACAAACTGACGTTCGCGTAGAATCCTTAATAGCTTATTACCTACAGAACAGCTTCCCTTATTTTTGGGGAGTTCTTAATTTAAAGGTAGATGAGGCTCTTTTAACTTCTGGAACTTTTCGCCCTATTGAGCTTGAGGCTATCATGCCAGACGGGTTAACAATTTCGGCTTTACCCGAAACTCAAACGGCACTTGAAGTAAATTTACGCCCCATAAGAAATCAATTACAAAAGGCGCCTCAATTTATTTACTTATGTATTCCTCCGCAGAAAATTCATGAAACCCCTCAAAAAGGAGAGGTTCCTCGTTATATTTCAGCCCTATCCAGTCAGGTGATTGATATGAACACTGGTGAACAACCAGTGGATATTCCCCTTCTGGAACCAAACATTTCACTTCATGTCGGAAGTGAACCTCCCCCTCACTATGTGACGCTACCTATTGCGCAAGTCACTTACGACACAAAGAGCTTCTCTTTGACTCATTATCTACCCCCTCAACCTCAAATTGATCTTTCATCTGGCGTGGGGGCACTTTGCAATGAACTCTCCGAGCGTTTACGTCTTAAACTTGGCTATCTTCAACAAAGAGTCCAAACTGTAGAAGAGAAAGCTATTAAAGGTACTTTCTTCCAGGAAATTGAAGATATTCGTTTAAAGCTTGTTGCAGGCCTCCTTCCTTATAACGCGATCCTTTCTTCAAAGGGTGTTTCTCCTCTTCTGCTTTTCCGCGAAATATGCAGCTTAGCTGGTTTGATTTCTGGCGTTAAATATGGAGAAATTCCGCCTTCTTTTCATGGTTACGATCACTTGGACCTTCGACGTACCTTTTCTCAGGTTATTGATTATATTCAGAAAATTTTGGACGAAATTCAAGAAAGCTATACAGTCATTCCTTTTACCTTAAAAGACCGCCTTTTCAGCCTGCAACTCCAGTCCGCATGGGTTCGCGATCGTCTTATCCTGGGAGCAACTGCTCAAGCCGGCATGGAGACTGAAGACCTTATCCGCTGGATTAACAATTGTGTCATCGTGACGGACAAAAATATTATACTGGCCAGAGACAACCGTGTTCTTGGAGCGGAACGTACAATTGTCTCAGAAGTTCCTGTACTTAACCTTGTCGCAACAAGTGGTGTGCAGCTCTTTGTTGTCGAACTAGATCCACGCTATATTGATCCTAAAGGTATCTTGTGCATCTTTAATATATCAGATGATGAGGCCACCCGACCCACTCAAGTCGTCCTTTATAATTCCAAGGAAAACCTACAGGAGAAGAAAATTAATTAATTTTTAATAAAATCTTCTGTAAACTATCAAAAGATTGGCCTAAAAGATAAGATCAGATAAAAATGAAGGATAGGCCCCATAATAATAAAAGGAATTTGATTCGTGGCGCGCTTCAAGAGTGATAAGGAAAGAGCTTCATACATTATTGAATGCTTCGAACAGTTTTATGGTGAAATATTAAAACATAAGCAGTTCGCTCTTTCAAAATCAGCTAAAAAAAATCATGGCGAGGCCGACTCATCCCCTGAGGCAAAGGCCGAATTCATTATATCAAAGCTTTTAGCAACCATAGAAGGCCAAGCGCTTACAGCAAAATATGGAGGGGACAGCTTTATCGAAAACTATTTTAATGATGCCCAGTTTATCATGGTTGCTTTGGCAGATGAGATTTTTCTAAATTTAGATTGGCCCGGGAAAACCTATTGGGAATCAAATTTATTAGAGCAAGTCATTTATGGCACACATAGTGCTGGACAAGTTTTCTTTGATAAACTCAACGCACTCCTTAAAAACCAAAGTCCGGTCCAAAAAGAATTAGCGGTCTTATATCTGAACGCACTTGGTCTTGGGTTTCAGGGTAAATATCGTCATTTTAATGATGCTGGAGCTTTGCATGCCTATCGCTGGCGTCTTTTTACATTTATAAACAGGCGCGAACCCTATTTGTTTAAGCAACAGATTCATCTCTTTCCGGAGGCATATTCACACACTCTCGAAGCCTCTCAGCCAAAACAACTTCCAGCCATGCGAAATTGGTATTTCCTTATCGCAGGGCTTACAACGACATATCTGGTTGTTTCTTGGATTATTTGGTACTCTGCTACGGCAGAACTTATGTCTATCATTAATAAAATTATTAACTTTGCTCAAACAACGACGTAGGGGAGGACATGTCTAGCGAGCCACTAACACGATTATCTTATTATTTTCCCTGGAGTTTAGTGCTCGCTCTTGTGCTCGCCATCATTTTTGCCGTGATTGGTATTGCTATTTTCCGAGGTACTTTTGCAGACAAAACGGATGAGTGGTCTTTCCCCTCCCTTGAAAATATGTTTCCCTTTCTCGTGCCCGTCAAATTATACTTATCGCGTTTTGGATTTTTTGCCACAGATTCCTTAAGCAAATCCTTTCTCTACGCTTCGCAACTGATGCAAAGCTTTATGGGTGGAACTCGGTATAGGTACACCCTTCCTTGGATTGTTATGATGGGAACAAGTGGATCAGGGAAAAGTGCCCTGCTTGATAGCCTTGCCCTGGATAAACCCATTGGGAAGCCTAGTTTTTCTACAGATGAAACTCAACCCTCCCTCCTTAATTGGTGGTTTTATAATCACGGCATCGTATTAGATTTAAATGGGAAACTTGTTGTCGATTCAAGTCAAATGACCTCTGATGAAAGCCAGTGGAAACTTTTTCTCAATCTCCTTGCCAACTATCGCCCCAAACGTGCCTTAGATGGAGTTGTTTTAACGATTCCAGCCTCGGAGCTCATTGGCGCAACTGCTCTTTCTCACAATGCTATTATGGAGCGTGCTGAATATCTCTATGGCAAACTTTGGTTGATGCAACGTATAACAGGGATCAGGATCCCTATTTATATTGTTGTCACAAAATGTGACCTTGTCCCTGGATTTGAAAGCTTTTGTAAATCTCTCCCCACTCACAACAAACGAGATGTTTTTGGGTGGTCAAATGACCACGCGATAGAATCCGCTTACGATCCGGAATGGGTTGAAGAAGCCTTTTCGTCTATAAATCAATCCCTTTATCGCACTCAACAGGAAATCTATGCTGATGCAACAATAATTGATGGTCGGGATGGTGTCTTTTTGTTCCCTCTCACCTTAAATCAACTCAAAGGACGGTTGAAGACCTATTTGAACCACATATTCAAGATTTCAGGATATCACGAAGCCTTTTTCTTGCGCGGGCTTTATTTTGTTGGTGACAGTCATTTCACACCTTCACAGGAAGGAAAGGAAGAGAAAATAGCTTCCTTATCCGCCAAACAAAGCGTCAAAGTCGATTCGAAAAATATATACTTCGGGGACGATCTTTTTGAAAGCAAGATTTTCAGAGAAATTGGTTTGGCTCGCCCCATCTCAAAGCTTCTTTTGGGAAATACGACAGCTATTCGCTTTATAAAAATCGGGGTGGCGATCGCCGTCATTTTAGGAACCGTTGCACTGTTACACTCCAATGAACGCTTACAAACGGCAAAACTAAATCTTGTCCAGGCCTTAAATCAAATTAGCATAAGTTTAGAAAAACCACAGGAGCAATTGGAAAGTGATGGAATCCAGAAGAGTGTCTTCGACAATCAGGCGGAAACTCTTTTGAAGACAATGACACAAATCAGCGTAAACAACTTAAGATCCATTTATATTCCTCCTTCATGGGTGAGCTCCATTGATTCAAAAATCAAATTTATAATGGGTATAGCCTATAACCGTATTATACTCAGTTCTATTTTCAAACAACTTAATTATAAGGCTTCTCAGCTGGTAAGCATAGGTATTCCTATTCCAGTTACGGACCCTGTCGGTGATGGGATTGACCCTCTTCGAACCACTGAATTTTATAAGCTACGCAATTATGTGTTTTATTTGACAGATCTTGAAAAGAACGCGGATAAATTCAATGGCTTGGGGCAAACCACAAGCCTACATGATATTGCTGATATCTTAAAATATCTCTTTAATTATGATGTCCCTACTGGTTTTTATGAAAATACGTCCTATTATATTAATGCCTTAACGCATAAGAATATTAATCTTTTTGTCTTTGAACCTTATGTGGATAATGCAACAATAAAGTTACGTATGTTATTTGATGATTTTCAAAGTGCTATTTTTGAACCAACTCAAATAATCCCGGGCCTCGGCCAATTAATAACAAACACAAACCAATTTTCAGGAGCGCGCAATTATTCAGCCTATGATGCTAATTTATTACGGGGGATTTACACAAGCCTCCAACGAACCATAGATTCTATAAACAATTCAGAGCTCCAATGGTTGAACATAGATAGCTTTAGTCCAGGCGTACAATATAACCTTGTTGCCCAACAAATGGCGAATTCCAATTTTTTCACATCCATTACCCTTGGGGAATTAATTTCAGATATCAATAAAAACTTTATAAGCTTCCGCCAAAAGCTTGGAGGGTATACCTCTCCTCTTGTAGATGGTGGAACAATTTTCGCCGTTGAAGGTGGATTGGCAATTGCTAGGCCCTCCGATGGAGCCACATCCCTTCTTAACAACTTAACGACTTTCTATGCCCAATCGTTTATGGCTGAGGCTCAACCGAAATCCATTATTACCGCAATTCCAATTGGCACTTTCCTTCTATGGGATACGCTAAGGTTGCAACAAGCGTCATCGTTGATCAATGATTATAATGATTTCGTTAATGCTAAATTATTAAGTTTTCCAAAGCTGGTTCAACCTATTTTCCAAAAGATTGGACGAGAAAGCCTGACGGTAAACTTGGTCAATTATGTCACTGATGCGGAGATTTTCAGTACAGCAACCACTGCTGCCTCTGCGCTCTCTCCAGAAGATGCATTGATGTCTCAGGTGCAAAACTACCGGGCCTCAGCCGCATACTTAGAGCAAATCTTATTTGCTCTTTCTGCAAACAATGCAAACGTAGCCTTCTCCACACTCAAGTCTCTCCTGGTCAGCCAAACATATGCTCCTTTAGAAACTCTCGATGGCATTTTAAGTGAAGATTCTCCTTATGCCATTAAGGATGGTTCCTTTGATTGGTGGACAGGTGAAAACATGGCCGCGCTTGAAGCTTTTGGAGTTAACAATTTAACTGATCTTAATAATTATCTTGAACTGCAACGTGATCGTATAAATTATTTGGCGCGGGAGTTTGCGGAACCTTTAGTTAACTTTCTTTCTCAGATTAACAAACAAGGCATGCCGGGGAATTTGCCTCTTGTGACAAAGTGGGCTGGTATTATCAATGAACTACTTGGGTATGCACAGAAAGCCCCTGGCAACGGCCTTACGAGCCTTGAAAGCTATATTCTTGGCCCATTGAATGAAGTAACGCTTGCAACCTGCGACAAATATGCAAGTTCTGTAAGCATGATCTCTGTCGAAGACACTTTCTTTATGAGCATTTTAATTAATATTCAAGAAAAGTTATATGAGCGCTGTGCTGAACTTTCAGGGGATGTTTCTTTTAAAAGCTATACTGATTTAGCCGCATTCTTTAATGCAAACCTTGCGGGTAGGTTTCCTTTTACAGAAAAAGCTGATACGACTTGCCCAGATGCAAATCCCCAAGATATTCGATCATATTATGAGATGTTGGATGCTCAATCTGCAAACATCAGGACGACACTTACAAAATCTAAGAACTTGGGCCCCGCAGGTCAAGATGCGCTGGCCTTTATTGATCAAATGGATAAAGTGCGCATCTTCTTTGGGGGGTACCTTGTACCCAATTCAACTCTTCCAACTCCTGCTTTTGCTTTCGAAGTCACTTTCCGCACAAATCAAGAACGCGAAGTTAGAGCCAATGAAATCCTAAACTGGTATCTCACTTCGAAAAATACAACTATTGATATGCGCTCAAAATCCTTTGATGGTCTTTGGACACTAGGAGACCCTATGAAAGTAAGGTTCCGCTGGGCTATGAATAGCCCCTTGCAACCTCTACCTCCTGTCAAAAGTGGAAGCTTTCAAGTTGAAGGGAAAAGCGCTACATTCTCTTATGATGGCGCGTGGGCCCTTCTCAGGCTCTTAAGGATAAATCAAGCAAGTCTCGCCGATTTTCCTAACTTAGAAGATCCCATGCCGATAACGTTAAGTTTTACTATTCCTTTGACAAACGTAGTTTCGAACATGAAATGCGCCCATCTTACAGATCCCCTAGTCGCGAAGGTCTTCTTAAGCCTTAAGGTCATGCCATTGAATGCTCCTGTTGTCTCTAGCTCATCTCAGACTGCTGCTGGTGCTGGCAGTGGCTCAAGCTCTCAACAACCTCAAGTTACGCCTGGCACTCCTGTTTCTCTTCCTTACTTTCCTTACAAGGCACCCCTTCTTGATAATTCGAATGAGTGTAAAACATGAGAAAGGAGCTCGCACTTTTAAAGTTGCTAGAGCCTATTCGAGGAGACAATCCCTCTGGCAAGTTTCTGCGCTATACAGAAACATATGATTATATTCGAGAGGCACGCCGGAAAGAAAACGACAAACTCCCGCAAGGCGTTTGGAAAATTGCAGTAAAACGGGCAGATTGGGAAAGGGTCAGTTACTTATGCCAAGACGCCCTTATCCATCAAACCAAGGACCTACAAATTGCAGCTTGGCTCACAGAAGCCTGGCTTAACTTAGAAGGTCTCACCGGTTTATTAAAAGGCCTTGAATTGGTCTCTGAGTTAACTAAAAAATTTTGGAAGCAAATCTATCCCCAAATGGCAAGGGAAAATTGTGAGTTACGTATCATTCCTTACGAATGGATGGACTCAAAGCTGAGTAAAGATTTACTGAATGTTATCATTTCGGCCCCCTCTGACAAATCAAAGCCTTCATACACCTATATTGATTACACTAAAAGCAACCTGTCTCAGCCTCTCCCAAAGCCGTCCTCATCTCAAACAAACCCTGCCTTTGACACTGAGGCAACTTTTTCAAGAGACACGATTCTTTTAAGCATGCAACAAACTCCCCTTCCATTTTATAGTGACATGGAGAAAGGCTGCTCTCAGGCTTTAAAAACCACCCATAGCCTCGAAAAACTTTTGAGGTCATATTTAAAAAATAATTCCCCTAACTTTTCTAAACTCCGTACAAGAATAGAAGCCCTTCAAACTCTTATTAAGCAACCTTTAAAAAACCATGGAGAAATTGAAGACATGAAAGGAAAAGTTCCCCCTCAAATAAAAAAAACTGTCTCGAAGTCCAAACGACCTCGTGAAGTCACTATTAAAAGCCGAGAGCAAGCTTATCAAATCCTAGGAGAAGTTGCCGACTATTTGGAACGCGTTGAACCCCATAGTCCCACTCCTTACCTAATTCATCGCGCCATAGCTTGGGGAGGGATGTCCCTTGCGGAGGTGGTCCAGGATGCCCTTCAAAACGGACAAGACATGTCTCGACTTTTAGACCTGCTCAACGTCAAAAAGAACGCAGCATTGAATTCACTTGTCTCCCCTGAACAATAAAAACACAAAGGGGATGTGATCTTCGAAGCCTATGGTTTGCGTTATCGTAAAACGGCCAGAATTCGAGCCTCACGCCCTCTTTCTGAACTTGAAACCTTTAAAGAAACGCGTATACCCGGCTCGAGCGATTCATAGCCTGCAGCGCGAAGCACAGAGGCATGAAGGAAGATATCGCGCCCACCATCATTCGGATAAACAAAGCCAAATCCTTTGAGGGGATTAAACCATTTGACTTCACCTTCAATTTCTTCAAGAGACTCAGGGTCGAAGGTTGGAGAGCGTTGGCCTATATATCCCGCAGCCAATCGTGGCTCACGTGGAACGAACTTAACCTCCAAGACACGAAGCACTTGCCTTCCTCTACGGCCAGGGCCTATGTCGCAAACTATCCTATCTCCTTCTTCCACACGTCGACAGCCAGCTGCATCGAGTACAGAAAAATGCATAAATATGTCATTGGATTCATCATCGGGAATTAAAAAACCATATCCCTTCTCGGGATTATACCACTTAACCTTTGCTTCAATTCGTTCAATGTCCGCTTCTGTTATTTCAAGCTCTGTATCCTCAATTTCGGTTACTAAAGTATAGTTTATCATATACTACTCCCACTCCATTCGGAACCAAGTTCGTTCTTAACTTTCTTACCTATCAAATTAGTCCGAGGCAAGTTCGTTATTGTTTTTCTTTTTTCTTGCATAAATACCACATTCTTTTTTTCACAAGAAACCTATAACATAAATTCATAGAGATTCTCAACATGATTATCTAAATATTTAGCCAATTTTTATCAATGAAATTTTCTTTTCATCCTCGTAATTTATCTTAATTTTATTAAAAAAGCGTTAAAAAAATCCTACTTTTTTGCAAAAAGTATGTTAAGATACTGTTAAGTATAAAAATTATTTCTTAAATTTTAAGTAATCCAATGCAAATGTTTTTTGCTTGTAAGTAGAAGATATAGTTAGCACCTGAAATTAGTTAGAGGAGAAGCACATGACAGTTAAAGATACTGTAAAAAATACGATCACTAAGCTCGAAAATTTGCGTGCTTCTTATGAAAAAAATCCTTTTTTAAAACTGGATGATTTAGATCAAACCGTTGATCACTTAAGCCAAGAAGTACAAGCTATTAACCTTGCGGCTGACCAAAATTTAAAGACCGAGCTCAATATACTTCAAAGTTCTATGCTAAAGCTTTTCTCCGTCTTAAAAGAGCAACAAAAAAACTTAGAAAAACAAGCGCAAGAACTTAGTGTTCATCAACGAGCTCTCCAAGCTTATGCAAGTGTTGCTAACAATAACTAAACCAATTAACTTTTATGCAGTATTTCCATAAAGTGTTGATTTTAGAGTTTTACTTGAGTTCCGGCGAACCTCACTCCAGTTTAGAGCTATAATCGATGCCATCAAAATAAAGGCTCCAAAACACGTCCAAAGGGAGGGAATTTCAGCAAAGGCAATAACTCCAATAAGAGCTCCAGCAAACCATTTTGTAAAGCCATAAGGAATCAAATAGCTTACCTCAGCAGAGGTGTAGGCCTTATTTAAGAAAAGGTGAGCCCCAGTTGTAAGTCCTCCCATCATTAAAAGCCAGGGCCACTGCCATGCAAGCGGCATATGCCCATATAAAAGTGTTGGTATCAATAATAGAGGCGCCATAAAGAACAGGAGGTAGACTGCAATTAATTGTGGCGAATCGCCCGCAGTTAAACGACGTATCATAAGGGTAGCCCCAGAAAAACAGATAGCGGCTAAGATGGGTAGAAAGGCTACGAAGCTCAGCAGACCCGAAAAAGTTGGCTGAGAAATAATCGCGCCTCCAACAAAACCGATGAGGATAGCAAGCCCCCGTTCTTTGCTAATACTTTCTTTTAAAAACACGTGCGCGCCCACCACCGTAATTAAGGGCCCCAAAAACATTAACCCAACCGCTTGAGCCAACTGCATATGTGCAAGAGAGATATACCACAAGATAACGCCAATGGCTGAGAGTATAATCCGAAACGTTTGCAACCAAGGATACTGGGTTTTTATAGAGCTAGGGCCATGTTGCATAAGCCAGGGAAGAAGGAAAATGAGACCAAACAAGTTTTGAAAAAAGGCAATCTCAAAGGCAGGTAAAGGAACCTGGCCTGCAGCTTCAGCTGCATGAGAAAAGTAGCTTACAATGCCATTAATGCCGGAAAAACATAAAAAGGAGGAAACTTTCCAAAACGCACCTCGGAAATGAGGCGCCTCGTTCCAAAAGTGCACGCATGACGAAATCATGAGTTATATCACGCGGCGGCAGGAAGTAACGTAGCTTTCTTAACTTTCTTAACTTTCTTAGCTTTCATGTATCGCACCTCATGTTTACAAAGGCTCACAGTCGCTATGAGAATAAAGAAAGTTCCAACGCCTGTCCAAATCGTTGGCCATTCCTGGAAAAAGAACATGCCTATGAGGGCACCCGCAACTAAACGCGTAAAACTCATAGGAACTAAATAAGTAATATCAGCAACAACATAAGCGTGTTGTAAGAAGATATAGGCAGTTGCTAAAAGAGCACTCATAATAATAAGGCAAGGCCATTGCCAAGCAAGAGGCTCTACCCAGTTTGGAAGGGCCGCAACGCCTAAAATGGGAAGCGACAAAAGGAAAAGATAAAGACATACTGTTTGAGGGGTATCATTTTTGACTTGCTTTTTAGCCAAAATAGCAGAGGTTGCATAGCAAGCCGTTGCGCCTAAAGGAAAGAGAATGATTACACCCATATCCATCCAATCGATCTCATTTGAAACAAGTTCATGTGCCGCAATCATAAGCGCCCCTGCAAATGCGGTTCCAATAGCAAAGGCACGGGCCCACCCACATCGTTCTCCTAAGAACAAGCGCGCCCCTAAGACGGTAAAGATAGGTGCGCAATATTTAAAGGCGACCACCTGAACAATGGGCATTTTTGAAAGAGCCGTATACCATAGAATAATACCAAAAGAAGCGGCAAAAGCACGGTAAATATAAAGAGGGGGGTTAGTCACTTTAAAAGCGATTTTCCCCGTGGAAAGGATCCACGGCAAAATTAAGAATAAACCAAAGAAGGTTTCAATAAAAGCAAGCTCTGTTGCGGGAAGCGGCGTAAGGTTGGACTCCGCAGCACTTAGCGACAGGTACCGAACAAATCCATTAATCCCGGAAAAACACAGACACGAACAAACCTTGAAGAGAGCCCCCCTTATGGCATGATCCTCCCACTTCGCCCAAAACTTAGTATTTTCAACCGCAGGCAGAAAAGTAGTCACATCGGGCATAGGTATGATCTAGTCCTTATAAAAGAGCCTTACACTATCCATATAGCAATTCAGTTCCCCTTTTGCTAGTACTCTTTTGCTCAGAGTCGATTTTTTATGCATCTATTTGATTTTGTTTGATCTTTTATCTCCAATAGGTCCCTTTTCCGGCTTCTTTCGCTTTATAGAGTGCGGCATCAGCCCGCTTATACAATGTGGCATAGGTGGCGCCTGATTTTGGGTAAACGGCAATCCCAATGCTTATGGAGGCAGCAATGAATTGGGAATTAATTTTATAAGGTTTTCGGATCTTCTGGATCAATTTTTTACATATAATTTCAGCATCCTGTAGCTTATCAATTTGAGCTACAATGGCAAACTCATCGCCCCCAATTCGTGCGGCCAAATCTTCAGTACGAATTATGGACAGAAAACGTTTAGCCAAATGTTTTAAAAATTCATCTCCAATATTATGCCCAAACTGATCATTAATTTTTTTGAAATTATCCACATCAATATAAAGCAACGCCAAGAATTGTTTGTGGCGCCTTGCACTAGCAATATCCTTTTTAAGAATAATTTCAAAAAGCCGTCGATTGGGGAGACCGGTTAAATAATCATGGTATGCGACGTGTTTAAAATCTAAAAGAGCCTGTCTCAGCTTTTTGCTTGTTTCCTTGGCGATGTCTCTGGCTTTTTGGCGCTCTAGAACGTTTTCTAAATTACGAACAAAAGCCTGAAGAGACACTTCTGCCTTTTTATCAAATTGTTCAGGAGTTGTAAAAAAAAATTCTAAAAAGCCAATGGTTCTATTGTCACTTCTCAGCGGCACTAACAAAATACTTTGAATTCCCAACTTCTGACAAATATTCTTATAAAGAAACAAAAATTCATTTCCAAGATTCTGAATAAAAATAGCCTTTTTTATCGTCGATAAAGGTTCCGAAAGGTGATAGGTCTTCTTAAGATTTGCAAAAGCCATTTTTTTATAAAGAGGTTTATATTTTTTAGGCTCACTAAAGAACCAAATTTCTGATGGGCTAGGCTTATGCTCATTATCCTCCTTCAAGAGGTAAACATGCCCGATGGGCCATCCTTTGAGCTTACAAATTTTATTAAGGAAAAATTGAAGGGCGTCATCGAAATTATTGGTTTTTTGAGCCATTTTTATTAAGGCTAAAGAGAACTTTTGCTCTTCAATGTATTGCTCGAGTTCATTATATTTTTCTCTAAGCGCCTCATTCGCAAGGTATAGTTGTCGTGTCGTATCCTCCAATGATTTCTCAGTTTCAAGCCGTGCTTTCTTTTCTCGCAAATAACCGCACGTGTGAACTTCTAACTTCTCATTAGATTCTTCTTTCTTGACCAATCTTTGTCTCCACTCAACAACGGTCTGTTTCCGGCTTTCATTACTCTCTACAGAGCTTATAAAAAAACCTTTAAGAAAGAATTACTTTTGTTTTTCTTTTTTAACGACGAATCTCCATAATTTATCTTGACCTTGGCGAATTCCGATACGTGGAGTTGCCTCAAAGGGTGGGGAAAGGGGAGAGTCCTTAACGTAAAAAAACTCACTTTGTCCCAAATCAAGGCCATTATGTTCGCATGTTATTCCCAAATGTCGACAGAGTTTCCCAGGTCCATTCAAGTGTTCCTGGGAAGGCTCAAGTAACATTAACCCTCGAATTAAAACGGCTGCAGCTTTTCCCTCTTCTTCCGTGACAAAATTCAAGCAATGATACATCCCATAAATAAAATATACATAACTTACCCCTGCTGGGCCAAACATGACAGAGTTCCGTGGTGTTTTTCCACGCGCAGCATGACATGCTGGATCATCTTGTCCTATATAGGCTTCTGTTTCTGTAATCACGCCAGCATATTTACCATACACCATGATTTTTCCAAGGAGCTCCTTCGCCACAGAGAGGGTAGGACGATTAAAAAATTCCGAAGGAAGACGCCCGCACCTGAAAATCTTTTTTCTTTTCATCATAGGTGAGTTATACTATAGTTGCGGTGTTTTATTCAACATCGGTTAATTTGAAGGAGGTGTATCGGTTTATGCAAGTTATTGTCCGTGACAATAATGTTGATCAAGCGCTTCGTGTTCTCAAGAAAAAAATGCAACGAGAAGGTATTTTTCGGGAAATGAAGCTTCGCCGACATTACGAAAAACCTTCTGAACGTAAAGCCCGTGAGAAAGCTGAAGCTATCAGACGTGCTCGCAAACTCGCTCGTAAAAAAATGGAGCGAGAATGATCTCTCTTCTAACCATCCCCTCACTTGGGGGATGGTAACTTGTTCGTTCTAACTCTCTTTTCTTAACTTTATCTTGAAGCCTTATAAGATGGGGCGAATCGGCGGGAAAATGTGCATTGACAAACTCCAAAGCCTGTTTAAGAAAGGCATCTGCCTTGGATTGAAACTCACCCATTCCTTGCAAGAGCCCTCTTTTCTTGGCATCTAAAGACCTTTGATAATAAATGTCTGAAAGCCCTTCTAATACAAGATATTGATCCGGATGTTTGTGTTTCTGAAAAATGGCTAAAGACCGATTTACGGACGCTTCTGCTCGCAATAGATCATGCTCTACAGCATAGATCTGGCCTAACCACAACAACAAATTTCCTGTTTTAACATGATCTTTCCCATAGGTTTCTTCGATAGGGGCTAAGGCCTTTTGAAGAAACACTTTGGCCTTGGCATAATTCATTTGCTTTGCATGAAAAAAGGCAAAATGAGCAAAATGTTCCGCCATAAAGACATGATCTTCGGGAAAATGCTTTCGACAAATCTCAAGGCTTTCTTCTAATATTTGTTGAGCCTTCTCATAGTTCCCAACCCTTATATACATTTCTCCTAAACTACCACCAACCCACCCAGCTCCCACATAATCTTCAGCTTGTGCCTTATAGATTTCCACGCTTTGTTCAAAGAGACGAATAGCCTGGTCATACTCTCCAAGAGTTCCATAAACTCTTGCCAAATGGGCCAATGACCACGCAAGTCCAATATGATTTGGTGGGTGTTTTTTATAAATGCGCAACCCACGTTCTAGGAAAGACTTGGCTTGCTCAAAGTCGCCAAGAGAATGATAAACTGCCCCCAAGTATCCCGAAGCCCGTGCTGTGCCCACAGCATTCGGTGCATATTTTGTATAAATCTGTATACTTTGCTCAAAGAGCTTTTTCGCTTGCTCATAATCCCCGAGGGTACGATGCACATTACCTAAATAGACTAAAAAGCGCGCGATCTTCGTATGGTTCTCCCGACAACATCTTTTCAGGTTTAAGAGGCTTTCTGTCAGGAGTTCTTGGGCCTTTGTAGAATACCGCAAATAATAATAAATACATCCTAATTCTCCTTTTAGGGAATGAGCCGTTTTTTCATCTAGCAACTCACCGTGCAATAAAAGGTGTTCTGCATGACTATATAAGCTTTTCATCGTTGCAAAATCTTCCTTATCCACGGCCTCCTTCATAAAATTTTCCAAACTCCGAGCACAATACTGAACTTTATCTTTATGTTCCTTCAAATTTAATTCTTTTCTAAGGTAGGCTAAAATGATCGCTCGCGTACTTTGATGAATGGAAAAAATACCATTCTCGGCATGTGGACTCGAGGAGTCATTCGTTAATAGAGAATATTTCTTCAAGTGATAGATGAAATTATCAATGGCAATATTTCCTTTGAACCTTACTAAGAGCTGATGCTGAATGTGCTGAGAGTCAATTAGGCTGATAAAGAGCAGCAAATCTTGAAAGAGGGGATCCGTATCAATGAGCTCTTTTAAGGAAAGTGTAATGATACCATAGCGTGTTTTAGTATAGTCCCCCGCCTCTTGGAGTATTTTTTCCTGTACCTTTGAAAAATCAGTACTGTATTTAAGCATATTTTCCAGGTAATTCTTATAGGACACATTTGTGGCTTTTATATAATAGGCTGCTACAGACACATCTAATGGAAAGGGGGGAATCTGTTCTAAAAACTTTTTTGCAAGCTCCTGTTCGCCCTTTGTAAAAGAAAGATGCCCCCCATTGTTCATAATCTTTGTAAAGAGAGCTAATTGTTGACCAGCGTTAAGCTCTCCCACGACAATTTGGCTGTCAACGTAGGCGTTGTTTCCGAAGGTTCGATCGCGAGTTGTAAGGATAACTCTTCCCTCTCCCCATATTTCTGGATCTTTAGGAAAATGATTTTGAACATGAGTAAATTGCTGGACATTATCAAAAATTAAAAACCATCCATTTTGAAGCCTCAGGCGCTCTTTTACGAATTGAAGGATCTTGGCTTCTCGTTCAAGAGGCGCTTTTACTTTAAATAAACCCCGCAGAATTTTTTGATCCTCATCCGATTTACCTAGAGCTTCTGCAAGGCTTTCAAAAGAGGTTTGAAGGCTTTCCTTGCCTTCCGCATTAATTTCCCATAACACAGGCACCTTTTGAGAATAGGCATATTGGCGCGCAAGAGTTGTTTTGCCCGCCCCACCAATCCCAACAAGCGCGACGGATTGAATCCCCCTCTTTTGGAGATTAAATCGCTTCTTAATTTGATCCAAAAGCTCAGGACGATTTAAAAGGACAGCATCTGTGGGAACATCTATGTCGGAACGTGTGTTTTTTTCCTGGCTATTTGAATAAGCCGCTTTTTGATCGGAGGCTGAGTTCTTGCCCTTTAGGGCATAATTGAGAACTGCCGCCCCTCCCAAAAAAAGAAGAACGACAAAACCAATATACAAATGCCTCCAGTTCTTTTGAAAGTTGCTCAGGGGCTCTCTTTTCTGCAATTCTGTCTTCTCATAGCCTCCCGATAAGGTCTGATGAGACTCCACCCCTTCAGAGTGTTTAAGAAACTCCTCAATAAGTTGCTTGAAATCAGCTTGAGGAAAAATTCGCTTCAAAAGGTCAAATACAAAAAGGTAGTATTCCTTCTGAACTGCTAGCTCAAGTGAACTGGTTGAGCCAACTCTATATTGAAGCTCAAGGAGTGTGTTTTCTCCTTTAGGAATAAAATAAAAGCGCTCTTTTCCTAGGCCTTCATGGGTTTGAGGCGCCCTTAGAAGTATGCCGCACTTCACCTTACAAAATGTTTCTATTGACTCGAGAGTGGTGATCTTTTCACGTGAAACTTTAACGCCAGCATAACTTAATGAGCTCTCCAAGCAGAGAATCGTATATACATCACATGTATGGCCAGCATCTGTTAAAATTACACAGCTCGTTTTTTCGCCTTCTGTTAATTTTGTAATTTTTTTGAGAGTCGCTTCAAATGCGGCTTGGATTAAGGCTATTGCATAGTATTTTCTCAAAATAGAGAGTTTATCTGACTTTTCTATAAAATCGATAATCCCCTCTCGCGAATTGCATCCCAATTTAACCATAATGTTGTGAACATGGTTTTCAACGGTTTTTGGTGATATGGAAAAAAAGCCTGCAATTTTTTTTGCTGCTCGCCCACACACAAAAAATGCAATGACATCAATTTCACGACGTGTGAATTTTATAGCATTAATTTGTTGTAAATGTGTTGAATATACCTCATCGAGAAGGCCGGGTTTCTTGTTTCCCATAACAAGGATTTTGCTCCTTCTTTCCAAATGTCCAGCGACTTCTATTAAAAGACCCTACCTCAGAATCACTTGAAACTCTATGCAAATTTAGAGACTTTTTCAAAGAATGACACTCAGGGAATTTCCCTTGGGTAGGGAACAATATCATGCCGTTAATATGATATTTTTATGGAAGATGTAGGAAATTCCCCTATTCCTGTAACCCAGGGGATTTTTCCGGATATTTCATCGGCATTTTTTGTCGCAATATCCTGCCAGTGTTCATGTTTTAAGTGGTGACCCAATGATGGTATTTTGTGATTGTATCAAATGATGTTCCTGAGCTCCCTCCTTCAATCCAGGAGCTCAGGATCGTTTCCCTACATCACAACTTCGCTTGTTTCAAAATCTCCTGAGGAATAGAGATTTTAAGGTATTGCGCCGTTTTAGAGTTAATATAAACATTCAAAGCTTGAGCCGTTGCAACAGAGATATCTCCAGGGTTTGCGCCTTTTAAAACTTGCTCAACCATTTTTCCAGCCGTATAGCCCGTATCAAAATGACTATATCCATAAGAAGCCAAAGCCCCTTGAGCAACTGAATCTCTATCACTTGAAAACACAGGAATCTTATACTGATTTGCAATCTTTAAAATCGACTCCATAGCTGACAAAGCAGTGTTATCCAGCGGGACGAAGAGAGCATCCACTTCTTTTCCCATAAGGTTCTTTACAGCCCCTGGAACATCTGCAGTTTTAAAGGCCGTCACTTCAATCAGAGTAATGTTTAAGTCTTTAACAGCTTCTCTTGCCTGCACCAGGGGGGTTAGTGAACTGCTATCCCCAGGATTGTAAATCACCCCCAATGTTTTCATTTGGGGAAGGATTTTTTTGAATAGCTTTAATTGCTCCTTAACAGGTGCAGCATCAGTCACACCTGTGATATAGCCTCCTGGGTGCTTTAAGGAGCTCACAATCCCCGAAGCAAGGGGATCCGTTACGGCTGCAAAAACAATGGGAATCCCATAGAGTTCATCGGCCTTGGCCATTGTTTGTGTTGAGGTTGTAGAAATAGGCACAAGGACAGCGGGCGAGAGGCCTACAAATTTTTGAGCGATTTGGGCGGCTGTCACTGAACTCCCTTGGGCGCTTTCATAGAGAATTGTGTAATTTGGACCATCCTCAATCCCCTTGTCCTTTAAAGCCTTGAGCACGCCTTCACGCACAGCATTGGCCGCAGGATGATCTTCGATCTGAGTTATGGCTATGATTGGAGGGGGGGAATTTGAGGCAAAAAGCAATGATGAGAAAAAGGTTGTGACGAAAATAAAACTTACGATTTTGAAGGGTGTTTTGATATCCATTTTTTGTAATCCTTATATATAAAGTGCGAAAAATATTGTAGATACAAATCAAAGCTCGTAAGTCGAAGTCGTAATAATGTAATCATAGCAAATCTCCTTTTATAAAAAGTTAATCCCTCTTTCTGAGGGGTCATTAAACTAAACACGGAAATTTTAGAAGGTCAAGAGAGGCTTTGTTCCTTGTCGCGGGTTCACATACGTATCAAGCTTGCTTGTCTATTAAGAAGTCACGAAAGTTTTGAATTTGGATGTTTTGATTATAAAAGTCATTTTTACCCTGATAAATAAGGTACCCGGCATCTTCTTCCCTAATAAAATCTCGCAACCCTTGAACCATCGAAGGCTTAAACGTACTTCCCTTCTTTATTTCTATAAATTCTTTATGCGTTCCTTTATCCACAATAAGATCAACCTCAACGCCATGGCTGGTTCGTAAGAAATAAAAGGCTGTTTTTCTTTTAAGATGTATAGATTTTTTGATAATTTCAGCGATGATATAATTCTCAAAAAGAGCCCCTCCCATGGGACCTTGCTCATAATGGCGCGCAGTTTCTAAGCCAACTAAGTAAGAGACAATTCCCGTATCATAAAAATAAACTTTTGGGTTTTTGACGATTCTCTTTCCAAAATTTTCATAAAAAGGAGGAAGAAGAAAAATGATATAAGAAGCCTCAAGAACAGAGAGCCATCTCTTAATCGTGGGAACTGAAACGCCTATGTCTTTTGCAAAAGTCGATAGATTCATAAGATGCGATGTATTCATGGCCAGAAGTCGCATAAATCTTTGAAAATCTCTCAAATCTCCAATGCGGCTTATTTCTCTTACATCTCTATTAATATAGGTCTCTATATAGGCCCCATACCATTCATCCCGATGTTTGTATATGTGGGTGACGATTTCAGGATAGCTTCCTTTCCATTGAGCCTCCATCCTTAAATTTTCTGGAATTTCTTGAAATTCCAGAGGGAGAAGCGTGAGGAGTCCTATTCTTCCCGCCAAAGTTTCAGACGCCCCTTTAATAACTTGAAATTCATTTGAACCGGTTAAAATAAATTGCCCTTTTTGCTCTCTATTTCTATCAACAATAACTTTGATCATATTAAATATTTCAGGGGCTTTTTGAACCTCATCAAAAATAACTTTATTTTGATAACGTCGTATAAATCCTTCTGGATCTTCCTTCAAAAGCATCGCGTTTCTATAATCATCAAAGGTGATGTATTCATAGTCTTTCAGTTTCGTTAAAAGCAACGTGGATTTTCCTGATTGGCGAGGCCCCGTAAGGCCTACAACAGGGAAAAGGGTCAGATAATCAAATAACTTTGTTTCTATATTTCGTGCAATGTAAGACATAAGTTTGTGCAAATTTGATCTTTAATGTTAAATATACACAAACTTTAAAAAGAATCAAGAGGCCAAGAGAAAGAAAGGCTTTGTTCCTTCATGGTCAAAATTGCCCTCTAAGAACCTAAAGATTGCACAATCAAAGGCGCCAAATCAATAACATTTGAGGGATGGGGAATGGAATTGCAGCTTACAATCTTCAAAACGCCTGCCTGTTGCAGCTTTTCATAGGAGTCCCCTGCAAAGATGGGATGAATAACCACACAGACTGGTTTGTTTAAACCCAGGGTTTTGCCTTGGTTAATTGCTTGAAGCATGGTTTCGCCTGACGAAATGATATCATCCACAAAAACCGGCGTTTTCTCATTGCCGTCTTTAAAGGTGGGCCAGGTAATATTGACATGGCCCTTGGAGTTACGTTCTTTCTTTAAAACAAGAAGGGGCAACTCCCCTGCGATTCCTTGAACCCATTGACGACTTTCCTCATCAGGTCCAATAAGAATTGGATCCTTAACATTTGCATGAATCCATGCTGAAATCAAAGGCGCCGCTTGCACCACTGTCGTTGGAATCTTATAAATTTCGCTCAAACTTTCGGTGCGATGAAGATGAGGATCCACAGTCAATAATGAATCGAAATGATTTGAAAGAAGCTGAGCAAAGATCTTTGAGGTCAACGCTTCTCCCTTTTGAAAAACTTTATCCTGCCGCATGTAGGCAAGGTAAGGTGCGATGAGCTTGATGTGTTTTGCCCCAAGGCTTCGCAGGGTATCAGCAAGGAAGATAAGATCTAAAACCCATCCGTTTGGCCGAAACAAGGTTGCATTAATGAGCACGTCCCTTCCCTTAGCATTACTTTCAATGCGAAGATAGCTTTCACCATCGGGGAAAGGGCGAAGGGTAAAGCATCCCTCTTCTGCTTTCAGCCTTTCTTTTATGTGCTGCCCCAGAGACGAACGCTTTGGGAATTCAAAGAGAATGGGGCGCATTAAGGCTTTTCTCCTATCAAAATCACATCACGATGAAGGTGAAAGTAATGTAAGGCATAGTCTAATTCGCCAGGAGAGTCAGCATAAATTGTAAAGAGGGGATCCCCCTTCTCAACGTCCGTATTTAAGAAAACGTCTAGATCCACCCCAGCCTGAGGTGAATCAGGTGCACCTGCAAGCTTGGCAATGCGCGCCAACCGCCGATTGTCTATATCCAACACTCTTCCCGCGATAGGCGCAAAAATTTTGTGTGTAAAGGCTCCCAAAGTGGGCTCTTGGAATCCCCCTTGGGCAAGACAAATAGCTTCAAATTTCTTAAAGGCATGCCCGTCATCCAAGATCCGCCGTGCATGGTCATGCCCTTTACCCTGGGGCACACACTCACAAAGCTCCAAGAGTTTTCCTGCCAGGAAGAGAGAGCGCTGTCGCAAATCTTGAGGAGCATTTTTCTTACACTTTAAAACGGAAAGAACATCCCGTGCTTCAAGAGCAGGGCCAATACCGCGTCCAATAGGCTGAGTTCCATCCGTTTCAACAACTTCAACGGCCAAGCCTATTTCCTTGGCCACATCAACAAAAAGAGCTTTGAGCACATGTGCTTCTTCCGCCGAACGAATTTTTGCAGTTGGACCCACGGGAATATCAATTATGACGTGGGTGGATCCCGCTGCCATTTTCTTTGAGAGAACAGAGGCAATAAGTTGGCTATGGCTATCCAAATCCAACGCTCTTTCTATCTGAACCAACAAATCATCAACAGGACTTAAATCAACTGAGCCTCCTAAAACAATACAGCCCCCCTCTTGATCCACAACCTTCCGCATCTGTTCTAAGGTCAAAGTTACGGGGGCAAAAACTTCCATGGTATCTGCCGTTCCTGCCGGCGAGGTAATCGCGCGAGAGGAGGTTTTAGGAATGGTGAGGCCACATGCTGCAACAATAGGAACAAGAATCATCGTAGTACGATTCCCGGGCAGCCCGCCTACACAATGCTTGTCAACAATAGGAAAACCGGACCATTTTAAAACCCGCCCTGAAGCGGTCATGGCTTTTGTTAAAGAAGTTGTTTCTTTTTGGTTTAAATCAGCAGAAGCAGCAACAAAGGCAGACAATTGAATATCAGAATATTTTCCTTGAACCATATCTTGAATAATAGCAGTAAATTGTGCGTCGCTGAGAACCTTCCGATGAAGCTTTGCCCGAACATAGGCAAATGAATCGAGGGCTTCCGCTAAGGTCACAATCAACTTTTGTCCGTCCTTCACCTTTAGCCTTTCCCAAGCGCGGGATGAAAGACCGATTTCTCCAGGCTTGATCCAGGCTGAGGAGGCTACATAAAGAGTCGCGATAATAGGCTCTCCCCCATTTTCAATCTGAATGCGCGCTTCTGAACGAAACCCCGCAGATTTACAAAGGCTACAGTTCCCACTGACCACAGCAACGAAATGATTCCGCGTATCAATCCCCAACTTTCGTGCTTTTAAGGTTAAGGAGGTTACAGAAACAAGAGGAGCTGGAAGGGGTTTTTTCCTTGTCATTATTTTAAATCTACCCGTTGAAGATAGTCAGGTATCGTGCACTTCCATCCAAAAGTTTTAATTATTTTTTGGCACAAGGCTTGCGCTTGCCTGGGCTCACCATGGGTTAAGAATATTTGTTTCGGAGGTGTTTTAAAGTTCTTCAGCCACACGAGAATTTCAGAATAATCCGCATGTGCCGATAGGGAATCTTGTGAAACAACTTCAGCACGCACAGGATACATTTCTCCATGCATTTTGATCTGCTCAACCCCATGAATCATAGCCTCACCTCGCGTTCCTGCTGCCTGATAACCCACAAAAAGCACTGTGTTTTTAGGTTCAGAAACAAATGCTTTCAAATGATGGAGAACGCGTCCTCCTGTTGCCATACCACTGGCAGTGACAATAATTTTTGGAAATTGTTTTTGATCCAATGCTTTTGATTCATCCCGCGTGTTAACAATCTTAGCCACCCGACATATCAAGGAACATTCTTTTAGAGACAAACGATGCTCCGGAGCAAAATGACAATATAAATTTGTTGCGTCCCGGGCCATGGGGCTATCCAAATAAACAGGGAGATCGGGAATCTTCTTTTCTTGCTTAAGTTGATGGATAATATACAAAATGGATTGAGCCCTTCCGACAGCAAACGCGGGAATAATAGTGACCCCTCCCCTTCCTGCCGTTCGGTTGATCGCGGCTTCAATTTCCTCTTTTGCGCTCGGAGAGTTATGAAGGCGATCTCCATAAGTGGATTCTAAAACAAGATAATCTGTCTTCTCGATAGCACGGGGTGGCTTCATGATAAGATCATTGGACCTTCCTAAATCTCCTGTAAAAAGAAGAGTTCTGGTTTTGTCTCTCACCTGAATCATTGAGGCTCCCAAAATATGGCCCGCCGGAAAGAGCTCAAAGGTTAATTCTTTACCCAATTCATGGGGAGCATCGAAATCTAAGGGATGGAAATATTTTAAGGATTCCTCCGCTTCCTGAAGGGTGTAAAGGGGAAGAGCAGGCTTATGTTTTGAAAACCCGTGACGATTCGCAAAGTTTGCATCTTCCTCTTGCAAATAACCGCTGTCGGGGAGAAGAATCTTGCAAAGCTCTAAGGTGCCATGGCTGCAATAGACCTTCCCTCGAAAGCCATTTTTGACGAGAAGCGGAATCGTCCCACTGTGATCAATATGGGCGTGAGTTAGGAGAACACTTTTAATTTCTGAAGCCTTAAAAGGAAGCGGCGTCCAATTGCGCAAGCGAAGCTCCTTCAATCCCTGAAAAAGGCCGCAGTCGATAAGGACTTTTTGCCCCTCTGCCGTGAGCAAATACTTGGACCCCGTTACGGTCCCCGTTGCACCGATGAACTGAAGATTCATCTCTCCTCCCTCTTTTTTTCTGAAATCTAAGGCCGGTCAAGCATTTGGTCAAGCTTATAAAAAGGAACTAATGTTACACAGGTTTTTTGTCAATCCTATCTGTTGTCATTGGCATCTGTCACCTTTGGACAAAAACAACGCTAGACGGGAAGGAATAATAAAATTCGTCAAAAAGATGTCAAATTGACTTTTAGAATTTCAATTTGACATGCCAAAAGTATGAAAGAGAGGATCCAGCCTTTAGAATGGCTGGACCTCTGCTTATACAGCACAATGAGCTTTTTTATGGGTTAGCTGCAGTTGAAGTTTTTGGGCACTGGAGGTAAGACGTTTGCTGTGCCAAACTACATGCAGCAATGCATTTATTTCTCCTCTCTTTTAAATCGAATTTGTTGCCACACCCCTCTTGACACTTATCAAAAACTTTCCCCACTGCGTAAGGGCAATCTGGGCAGTACTTGTTCAGGATTGCATCTTCATATGCGTCTTGACATGCGTGGATGGTGCAATTCTTTCGAGCGTTTTCCTCATCTGGCTTTGGGAAGGCTTGTTCGCACCCGCCTTTCCCATCGACACCTTGGATGCAAGCTGTTTGACCGGCTAGCAATGCGGCGACACATGGATCATCTGCTGCTTGGCTCGAATTGCCCCCCAGTGCAACTAATGCCATGCTTGTGCTTGTAAGTATAAGTAATTTCTTAATCATCTTTTGATCCTCCTTTTTAGATCTTTTCCTAAAAAACTTTCCTATAACAAGGGAAAGGATAAACACAAAACCTTAAATTTTTATTAAGCTCTTAATTTTAGAGAATCTGTCTTCATAAATCGATAATTTTATAATCCTACGGTTAAACCACGGAACATCAAGAGAATTATAAGGCTCTCTCAGCATTGACGTCCCGCGACTTGATCGCGGGACCCAGATAGTGCTTCAGCTGGACCCCGGGTCAAATCCGCGGGGCATCAAGTTTTCCCTTATGGTAAAATAGAGTATGTTCTAGGAAAGAGCTTTAAACTCTTTTAAGTCGAAGAGAATTAAGCACGACCATAATGCTGCTCGCGGCCATGGCGGCCCCTGCAATTTCAGGACTCAATTTGCCAAAGGCTGCAAACCCTATCCCTACAATGTTAAAAATAAAGGCCCAGAAAAGATTTTCCTGAATAATACGAAAGGTATGTTTTGAAAGGATAAATGCTTCAGGAATCAGCTCAAGAGCAGGGCGCATGAGGGTAATGGGTGCCGCATCCATGGCGACATCCGTTCCAGAACCCATGGCAAAACCCACAGTTGCTGCCGCTAAGGCTGGCCCATCATTGACCCCATCCCCTACCATGGCCACCAAGTTGTGGTGTTCTTCCTGAGCCTTAATATAGTTAATTTTATCCTTGGGTTGGAGTTGGGCCTGGACTTCTTCAATGCCAACCCGCTTTCCTATCATATGCGCCACATCCTTTTTATCTCCTGTCAACATCACCGTTTTAAGGCCCATGGATTTCAGTGTTTTCAGCGCCTCGCGCGCATGAGGCCGTGGCATATCCGAAAGGTAAAACACGCCCAGCAGGGACTTACTCTCTTCAGCCAAGCAAACGGCAGTTTGGTCTGATTGGCGCAAGGGGGGAAGATCAATCCCCAATTCCTCCATCATTTTCTCAGATCCAAGGGCATAAGCTTTCCCTTGAATCTTTCCTTGAATTCCCTTCCCCGGAAACGATTTAAAGTCTTCCACCGGAAGAAAAGCTGGGGTTTTGACTGCCCTTAAAAAACCCTGGGAGAGAGGATGTTCGCTGCCTTTTTGGAGAGAGGCGGCAAGCCGAAGAATCTCATCTTCAGTGTGACCACTAAGGGGCTTAATAAAGGTGAGAGAAAACTCGCCCTTTGTCAGAGTTCCTGTTTTATCAAACACAACATGATCTACCAGTCTTAAAGCTTCGAGGCTTTCTAAATCCTTAATTAAAATTCCTTTCTGTGCTGCAGCTCCCATGGACACAATAATGGCAGTAGGCGTCGCAAGGCCTAGAGCACAAGGGCAAGCAACCACAAGGACAGACACAGCATAAATCAAAGCAACTTGAAGGGGATAGCCGAGTATAAGCCATGTCCCAAAAACCATAAGACTGATGACAAGAACAAAAGGTACAAAAAATCCTGCTACCTTGTCGACAAACCGCTGAATCGGTGGACGTGAGGACTGAGCCTTCTCTACCATGCGAATCATACGCGCTAGAGTTGATTGGTTCCCAACCGATGTCGCTTCGAGATATAAATTACCCGAGGTATTCGTGGTTCCCCCAATAACCTTATCTCCTGGCTGTTTTAAAACAGGAACGCTTTCCCCTGTTATCATAGATTCATCCACCTCACTCTTGCCGTCAACAATGAGGCCATCCACAGGAACACGCTGCCAGGCTCTGATTAAAACCTTGTCTCCTTTTTTGATGTCTTGGGTCAACACTTCTACATAAACACCCTCACGCTCAACAAATGCCGTGGGAGGGGTCAGTTTCATCAAAGACCTCACAGCAGCATTCGCCGAAAGCTTCGCCCGGTCTTCAAGCAATCGCCCAAGAAGCACAAGGGTAATCACAATAGCAGAGGCCTCAAAATATAAATCTCCTGCCTTTAAGAAAACAGCCACAACGCTATACCCATAGGCAGCCGACGTTCCTATAACAACTAACAAGTCCATCCCAGCTCCAAAGTGTTTTAATGCTTGCCACGAAGATTGATAAAAGCGCCGTCCCGCCCATAACTGAACGACACTTCCACACAGAAGCTGAAGATAGGGGGAAACGGACAAGCCAATCATATTAGCTAAAAGGGGAAGGGTAAAAAGGGCTGCAATAATAAAATCTGCATAGCTTAGTGAGGTATGCTCGTGATGATGACCTTCCTCCCCGAGACCTTGGTGGGATAGTTCTCCTTCATAGCCTTCTCTTTTAATCGCCTCTAAAATCTTGTGTGGAAGCTGTGAATCTGTAGAATTTGTGTTAACGTCAGCCTTTTCACTTACAAAATTAATATGAGCGCTTTTTACGCCCGAAACGCCTGCGATGGCCTTTTCGAGACGCGTTGCACATGTCACGCACCGCATGCCTTTGATTTTGATTTGAAGAACCGGTTTCATTTAAAATCTCCCTCTATTTAAGTTTAGAGGGGGAGTATGAAAAAAGGGTTAATGAGGCTTTGTTCTAGCCTGGAGGATCTTCATCAAAAACGTTTTCTTCCTCAATCTTGAGCGTTTCCTGTTCTTCAGGCGGCACGGCGTTTGTGGTTCGTGTGGGCTGAGCTTTGGTTGTGTTTTGTTGTTCCTCAACTTTTTTTGGCCCACAACCGGCCAAAAGCGTCATGGCGCATCCTAAAACGATCATAGAATTTAGTGAAAATTTCATTGTTCCCTTTCCTTTCTCTTAATCAAATGGTGAGCTCCCTCCCGTTCCCGTAGACCATTCATCAATAACAGGGTTCACAGTATTGGCTGTCTTTAAATTCTTAAAATTTTGAATCTCCTCCTGCTCTGCATGAGAAGAGGCTTGCTGCGACTCAACCGCATGTAAGTCCGGCAATGAAAACAAAAATATAAATGAAAACAAATAAATTAATCTTCTCATAGTAACCTCCCTCGTGTCTTACTTTTATTATATACTATCTTAAAAAAGTTAATAAATTATTTTTTTATGGTCTATCAAGGGATTAACATAAAAAGCATTTTTGGAAGATGGTAGCGGAGGAGGGACTCGAACCCCCGACACGCGGATTATGATTCCGTTGCTCTAACCAGCTGAGCTACTCCGCCGCAATGATGATGGATGGTGCCCAGAGGCGGAATTGAACCACCGACACGAGGATTTTCAGTCCTCTGCTCTACCGACTGAGCTATCTGGGCCCATCGCTTAGGTCTATAAATAAAAAAGGGATTTTTGTCCAGCCCTGTTGGCTTAGAATTTTCTAGAGAGCTCGATAAAAACTGGCCAGCGTTTATTTCTTTTTACTTTTATCTTTTTCTGAAGTCTCCCTATCAAAAAAGGGGCGTTTTCGCATGAGCTGCCGTACCTTACGCTCCTCCCACTCTTGACTAAAGAGAAAGGAATTATGGAAGATAAGCGGAAGAACTCCCATACGTGAGGCCCGATAAATTAAAATAATTCCCCAAATTACTATGACATACTTTGGCCAAAAGGTACCCGTTTGATCAAATACAAACCAAATCAACACGATAATAAAGTTAACGAGTGCATACGCGACAAGATCCATATAAAATTGCCTAAGAATTTTGACGCGTTTCCTGATTTCTTCTTCACGTAACATAATGAGCCCCCTCATGAATATACAAGGCCTATATTACAACAATACATTAAATTAATTTAAAAATCATTAAGATCTAAAAACATGAGCCACTAAAGTCTCTAAAACGTCGGGGAGTCCTTGGCGCGTTAAGGAGGAAAGAGCCAGAATTTCTTTTCTTGTCTCTTTTTTGAACTGTAGCTGCTTTTCCCTAACAATTTCAGGCACCAAAGCATCACATTTACTCAAAACAATAACCTCAGGCTTGTGAGCAATGTCCTGGCCATAGAGCTCCAGCTCTTTACGTATGGTTTGATAGGCCGCCACCACATCCTCTATGGTTCCGTCAATGAGGTGTAAAATCACTTTACAGCGCTCTACATGGCCCAAAAAGCGCGTGCCTAGACCAACACCCTCATGGGCCCCTTCAATGAGCCCAGGAACGTCTGCCACGACAAATTCGCGATCATGCAAATAAACAACACCCAAATTCGGAACAAGCGTTGTAAAGGGATAATCTGCGATCTTTGGTTTAGCGCGCGAGATTACCGATAAAAAGGTTGATTTCCCTGCATTGGGCAAGCCCACAAGCCCCACATCTGCAATAAGCTTGAGCCTTAGCCATACCCACATTTCTTCGCCAGGCCAGCCTGGCGTTGATTGCCGGGGAGCCCGGTTTGTTGAGGACTTATAATGTTCATTCCCAAAGCCACCGTCGCCCCCTTTTAATAAGGTCACACTTTGTCCCTCCTCAAGCAGATCAGCGAGAAGAGTTTCCTTATCTTCGCCAAGAATCTGCGTGCCGAGAGGAACCTTAATGTGCAGAGTTTTTCCTTGAGCTCCCGTGCGCAAGCTCCCCATTCCATGCTCTCCCTTTTCGGCTTTGAAATGTTGGTGATAACGGAAATCAATAAGGGTATTCAGATTTGAGACGGCCTCAAAAACAATATCTCCTCCCCTGCCCCCATTTCCTCCATCGGGGCCTCCAAATTCGATGAATTTTTCGCGACGAAAACTAACACAGCCAGCACCGCCGTCGCCGCTTTTAATAAATATTTTTGCTTCATCAAGGAACTTCATATTAGATTATTTGATATTAACGATTAGGTATTAGAAACTTCTAATGCCCAACCTCTAATTACTAATTATTACTTTCAACTGAAACGAAAGTTTTACCATTTGCCCTATGTGAGAACTTCACCTTTCCTTCTGCCAGGGCAAAAAGAGTATGATCTCGACCCATCCCCACAAGTTTTCCTGGGAAATATTTAGTGCCACGTTGACGAATGATAATGTTGCCAGGAAGTACTGCCTCGCTACCAAATTTCTTCACTCCCAGGCGACGCCCTTCCGAATCACGACCGTTACGAGAACTTCCTCCGGCTTTCTTTTGTGCCATCTCTCAAGTCTCCTTACTTCTTAGACGATTTTGGTGAAGGTTTCTTGGCCTTCGTTGCCGTTTTCTTTGGTGCAGCTTTCACTACAGGAACTTCTTTGGCTTTCGCTTCTGGCTTTGTTTTAGCCTTAGGTGCCGCAGCCTTTGCTGGAGATTGACCCTCCGCCAAAACATCTGTAATGCGCACAACGGTGAGATACTGACGATGTCCGTTTTTGCGCCGATAGTTATGGCGGCGCTTTTTCTTAAAGATCAGGACCTTATCATCACGAATTTGATCTAGAATCGTTCCGCAAACCCTTGCCTTCGGAACAAGCGGTGTTCCAACTTTAACAGAGCTTTCCTCACCCATCATGAGGACTTCAGAAAATTCCACAGCGTCGCCAGAAGCACCGACCAGCTTCTCGACTCTAATAATGTCATTTGCGGTAACTTTCAATTGCTTCCCGCCGGTTCTAATGACTGCAAACATGCGATTCTCTCACTTATTTAAACAAGCCAACACTGGCAATGGTCTGGAAACACTGTCCAGACACGCTCTTTCACTACCCTGTCCCTTAAAAACTGTCAAGGAGTTTTGTATTTAAAAAAACAGGTTCAATAAATGTACACTGAGATCGTTAGGTTCTCAATTTTAGATGTTTTTTGAGGCACAATTTCAAAAAATATTTTTTCGTTTTTTCTTGTATTATTAAATGATAATTCTTACATACATTGCTGAAGTAAAATATTAATGAGATGCAAAATGAAAAAACTATTGATGTTAATGACAGTTTTGTTGGCAGGCAGCTCCTGTTTTGCAATGGAGCCAGAGCAGGATGAGAAAGTTTCCAGCTCAACAAGTATCCAAAAAATTCAAAAATTTCATGAGACACGATCTGAGCGCCTTCAAACCGACATTAAAGACGCCTTTGATAAAATTTCATCTCGTAAAGAAGCAAAGGAAACATTTCATTTTTACGGATCTGACTATTATGGTTTTCTAGGAATTGACGACAATGCGTTTTTCGATAGAATTTTGAAAGAATCCCCGACTGAACAGGAAAATTTTTACGTTCTGGATGTAGGAGCAGGAGATTTTTCATGGGGGAAGGCCTTGGTGAGGTATATTAACAAAGAGAATTTGTCCCCTAAAATCAAAGTACACATTGTTAGTGTAACTGGCGAGAAGTATAAAGGTGTTGATATTCAAGAGATAGGAAGCTGTAAACAATATAACATTGGCGCTTTTAACATAGAAAACATTGAAGACATTTTTTCAAAATCTAAGGAAATAGGTTTAAAGGACGTCAAATTTGATTGGATTGTCTCTCGCTATACTTTTATTCATCTTGTTGATCCGGCGGGTACTTTTTCCCAGTGCTATGATTTATTGAAGCCAGGTGGATTCATCTCAATGGATGGATTCCCCATTAATTACCATAACCACCCTAAGATAACCGGGAGAAACTCCATAGTAGAATTTTTACAAGATGTGGGAGAACCTTATCTCATAAGAGACTACGGAAGTGATCGCGGATTTTATCAATTTCTTCTTAAAAAAACGTCTGAAAATCCAAGTATTCCCATGCAGTATGCAGATAGTGTCGGTTGGACTGAAATAGCCAATACTGCTCCGCATGCAGTTGCATCATTTACAAAATTAACACTCCCTCTCAATTGGGATACTATCCATTCCCCTGATGAGTATGTATCAGATTATACCCCTCGTTTTTATGGTGATCAGAAGCTCTTTGATTGGCTTCTTAAAGAGGATATGCGCTACTTTAAGGGGGGAAGGCCTTGGAAGTATAAGAAGTGGGCGTCGTAAATTGTAAGATCCTCAACGTCCCGCTACTTGATCGCGGGACCCACAGGCACTACTTCATCTGAATCCCGCAGTAAATCCACGGGGCTGCCTTCGTAGCTCATCATGAAAGAAATACTAATTCGTACGTTGTTTTGAAGGTGAAGATGGATTTATGTACTCACATTTTGTACCGAGGTTCTGCAAAACACCATCACAGTTCTGGAATTGGTCATAACTAATAAAATGAACTTCCCATTCAATTGTTGTATCTTTTGGAGTACCAAGGTGATCATCGCAGGTCGTTTCTAATTTACATTTGTGTGTTGCCTGATCAAAAGTAATTTTATTACCACTGCATGTACTCTGCCATGTTCCGGGTGGAAGGGTGCATGGCCAGTCTACATCATTTTGAGCCTCAACTTGTCCATTGAAATTAAAGAATAAAAGTGCTGTAAAAGCGGTTACTATAGTTGTCTTTTTCATTTTCCTCTCCTATTAATTAAATTTGCTGATCTAAAATCAACATGTTTGAAGGATAGAAAAAACTCCTTAATTTTGTGTTAAAGAAGACAGCGGAAAATAATATTTGTAATTTTTTTCGAATTTGCTTACCTGATGGGATGATTTCTAAATTTGTGCTTAAGGATAAAGGCCTATGTCCCTGTCCCCTCATGTTATGATTATGTGGCTTCAACAGTTTTCATCAGAAGGCTTAACCCTTGCATTGCTTCTTGGGTGTGGCCTTTTTATCCTTGCTATGATGCGTTTTTTTGGAAGTGTGGGGCTCGTGGTTTACAGTTCAGTTGCCGTTATTGTTGCGAATCTTCAAGTTCAAAAGGCGGCTTACTTCGACTTTTTTGATGAGCCTATTGCTCTTGGAACTGTTGTATTTGCCTCTGTTTTTTTTGTGAGTGGTATCCTGACCGAATACTATGGCAAGGCCCAAGCCCAAAAAGCCGTCTGGCTCAGCTTTTCCGCAATGATTTTGATAACGATTTTCATGTTTTTAACAATAGGCTTTAAGCCCGCCTTGGGCTACCAGAGCGCCCATAATGCTATGTGCACCTTGTTCCTCCCTGCCCCTGCCCTTTTGATCTCAAGCTTGATCGCTTATGTGATCGGCCAGTTCAATGATATCTGGATTTTCGCCTTTCTTTCAAAACTAACCTCGACAAGGCTTCTATGGTTACGGACATTCCTTTCCACTCTCATTGCGTCTTTCTTGGATAATGCACTTTTCAGTGTTCTCGCTTGGAGTGTGTTGGCCTCCTCTCCTTTGCCCTGGAAAACCGTTCTCTTTACTTATATCATTGGAACTTACATTATTCGGGTCTTTATTGCCTTTGTGGGCATTCCTTTCGTTTATTTAGCACGGTTTATGGTTCGATAATGAATAGCTCTCAATTTAATTTTGAAATAACAAAGGAGAGCCCCTCCTCCAAGGCTCGTTTAGGGCGATTGACAACCCCTCACGGTATTGTTGAAACGCCGGCCTTTATCTTTTGTGCAACAAAGGCTGCTATTAAAGGAGCAACACCTGATGATATGTGGCGCGAGAAGACCCAAATTATTCTCTCAAATACCTATCACCTCATGCTTCAACCGGGAGCGGAGCTTGTGGCAAAAATGGGGGGGCTTCATAAATTTATGGGATGGAATGGCCCCATGCTCACAGATTCGGGGGGCTTTCAAATTTTTAGCCTTGGCCATGGCTCCGTTGCTGAAGAGGTTAAAGGTCGCCGTCGGTCATCTCGCCCCAAAAGTCTTTTAAGCATTACAGAGGACGGGGCTACCTTTAAATCCTACCTGGATGGAAAAACCCACGTTCTAACCCCTGAAAAATCCATTCAGATCCAGCAAGATTTAGGGGCTGACTTGATCGTTGTTTTAGATGAGTGTACCCCCTTTCATGTGGATAAGACCTACACAGAAAAATCCATGCATATGAGCCACCGCTGGGCAGAAAGAAGTTTAAAGGAATTCCAGCGGGGAGATCCAGACCATCAAGCCCTTTATGGTATTGTCCAAGGCGGAGTCTACCCCGATTTAAGAAAGATTAGCGCCGATTTTGTGAATAATCTCCCCTTCTTTGGGCACGCGATTGGTGGCTCTTTAGGGGCAGACAAAGCTCAAATGGCAGAAGTAATTGAGATGGCTATAGAACCCCTCGATCCTCAGAGGCCTATCCATCTTTTAGGAATTGGAGGCATCAGTGATATTTTTTATGGTGTACGCCAAGGCATTGATACCTTTGATTGCGTTCATCCGACACGCCTTGCCCGCCACGGGGGAGCCCTTGTTCCACCTTTCGTATGGGAAACTCTGGGAGAAAGCTCAAAAGGGCATGAACATATGAATTTGCGCAACTCTCGCTTTCGTGAGGATGAGAGACCTATTGATGAAAGCTGTGACTGTCATACTTGTAAAACCCTTTCGAGAGCTTATCTCCATCATCTTTTGAAGGCGAGAGAGCTCCTCGCTTTAAAGGCCCTCACAAGTCACAACGTTCATTTTATGAATCGTCTTTTGTCCAACATTCGTAAAGCCATAGCTGCTGGTTCTCTTGATGAGGAACTGAAAAAGTGGGTTGCTTAGGGGTTTATTAACCCTTACAATGAATACTTAGAAAAATGACATTCCGGACAAAGGGAACACAAAATGACAAAATATCTATATCCTTTTCTATGTGTTTTTGCTTTGGCCTCTCAAGAAGGGCACGCTCAAAATGCAGCTCCTAAAGCCTCTTGTGAGGCGCTTATAGATGCGTGTCGCGACATCTCTGTTTCCCTTAACGTGAACAATGCTAATCCAGATGAATGTCAGGAGTGCATAAGTAAATGTTCGAAAGCAAAAGAACTCTGTTTCGAAGAGACGAATGATAAGGGCCTAGAAAGTGCGTCGGCATCCCATATGAATTGCGCAAATATATGCAAAGGACTTCTTTCAAAGTAGATGGGCCACAAGACACGGTAAACGCATCTAAAATGAGAGGAATACTGCGTTTCCCCAACCTGCGTCATCCCCGAGAGCGCGAAGCGCGAGTCGAGGATCCAGAAAATTATAAAGTTCCGTACAAATCTTCCCAGTGAGGATTTGTTTTCTCTATCAACCTTAACTTCCAAGCTCTATTCCATTTTTTTATACGTTTTTCTCTTAAAATGGCTTCAGTAATGTCTGAATGAACCTCAAAATAAACAAGTTGGGTTACATTATATTGTGAGGTGAATCCTTTAATGAGCTTTTCTTTATGCTCATAGACTCTCTTGATGAGATCAGACGTTACTCCAGTATAAAGCGTTCCATTTTTCTGACTTGCCATAATATAAACATAAGATACCATTCATCCTCCATTCTCATTTCCCTGGATCCCCGACTCGCGCTTCGCGCTCTCGAGGATGACGCTAATTGGTTGATTTTGTATGTTTATGCATTTGAGCTGCACAAAACAAGCAGGGTTGCACCTATATTTTAGATGCGTTTACCGTAACCATAAGAAGATTCAGTTAACGAAATAGTAAGAAATCTCGACTATTCTATGCTTAGCTTAAAGAAAAACACTTTTGAGTCTCTAAGGATCATTACAAACATCAATTAATGGAAAAAGAGGGAAAAAACATCATGTCAAAGAAAAATCTTCAAATAGGAATTTTCTCAGCACTTTTTGTAATTGCTGGAATCCTAATGATCGGGAAAGGGCATGCCGCATGTGCGTGTATAAAAACGTCGTGTTTTGCCATCGATGGTGGATTTTACACTTGTTATTGTCTGACTAAGTCTGCTGCAGATGATTCAGGTCAGTGCTATCAGACCTATCAGACATTGTCGGAATGCAATAAGCAAGTATCTGTTAACAAACATTGTAAGTAAGTAAAGTGCTAAGAAGTAAGCCCCAGAAGCTTAGAGCGTGGGCGCCTTTAAGCGCCGCTTCTTTCTAAGTTTTTGGCGCCTTTTTTCCCATAGATAAAGAGGGGCTCTGCATCATTCAGGATCACTTCTTCGTTAATGACAACCTCTTCAGCATTCTCAATAGTAGGCAATTCAAACATGGTGTTCAAAAGTGTGGATTCAAGAATGGATCTCAATCCACGGGCCCCTGTTTTACGATCAATGGCTTTTTGCGCAATGGCTTTTAACGCTCCGTCTGTAAAATTAAGTTCTACTCCCTCCATGTTGAAGAGACGCTTGTATTGCTTTACAAGAGCATTTTTTGGCTCAGTTAGGATTTCAATGAGAGCTCCTTCATCAAGATCTTTCAATGTTGCTATAATAGGCAAACGACCAATAAATTCGGGGATAAGACCAAATTTCAAGAGATCTTCTGTTTCCAACTCTTGTAGAAGATCTCCCGTTTTACGTTCATCTGGACCCCTTACATCTGCGCCAAAACCAATCGCTGTTCCTTTCCCCCGCAAAGAAATAAGCTTCTCGATGCCCGCAAAAGCACCACCACATATAAAGAGAATATTCGTCGTATCCACTTGCAAAAATTCCTGTTGGGGATGTTTACGACCCCCTTGCGGAGGGACTGAGGCAATAGTTCCTTCCATAATTTTCAGAAGTGCTTGTTGAACGCCTTCTCCCGAGACATCTCGCGTAATGGACGGATTGTCAGACTTACGCGAAATTTTATCAACCTCGTCAATATAGACAATGCCGCGCTGGGCCTTTTCCACATTGTAGTCTGCAGCTTGAAGCAATTTGAGGATGATGTTTTCTACATCCTCACCCACATATCCTGCTTCGGTCAAAGTAGTAGCATCTGCCATGGTAAAGGGAACATCAATAATACGAGCAAGGGTTTGAGCGAGCAGCGTTTTACCACACCCAGTCGGCCCCACAAGAAGAATATTTGATTTTGAGAGCTCAACATCGCCAGAGTGATTCCGATGGTCGAGGCGCTTGTAGTGGTTGTGAACGGCAACGGAAAGCACTTTCTTTGCCCGGTCTTGACCAATCACATAATCATTAAGAACTTCATAAATTTGTTTTGGCGCCGGAATTCCTTCAGGAGAACGAACGAGCGGACCTTTATTTTCTTCTTTTATAATATCCGTACAAAGATCAACGCACTCATCACAAATAAAAACAGAAGGACCCGCAATAAGTTTGCGAACTTCATGCTGGCTTTTTCCACAAAAGGAGCAATAGAGGGGGCTTTTTGGATCATCATCTTTTAACTTTGTCATAACACCCTCCTTTAATGCGTCTCAATATGAGGAATGGCTGCCCACCCTTGGTAGCTTACCCCTCTTAGTTCAGAATCGCATGGAACTACCAATAAATGGTTAACAAAGACAATAAAAGGATTTTTTTTAGCGATTCTAAACACTTTTTTTCACTTCTGGAGGTACAGGCCTGGTTATAATCACCTCATCCACGAGACCGAATTTTTTGGCGGCCTCGGCAGGCATAAAGTTATCGCGATCCATGGCCTTTTCAATAATTTCCAAGGGTTGACCCGTACAGTCTGCATAAATCTTATTTAAGCGTGTCCGAATCTCCAATATTTCGCGCGCATGAATTTCAACATCTGAGGCCTGGCCTTGGAAACCACCCCAAGGTTGATGAATCATGACACGCGCATTGGGCAAACAATAACGCTTTCCCTTTGTCCCTGCCGCCAAGAGAAAGGATCCCATGGATGCCGCTTGCCCAAAACAAAGAGTTGCTATATCGGGGCGGATATAATTCATGGTGTCATAAATCGCAAGGCCTGACGTGACAACTCCTCCAGGAGAGTTAATATAAATAGAAATATCCTTGTTTGGATTTTCGGATTCTAAGAAAAGAAGTTGCGCACACACGAGGCTTGAAACCACGTCATCAATCTGGCCATTAATGAAAATAATTCTTTCTTTTAAGAGGCGGGAAAAAATATCAAATGACCTCTCCCCTCTTGCGGTCTGTTCGACAACAACCGGCACTAAATTATTCATGCAAATCTCCATCTTTACTCCTTACTTTCTTTGTTTCTTCCTGCGATTTTCTTTTTCTTAACTTGTGATAATACCTGTTTCTCAGCGTCTTCCTCATCTTTAAGCAGCAATTTTTGGAGGTCTTCTGGTGTAATTGACTTTTCTGAAATCTTTACTTGAGTCAGGATATAATCAATCACTTTGTTTTCAAAAATTGGAGCTTTTAATGAGTTCAAAGCTGCTTCATTGTCACGATAATAATCAAATACTCGTTTTTCTTGTCCAGGGTATTCAAGAGCCTTAGCCTTAACTGCACTTGCAAGCTCTTGACTTGCAACCTTAATATTGTTCCGCCGTCCAATTTCGGCAAGGAGAAGTCCTAAGCGAACACGCCTTTCTGCAATAATTTTGTATTCAGCACGGAGGATATCTTCTGTTTGGCCAGTGATTTCTTCAAAGGTCTTAGAGCCAACCTTACCTTTCGCATTGACATTAGCGGCTTTACTTTGATCAATGCCAACTTCCTCACAAAATTGTCTCCAAATATTCTCAAATTCAAGGTCTACCATACTTTGAGGGGCCTCAAAAATAAATCGTTCAGCCAAGGCATCTAACACGTGGCGCTTCGTAGAAATAAAGGCTTGAGCATCATAATCCTTTGAAATGCTTTTTTTAACTCCTTCTTCCATTTCCTTAACCGAGCTGAATCCAAGCTTCTTTGCGAGCTTGTCATCAACAACTGGGGGTTCGGCTTCATGGATGTCTTTTAAATGAACATTAAACCGCGCAGATTTACGAGCATAATGTTTTTCATGATAATCCTTGGGAAAGGTTACTTTGACATCAATACGTGTTCCTTTTTCTTGGTCAATTAATTGATCCTCAAACCCAGGGACAAAAGAGCCTGACCCAAGTTCTAGGAGATGATTTTGGCCTTGTCCCCCTTCAATAGGTTCATCTTTTATAAATCCCTCAAAATCAATGATGACGATGTCCCCCATCTTTGTTTTGCGCCGCTTTTTAAGGGGATGTGTTTCGCGGGTACGGAGAGCAAAGTTTTCAAGAACTTGCTGCACTGTTTTATGGGGCACCTTAACCGAATACTTTTCAAAGGAAAGGTTATCAAACTTTATATCGCCAATAGTTGGCAATACTTCCATATTAATGCTAAAAACAAGATCTTCCTTATCATTGAAGGATTTTAGATCTACCTTTGGTTTCATACATGGCTGCAACTCGTTGTCTTTGATGACTTTTACAACAGACTCATCCACACATTGATCTAACACCTTTGAAAGTGCCTCAGTTTGATAACGTTGTTTTAAGATAACAAGTGGGATCTTTCCCGGACGGAATCCAGGAACTTTTGCTTTGGCTCCAATCTTTTCAAGCTGAGCATTTATCTTAGCTTCAATATCTTTTGCAGGGAAAATAACGTCAAATGTCCTTTTAAGCCCCTTAGAATGTGTTTGTTTTATTTGCATACCTTATGCCTCACTTGCTTTAAAACCTATAAAAAACAGATCTTTTGATCTCTTTTTCACTCTATAAACCCTTGGTACGGGCGAAGGGACTCGAACCCCCATGGCTTTCGCCTCCAGATCCTAAGTCTGGTGTGTCTACCAATTCCACCACGCCCGCATGGGTCAACTTCATAACACACGCAATTGCATTTGCAAACGTGATTTAAAGGAAAAACACACAAGTTTTCTAGGATTATTCTGGTATTGCGTTAATTTTATCTTAATCCAAGCAAAAAATAACTTTTTTGAGGGAATCTTTTTTAAAAAAAGGGGGGCATTAAGCCCCCTGGTCCTTTTAAAATCAGCAATCTTTCTATCTTGTTACCAAAACTTATGGAGCAAAGTGACAGCTCAATCGAACCAAATCACTCGAGGGATCGATTTGAAAAGGACTTAGTGCATGACCATAAGTGTAAGCAAGGCCAATAAAAATGGCCGTAATCATGATGAATGGCAATGTTTGCCGTGCAACATCAAGAGCTTTTAAAAATTGTACTTTTGACATAGGTTTTTCCTCCTCTTTTATTGTGATGCTCATTTATAGGCGTGAGCAGTCTCGCCTGAAATAGTTACCAAATCGTTAACAAGCAGGTTAAAAAGTAATTTTTTTTAACAAAAAGGGAGCAACAACATCTATCTTACTGAAAACAAACGAATAAATTAGGATGACAAACTTGCAAAATGTGGTGGATAACTTGATGAGTTGTCTTATATATCCCATCCAAATATATATTAGTCCTTTTCCCTGAACATGTAAATTATATTTTTTCACAACAATTATTACATTAACATCGGTCGGTCAGCGAGGCTAAAAACTTGACAAGTCATACTTGCAATATTATTTAGAAATAGCAATGAAATTGTAACCAGGTAAGTTATTAATATGAAAAAGAAATTATTTTTCGTTTCACTATTATTTTTAAATTCTTCTCTTTGTGCTATGGAACCCGAGGAAGAAAAAAGAAGCTCGCCAACGCTTTCACTGCTTCAAGGTGCTCCATCTATTTCTCCACAAGAGCTTGATTGGGAAATTGATTGGAAAACACTGCAAGAATATATGCGTAGTGGTTTTAAAAAAGCTCAAACTATAGAGAAAATAACACCGAATGAGTTTGAGCAGAAAAAGGCAGATGAAATCCTGAATAATTTTCGTACGCAATTTGAAGCCTTTTTCAAAAAAAACTCTATTCCTGAAAAAACTGTTAAGAGTTTCAAACAGCTAAATGAAAATTTACTTCCCGAATTTTTTTACTTTTTTAATCTGATTGTTGCGGCAAACCAGGGTCACATCCTTAGTTTATCGAGCGTTAGTTCTTCTGTCGAACCCCTTGCCCGAAACGTTGTTTTAAGCAGTACCGTTGCCGCAACTGAAGAAGAGCGCCGTCCTAGTTTGCAGGAATTTCAAAAGATTAGAAGTGCGATCTTTGAAACCTTAAAATGTTTTGCTCTTATTAAACCAGACACTTCTCCCGGACTTATCAAATTAAAAGATGATCGTCATCACATCGGGTATTATTCAGATCTGAAAGAAGGGGATATCCTCTTCCCCGTAAAACAAAGCAAGCGATTCCAAATTGTTTCTGCACAATTTGATGTGAAACACCAAAAAACTTTTGTTATTGCGCCTAACCTCGCGTTCGTGCGCGATTCAGGTTTTGTCATTGAAATGCTTCCCGAAAAGATTATGAAAGTAAAAGGATTTTATGGAGAAAAATCGCCCTTTCCTTTTACGACCCATAGAACAACCGCCCGTTCTTCTGGAGATAAGGACTCCTCTCCTTTTTATCCGATATTAAAAGAGATATGGCCTGAGGTAGAAGAGTTAACAGAAAATGAGGTTGTCTTTGTTCCCATGCCCACCACGCCACAAGAATGGAACATATTAGAGCTTCTCTTTATTGAGGATTTGGCGGAGGAGGCCAAGGGAGAGGAGATCAAGGAAACGAAGCAAGAAGGAGAAGCCATGGCAACTAAAAGAGGGCCTTTTCTTCTTGAGTATGTAGAGGAATTGAAAACCGCAGTTTTAAGTGAATACGAACAACAAATACGGGCAGAACAAGATGAAATAAGCCATCGTGTTGCTTCAGGCGGAAATGAGGCTCCAAAGAAAGCAAAAAAAGGAAAAGCAAAAAATAAAAAGAAAGCTCCCCAAAAAAAGCAAGAAGTCAAAAAAGTTGATTCCGCAACAAGAAAAGCGGAGCTATTTAAGCAACTTAAAGCTGAACACCGCAAAAAATTCAAAGATGTTTTAGGAATTTTGAAGTCTGTTGCGAAAAAAGACCCATCGCTCATTCAAACCGTAACAACCAGAGGTAGCCACGTCAGCTTCCATGGAACGACGGGTGTGGAGACTATTGCAAAGCCTCATGGAGGAAGAACTGATATTGCTTCTGGTATTGTAAATAGGATGCTGGCTAAGCTTTTAGGTGTTGACCCGAGAGATTCTAACTAAAAATCTGACTTCATGAAGCATGGATAATTTTCTCTGTTAACGACATGAGGGAATATTAATTCAACAAATTTCTTCTCTTGTCCTTGGGCTTAAGACAAGTTATATAGAGACCAATTGTAATCAAAACTGATTGCAAAATACACACGCAGAGACCACTCCGGTAGCAAAAAGCTTTCATTCTCTGCGGCGGTATAACTGGAGAAAGGAAAATTTATTATGATGCCAACATTTACCATGCGTCAGCTTTTGGAAGCTGGAGTTCACTTTGGACACCAAACCCGAAGGTGGGATCCTAAAATGGCTCCCTATTTATTTGGCTCTCGGGGCGGAATTCATATCATTGACTTACAACAAACCGTGCCCATGTTGCACCACTCCCTTGAAGTCATTCGCGATACGGTTGCCAATGGCGGTCGTGTTCTTTTTGTGGGAACAAAGCGCCAGGCTTCTCAAAAAATCAAGGAAGCCGCAAGCTTATGTGGACAATTTTACGTCAATCACCGCTGGCTGGGCGGCATGCTTACCAACTGGAAAACCATCTCCCAATCCATTACACGCTTGCGCGAGCTTCAAGAAAAGCTTGGTGAAGGCGCACATGGTTTTACCAAGAAAGAGCTTCTCTCCCTTGAACGAGAAAGGGACAAGCTTGAGCTTTCGCTCGGCGGAATTAAGGATATGGGCGGTCTTCCCGATATTCTCTTTGTCATCGATACAAATAAGGAAGAAATTGCCATTAAAGAAGCCAATAAGCTTGGAATTCCCGTTGTGGCAATTGTGGATAGTAACTCAAACCCTGATAATATTGACTACCTCATCCCAGGCAACGATGATGCGCAGCGTGCCATTGAACTTTTTTGTACCCTCGTGTCTGCGGCTATTTTAGATGGCCTACAAGCCGAAATGTTAACCTCAGGACAGGACATTGGCGAAGCAGAAGAAGTAAACGTTATCATCGAAGAAGAAGTTTTTAGTGAAGAAAAGCCAAAGGCGAAACCTAAAGTAAAAAAAGAAACAACGGTAAAGCCAAAAGCAGAACCTAAAGAACAAAAAGAACCAAAAGAACAAAAAGCTAAGGCCAAAACCGAACCTAAAGCAAAGCAGGCTGCAAAGTTAAAAGAGCACGCGCCCAAGAAAAAAACAGTTTCTGAAACACGTGCTCAAGAAAACACATAAGGTGGTAATCAGTATTTAAGAGAAGGAGTGAGTTATGGCAGAGATTTCCCCAACCCTTGTAAAGGACCTTCGGGAAAAGACAGGCGTTGGTATGATGGATTGCAAAAAAGCTCTCATCGAAACCAACGGTGATATAGAAGCTGCCGTCGATTGGCTCCGCAAAAAAGGGCTCGCAGCAGCTGCGAAGAAGTCTGGCCGTGTTGCAGCCGAAGGGCTTGTGGCCGTATTTTGCAAAGGCACACAAGGAGCCATGGTTGAAGTAAATGCAGAAACCGATTTCGTTGCACGCAATGAACACTTTCAAGCTTTTGTTAAAAAGGTCGCTGAACTCAGTTTTGAAACAAAGGGAAATCTTGATAAACTGAAAAAAGCTCCTTATCCAGGATCAACCAATACAGTTGAAGGAGAGTTAACGCATCTTGTAGCCACCGTTGGGGAGAACATGTCCTTAAGGCGAACCGCCTATCTTGAGGCCTCCCCTGGTGTTGTCATCCCTTACATTCATAATGCCGCCGCTCCCGGCTTAGGTCGATTGGGGGTATTGGTTGCTCTTGAATCAACGGCCCCTTCAGATAAGCTTGAAACTTTGGGTAAACAAATTGCCATGCATATTGCAGCCTCCCAACCCATTGCCCTTACCATTGACTCTGTGGATTCTGCTGAAGTTGAGCGCGAACGCGCCATTTTCCGTGACCAAGCACTGGCATCAGGCAAGCCTGCTGAATTTGTTGAAAAAATGGTGGAAGGGCGATTGCGCAAATTTTATGAGGAATCCGTCCTCGAAGAACAAGTTTTTGTCATCGATGGCAAGACACGCGTTAAGGATGTGGTTGCCAATGCTTCAAAAGAGGCTGGAAAGCCCATTAAAATTGCGGCTTTTGTTCGTTTCGGCCTTGGGGAGGGTGTTGAAAAGAAAGAAAGCAATTTTGCCGAAGAAGTCGCAGCACAACTCGAGAAATAAGTATGGAAGCTTCTAAGCCTCTTTTCAAACGCGTTCTTCTTAAGCTTTCCGGAGAAGCTCTGATGGGGGGCCAAACTTCTGGGCTTGACCTTGCCACCATTGAGCGCATTTGTTCAGAGATCAAAGAAGCCCATATTCATGGCGTTGAGCAAGCCATTGTGGTGGGGGGTGGGAACATCTTTCGTGGCTTAAATGGAGAAGCTCAAGGAATTGAACGCACCACCTCAGATCATATGGGCATGTTGGCCACGGTCATCAATGCTTTGGCTTTACAAAGCAAATTAGAACAAATGGGCATTGAAACGCGCGTCATGTCAGCCATTTCCATGCAGTCCATTTGTGAGCCTTATATCCGTAGGCGCGCTGCTCATCATATGGAAAAGGGGCGCATCATCATTTGTGCGGCGGGAACAGGAAATCCCTATTTTACAACCGACTCGGCCGCAGCTTTGAGAGCTTCTGAGCTCAATTGTGAAGCCTTGATGAAAGCCACCAAAGTAGACGGCGTTTATGATAAAGACCCAATGAAACATAAGGACGCGACTTTTTATCCTGAACTCACCTACCAAAAAGTTCTCACCGAAGATTTAAGGGTTCTCGATACCTCCGCCATCGCCTTAGCACGGGAAAGCAAAATCCCGATCCTTGTTTTCTCGATCCTCAATCCCCACGGCATCATGGATGCCCTTAAAGGCAAGGGTCGCTTTACGGTTATTAAGTGATTAAATCAGCTAAGTGCAAGATTTTTAACAGAGATTTAAAGAGAAATTCGATTTGTTTTATACAAAAAAATTATACTTGACATTTTGTTTTATATGTTTATTTAAGTATTATGTGTTTATATTGTAATTTTTTGTATAAGGAGAAACTATGACAATACTTCAAAAATCTACCCCTCGCACAATACGAATGAAATCTTTTGCCGCATTCGTATGTGTTCTCTTAACCAGCTCAGCCTCTATGGCAATGAATGATGAGGATCTTAACCATTCAAATCCTGGTACTTTTAAAAACGTGTCGGACGAGGAAGTAAAAGGAAAGGTACTAAAAAAGAAAGAAGAATTGGAGCAGAGGAGGAAAGAAATAGAAAAGGATCTCTTGGAAATACTAAATCCCCGTTTGACTAAAGAACTGGTTAACTTTTCAAATAAAATGAACGACCTTACTACATCCCAACCAAGTACTTCGAGCTCACCAGCGACTACTCAGCTTCCAAAAGAGGACTTATTGTTGTCGTCACTGCCGCAAAACGCTACTTTAGAACAAGTAAATGATCAAATACAAAAGACAAAACAGCAACTAAAAACGATAACCGAGAAAACAGACACCATTAATTCCGAAATTGGAGAATTGAAGGCTCAAACAAGAAAAACTATGAAAGAAATCTTAGAGACCTGCACCTCTGGCGACGCAATAGCTACTGCGCTCAACGCTTTCCTCAAAGAAAGTTCACAAAACGATGATCCTCAAGAAGTAGAAGAATCGGAACTAAGACAGATGAAAGAGGAGTTAAACCAATTATACACAAATCAGATCGACGATATGATGTTAAAAGTAGCGAACCTAAGTGCATTAAAAGAGTCGCAACAAGGTAACGTCCCAGATGACTTGACGGAAAAAGTCGAGAATTATGAACTCATTGTTTCCAAAGGAGGAACCCCATCCTTGAAGAAAGATATAGAGTCAGTAGTCTCAGACAATCTGAAGAAAATGGTCGAAGACTTTGATTTATCGGCTTCCAGTGGAGGAACCCTATCTTTGAAGAAAGTTAAGCAACCACAGTAGCGTAACCCCTAAAAAGAGTATCATTCTCTCTATGTCCCGCCTCCCATGGCGGGACTTTTTCTTAGGCTAAGTTTTTCTCTTCTTGAAAAAAAACTTTCCTCTTTGCCTCTCAATTGAGTATAGTCTTAAAGACAAAAAGAAAAGAGGATCCCGTGAGTCAAGAAATCACTTCTGATTTAAAAAAACGCATGATCGCAGCCCTTGATGTTGTCCATAAGGATTTTTCAGGACTTCGCACAGGGCGCGCCTCTCCAAGTCTTTTAGAATCCGTCACGGTGGACGCCTATGGCAACCGCATGCATATCAATCAGGTCGGGAATATTAGCGTTCCCGAACCGCGTCTTCTCACTGTCCACGTATGGGATGAAAGCCTAGCCCCTGCTGTTGAAAAAGCCATTCGCGAAGCAGGATTAGGCCTCAACCCCTCAACAGCAGGCACTGTTATCCGTGTCCCCCTCCCTGAATTAAGTGAGGAGCGGCGCAAGGAATTGGTGAAGGTAGCGGGAAAATATGCTGAACAAGGACGCATTGCTATCCGCAATATCCGGCGGGATGGCATGGACCAGGTTAAAACCATGGAAAAGGATGGGCATGTTTCCAAAGATGACTCGCATCGCCTTTCTGACGAAATTCAAAAGGCTACCGATGAGTTCATTAAAAAAGTGGATGAAGCCCTTTCCCACAAAGAAAAAGAAATTCTTCATGTATAAGGTCCACGCAGATGTCTAATCGCCACCTTACAAAAATTCCCCACCATGTGGCCATCATTATGGATGGGAACGGAAGATGGGCACGAGGGCAATCGCTTTCACGCCTAGAGGGGCATAAAAAGGGAAGCGAGGTCGCACGGGAAATTGTGACAGCAGCCTCACGCATCGGCGTTGAATACCTCACCCTTTATGCCTTTTCTTCCGAAAATTGGCGAAGGGATCCGCATGAGGTCTCTGGTCTGATGGCCCTTTTACAGCACTACCTTGAAACAGAAGCTGAAGAACTTCATAAAGAAGGCGTGCGTCTTAAGGTAATTGGAGAACGAAGCCTACTTCCCAACACCATTTTAAACTTGGTTGAACATGTGGAAGAGCTGACAAAGCGAAATAAAACACTTACTCTCCAAATGGCAATCAGCTATGGAAGCCGAGCAGAAATCCTGCACGCCACCCAAGAAATTGCAAAAAAAACCCGCGACCATCGGCTTGATCCTGAAGATATTACTGAAAAAATTTTTAACGAACATCTTTACACTGCAGGCATTCCTGATCCTGATCTTTTAATTCGTACCAGTGGCGAACAACGCATTAGTAATTATCTCCTGTGGCAAGTGGCCTATACAGAGCTTGTTTTTGTGGATAAATTCTGGCCCGAGTTTACCCCAGAAGATTTTATGGAAGCACTTTTAACCTATCAAAACAGAGAGAGACGTTTTGGCACGGCAGCCTAAATTTCGAAAAAACAATAATTTCGCCATTCGCCTTTTTTCAGCAGGAATCTTGATTCCGCTCTCCTTAGTCCTCATCTATTCAGGCCCCCCCTTCAGCTTAATTCTTGGAGGGCTTGTGATCTTATGTCTTTTTATTGAATGGGGAAATCTATGCCTCAAAAACCCTTTCTCTTTATGGAAAAAACTCTTCTTTATTCTCCTGGGGACTCTCTACCTTAGCACTGCCATCTATTGGCTGATCCCTTATCTTATCTTTAGTGAGGGATGGAAATTTCTTTTCTGGCTTCTTTTCCTCGTGTGGGGCACGGACTCAGCCTCTTATATGGGAGGGCGGCTTTTGGGAGGGCCAAAGCTTGCCCCTTCCATCAGCCCTCATAAGACTTGGGCCGGCTTTATGACAGGGATGGCTGGAGGATCAATCATTGGCTACTTTACCGCTTTGTGGCTTTTACCGGGGATATTTTCACTCCTCTCTATCTTCTCCCTTGTTCTGATTGCTCAAGGAGGTGATCTCCTCGAATCCCAAGTCAAAAGATGGAGCTATGTAAAAGACTCAAGCCCTCTCATTCCTGGGCATGGGGGCTTTTTAGACCGCCTCGACAGCCTTATTGCTGTGTCTTTTGCCCTAGCTCTCTGGCAAATTGTGCGCAATATATGACAATCCTCACAAGTCCCTGGTTAAAATTACCCGGATTACAGCGGCTTTTTGATCTTTTTGAAGCGGGGGGTGCTACCCTTCGCCTTGTGGGAGGGTCGGTGCGCGATGGTCTCTTAAATCTCCCCACAAGTGACATAGACCTGGCCGTCGATCGCCCTCCTCAATGGGTGTTAGATCTCCTCACCAAAAACCAGATCAAGGCCATTCCTACCGGTTTTGATCATGGAACCATCACAGCCGTCTTGGATAAGCAACCCTATCAAATAACGACCTTACGTATTGATGTCAAAACCTTTGGACGCAAGGCACACGTTGCCTTTACAGAAGATTGGGTCCAAGATGCACAGAGACGTGATTTTACTATTAATGCTATTTATGCGGACAAAAGAGGGCATCTTTTTGATCCCGTCGAGGGGCTGGAGGATTTAAAGGCTCATCGCGTAAGATTTATTGGAGATGCCTCTCTTCGGATTAAGGAAGATTATTTGCGCATCCTTCGATTTTTCCGTTTCTCTGCCCGCTTTGGCCATGAGCCCTACAGCCCCGAAGGTCTTAAGGCCTGTGAGGGCTATGCTTCTCATCTCCCCCACCTGGCGCGTGAGCGCGTAACGGATGAGTTTTTAAAGATTTTAGAACTCCCCTCCCCTCTCTATGCTCTTGAGGCCATGAAAGAAACAGGGGTTTTAGCTTATATTTTTCACCCCAAAACCTGGCAAGATTTCTATGAACTCATCCCTCTGGAACAAGAAGCCAGCCTTGCCCCCAATGCCTTTTTACGGTTGGCCTCTTTTCATCCGTTATTTGATGAGCTTAAATCCCACCTAAGGCTTTCAAAGGAACAAGCTTCCAAACTTGCCTTTCTCATACAAAAGCATGACCCCGTAAGTGAAAAGTCTTACAAACATTTTGCCTACCTTTGGGGAAAGGACGTTACGTTTCATACGGCCACGCTCCAAACAGCCCAAAGGATCTCATCCAAAGAAATGACCGTGAAGGATGGAGCCGAATTCTTAAAACACCTCCAGACTCTTCTTATGGCCTGGCCTATCCCTGTATTCCCACTGAAAGGTAGAGACCTCCTAAAAAGCAACCTCCGCGAAGGTAAACGCATTGGCGCCCTTTTAAAGGCCGTTGAAAACTGGTGGATCGATCAGGACTTCAAGCCTGACAAAAAGGCATGCCTTGAGTATTTAAGAGAGCTGGAATAAGTTAACTCCTCTTCATATAAGTTATCTTATCTAAAATTTCCCACGTCTTAAGTGCTTGGCGAATCTGTTTGCTTGTTTTTCTACGTTACCCGCAAATTTATCGAGAGAGTCCTTTTTCTCAGTTGAACTTGAGCTTGATGGCGATTTAGCTTTTTCACTCTCTTCTTTTTCCTTTTGAGCTTGCCGTGCTTTCGCTTCCTTTTCCAACCTATCGTTTTCAGCTTGTGTTTCGAGAATTTTTTTACGCAATTCAGCAACTTCTAATTCTTTTTTCAGAGCAGCAAACTTGTCTTCCTCAGGATTTGTCTGAGGATTAGCAGGGGTAGGGGAAGAGGGTTTTACAACCGACGTATGGTTTTCATTGCTGTCCGGATCCATTGCAAAAGCCGTGCTGATACCTAATGTCCCTATCAAAATGGCTATGGCACTTACTTTCTTAAAATTTGTCATAATTTTTCTCCTTAACAAATATAATACTAATCATAGAAACACTTTATAATAAGAAAATATTGTGGGTCAATCTTTTCATAAAGTATTGTCTTATTTCCGGTCAATTTTTTCACTAATCCTTTTTGTTATCATAAACTTAGCCTACAAAAGGATGCACGAGGATCTTAAGTCTATGATTAAGATGGTGATGTGCCTCTTCAAGTTCATACTTATCTTGAAGCCCCATCCAAAACTCTTCTGAAGTTCCAAAATAATAGGCAAGCCGAATTGCTGTATCAGCCGTAATGCCTCGCCGCCCTAAAACGATCTCATTAATACGCCGTGGAGCAACGCCGATAGCTTGGGCAATCTTATTCTGAGACAGTCCAAGAGGTTTTAAAAACTCCTCCTGCAACACTTCTCCTGGGTGAATATTCTTTAAACGTTCTGTCATCTCTAGTTCTCCTAATGATAGTCGATCATTTCCACATCAAATACATCCCCGGCTCTCCAGCAAAAACAAAGTCTCCACTGATCATTGATACGAATGCTATACTGATGAGCACGGCTTCCTTGAAGTGATTCCAAACGATTTGCCGGTGGAATTCTTAAGTCATTCAAGACATGCGCACTATCGAGCATTCGTAACTTCCGTCTGGTCACTTGCTGTATCTGAGATGGGAGCTTCTTTGAAACTCTCCCCTCCCATATTTTTTGCGTCTCTACACATTTGAAAGTTCGAATCATGAATGATTATATCCAATAACGTTAAAAGATACAAGGGGTGTCGTTTGACAAAGAATACCCACCACCTTTCCAGTATCATTCAAAGGGGTATACCACTTCTACTTCAAGACACCTTATTTAGAATCTGAAAGTTGTCATTGATCCGATCAACCATAGAGAGTGCAATCTGTGGCCATTTGGTAAAGAACTCGTTGATGGCCTGTCTAAATTCAGCAGCAGTCTTAAAAACACGATTATTTCGTACGTATTCATTCATAACCT
>Ga0209211_10001085_pt1 | contig 53512 bp, 55 predicted proteins | sample RifGroA2_FD_183992 | JGI IMG/M metagenome (GOLD analysis project Ga0209211, IMG submission 183992) | Groundwater microbial communities from Rifle, Colorado, USA - Groundwater A2 (SPAdes) (version 2) | ecosystem: Environmental > Aquatic > Deep subsurface > Groundwater | place: Rifle, Colorado... | reverse complement strand
TGCATAGAAGGATACATTGTTAACAAAAGACACCTTACGGTGTCTTTTGTGATATTAACAGATTTTGGGGTCAAGGGGGAGTTTCGTAATTCACAGCTCCGATTGGTCCCTAAGCCATGAATTTCAGTGCGATTGCCCTGAAACATAGTAGGTTCAACCCCGAAACACAACACTCCAGACTTCGTTAAGGATTTGGCGAAAACTATCCGATAATTTCATCATCCTAAATTGACGAATATCTACTAATCCCTACAGTTGGGATATGAGTCTTAAAATCGGCATTTCCAAAACGTAACCATACCCTATACAATTACGTTTTTGATGCCTAAGCCCGATATGGGCGAACGAGGATACTCACCAAAGTTCGTAAATTCACTCTGGATCCCGTATCAGCAGAACCAACCCCTACCTCACAATCTACCAGTCTTCGTTTAACCCACCTCAGCCCTCGTATGCCAGTGGGAAATACCGTTTCCCCACCCAGTTACACCTGTCAGAAATTTGTGGGGATTCTAGGGCATGTATGAGGCTGGGTCGTTGTCCCACTTGTCCCCCGTTGTCCCTCCTCACAATTCTCACAATCCTCGAAATGGCAATTATGAAAAGGTCATTAGCCATATTCTTTTATCAACAAAGTGACGAAAGAACCTTAAATCTATAAGGACGATTATTAAGGCAGTAAGCGAAACGGGTGATTTTTGAGACAGGGCTTAGTGTTGATGTTCGTATAGCTTAATTCCGATGAAAGGAGGTGAAACATATGACCCATAAAAGAGAAATATTTGACTTCCATGTTACCCAAACCACCGATCATAACAATCCCGATACGGAAGAGGTGAGTTTGGAGATTAATCTGAATGTGAGGGGTAATGACAGGATTCCACTGCAATTCCTTACTGCTTTGGCTACTGACACAATTATAAACTGTGCTTTATCAAAGTATCCCAACCGGATTATTGATGATCCGATGATCTATTACCGAACGCAGGGTAATAATGACTACCTCGGAGAACTGGCGCAAAGCCCTGAATGGCGGCAAAAGGCCAGTAAGGAACTCTTAGCGCTGGGCGATCAATATAATATGGAGCAAGACAATAAGTAGTTTGATGCAGCAGTATTACCTCGGTCGGCGCCATTGCTTTCCGAGGTAATGTTTGTCTTGTATTACTGAAAAAATTCCTGATGCCTTAATTAAATAACTTAAATTATTGTACTTGACCCTTAGCGCTTAATGCCCCCATCATTTATATTTCTTAACAGTTAAATCAAAATTTTGACTAATACCTAACTTTTTCCAAAAAACATTAACCCACTTCTTGTCCGTGAGTCCGTAGTATGAATAATGATAGTGATAAATAATTTTATTTTTATATTCTTGTTTGAAATAGTCATTGAAGCATTGGGCAAGTAAAGAAGTTTTGGTGCCAAATATAATAAATTGGGAATCATCATCTATTTTAATGTCCCCCATCTCTTGGTTAAACAGATTAACATTTTCATTTATTATCTTGTCCGTAAGTATATCTCTAAACTGAGTTGCCTCTGGCTCAATAATTCCTTTAAAAATGTCTGTTATATAAGAACCGTGCAATTTATTATCATTACAGGCATATTTTAATTTGCGAATATTATTTGGACCGTGATGAAAATTTGACCACTGTTCATTGGCTAATGGACGCGATATATTTAGCCCTAATAGCACAAATTTAGAATGCAATTCACTAATATTTTGACTGATAATTGTTGAATCGCTTTGATTTTTATAACTCCAAATTGCCCAGCTAGCATAAGAGCTGTATTTTAAAGTTAAATTTTTATATTCGTCTGAATTATACATAAACAAAAAATTACAAACATCGGGTGTTAGAATTACAGATCCCTTAAACCCCCAGACCCCTTAATCTTAATGCATGCCTCCTTTAATGCCACTTTTTTTCTATGGTTTTATCGGCATCAGTCAGCTCTGCAAATTTAGCTGTCATTGTAGGATTCCCGCGCGTTAGTCTTTTGATCGTCAAGTCTTCTGTTTTATTATTGGCAATACGGAGATTATTTTCAGATGACAAGAGCGCGTCTTTGGTTTTTTGAAGATGATCTATCGTTTTATCAATTTCCTCAATCGCAGTCTTAAATCTACGGCTAGCAAGATCGTAAGTTTTTGAAAAACCTGCTTTAAATTTATTTACACTCTCTTCAAAATTCGTAATATCAATATTTTGATTCCTTACCAAGGCAAGCTCGGTTTTATATTTAAGTGAGTTCATGGACGCGTTGCGTAGTAGAGTTATTATAGGAATGAAAAATTGTGGGCGAACTACATACATTTTTGGGTATTTATGAAAGGCATCAACAATACCGGTGTTATATAGCTCATTTTCAGCTTCCAAAAGCGTAACGAGAACGGCGTACTCACACTTTTTCTCGGCGCGATCTTTATCAAGTTCGCGTAAAAAGTCTTCATTTTTTTTCTTGGTTGCGGTTTCGTCGCCTTCGTTTTTCATTTCGAACATGATAGATATGATTTCGTTCCCAGCTTCATCAGTTTCGCGGTATATGTAGTCACCTTTGCTACCACTCTTTGCGTCGTTGTCTTTTTCGAAATATGCATTTTTAAATCCAGTTGCGCGAAGCTTGTTAAACTCGGTCTCGCAGTGCTGTTCGAGTGTTTCTCCTACCATTTTTGTTGAAAGCCTGACCTTCATATCTTTACGAAGAGCAATTTCTTCATCTTTCATCTTAATGATGTCGTCCCTGGTCTTGAGCTCAGTGGCGTATTTTTCATTTAACGCCGTCTCGAGTAATCGTTTCTCGGTATCTTTGCTTTTCAGCTCGCCGGCAAGTTCGTCGCGCTCTTTTTCAATTTTGTTAACCGCTTCGGTGATGGCAAGTTTTTTCTCAAGCTCTACATTATTGATTTTTGATTTCATTTCGGCTAGTTCAGATTCCTTCTTAGCGGTAAGCTCAGCAAACTCGCGGTCTTTTTTAGCCTTTATTTCAGCTAGTTCAGTCTCCTTCCTTGCAAGGTCCTTTTGTAATGTATTTGTAATTTTAGCCTCGGCGAGTTTGACAGCATTTTCTTTATCTTTTTCGGCAATATTTAATCGTTTTCGCAATTCTTCGTCAAACTGATGATCTCGAACTTGTTTAAGAATATCGGCAAAACCAGCCTCATCGACTTTAAAGGCAATTTTACAATTTGGACATATAATATCGTTCATAATTTTATTTTCCAGATTTAGTGCGATTGTGTTCCTTACACAGCATTTGGCAATTCTCTGCAACCGTTTTTCCACCATCGTGCCAAGGCGTTATATGATCAGCTTCCATCTCTGAAATATCCCATTGTTTTTTCTCTTTTCTCTGCTTTTTGCAAAATGGGCAAATACCAGATTGTCTTTCATACGCCTCACGCTTCATTTTGTCGGTAAAGGCGCGAATTGAGAGGTGTTTTTCTTGTCCCGTAAGCACGTACGGATAAATTCCGGATTTTTTAGTAACGTCTTCGTCCTGCATCAGCTCTTTGATCTTGGTTTCCAATTTAACAGCATTCAGTTTTGCATTGTTAAATTGGTTATATAGCTCGCCCCACGCAACGCTACTCATTTCCTTCCGGTAACCCGTAAATGTCTTCCTCACCCATGCAATCACATTTTGGAAATAATCCCAAAGCTCGTCAGCACTTTTGTCATGCTGGTGCTTGGCCATGTAGCCGGCCACATCACCATTGTTAATCCACAACAGCGCGGTTTCCAGATACTCTTGCCGAATTGGCGAACCGCTGACTAACGCTCCGCCGTCGTTTGCCAAATGATACGCTACACAGCCCGTTTTACTGAATTTGAGTTTTGCGTCAGAAAGCCACGGTCCGGTGTAGACGGCATTCAGCAACTCTTGTGGGGTAAGTTTTTCACCAGCCGTATTTATAACTTCAAACCATTCAATGCGCTCCTTATCAGTGCCGTCACAAAAGTAGATCATGAGCTCATAATCGAGTATCTGGTCTTTTTCTCCCTTGGTGAGATTATGGAAATAGCGGTCATGAATGGAATAGTCACCGCTCACGTACTGACAAATGCTTAATGTACGTTGTTGGCCATCAAGCAACTCGTAATTCCCCGCACTATTTTCTATCCAATATATGACATTGAGCGGAAATTGATGTTGGACAGTATGCATAACCGCATCGCGTTGCTCAGGCTTGTAGACAAATTCCCGCTGGTATTTTGGTCGAATGTCTAGCTTACCGCCGTAAGCCACTACGCCTTCTTCGGCGCTGTCTTTGTAGCCATCAAATACTTCACGCACAGAAATTTTATGTAAATCAATTTTCATATCATTTTTTGACTTTTTTATTTTTAATTAAAATTCGATTAAATATTTTCTTACCTTCAATTAAAGTAAAACATTCATAACCGATCCACCTTGCAGAATTGGCAACGCCCAATATTTTAAACTGCGCTGGGCTATATTTATCAACAAACGTAATCGGTACGCCCATTACGCCCTCATAATCCATTGGTATATCAGCTACCTTATCAACATTTATAACGTCGTAGTTATCGTATTTAGGAAATTCTTCTGGCGTATATTTCTTATATAACTCTATTTTTTCATGACGTTTTGTAGTGTCGAGGTTTGTATACCATACAATTCTACCCATACTGAAAAACTTTGTGCCGTTTTCAATTTTTATTCTTGACTCTGTTTCAATGTCATAATCATTAGGAACCTGAAACCATTTTGTACCACCATTATCGTAGCCATGCCATAATTTATTTTCTTTGATAAAACCGAAGGTTTCTTTATAGGTTACTGCATTTTGGTCGCCTAGAATCAAAAACTTCTTGTCATATTCCACTAGTTGCGCGACATACTCACGAAAGAGGGAAAACGGCGGGTTAGTTACCACTATATCCGCCTCTTTGAGCAACTTCACGCACTCCTCACTGCGAAAATCTCCGTTACCCTTAAGTGTGGTGGCTATATTAGAATCGTTTTTCAAGAGCCACCTCACATCCGTAAGCCCCACTGCGCCATCTGCATCGGTGTCCTGCACTTCATTGAGCTCGATCTTAAATGGCTCTTTGCCTTTCGATTTTAAGCCTTTAACTTCAAAGAGCGGCAACTGTCCTCCGGCAATTGGTGACTTTGCATAACTGGTGGTGATTAATTTTTTGAGACCAAGCGCATTAAAGTTAGCGGCAAAATATTTGAAAAAATTACTTTCAAAGGGATCATCACAATTACAATAAACAACCTTGCCGCGAAACTGTTCTTTGTAGTGCTTTAGTTCTTTTTCAATATCAATAAGTTGGGTATAAAACTCGTCTTTTTTTGCCTTGTTGGCTTTGTGTAAATTACTATTTAATGACTTATTTACCATAATTATTTTCCTCTTCCAATATGAGCTTGTTGTTGTATCCACGCATCTCCAGCCGCCTCAATTTCCTTATCTGTTGGCTCTCCTTCCTCCACGTGGACGCTACCGCGACCAAGCACGATCCGGTAACAACTGTTTGAGACAGCGTTGCTCATATTCAAGACCAGTATTGCTTAACTTCACCAAGCTGCTGCTGAACTTTGCTCCGCACCTTTTCTGCTTCCTCTGACAGCTTCCAGAGTTTATCCCGACCCCCTTGTAATCGCTGCAAGTAACCATTACGAAACAGTGATCCGAGTACACCACCCACAGATTGGCCATTCACAGCTTTGTCTGTTTTGGGTATTACCCCTGACGTCCGGAACGCCGGTTTCTTCATCCGCAGGATTACCGCCAGCGCCTTCTGCTGCGCTTCGGGTAAACTGTCTAATGTCTTGAGAGCACTCATCTAACATAAAGATAAACGACTATTGCACCTGGTACAAGAAGCTTATTCAAACATCGGATGTTAGAATCTATTTGAATTTAAACGCGCGTTTATTTGCCTCTTGGATAATCTTTAGAGTTGCTTGCACCGAAAGATTATCAGAAGACAACAATACCAACCGCTCGCCTAATCGCTCCAGGAGAGGACTTAAAAACTCGTCCGTCCATGAGGGCGACAATGTCAATACGCCAGAAAAATCAATTTCTAATTCTTCGTTTGACGGCAGTTCTATCAACGTCGGCTGAAACGCTTTAAATGCTTCACTGCCTAATTCGCGGGAGATCAGGGTGGTACCGAATTTTTCTAATTTTATTTTCATATTTTTATTTGATTTTGCTAAAAATTAATTTTTGCCATGCAACCGCGTACCACATTCGAGCCACGGGTAACCCGGAATAATTTCTTCGCGCCCTTGAGATATACTTCCGCATCGCCGCTGGTGAAAAACAGGTCTATCGGCTTAGTTAGTACCACTTCTCTAACCAATTTCAAGCCGTTGCCACGCTTTTCCGGTGCTCGACCGGACACAAATTCAGTAAACGCCACTTCAACCGCCTTAACATATGTGGATAAATCCGGACGGACGCGGCGCAGTGTTTCTAAAATACCTAGTCCTCGATCTGCCAGAACAATTGTGCTTTTTGGTATATCATAACCGAAAAAGATTCCCGGAGTATCCGGCCATTTCCCCAAGTTGTGCGCGAATGAATTATCACCGATCTCCCCTGCAACCAAAACAATTAATGAGTATAATTCTTCAAAACCTGCCTTTTCCATAAGTAACCGCTCCATTTTTATCAGCCTAGCCTGAAACTCCGCACTCGTGGGGCAATAAAAAGTGCCAGGAAATTCAGTCCCCTGCCTAATCCAATCAGACGCAAGCTTAAAAAGATCACTCGAAAAAATCTCTATATCTTTCTCTCGATAAAAACGATGCGTACCGCCTTCCTTTTTAATCGCAACTAACTTTCCGCTTTCATCCCAACGACGAAGCGTATCTATAGAAACGCCTAAAAGCTCGGCAGCCTCGCTAATTTTGAGCAAATTTTCTTCCATTTCTGTATCCTATCATATATTAATTATCTATGCAATAGAAGCTTATATCTATGCATAAGATATATAATCTATGCTGATATTGATTAAACCTGTGATTAAAGGGTGTGATTAAAGGGGTCAAGTACAACTATGAATGGGTAAATGGAATATGCCACCATTATTTAACATTCGTTATTGAAAATTGACATATAAACAGTAAGATTTTAATATCCGGTATTAGACATACTCTAAATCTCTTGTGTCCATTTGGATCATACGCCAATCTTCCACACTCCTTTTTCGGTAAACGCAGGAATGGTTTGGCGGTGCGCTTTGTTTATAAGATTTGGGTGTGACTGTTTCGTTTCCTTCGCATAATCTGCCAGGGTGATGATACGTTTTCCTTCTAAATATGCGAGCCGTTTGTGATAACTTGCGGTCAGTGCGCGGCCGATAGTTTCTTCCATCACAGCGGTCTGGCCGGAATCCTCAAACTCCTTGAACGCATCGTAATATCGCGCTCGGTTTACAAAAGCGATATTAACGGGCACATACCCCTCACGAATAAAAGCGTAATTATTGAGTGCGCGGCCGATTCTTCCGTTACCATCAATAAACGGATGTATGTTTTCAAAAGTTAAATGAAAACGCGCTACGCGTTTGACGATGTGCTCGCTGGCGCTGGCGTGATATTCGGTCAGCATGTCGGTAAGCAAACGTTTAACGTCTTTCGGACTTGCGCCGATATGCGTTCCCACCCGCACCCACTCGTTGTCTTGCCTAAAACGACCGGCAATATCTTCACGGATATTACCAATCAGCATTTTGTGGAGTAGCAGCATAATCTCAAGTGAAATTTCCGCTTCTTTTGCCTTGGTTTCGGTATAGGCAACGACTCGAGCGAGATTTTTCGCTTCAAAAATTTCGCGTTCACTGACAAACCTGTCAAGGTCAATTTGGAGCAGGATTTTCTCTGTTTCCTCTAAGGTAAGAGTGCTGTTTTCAATGGCATTTGAATTATATACATGCTCTGGAATTTCCGCTTCTGTAATCATCTTTATCAATGACTCTTTGCCTGGCAGGACACGATAATATCTATCGCGCAGTGATTGAATCATTGCCAATGTTTGTGGTATGCGTGCCATATTGTTTGTAACCGTATTATACTCCATTCTTAACGATTATGTCAATAATAACCGTGAATATATAGATAATTTGAGGTATTTTCACGGTTATTTTCTACTAACCGAGCTGTGAGTTTACTTATATTAACTCGTATCTAAGGTATCTAATACCAGGAAGGTGTATGATGCCAGGTATTAAACACAACATTAATCCCTGACCAGGCCACGGTATTTTCCGTCTCCCCGATTCATACCTGATATTAGCTTAATTAAGCCCATTAATACCAGGGCAATCGCATTGAATAGACACCCACGGGCTTACGCCCGTGGTACTCATCACAACAGAGCAGGCTAAAGTCTGTCCGGCTACGGCCGGAGCGGCTCTCACCCACGGGCTTACGCCCGTGGAGCTCCCGCTAGATTAGAAGCGACGCTGCGGATACCGGTCCCGAAGCCGCGATAACAACAATTTGTTACTATAACAAAAGGATAATCCTTTTAAATAAACCCCTAAGGAATAATGTAAGGCTTATCAAACTTGGTGATATTTTCCTTGCGGCCATTCGGGTGAAACACAATTACATCTTCAATACGTGCTCCTCCTAAACGAGGGTAATACAAACCTGGCTCAACCGTAACTACCATCCCCGGTTCTATTTTTCGACTAGAACTGGCGTTCAGCCGCGGTTCTTCATGCACTTGTAAACCAAGCCCGTGCCCTGTTCCGTGCATAAATCCTCGCTCAAAAGATGTTTCATACCCTAATTTTTCAAAAGCCTGTACAGCCGTTTGGTGGACCAGCGCGCATGGTTGGCCGATCGTTATTTCGTCTGCCACTTGCCGTTGCACTTTTTCAACTGCCGTAAAAAGTCCCCTCATTTTCTTTGTCGGTTGGCCTTTGACAAAAGTCCTGGTCATATCGGCAAAATATCCTGTCTGTTCTGACCGCGGAAAGATATCAATAATAATAAATTTATTCGCCAGTAACCGGCCGCTACCTTCGTTATGCGGTTGCGCGGTTTGTTCCCCTGATGCCACGATAAGACCATCTGGGCAATTATAACCTTGAGCCAGAAAGTGCCGTCTGATTTCCGCTTTTAAGAATTCGCTCGTTAAAACTTGTTTATTATATAGAATCTCCTTTCCCCGCACCGTACTGGCGGCCAGTATCTGCCAAATTAACTCGAAGGCTGTTTCATTGACACGCTGCGCTGCGACCATTTGCCGTATTTCACTTTTAGTCTTGCATTCCCGTTCCCCAGCATAGTCATAAGGTGCTAGTTTCATCCCAGCGGCCGTGAGTTGTTTCGCTGCCAGCCAAGACAGTTCCGCGGACACTAGCACTCTTTGAACACCTTTTTCTTTTAAGATAACTATTGCTATTGCCACAAGTGGATCACCCTTCCCTTTGAATGTTTTTTTAAGATAACGCTCCAGTTGTTCCACCTGCACGCCATTTTTGAGCTTGGTTAACTTCGCGCGCATCACGGCAAATTCCCGCGCGTCAAAAAAGACTTTGGGTTTTTCGCCCTCGATAGCTAAATAAATGAACGTGTCGGACGCGGTCAGCCCTGAACGGTGTTGAATCTGGGGGCCCCGCGCATCAATTAGTAAATTAGCGGTTTTCATCTTTAATCCTTAAATAATATGGTTTTGTTTTTTATTCCAGGCCGGCGTGATCACGTCAATTGTGGCAGCTTTGCCGCGTACCCGGTATTTTTTGCGGGGAAGGATACTTAACACATCCCCCTTTTTAAGCACAAACGTTTCTTCTTCTATTTCCACTTTGAGCCGACCCGTTTGCACATACATGGTTTCTGTACAAACATCATTAATGGACCAACCTCTTTGGGGATAAACGCCATCCATCGTGACAACTGCGATACTAAAAGCGTTACCCGGGCCAGCTGGATACAACCAACCCTGCGTACCTCCCGGAATGGTAAAAAATTGTGCCTCGGCTAGTGCTTGTTTCATAAGTTGTTTTATTAATGATAATGGAAAGTAAGAAAAAAGTGCTGTTGTGTTTGTGGGTCGCACAACAGCACTTTGCAGAAAGGAGTAATCTAATAGGCTCGCTTGGCACACAAGGTTGGAAACAGACAGTAAAACGCGTTGAAGCGATGCATCTCCGGCCGGTCCCCCGCCAGCATGACAATGTTGTCACCGAAGTCTTCCTGGTAAATGCGCGCGACAGCGGCGTACTCGGCTCCCTGTTGGTAAACAATTTGGTTCACTTCCAGATCAGCCATTGACCGCCCGTACCAACGTTCATAGAACGTCCGGTATTGGCCGGGAATGCGCGCCAAGATTTCCTTTAACCCATCATGGAGTTCTGCCATCCGTCCAAACCGTCCATTTGACATTTCGGCAACTACCTGCTCGGCGTATGGCCGCAGACGTCCCTTGCTTCGCTGCTCGCCAAACATCTCCAATTCCAAGGGCAGCTCGCGCGGTACGGCTAACGCAAATTTGTCCAACGAACACTGACAGCGGCATAGAAATTCTGCCCGAGACAAACCAACCTGGCGCAAAACTTCTTCAGAATCAGCTTCAAAATCACCGATTCCGAGCACGATGCGGTGTTCAATACCACGCTCTCGGAAAAAGGCCGAGATCGCAGGTACAATCCGCACGAACTGTTGCGCCACCAAACCTACGCCATCGCCCACACCTTCAAACGTATAACGATAGGGCAAGTGAGGGTCGTTCGTCTTTTCGTAGGTATAATCTGGACAAAACGCTCCCACCAGAGTCAGTGGATCGCCACCTGAACTCGCGCTGATTACCCGCGCCAATTGCTGCGCCATTTTGAATTTCGGTATCTCCATTTTGCAGCCAATCATCAGTTCCGCTAGCTGAAGACCTATGTCTTTATCCAAGGCTAAGCATAATGGTTCAGCCGCGCGCAACACACGCTCGGGAAATTGCTCGGGTTCAAATCCGCGCAAAACGCGGTGGACCGACAAAGAACCAACCTTTCCATTGGCCGCCGCACCGACCGGCTGCTTCGGAAATTGCACGAGGCGCCGCTGCGGTGGATTACCTTTACTAGCAATTCCTCCCATGTGGATGGTACCGCTGACTTGAACCTCGAAGAAATCTGGAAAGTGAAGTTCCATTAGACGGTACAAGAGTAGGTTACGGGGACGTTTGTTGCTGTCCAGAATAATACCGAGACGACTGGCCAGATCCGTATTGCATTGGATCTTGTTCCAGTCGATGACACCTTGACCATTGCCGAAGCCGTTTGTTGCTTTGGTCGGAATTATCTCCTGCCAATGTTGTGCCACTTCCCTGGATTCCATTCCCATCGCCATTAAAGCCCGTTCGAACTTTTCCCACTGGCTTTTCTGGCGGTATTCGCCCAGATTAGCAGCGATTTGTACTACCATTTGCGCTTCTTCCGCAAAACTGTTCACCGTGACGTTAGACACGCTCATTAGATTCTTCTCCTATTTACACTGAAAAGAACACCCAAGAACGAAGAGCTCCCGGTTATTCGCTGGGAGCTCATTGAAGAATCTTATTTTATATGCCTATAAAGATACTTCCATCAACTTCCAGCGGAATACCGCACGTACGCCAAAATGCCATGCACGTTTCGGCATAGCGCACCTGTTATATGAAGTTGTGATGGATATTTGCATTAGTAATTTCGAGTTTATTCTAAGCCCAAATCATTGTCAAATTAAAATTATTGCTCGTTACAGTTTTATAAACTAATTTGACGAACCAGCCTTGCCGACTACAGTGGGGATATGAGTCTTAAAGTCGGAACTCGCAGGACGTAATACGACTTTTTAGAAGCGACGTTGCGGATACCAATTCCAAAGCCGAGAAAAAGACGGTTTATTACTGAACGTGATGGATTAGGCCGGATTATTCACTCAAAATCACCTGTTATTTGTACAAATTAACTCATTAAGCGTATCCCGCTCATTAATAATTTCTTGAATTACTCGTGGTGAAACCTGCCACTTTTTATCACGGAAGCTTACCGTGAGTTGCGTTTCATCTTCATTACCTGAAACCTGAACAGAAAACCCCTCACTGAAATCAAAGCCATTTCTGCTATCCAAAGAATGACTTCTCCACGGGTGGAGCGAAGCGGAACCCGTGGAGAAGTCATATGGCTTGGATTAACCAGCCACAGCCGAAGGAAGAGGTTGCAGTAATTCGTTATGCAATTACAAGAGGTCGACCATACGGTGATGAAGGATGGATACACAAAACAGCGAAAGCACTCAACCTAGAACCAACACTGAATCCCCGCGGGAGACCACGTGTTGGGTAATTGTACTTGACCCCTTTACGACTTTACGACCTTTACGACCCCCCTTGATATGATCCACAGATGCTTCTACCATAAAAACATTGAGAAAATAATCAATGTATGCCTGAAACCATTGACACTAAACAATTAATCATCCTCGACCAGGCGCTGGATGAACTAAACGAGCAGGAGATGAGAGTTCTCCACCGTAAGGTTATCGAGCGGCTTAAGCTGTTTGCCAAAATCAAACAGCTTAAGGCCATTAGCCAATTCAGCGTTGGTGACCGAGTAACGTTCACGCACAACGATGAACGAATCAGCGGAAAAGTTATCCGACTCAATCGTAAGACAGTCACCGTCCACACCGCCGACCACTATGATTGGACTGTATCCCCGTCACTGGTCTCAAAAATAATTGATCAATAGTCATGACCGCCACCCACCAACGCGCCACAACGAAACGAAAGACTGCGCCCGCTACCCAGGTCTCTTTTCATAAGAAACCAGACCACCTGACGCTTGCCGAACGGCAGCGGGAATTGCGCCGGGCATTAGTCACAGACAAAAAGCAAGAATTTACAGTTACTCGCCAAGAAGGCGATCATCCCGTATTTGCCGACTATATGGTCAAAAATCTCTCGAGTGACACTGCCTACAAGGTAGCATTGCGCAGTAAGAAACCCGGACCAAATTTCTGCACCTGCCCTGATTTAAAAACTAATCTGCTCGGTACCTGTAAACATATTGAGGCGGTACTTCATTCGATTGAGCAGAACAAAAAGTTAGCCCCGCTACTGCAATCAGTATATCTACCCGCCTACTCCTCCCTATATCTCAAGTACGGCTCCGAACGAGAGGTGCGCCTACGCATCGGTACCGAACGTGCGACCACCTATCAAGCGCTCGCCAAACAATATTGCGATGACGAACTCCGTCTGCACCCTACCGCCTTCAAACACATCGACAAATTCTTACTTCGCGCCCAACGCATTAGCCCGGATTTTCGCTGCTACAAAGATGTCGTTGATTTTATCGCCACTATCCGTGACGGCCACACCCGCCAGGCACTCATAACCCGTAACATCAACCAGCGCAAAAAATACTTTGACAAGCTTATCACCACCCCGCTCTACCCGTTCCAAAAAGACGGTGTCCTTTTTGCCGCTAAGGCCGGGCGCAGCCTTATTGCCGACGACATGGGCTTGGGCAAAACCATTCAAGCCATCGGCGCTGCCGAATTGTTTCAAAAAGAATTCGGTGTCAGCAACGTGCTCGTCGTCTGCCCAACCTCGCTGAAGTACCAATGGCAGGCTGAAATAAAACGTTTCTGTGGTAAAGAGGCTGTCGTGCTGGAAGGAGATGCCTTAACACGCCACCGAACATACGGAAGCTATGGCTATTTCATCATCAGTTACAACGTTGTTGGCGCCGACATCGCGGCTATTAATAAAGCTGATTTTGATCTCGTTATTCTGGACGAAGCGCAAAGGATTAAAAACTGGCAGACCAAAACCGCCCAGGCAGTTAAAAAAATTGCCTCTAAATATGCCATTGTGCTCACCGGAACTCCCATTGAGAATAAACTGGAAGAGCTCTACTCGATTATCCAGTTCATTGATCCGTTCAAGCTCGGGCCGTTGTACAAATTCCTTGCCAACCACGAGATACGCAACGAAGCCGGAAAAGTAGTCGGGTATCATAATCTTAACCAAATCCAAAAAGTGCTAAGTGACATCGTCATCCGCCGCACGAAACAGACTGTCTTAAAGCAGCTTCCCAGCCGTACCGATAAACAAATCCTTGTTCCGCTCACTGCCGAACAGACCGTCATCCATGAGGAGTATGCCGTCATGGTCTCGCGGCTGGTTAGCAAATGGAAACGCTTCGGGTTTCTTGACGAAAAAGACCGCCAGCGGCTGCTGATCGCGCTTAATTGCATGCGCATGGTGGCCGATAGCACATATATTTTAGATCAAACCACACGCTTCGATACCAAAATCGAAGAGCTGATGAGCCTCCTCGACAATGCCCTGGCCACGCGTGGCAACAAAGTTGTTGTCTTCAGCCAGTGGCAACGGATGACCAGCTTGGTCGAACAGGAACTCAACAGCCAACACATTGGATTTGCCCACCTGCATGGCGGTATCCCCAGCAGCAAACGTAAAGGACTGCTGGATGATTTCCACAATAACCCAGCGTGTCTGGTCTTTCTATCAACAGACGCCGGCGGTGTTGGACTCAACCTGCAATCAGCTTCCACCGTCATCAATCTCGACCTGCCCTGGAACCCGGCCGTATTAGAACAGCGAATTGGACGCATCCACCGCCACGGGCAAAAACAAAATGTTAACGTCATCAACCTCATCTCCAAAGACAGCATCGAACAACGCATGATTGACGTACTTAAGTTCAAATCATCTCTTTTCGCTGGCGCCCTCGACGGCGGAGAAGATAAAATATTCATGGGCGAGGATAAGTTCAAACGTTTTATGGGTCAGGTCGAGCACGTCACTCATCAAAGCGAACCTCTCGCAACAAAGCAGAACGCTGTCACCCCAGTGACCCAATCCTCACACGCGAAACGACAACTCCCTCTAACACCAGACTTAAACACCGCAGCAGCCAACCTCTTCAAAAACCTCGCCGAAACATTGTCTGATCAGCAAAAATCGGAAAAGTTAATTTCCTCCTTCACAGCCAAAGACGCTAAAACCGGCAAGCCATACCTGAAAATACCCCTGGAAAACGAGCAAATGGTCACTAATGCCTTAAACGCTCTCAACGGTCTTATCTCTAAATTTACTAAGTGAATCACAGTCGCATACGTTTGATTTTGGCTATCACCATGCGTATGTGCTCATAACTTATCTGCTCTGGAAGATTCGCCTTAATGTGTCCCAGGCGCGTGTAGTCCTCACAGCGAGCCATAGCCGCCAGAATAAGCCGCTCCTGCTCTACGGTAAGATGTTCTGCTATGCGGAAATCTCCGCCCTGCACATACCACGTCAAGAGATGTCCCAATACCGTACTCACACCTAAAGACCGGATTTTAGCTATGCCCGACGGGGCAGCGCCAGATTGATACAGCTTGACCGTTTCTCCGATCGTATCCGTTAACCCGTTGCTATCAGTGGCTTTTTTTGCCTGGAATATACCCGCCGACATCGGTTGCCATTGATACTGCAAACAAGTATCGCATCCCTGACACGAATCCGTCATATCCGCCGCAGCCGGATCTCCGAAATATTCCAGAATCACGCGCCGCCGGCAGCCACTCGCCTCCAGATACGACCCCATGGACCGTAACTGCCGGTATTTAATGTCCAAAGCACGGGCAATCTCGTCACGGCTTTTACCGCTCTGGTGCATATCAGTCCGGCTTTTGTTAATAAAGAAATGATGCAACGAAGTGTCTTTGCCGCTATGTAATAAGACACAATATGCTTTTTCCCCATCCCGTCCGGCTCGACCAGCTTCCTGGTAATATCCTTCTAACGTCGCGGGCATACCGGCGTGAATGACAAACCTGATATCCGCTTTATCAATACCCATGCCAAAAGCCACCGTCGCAACCACCACCCTGAATTCATTTTCCATAAATCGTTCTTGCACACGCGTGCGGTCACTGCTATCAAGACCCGCATGGTAAGAAGCCGCCGCTATACTGTGCTGACGCAGGTACGCAGCTATCTCTTCGGTTTCCTTACGTGTTAGTGCATAGACGATGCCGGCGCCAGGCATGGATTTTACCAAACGGACTACTTCTGCCAAACGTTCCTGTTGTTTTAGCTTCGCCCGCGCGAAAAAATACAAATTCGGGCGATCAAACCCGCGTACATGCACCTCCGGATTCATTAGTCCCAATCCTTGTACAATATCCTGCTTTACTTCCTGCGTAGCCGTGGCCGTAAACGCGGCTACTACCGGCCGCTGCGGCAGCTTGGCAATATTAGTGGCGAGTAACCGATAATCCGGCCTAAAATCATGCCCCCATTGGGAAACGCAGTGCGCTTCGTCTACGGCAAATAAACCGACATCCCACTCCTCAAACAAACGCCGGAAGCCTGCAGACGCAAACCGCTCCGGGGCAATGTACAAAATCCGTACCGCCCCGCCAGATACATCACGCAAACGCTTAGCCACCTCATCTCTGTCCAAGGAGGCATTGATATAAGTAGCCCGAATTCCGCGCACTTCCAAAGCGTCCACCTGGTCTTTCATTAAAGCAATCAGCGGCGACACTACCACGGTCAGCTTTTCACTCATAACGGCCGGCAATTGATAACACAGGGATTTTCCGCCGCCAGTCGGCAGAATCGCGATCACATCACGGCCGGACAAAATACTGGTAATTATCTCCTCCTGACCCGGCCTAAATTCCGAAAAATGAAAATACTGCTCAAGATTTTTTCGTGGCGTCGCTACGCCGCGCAATGCATGCACCTCTCTAGTTTGACCGGAATTCTCTGGTTGCATGTGAAAAAGTATAACGTACTAAACTATCATAGCCACAGTGGAAGATCCCCTATCATAACTTAATACTAACTTACTGTGCGTGATGTGAAACGACTCAGCGCTCGGCGCGCTTCAGCAATGGCGGTCAAGCGGCTGGTCTTTTTAATTTTGATGTTGAGTGAACGAGCAAGGGGCTGTAAGTTCCTTCTCGTTATTTCCTGTTTGATGAGGAATTGATGCGGTAGGTGCATGGGAGATTCAAGAAGGATGCGTTCCATTATGTCGGACAAGTGGTGGTACATTTCTTCGTAGTAAGCGAGGTGCTGACCAACCACAAAACCTGTTTGATTTTCAGCGGCCAAGAGTAAATAGGGTACTCCTGGCCGTTGCCCTTTTTTGTCAGTGATTAATCCAAAGCCAAAGGCGGGAGCTATGTCTACTTCCACGCTTAAGGGGCAGACGTTGTCTTGCTTAAGCAGTGTCATTAGTTTTGGATCAGGGGATTGGAGTTTTATATCCTCGACGTTGCTTACCAACCACCGTTGGGGTGTTTGCCATGTATAGATGTCACATTATGAAATGCCACTCTTAAATAAACGGGCGGCGGCGCGGGGGACCCCCACCGAGCGCCTGCAGGCTGCCCGCCTGGCAGGCCGAAGCCGTCGGGTGGGGGTGCAGCGCCGACAGGGCCCGTCACTATATTTGTGGCATTTCATAATGTGACTTCCATATCATGCCATTTGTTGTTTTCATCTTTTGTCCGGAGCAATATTTGCCGTCTTTTTGGTGTCAGAAGAAAGGCTGGGTCGCGGTGACACTCTTGCGCGATGACAATGGCTTGTTGCAGAGCATCAGTGAGAAACCTGGCTTCATGTGCGGTGAGATACCAAGGAGCGTAACGAGGCTGGTAGCTACGGATAAGTGGCCATTCTTTTGCTCCGCGAAACGAGAGCCCGAGTTTTTTGATGAGGTTGCGATCCGACTGCTCAAGGTACTCATGGTCTTCAAAAGAGGCCATAAGCATGTCATTGACGAGCAACATATCGAGAAGGTCAGGGCCTTTCATTCTACGGACGGCATTCAGGCCTGCCAGTCCACGTGGTCCACGATATACCGCAAGCGCGAGGTGTTCACCCAAAGCTCCTTGAATACTACAATACCCTATTTCAGGCATGTCTGAAGTGGCGATGCTGAACAGATGCGCTTCGCTCATCCAGTTCCAGGGAGCCAAGTTTCTAAAATCTTGTGCAGCCTGATAGAGACGTCGCCACTCGTCGAGTGAGGGTTCTGTCGTTGTGGAAATATCACTAGCCATGACACTTTTTATACTTGACGGGGCAGCCGTCGGAACGAACTTTAACTTGTCCGCAGTACTGACACCTCATAGAATTTTGCTTCATACATGATCATGGTAATCTGCTATGTTTGCCTATATTAAATGAGAGTGGGCGTTCTGGCAACTGTTTGAGCCTACGCAGAAAAATGGTGGCTGACCCCATTTTCTCAACCACGACACCGCAAAACTGATCTCCCAAAATTGGCAGCGTACAACGACAGTGATAGCGTTAATGCATGGCAACACTATTCGCCTACGTTGATGAATCAGGCCAAGACGTGAAGGCCCTGTTTTTTGTTGTCAGCGTCTTAGTAGTCAGCTCAGAGCGGGATGCTCTAACCAAAGAGCTTGAGCAGATCGAGCAGGAAAGTAAAAAAGATAATCGCAAGTGGCACCGTGCTGATTACCGCTACCGCCGCGATTACATTGAGCGCGTTAGTAACCTCGATAAACTCAAAAACAAAATCTTCTTCAAGAAGTTCCCCAAGCTCAAAAAGTACATGGAGTTTACGGCAACGGCTACCGCCGATGCCTTACGTCAGCGTCGGCCAGATCGTGTCGTGGTCTACGTTGATGGCTTGCCGAAGGGGCAGATTCCCGCCTTCAAGCGTCAGCTCAAACCATCTCTCAAAAAACCAACAAAAGTACAAGGTGTTAGGAAAGAGGAAAACAACGCCTTTATCCGTTTAGTTGATGCTATATGCGGATTAGTAAGAGACGCTTCTGAAGACAACGAATGGGCCAAGGACATGGTCAGACGTCTGAAGCGCCGCGGCCTGATTACCGAGCTCTAAAACAAAACCACCTCGCAGAATGCGAGGAGGAAAGATCTATCCCAGTAAAGGGAAACCCGCCAAGAAGGTCGGTTTTCAACCTTTTTTGTTTATGTCTCTAGTATAACCAGAAACATCCGCGCGTCAATACCCTGCCTCATTCGCCTCTGTCTAGGGTAATGGTAATGGATGGTAATGGGGTCAGCCACCGGGGTAATGGGGTCAGCCACCGTTTTTTAATCAACAATAAATTTTGACGTCACGCCTATCCCGCCGTACATTATTGCCATGTCACTCAAAGTCGGCACTCGCAGGACGTAATACGACTTTTAGAAGCCACACTGCGGATACCGGTTCCGAAGCCAAGAAAAAGGCGAATTATTGTAAAACGGGATCATTTAGGACGGATTGTTCGCTCCCACAGTCCAAGAATTACTGAGAATTTACTCTGAAGATATTTTTGAGCTACTCAACGTTATCGACGATAACGCTCTCGAAACGACCTGTCTGTATAACTTAAGTCTATTATATTTTCTCCAAATTCACCTTCCACAATGATAATGGTTTTGGAATTTCATCAACCGAATCGTATTTATCCCGACCATTATAAGCGACATCAAGAGCTATTAGACTTCCATGATGACCAATTCCGTAAACATATACTGGACGATCACCAGATGGAAACTTCGCTTTCAAGTTTTCAACTTGCTCTTTTAACAGAGCTACCCGCTTGCCAATAAAAGAATCTTTATCACTAATCTGTTCGTTAACTGCCTTCATAACTAGTTCATCTTCCTTCGGGTGAGTGATACTTCCGTCGTTACTGATGAAATACTCTTTCAAACTCTCGTCATCGGGATAGTCACGCTCCGCAACCTCCTTCATGGCTTCCATTATCTCAGGCGTACCTTGTGGCAGCTTACTCACGCTGCCCGGCTTTGCTGCTTCTTCTTTCGGCTCCCAAACAAAACCAACCCCTACGTCTTTACCAGCTTTCTGAACTTCACCAATTAATGAACTGGATAATAGATCAGCTGTCAGTTTTGTTCTCGGATAATCAGAACTCAAAAATAACACTGTGGCTCTTTCGGGCAATGACTCGTTGAGTCTGGCTGCCAGTTTCTCAATCTGCGGCACGCTATCATAACTTAATTCTGGATCATTTTGTATGTCCAACCTCTCAACTGCCTCCGCCCAGCGTTCTTGTTGCTCTGCCGTTAAGCCAGATTCTTCCAGAGGAACCCTCTTCTTACCACCTTCAAACTTAGCTCCATGTCTTATTAAACCTATCTCTCTCATAATTTCGTGACTTCGCCCTTACCCGCATCTACTTTAACCATGTCCCCATCTTTTAAAACTTGAGTGGCTACTTTAGTCCCAACTATGCAAGGTATCTTAAACTCTCTAGCCACAATCGCTGTGTGACTCATCAAAGAACGTTCGTCACCCACAATTGCGCCTGCCTTCATTATGTATTGGTTATAATCAGGTCTGGTAGTCGTGGTCACCACAACTTCGCCGGGCTTAATTTTCTTAAACTCTCTAAAATCTTTGACTACTCGCACTTTACCTGTGTAAGTACCTCTGTTAACAGTAACTCCTTTAATTACCTTATGTGTCGTATTAAGGTTACTGCCCGCAATCTTCTCTAATTTTTTTGCATCCCTCCTTGCTTGTTCACCACTTGATATATAGCTATGACCGCCTTCGTTTCTATATACAAATGCAATAACCTTCCGCTGTTCAATTTCGACAGCCGGTGGCAAATCCCCCGATTCAATAAATTTCCTAGTCTCCTGCATCGTCAAGAAAGATATTGGCTCTCGTTGTTTGGCCAACCATTGCTCAAAAACTGGGTAGATGTCCTCATTATATTCACGAGCCTTCGTTAAAATATCCAACAAATGATTATATCGACCGTCAGGATATTTTGACGCTATATAATCTGCTCCAAAATATACACCGAGATGATAGGCAAAGTGCTCTCCCAGTAAGTTATATAGTCTATCAATATTCTCGGTTGCTAACAGTTTCTCCTCTTCAACTGATCTAAAGTAACTCCCTTCTTCCCACAGAAAAGCGCTAAACTAAGAGCACAAGCACATCCGATGTTTGTGCTCTTTAATTTTTAACGCTTTGCCATGAAAACAAACAAGCCACACAAAAAGTCTCAGCGACCTTCCCCATTGTACAACAAGCTGCCCAAACAAGTAGGCCGGGCAGACTTCAACCGGTACATTAAGCCGCACCTGTTGGTGGGAACGCGCGGTCCCGACACGAAAATCTCCACCTACAAAATCTTCAATCATATTCTCAAGGTGCTGCACACCGGCATGCAGTGGTACAACCTGGACACTGCGCGAGACCGGGTCAGCTGGCAAGCGATCTACTACCACCACAATCACTGGAGTAAAGACGGCAGCTATGAGCGCGTGTTTGAGGCTTCCGTGGCATGGCTGCGGGACAACGATTTGTTGGCACTCTTCGTCCTCCATGGCGATGGTTCCAATGCGGTGGCGAAAAAAGGGGGCGCGGCATTGGCTACTCTGGCCACAAGCACCAGCGCGGGGAAAAGGTCGTCAACATAGCGGACAATGCCGGACATATCCTGTCGCCGCTCGTGGTCGCCGCAGTGAACGTGCACGATAGCATTCTGTTGCCTGATTCAGTCGACCGGCTGGCACACCTCACGCAACGGCTGGGGATTGATCTCTACGGTTCGTTCGTAACGTTTGATCCCGGTTTTGACAGTGCGGCCAACAAACAACGCATCAACGCCGCCGGTCTGATTCCCGTCATTAAACCAAACTTCCGGAATACCAAAGACAAGAACATCATCGCGGAACGGAATGAGCTGTTCGCTGAACTCAAGCCCCTCTACCGTCTCCGGTATCGCATTGAACGCTGCTACGCCTGGGAAGATACCTACCGCAAGCTGGTCATCCGCTACGAACGGCTGCCACAAACTTTTCTGGGCTGGCGGTATCTGGCGTCAGCCATGATTAATTTCCGGGAGTGCTTTGGGAAAAACGGAGGGAAACGTTAGATGAGTTCTTTAGAAAATATGACCCAATATGCTAGCTCCGATTCCATTACTCCGTTGCCGATTCTGCAGGCTGCCAATGACGTACGACTAATTTGCAAGGCCCTCCAATCACTCAGGCCCGCCGATTCTAACACCCTAATTGATTTCTATTGGCGGGGACTTTCCATTAGGGACATGGCCAAAAAACAAAATGCCCCGTTAGGTACCATCAAGCGGCGTCTCTATAACGCTCGTCAGCGTATCGCTCGCTACCTGCGATAATCTGCCTCAACGCCCAACAGCATAGATCATCGACCTATGCTTTTTTCTTATCCGTTTGCATATCAGCATGTGTTTATCCATATTGAGCATATGCCAGCAACCAATTTACCTAACCTGCAAACTAATGTTGCGCTCGCCCCGTATACGACTATTCATTTGGGGGGACCAGCCAAATACTTCATTGACTGCACTTCTGTCCTCGAGCTCAAATCTGCCCTCGACTACGCGGCGCAAAACCGCTTGCCTGTGCATGTTCTGGGAGGAGGCAGTAATACGGTTTTTCCTGAAAGCGGCTACAACGGATTAGTACTAAGGGTAAACTGGCAGAGTATTGAATTCGTCGCGGATGGCAAATATACGAAAGTCACCGCTAGTGCCGGTGAGCCCTGGGATTCGCTCGTTTTTGCTGCGGTCTCGCGTGGTTTAGGTGGGCTAGAAAATATGTCTGGTATACCCGGCACAGTCGGGGCAGCACCAATCCAGAATGTGGGCGCTTATGGCCAAGATGTATCCCAAGTCATCACTTCCGTCACCGCTATTGATCGTTCAACGCAGCAGGAGAGCAATTTTCCTAACGAACTATGCCAATTCGACTATCGCACCAGCCGTTTTAAAAAAGACGACCAGCATAAGTTTGTGATTACGAATGTGACTTTTCGTTTATCTAACGAAGGTATACCTTCAATCTCTCACCCAGATGTGCTCGATGAGTTGAGGAATAAGGCTATAAGCGGCCGGGGTATTACTGCTTTAACACAACTGCGCACTGCTATTCTCAACGTGCGGCGACGCAAGTCTATGATAATTGACCCAGCCGATCCGCATTCCTGTTCTTGCGGTTCCTTCTTCGAAAACCCCATCCTAACCAAAACCCAGTACCGGTTGTTGGAAGAAAAGGCTGGCCAACCAGTGCCCGCCAGACCAGCCGGACAGTCATTCATCGTTTCCGCCGCCTGGTTAATAGAGCAAGCCGGCTTTCCTAAAGGTTATCGCCAAGATAGCGTAGGTGTTTCCGACCACCACAATTTAGCGCTAGTGAATTACGGCGGCACCACTGCTGCCTTACTGTCCTTGGCTGAAGATATCCGGTCCAAGGTTAAAGATAAATTTGGTATACTACTCGAAACAGAGCCGGTTATCGTTTAATGCTATAGAGATGAGCTTCAATCATCGCGACATAGAGTTCTTGTATGAAGTAGGCTCACTGCGTCACTTGCCTCGCGACTGGCGGCAGCAGGTGGGGCTTAATGTAGCCAATGACCTCGAACATACGATACGTGTTATTTGGTTGTCCTTATTGCTTGCCCGCCGCGAGGGTTTCAAGGATGAGGAAAAAATAATCAAAATGGCCCTCATCCATGACATAGCAGAAACCAGAACCGGTGACTTCAATTATATGCAGAAAGTCTACGTGCAAGCCGATGAAGCCAAGGCCGCCCATCATCTTTTCGCTGGTACCAGTCTGGTCGACTTTGACACGAAGATTCTCTCTGAATACACCAAACGCCGGTCGCTGGCGGCTAAAATAGTTAAAGATGCCGATAACTTGGACGTAGATTTCGAATTACGTGAGATGGCTAATCAAGGTTCGCTTATGCTTGATAAGTGGCGGAAGACTCGTCAGTTAGTTCGTGATAAAAAACTCTACACAAAATCCGCTAAGTTGCTCTGGGATGAACTAGATCAGGTGGATGTCGCAGATTGGCACATGACTGCCAATAAATGGTTTAAAATTCCCACCGCTGGAAAATAGTGCCGTACCCCAGCATCAGCCCCAACCATTTGATCAGCTGGGCTTAGGCGTCAATTTCGTTACGTTGGCCAACTCGCCCGTGACTAACATTCTTTGCTTAGTAGACCACAGCGGCCAGCAAGCCATTAGCGTTATTCTTGGCACCAGCGTTTCTGATTCGATTAAAACTGTCTTGGCCGGATTAATAATTTTCGTCTCCACAATCCGATAAGTATACCGCGTATTATTGTAATCCACGTGGATTAAATTGTTGCTTGTCAGTTCGTTGATCTTTAAAAAAGCAAAACGGTACTTTCCTTTCCAGGGCTCGCCGGTACTATGTGCCGCTACGAAAGTATTACCCGGCCGACCCGGCACAATCCCGTTAGGATATAATGCCGCACCTGCCTCCAGGGTTTCTAAAACATCCTTATCAGCAATTGTCTGGCTCATGACCAAAGGAACCACTACGCCAATAGATGGTATTCTCAGCCAATTGCCTGGATCAGTTGTCTCGATCGGTATTAATTCGGGGAATAATTGCTTCAGAGGAACCTCAGTGGCCATTGGAATTTCAGTCTTATCTTCAATCACCGGTAGGGGAGGGTAATAAACGACTGGTTCAGTCCTGCTATTGACGATTAATGGCCAAGCCATAGACCAGGCTGAGGCACTGCCAAAAAGAAACAACAATCCCGAGACTGTTATCAGCACAGCCGCCCTGGCCTGACGCGTATTTAAAGTTTCTAAGCGCAAAAACATAACCTGTTATTATGCATTAAATACAATATAAGTCAATTTTACTCTTGCCATATAACAAAAATCCGCTTATTAAACGGATTTTTGTTGTTTTTTCAAAATTAACATCCAGCTTTAGACGTCCTGTGGCTTCACAGTCGCGCGTTTGTTGCGTTGCGCTCTGCTTGCAGCAGCATCTAATAGGCTTTTCATTTCTTCGTTTAAAGCCCCGATTAACTCGCCAGACATCTTCACATTCTTTCCTTTGAGGTAGGCCCTAACTTTGCTGGCTACTACTAAAACTTCACCTTCCATATAAAACACCTCCTTTGGTATAACATTGTCGTTCTTCCTGCATCGCACAGATTGTACCACTGATAGACGAAAACTCTCAAATTAGGCTATCCACAAGCCAGGATAACCCTGCATTATTTATTAATTTAGTGATTAGCTATTAAGTCAGGGCTTTTATACCAGGAGTAATATCACAGCCAATAAAATTACCAGCGTGGCATGGGTGATCATCCTCGGATGTTGAATCCTTATCTTAATCATCACTGCCAACAACAACAGAACCACAATAATCAGGGTGATGGCGATAATCAATCTTCTGGCTATTGTGTTGAAGGGATAAGGAGAGAAGCTTACGTCATTGCTTCGTGCCGTAAAAATTGACGGCTGTAAATCAACCATACCGGCGACGTTAGTATTACCCACTTCGTCCAAAACACGCACTTCCACTGTTCCTTCCGGCAGCGGGAACACCAAGCTTTCTGGACCAAGTAAATCCGCTTCTGCTATCGTCTGGTTGTCTGCGCTAATGATTAATTTAACGAACTCGCCGGCCGGTAAGGTTAGCATTGCTTCCGGCGCATCTGTTTCCGGTGAGATCATAAACACCAAACCGTCTCGATCGACATTGGGACCCGTTGTATCTTTGCTCAGTTTCCAAGGATCAGTTGTTTGACTGACTAACCCGTTGCTGTTTTCTGCCCAAGCGATCAATTTCAGTTGACCATCAGCAAATTGTCTTAAATCAATTTCCTGTTGTGCGTATCCCAGCTCGCCGATCGCGAAATTAGCCACCTCTGTACCGTTAATCTGTAAATGAACTTTGGACTCTACCTCCGCTGCCGCTTGAACTCTCACGCTAGTTCGCACCACCGTTTGTTGGGTTAGGGCGGTAATAGTTGGCATGCTTGGGACTGCTGCCGGCTTGGCAGATGGCGCAGCCGCGGCTGGGATTACTGCCGCGGTCGGGATTGGCGTCGTCGTTTCTACAGCAGCTGGGAGACGGGCTGACAAGTTTGAAGATTGTGACGGACGAACTGAACCAGCAGTTAACCCAAACATATGAACAACCACTGTTGACGTGCCACCCTGGTATTCTCCCGTCAAGACACCAATGCCTGTCTCCACGTAATCAGGCTGTAAAATATTGTCCCGATGCGAAGGACTAGCCATCCAAGCATCCACTACGTCTTCTGCTTGCACGAAGTCAATGGCTAGATTTTCCCCAGCCACTGTGTAGGCATAATTGTTTCGTTGTATCCAAAACCAGGGGGTGACACCGGTGGGAGAGATATGAGCAAAGTAATCATTATCTATCATATCCTGTGCCTTTTCTGTGGCGGCTTTTACGAGGCTCTCGTTCATCTTCAACGCTCCCAAACCGTTATTCATTCTTTCCTCGTTAGTTAGTTGTAGAATCCGGGCATTTGTAATCGTTGACAACTCAGCGGTGGACGGCAGTAACAAAACTAAGGCCAATGCGGCGAGCTTAGCTGTCAAAATGAGACCTGACATAGCGACTAATGCCCTTCTCCTTAAAGCCAGCGGTTGATAATTATTTTCTGGCCGTGGAATTATGCATACTTTTGCCCCATGTAAAGCTTGTGCTGTTACTCCCATAGCTTGAATTATGAATCAAGAGTCAAGAATTAAGAAATGAAATATTTCTTGATTCTTATGTCTTTATTAGATATTCTCGTTTCATGAACGTTGTGCTTATGGCCGGTGGTGGGGGAACTCGCTTATGGCCTCTATCGCGGCTTGCTAAACCTAAACAATTCATCGACTTGGGCGATGGCTATTCCTTAATGCAATCCGCCTATCAGCGCGCCCTTAAGCTAGCCGCTGCGGACCATATCTACTTGGCCACTTCCATCAACTATCGGGCATTTATCAAAGAGCAGTTGCCAAACATCAAGCCTGACCATATTTTTTACGAACCGGAAAAAAGAGATACTACTGCTGCCTTTGCCACCGTCGCCATTAGATTAATGGAATTAGACCAGGGCAACGTGCCGACCATCTTTATGTGGGCTGACCATGTGTTCACCAACGAAGATCAATTCATCTCTGACCTGCTGCAGATTCCTCACCTCCTCGAAGAGTACCCCGACCATATCGTCATTGTCGGCCATAATCCTATATCCCCGGAAACTACCTTGGGCTACATCGAAGCTGGCTCCGCGTTGCCTGAGCATCCCAACATTTTTATCGTCAAGCGCTTTAAAGAAAAACCGACTTTGTCAGTCGCCAAAAAATATTTATCCGCTGGCAACTTTTACTGGAACCTAGGTTATTTCTCCTTACGGCCAGAATATCTGCTCAATGAATTAGTTGTTCATAATCCTGACTTAGCTAGTATCATCGAGCAGTACAAGGTTGCCCTTAAAAAGTCCAAAAAAGCTGTCGCGGCAGCCTATCAACTGTTTCCTAAAAAATCGATTGAATATTTGCTCATAGAAAAAACACCCCGCCTGCTCGCCCTGACTGGCAATTATGGTTGGACCGATATCGGTTATTGGAGTACGGTCCAGGATGTTTTCGGTCAGGCTGGCGACCACGCACCCCACGGTTATCATCTCCATGTCAATTCCGCAGGCAACTATATCTATAATACGACTAAACAAACTGTGTCACTATTAGGCGTCAAGGATACCATCGTCGTTGTCACCGATGATGCGATTCTGGTTACCAGCAAGAAGGAATCTGGGAACGTTAAAGAAGTCATTAGTCGGTTGGAACAGGGAAAACATACCGACGTCCTTTAAATAATGATCAGCATTGCCATTACCAACATTCGCCGTGTTATATTTCTGCTGTTTCTGTCTCTAGTGGTTTTAATTATTGGTCTATTCCTTCTTCTATGGGGTACGCCAGTGATCAGTCGTACCGGTGAGCTAGTTATTCCTGAGGGTAGTTCTGCCCAAACCATTTGGCAGCAACTAGTCCAGCAAGACTATGTTGATAATACTGTACCATTGCGGTATTACGGCTGGCGTTTAGAGGCAAATAATAATATCAAGTCAGGGACATACACCTTGTCACCCGGCGAACATGTGCGTGATTTGATCAAGCGCTTAGTTGCTGGTGATACAAATTCATCTGTTTTAACTGTTACTTTTCCTGAAGGTTTTACACTCGATCAAATAGCGGAGCGTATGGCCGCCCAAGGCATTGGCAAGGCGGATGATTTCATTGCTGCCGCCATACCTGAAAAATTTATCGATCAATTCTCCTGGTTAAGCCAAGTGCCATTCTCACGCAATCTTGAAGGCTATCTGTTCCCGGACACGTATCAATTTTATGCTGACGACACCCCTGTCGATGTGATCCAGCGCATGCTGGCCAACTTCGATGCCAAAATAAAGACGGCTCTTTTCAATGACAACACCCAGCCAAATCATCCGCTTGATCAAGTCATTATCATGGCTAGTATTATCGAACGCGAAGTGATCAGCGATGAAGACATGGCTATTGTGTCCGGCGTATTGTGGAAACGTCTGAACGACGGTGTCGGCTTGGATGTCGACGCGACCGTTCGTTATGCGTTGCAGAAATGGGACAAGCCTTTAACTTATCAAGACCTGCAAACAGAGTCGCCTTACAATACGCGCAGGTGGCCGGGCTTACCGCCTGGCCCCATCAGTAATCCAGGACTGCGTGCTATTCAAGCGGCGGTTAACCCGCAGGAATCGGACTATTACTACTATTTATCCGCCCCATCGGGTAAAACCATCTTTTCCCGTACCCTAGAAGAACATAATATGAACAAAGCCAAATATTTGAATTAGGTTGTAGGCGTAGGTTGCGGACTGTAAACTATTATTGATGGCCAAGAAAAAAAATATGATTCCCCCCAAAAAAGACTCGCTTGAACAGGCTTATAGTGGTTTTACTGTTGTCCTAGAAGACTTGCATGCAAAATTTGATGTATTTGGCGAAAACCTATCATCCCTTGTTGAACGAGTTACCGCGCTGGAGCAGCTAACAGAACAACAAAGCGAAGATATGCGTTTTGTCAAAGAAGAACTGCATCTGATCCGCTACGAACTTAAACAGAAAACCAGCTTGTCCGACTTACAATCATTAGACAGAAGAGTAACTCGCTTGGAACGAAAAATCGCGGCGCAGTAAAAAGCCCACCGCGGATGCAATGAGCTCGAAATTACTTGAGGAGGTTTGGAATTCATTTGGGGGTATTTACAGGCTTTCTGAATTCCTGATACTTATCACTGCGAATGTCGTCGCCGGTTTGCAGTAATTTATCATCTAACGATGCTATGTATCTGGAGCAGATGATGCAATTACCGGCATTAAAATCTGCCCCCGTTTCTTCATTAAATTTCAAGACCACCCTTCTTTCTCGGCGAGAATCGAAATAAGTTACACCGATATCTGGTTGATGAAGCTTTTGGCAAAAAGAACATATAATTCCCATGTTTCTCTCCTTTTATGTTATGTAACTGCGTGTAGGGGTATGAACAAATCGCGGTTAAAACATAAACATAACATCAATAAAAGTCAAGTAGTACATTCTCTAATGATGTGTTATACAGTTATTTGTCATCCGAAGACCTGTGGCAAAGCCTATTAATTAGGCTTTTAAGTCCTTAGCAGAATGGCATAAACATTAATTGTTTTGAGTCTACGGGTGAACACCCGTTTTTTATTAGACAAAAAATTGAGATTTAATCATTGATAACTTATATTTATGGCTCTTACCAGACAGCAAAAAGAGGACATTGTTTCAATAACGCAAGACCAGCTGGGTAGCGCTACATCATTTGTCATGATTACATTTGACCAACTCACCGTGGTCGAAATTAACCAACTGCGCGACAAATTACACGCGGTCGGTGGTCGTTTGCGCATAGTGCCCAAGCGGTTGCTGAAAATCATTTTGCAGCAAATCAAACTTGATTTTGACCCGCTAAGTCTGGTCGGACAAGTCGCCGTGGCGTGGGCCGATGACGCGGTTGCTCCAGCCAAGATATTGAATGACTTCGCGAAGAAGAACAAAGAGAAAATACAGTTAATGAGCGGGTCGCTTGAAGGCAACCTACTCACTATTGAGCAAGTTAAAGCTTTAGCCACCCTGCCTTCCCGCGAGCAATTGCTTAGTCAGCTTGTCAGTGTGCTGACTGGTCCGGCCCGTGGGTTGGTAACAGTCTTGTCAGGTGTGCAGCGCAATTTTGTCCAGGTTCTGCAAGCTATAGCTGATAAAAAGACTCCTCAATAGACCATTCAATCGTATGTATTTATAAATTTATCAATTAATATCTAAAACTATGACAAAAGAAAAAGATAATGGTCAAGAAAAAGACGATACAAAACCAGCCGACAGCCCAGCAGAGGCTGTAGAAGTACCTAAGAAATTCGTCAAGTTGGTCGAAGAAGTTTCCAGCATGTCTGTGCTTGAATTATCCGCGCTCGTTAAAGTGCTGGAAAAAGAATTTGGTGTATCAGCCGCAGCTCCGGTAACCGTTATGGCCGCCAATGGGGGAGATAGCGCTAGCAGTGAGGCCGCTCCCGTGAAAACCTCATTTAACATCGTCATTACCAATTCCGGTGCGCAGAAGATCGCTGTTATCAAGGCAGTCCGCGCCATTACTGAAATTGGCTTAAAAGACGCTAAAGACTTAGTGGATAAAACACCCGCCACTATTAAGGAGAACGTGCCGACAGCTGACGCTGAAGAAATGAAAAAGAAACTGGAAGAGGCTGGCGCTACCATCGAACTGCAATAATCCCGTCCCACCTTTCCTGCGACCGCGTGCGACCCACGCGGTTGCTTTGTTATAGAAACTAATTACCCGGTAAAAAAAGCTTCATGCTACAATGTAACCATCATGCTGATTGATTATTTACATTGGCAATTTGTTCTCAGCCCAAATTGGTTTATCAAACTCCTCTGGAATCTTGAGCGAGCTAGTGTTCGCTTCTTTTCTATCAGCCTGATGCTGCGCACGTTACTGTCCTACTGGCACAAAGATGCAATGGCCTTTACTGGCGGAAGCCTCGGTAAGCTAGCCACGATTATCCTGTGGAATACTATTTCACGCCTGATTGGTCTTATTATTCGTTCGGCCGTCATTGCTATCTGGCTTGTTATTCAAGTTATTTTCATACCATTGTCACTGATTACTTTGGTGGCCCTTCTTCTTTGGCCTTTATTAGTCATCGTCGGATTAGCCATCGGCTTATCTTTACTGCTTGTTTGAAATCACTATGAAGTTTCAATTCAATTTTTCCTCACGACGCTCAGCGGTTAAGTCTTACTTAGCTCTAACTTCCTGGTGGTACGAGGCAGCACTCTTTTCCTTCTTGGTAACTACTGTTCTCGGGTGGTCAACCCTATTCTTCATTTCCGCTCACATAATACTAGTTGGTTTAACCATCATCGCCACCTCAATTGGCGCTGGTCTATTAAATTTATGGTTATTTGCGAGAACCTATTATAGTAATCAGCCTATTGCCATCACCGTTAAAGAGGCACTTGGTAGAGCCTCCGTTAATTTTCCTAACTTAATCTCCTTTGATTTTCTCGTGACTCTTTATTTAAGCACTGGATTTATTCTAAATCGTGACAGTCTGCTGCAAGCCATTAGGCAATTAATTAGCTCGCCGCATAATTTTTCCTTCCTCAGTCGTTTGCAGATCAATAAAGCTAAATTAGCTGCGGCCATCGAGCAATCAGTCTGGCCTAAACTAACCTGGTCTGATTTTGCCAGCCGCACGATGAAAGTAGCTAATAAACTAAAATCTGATCAGATTGAACCCGCCCATGCGTTAGGCGCTCTTCTTATGCATCCGGCCATTAAGTCACAACTGCGCTCAGTTGGTCTGGTTGAAGAAGACATTCTATTTACGGCGTGGTGGCAAACCGAACTTCGTCGCGTCATAGAATTCAAGCGGCGCTGGTGGGACGAAAGACACCTATTGGCCTTCTCCGGCATCGGTTTATCTTGGGCATCCGGCTTCACACCTTTTGTTGATCGTTTTACTCGTTTCCCGCGTGGCAGTTTCTGGGATAGCGTATTATACGGACATGAGGGTAAGCTAAATGACATCATCAACACGCTTGCTCGTCAACGGCAAAGCAACGTGTTGCTAGTTGGCGATCCTGGCGTAGGGCGCTTAGGTATCGTGCGGCAATTGGCTTGGCTGATACAAACCTCGCAAGCTCACGCCGCGCTCATTGGTCAGCGTGTTCTCTATGTCAACGCCGGCGAATTGATCGCGCAAGGAACAACCGGAGCTAGCCAAATGTCATTAATTACCCGCGCACTAAACGAGATGGAACGGGCTGGCAATATCATCGTCATTATCGACGGCTTAAACGCTGTCTTGGGAGAAACAGGTGAACAGCGAATCAATTTAACCGACATTCTCATGCCCTTCTTAGCGTCTGCCACCGTACGAGTTATTGTTCTCACTTCTTCCGACGATTATCACCTTCGCCTTAAGTCCAATGAGGAAATCATTCAATTTTTTGAGGTTGTCCAGGTACCTAGTCTTTCTCCCGACGCCACGCTGCGGCGCTTAGCCTTAACCATCCAGAAAATTGAACGCCAGGCTCATCTATTTGTCCCGTATTTGACCTTGCGTGCTCTGGTTCAAGATACCGTCTCCATTCTGCCACATATACCATTTCCTGAACGAGCTTATGATTTTCTGGAAGAGGCAATTGTGCTGGCGCAGAACCGCCACGATAAAACCCTGTTGCCGGAGCATGTTGAACAAAGCATCTCGCGTAAAATCGGTGTCAACCTTGGCCAACTGCGAGGCCGCGAAAGAGAACAGCTGCTTAACTTAGAAGAAATCATGCATCGCCGCATGGTCAACCAAGACAATGCCATAAAGACATTAACTCACGCCATAATTAGAGCCCGTACCGAAGTTCGAAGCATCAAACGACCGATTGGGGCTTTCTTGTTTCTCGGTCCGACCGGTGTCGGTAAAACAGAAACCGCTAAAACGCTGGCTGAGTCATATTTTGGCAGTGAAGATCACATGGTTCGGCTCGACATGTCTGAATTTCAGGGAACGGACAGTGTCGGTCGGCTGATCGGCAGCGCCAATCAACCAGTAGGCCGATTAACCTCGTTGATTGCCGATCACCCCTTTACCGTCCTTCTCTTGGACGAGTTTGAAAAAGCCTCATCAGAGGCGCACCAATTATTCTTGCAGGTATTTGATGAGGGTAACATAACAGATATTGCCGGTCGGCAATTCTCCTTTTTGCACACGATCATTATCGCCACCAGCAACGCCGGTGCCGAACTGATCTGGCAATCGGTGAAGGATGGCCACGTTCCTCCTAAGTTCGAGGAAACTCTCAAAAACCATATCCTTAGCCAAAATATTTTGCGGCCTGAGCTGCTCAATCGTTTCGATGCTGTTATCACTTATTCGCCACTGAGCATGGATCATATCCGGCAAATTGCTGCCTTGATGCTGCGTAGCCTAAACAAACGACTGGACGCTGAGCATGGCGTGACTATTGTCATCACACCAGAACTAATCGAATTCTTAGTCTCGATTGGTTATCATCCTGAATTTGGCGCTAGACCTATGAATCGGGCTATTCAAGATACTGTGGAATTTGCTGTTGCTCAAAAGATTCTTCAGGGCAGTATTCAACCAGGTCAGCAAGTGACACTGATACCGGCTGAGTTATCCGCCCTAACTAGAAAGAGTTAGTTGATCAGCTCCTGGTATTTACAGGTTATACAAACACCCGCCTTTTGCCGAGCAAAACCAACCAACACTCAAAATAACATCTACCGTTTATTCCTCCAAAGAGATGACTAATATTTTTGTCCCGTCTAATACATATAGCTTAAGTTCGTCCTCGCTAACCGCAATGTCCTTGACATTCGATTCCTCTCCCAGGAATACTTGTCTCATCAAGTGACCAACTGTATCCCAGATCACCACTCGTTTGTTAACCGGGTCTAAAACGTATATATGGCGCAGATTCTCATTAATCTCCAGGGACGCTTGATCTGAGACCTTGGGTTCCACTTGCTCCATTTCAAAATCCACTTCTTCGCCCTTCAGTAACTTCCTGATCACTCCATCGCTATGCAGAGTGTAAACATAGCCATCGACGCCCATATCAATAACATTGTTACGCGGGAAGGTTGTGCTGGTTACCCATGGATTACCGCCGCTGTAGCCGCGCAAAGTTTTGCTATAACCGTAAATATTGCCCATGGCGCTGTCGTACAAATAAACCCTGTTACCAAACGTTGCCACTGCCACCACGACCGATTGTTCGGACGGCATTTGCACCTCCTGCTTTTGCAGCACCTCCGTCTTAATGTCGTATATCGCAAGGCCTGGTTCATCCGTGGCCAAGACTAAGTTCTTGTCTGCCTCCTGTGTCGAGCCGACTGTGAAAAAACCGATGCCGCTTGTATTCTTGCTTACCTTTTCTACCGCTCCATTTTCGCCGACTCGCACGATGACATTGCTGGCGGCATCAAAACTATACAAGGCCCCGTTAACGTAAAATATCTTAGTTGGTGCTTGATTTGTAATCACTGTCCCTAAATCACCGACGATTGTAGTCTCCTCTTGGGCTACCCTCGTTACCTTATCCAGCCGGTCCTGGACAGCAGTAATCCCCGCCGCCAACTCCGCTACCTGCTCTCGGTACAACCCAGACAGCTGTACCCGATCGATTAATTGTTTAGCGTCAGCCAGGAGTGTTCGTGCTTGATCTCTGTTATCGTAGATTAGCGCTGTTTCGGCTGCTTCTTTCTTAGTTCTTGCTTCGTGTAAAAATTCACTCGCTTGTTGTATCTGTTCATCCGCGGTTCTTTTTTGTTGCAGCAAGACCACACTTATACCTAATAAAATAGTTAACAGCACAGCGGTGACACCAAATATTTTACTGCTGCGGGGCAGTTTGCGCACACTGACAATTATTGCCCTGAGCAAATTACTGGCTACGACCTTCCATCCTGCGCTTCGCATAGTCAACCATTTTCCTTTGCTGCCGGTTTCCCTGCCCAAACTATTTTTGTTGAAGTTCTTATTTTTCAGCGACTGCACACTGCGACCGGCCGTCTTGGACACATTAAACAATGCTTTCCCGCTACGGCGTGAACCCTCTTTTACGTACGGCCAGATGACTTGTTTTGTTTGTTTTCCAGCGTACACTGCCAACCTGCCAATTAATAATATTACCTTTTTGCCGATCGATCGGCTGATTATCAAGGGCTTTCGTGGGGATAATCCTGCGCCCACCGATATCGGTTGACGGTTAGTCATCGCTGATACGGTCCGCCTTTGCCCTCCGGTTTGGTCTGGTGACATTGCAATCACTACTACTGCCACCGGCAGTGGTCGCTTCTGGTCTTCGAACAACTGTCTTAATTGCATTGCAATGGTTTCTGCTGATTGATCAGCGACGAAACGAACTAGATCATCACTGCGGTAAACCTGATCAAAATTACTGGTGCCAATGAATATTACGTCGCGTTCATTCACGAGTCCGCTGGCCACCGAAGAAAATGTTCTAAGTGGATCCAAGATAGGGGAGTGAGACATGCCAACTGACAGTAAAGTCAGCTTTTGAGCACGGGACAATAGAACAATACCTTCGCCGGCCGTACTCACATGTAGGGTCATGTGTGGTACTTCATTGTTTTCCCCAACATGCTTGTTCGCTTCTGCTAATGCCGCAACAGACACATGAAACGACCCCATCCATTCACGCACACCCTGCTCCACTAAATCATGCAATATTAAATTAGCCTGATGTAAGGCTGACTCGAAACTGGCTAGCACCCCTCGGGCCGGATCACGATAATATTCTCGCTGCAAAGATTGAACCACCGTGTCAACGATTTCTTTGCCAGCGTAGTCCATTTTTTCTGTCTCCGCCACTGCATACAACCAGCCTAATTTAGCCTCACCGCTGGCTGGCTCGAATATAAAAGTATCACCCACAACGCGGGATCCATCAAACAACACTAATTCATCGGCATCTGGTACCATGATTGTTAGTATAGAAGCTGTACGACAATTTATAAAACGGCTTATTAGTTTTGCTTTTCTGTTATGCTTCAGCCATATTTGTATGAATGTATGTTTGCTGTATTTCCACACCTGTCGCATAGTTGCAGTCGAATAACTTTGTGTTAAGCTATCTTTTTATGTCAACTAAACCATTTCCTTTAGAAAAACTATTTGGCTCCCGCACCCGAGTGAAGGTAATTACACTATTTACTACTGGTATTAGCCGCCCCTACTATGTGAGAGAAATATCTCGCGCTGTTAATGAACGGTTAAACGCTGTCCGTCGCGAGTTAGATATATTAATGAAAATTGGCATGCTCAACTCATACGAGAGCAAACGCCGCAAATATTACACCTTAAAGCCCGACTTTGTTTTGAATAAAGAACTCACCTCGATCATGGCAAAAGCTGGTCCTCTGATCGAAGATAGCTTATTCAAAAACATTGAAAAACTTGGTGATGTGCAGTTTGCGTGTGCGACTGGCATCTTCACCCAGTCCGAAAACTCGCCGACTGATCTCTTTATTATTGGCACCATCGACGAACAAAAACTTAAATATTTTGCCCGTCTGATCGAACATCAAATTGGTCATGAAATCACCTACACGCCTATCACGCTTAATGAGTATCGTTATCGGCGAAACTTTAATGACATGTTCCTGCGCCAAATATTTACCAACCCCTATACTGTGATTATCAATCACCTAGAGGGTGATTTACGGCCAGAAACCAACACCCGGCATCAGGCAGCTCTCGTTTAGCCAGTCTAACTTCAGATCGCTCGATGGAATTGCGCCCCCATCCCGACTGCCCTCCAGCTAGACTAAATAGTTATTAGTCGGTATAAATATTACCAAGGATAAAGGTAAGCATTGCCTTTCTTCTCATCTCACTAGCGAAATTTATCATTTATGCCAGCTCACGCGGGTGCATAGCTCAGCGGTAGAGCGCTACGTTCACATCGTAGAGGCCGAAAGTTCGATCCTTTCTGCACCCACTTCTGATCAAGTATTGATGTGTATTCATATTATTATTCCTTCTGCTTGACTGTGCTTGTTAAGTGCTATCATTCCCAGCTATTCTGACCACATGAGAGATCCCGCTGACATTTATACCCGACAGGGGACACCCGTCACAATCGTGGCTACTCGCATTGCCTACTTATTCTATTTTCTTTTTGCTTTATGGACTCTGAAGTCCGATCGTTTTCCGTATTCGAACTTGCATTTCGTCTGGTTGGTCTATCTGATAGTCCTGTATTTAATAGCGGAAAGGATCTATGCGTTATTCCTGCAGCAGGGGATTGACTTAAAGTTTTCCTTTCCGCTGTTATTTGCCATTTATTGTCTAACTCTGGTCGGACTTACCTTGGGCGGGCAAGAGAGGCTACCCCTGTTAAATCGTACTGAACATTTTGCCAGCTTTGTCTTACTGGCTTTTATTGTTTGGGTCTTCTTTACCAAATATCTGCCGCAGAATGTCTGGCATGACCACCCGTACTACACTAGTCTATTAGTGCTGTCTGTAACCTCCTTACTAGGGGTCGGCAACGAATTAGTGGAACTAATAATGGACAGTCTGTTTGGCACAAAACTGATTGGTCCCAACCTTGATACCTCGCTCGATCTATTCATGAATACTTTAGGTAGCGGTCTTTACTTAGCTGTACGCCAAATACTTGGATCGGCCCAGCAGGAACATATAATTTAATTGCCCATCCATTGTTGTGAATAAACTACTTGTTTATCTCCTCGTCTTTTTTGTCGGTGTTGTAATTTTCCTTACCGGATTACTACTCGGTGTATACTATCACACCGAGTTTACCGTTCTTTGGCTTAACCAATTTTCCTCATCTATCCCAACACCGAGCACGACGCCACCACCCCTAGATTTAAGTGTCTCGTCAGTTATTCGTCTGCCCACGCTGCCGGACCCAATTCCTATCATTTATAGCGATACACTTGATGAGTCCACTATTCAACAACACTTAAAACAAGGCGCGGTTGTCCTTCCTTTGGGTACAGCTTTTGGCGAACCAGGCAACGTTGTCGTCACTGCTCACAGCAGTGGCACCGAAGCCTTTGGGCCTTATCGTTTTGCCTTTTCCCAGCTGTCGGAATTAACTGTTGGTTCAACCTTCTCCATCGCTACTCCCGCAGCTAACTATAATTATCGGGTATACACTAAGGAAATTGTTTGGCCGCATGAAGTAGACAAGCTTCCTCAAGGCGATCGATCGACTGTTACTCTCGTTACCTGCTGGCCTCTTTGGACCAATTTCCAAAGGCTATTAGTTCACTCCGAACTGACTAGCGTAGATTACAAGTTGTAATCGTTCCGGTTCACTCCGAACCAAGGTAGACAACGCAGTATTGTGGATAAGTCGTGTCTTTTTGTGTTGTGATGTGGGATTATAAGTAGTATTGTGGAAATGCGTGGAAAACAGTGGGGAAAAGTGGGGCACCCCTGTGGAAAAGGCAATCTGTGGGGGTGCCCCACTTTTTTTACCCGCAAACATCCTGAACTTTGACAAACACAAAAACGCGACCTGATTATTGTGGCTTTAGCAGTAGAGTCATAACTATAAATGTTTATCTCAAGATATGTTTTTCGGCGAACACTCACACACTATCGACAGTAAGGGGCGGGTCAGCATTCCGGCTAAGTACCGCGATCAATTAACCGATCAGTTAGTTATCACGCGCGGTCTAGATCATTGTTTATGGGTCTATACTAAATCGGAATGGGACAAAATCGCTGAGCGGTTGTCTGCTCTGCCGATTACGCAGAAAAAAAGCCGCGCATTTTCTCGCCTGATGTTGGCTGGTGCCTGGGATGCTCAGCTCGATTCACTAGGACGGATAGTTTTACCAGAGTACCTGCGTCAGTATGCTTCCTTAAGCAAGCACGTGATCATTGCCGGTTTATATAATCGGCTGGAAGTATGGGATGAAGATCGATGGCAAAGCTACAGCGAAGAAACCCAGACTAATAGTGACGAAATAGCCGAAAGCATGTCAGAATTAGGCATTTAAATCTAATGCTATGCTTTATCATCAGCACATTCCGGTACTAACGGCCGAAATCATTGACCTGTTTCGACCGACACCAGCCGACAGCTTGCTTGATGCCACAATTGGCACTGGTGGACATGCCTTGGCTTATCTGGCGGCAAGCAAGCCAGGCGGAACAGTTGTTGGTTTGGACACAGATGCCAAAGCAATCACTGCCGCCCAGCACTATTTAGCCGCCTATCAAGACCGCGTTACATTACTAACTGCTAATTTCGCTTTTCTCAAGGATTCATTAATGGGGGGAGGAATTCTTGTCAGCGTAGCAAGCAACCCATCCGCCGCTCGATCGGTCGAGCCGGAGGATCAAAGCGCGCCGCGCAGCAAAGTTAACAGGAGTACTTCTGATTGTTTGTTCACTCACATTTTATTCGATCTCGGCATTGGCTCCCATCAGCTTGATGATCCAACCGCGGGTTTTTCGTTTCAAAGTGACGGCCCTTTAAATATGAAATTTAGCACGGGCGAAAGATTGCCTGCTTCCTCATTCCAATGCGTTAATTATGTCACGCAGCGGTTGGGTCATCTTCCCACGGCTTATGAATTAATTGCCAGGCTTTCCGTCCCGGAGTTAACCCTCATTATCCGTACCTTGGGTGAAGAAAAATATGCTGGCCGAATCGCTCAAGCCATTAAGCGCCACTTGCCGGCTACTACCCAAGGACTCAGTGCCATAATTGCCCAAACGGTACCAGTTCACTATGAGCACGGTCGTATTAATCCCGCTACGCGAACATTCCAAGCTTTGCGACTAGCCGTTAATCGCGAACTTGAATCGTTAGCCGTAGCCTTGCCGCAAGCTGCCGACCTGCTCACAGGCAACGGTACCCTCGCCGTGATTAGCTTTCACAGTCTAGAAGACAGAATTGTTAAACAATACTTTCACCAAAGTGCACTCAGTCTTGTCACAAAAAAACCGATTACGGCCACGCCCGACGAAATTAAAAGTAATCCTCGATCCAGAACAGCTAAGCTAAGAGCTGCTCGCAAAAAACCGCCGAGCTAACTAAGCCAAACATCATCTAATAATTAACAAACACCAACACATGACATCAATAAATAATCAATTTGTCCAACCGCGCCGCCCACTTGCCCAGTCGTATTGGCGCCATCCTCAACATCAACAAACTCGTCGCTTCGCATCGATCTCTCGCTGGCAGAGCGGCAGTATAAACTCAACAACCATCTCCTTAGCTTTTGGATTGTTTATTATTCTTTCTATCTCTTTTCTAGGCTTCTTTTACCTCGGCCAAGTTCTGAATACGGCGTCTCAGGGCTCAGACATCCAGCAGTTGGAAGAAAGAATTGTTGAACTCAAAGAGAAGCAACGTCAGGTAGAACTAGAAGGAGCCCAATTGCGTTCTATTGATAATATCGAAAACCGTGTCCAAGATTTAAACTTAGTGGCCACTGGTAAAGTCACTTTTCTCAGTCCTGCAGTAGATCAAGTAACTGCCTTAGCTCGTTAAAACATTAATTGTTAGTCTCAACAATTCTAGCCTATTAGCGACACCAGCTAGATTCACTTTTATAATTGCTTCCCACCTGCTTCTTAGGCATACTTGTTGGAAATTTTCTTATGCTCTCAACCACTCAAAGATTATGGCTTTTAAATACTATCAGCCTCATATTTTTAGCTGTTTTAATCGCTCGCCTAATAGATTTGCAAATTATCCGGACGGGTTATTTTACCGCCATTGCCACCAGTCAACGGCAAAGAGCCGCCGAGTTGGCACCCAGTCGAGGCACTATCTATCTACAGGAACACAATAGCAGCGAGCTTTTTCCGGTGGCTGTAAATAACAAAAGCTGGATTGCCTATGCTGTACCTCGCGACATGACCGATCCGCTTCAAGTAGCCGATGCATTAGCCCCAGCCTTACTGCAATTTCGTGAGCGCCAACAGCAACATATCGCTGCCATTCTCTCTGCTACCGGGCAACAACCAAACTCTGACCAGGTCCCTCCTGACCAACCAAATTATGATGACCGGTTGGCTACACTGCGCGATGAGCTCTATCGCAAATTTAATCAACATACCGATCCCTATGAACCGTTTTTAAAATTCTATGAGTATCTTGATGATGAATTATATAATTTCCTTTCTGAGCAGCAATTGACGGGTATTAAAATTGAAGAAACCACCTCCCGAGTTTATCCGGAAAAGACCCTCGCGGCTCACGCGCTAGGCTATGTCGGCTGGCTCGAAGATAAAAAGGTTGGCCGCTACGGTATCGAAGGAAATTTCGAGTCCAGTTTAGCCGGAGATCTTGGCTTCTTTAGCATGGAGCATGATACCACGGGCCAATTTATCGGTGTGGGATCGCGCCAGTTCGAGCCGGCTACGGATGGCGAAAGTATTGTCCTGACCTTAGACCGGGTTATCCAATCCGCCATCGAAGACGAATTAAAGGATGGTGTTACCCGCTATGGTGCCGAACGGGGCAGCGTCATTGTGATGGATCCGCGCACCGGTGCAATCCTTGGCATGGCTACCTATCCCACTTATGATCCTAATTACTACTACGCCATCAGTGACGCCAGGGTTCAGCAAAATCCCATCATCTCTGACATTTTTGAGCCTGGTTCGGTCTTAAAGCCGGTTATTATGTCGGCCGCTATCGAAGAAGGCTTGGTTACTCCGCAAACCACCGTTAATGACAATGGTCCGGTCAAGGTAGCGAAGTACACGATTAACACTTTTGATGGCAAGCATCATGGCGTGCAGACCATGACGCAAGTCCTGGAACAATCTAACAATATCGGTATGGTTTGGGTCGGTCAGCAGCTTGGTGCAGAAACCATGTATGATTTTCTGCGCCGCTTTGGCTTAGGAGAGAAAACCGGTGTTGAGCTGGAAGGCGAAACACAAAACACTCTTAAAGAACCGGACCAGTGGAATGTCGCTACGGTCGCCACCACTTCCTTTGGTCAGGGAGTAGCTCTGACACCGTTACAAATTTTGAATGCCATTAATGTCATTGCTAATGACGGCACGCTTATGCAGCCATACATTGTCTCGCGGCGGCAGCCAAGCAATGGCGAGGAAGAAATCACGCTTCCCACTCAAGTGCGGCGTGTTATATCACCGGCTACGGCGGGGGACGTCTCGGCCATGATGGTTAGCGTTATTGAAAACGGCGTCGCCACCTTAGCGCGGGTGCCTGGCTACTACTTGGCCGGTAAAACTGGCACCGCCCAAGTCCCTGATGAAAAGGGGGCTTACTCACCAGACCGTAAAATTATTTCATTTGTCGGTTTCGGTCCCATCGACCATCCGCAATTTTCAATCCTTATCAAACTAGATAATCCAGCCGGTCTGTCCTTTGCCTCCGGCACGGCGGCACCAATGTTTAAACGTATCTCTGAAAAAATTATAAATTATCTGCAAATCCCTCCTGATTACGATCCAACCAAACAGCCGCCTAAGTTTGAAGTAGGCAAAAGTGATCAGGCCGGCGCCTAACTATTCCCCGCCTGCCATAAAGCAGTTTTTATGCTTTTGGTTTTCGGTATAAACTAAGAGAACGTCTAGTAGAAATTTCTTCAAATCTCTGGTCACCAATCGTGTATGGCTACGGTGTTTAGCTTAATCCGCCACGGAGCTTCGATCGCCAGGGACGTTATCAACTATCCAATAAAGTGAAATGTCATGCAAAATAAACTGCGTCAAAGAATTTTATGGTGGCGTGCTCAGGATTACCTAAAGCGTTATCACACACCGCTCATCGGTGTTACCGGTAGCACTGGCAAAACCATCGCTAAGGAAGCGGTCGCGGCTGTCTTGTCTGCGCACTATCGCGTACGCCATTCACCACTGGCTTACAACACCCGCTTGGGTATTGCCTTGTCCATTATTGGCATCACTGCCCGACAAATAACCAATCACTGGTATAAACTCTTAACCATTAGCAAAGCAAAAGAACTCACATCATTTGAACCGGATGTGATGGTTTTAGAATTGGCTGCCAGCCATCCCGGGGATATTGATTATATCGCCACTCATCTCTCATTCACCGGGGCTGTTATCACCAATGTCCAGTCGACTAATTTACACTTATTCACCACTAAGGAATTGATCGCTCATGAGCTAACTTCGTTAGTTGTGTCTATTCCTTCAACCGGATTTGTCATACTCAACAGCGATGACCCGCTGGTCAGCGCTATGCAGGCCAAGAGCCCAGCCAGTGTCATTTCGTATGGGACCTCGCCTGAATCTACTGTTCGTCTCATGCATGCACGCTTACGTGGTCGGATCGGTTATGCCTGTGATGTTAATATTGGCGGACATGTTTATGAGCTTCATCTACCCAACATCGTGGCTGACTACCACATCCTTCCCGTCATCAGTGCCTTGGCCCTCGCCTACGCCCTCAAACTGCCGCTCGGCAAAGCGATTCAATCCATCCAGCCTTTAGTACCACCGCCTGGCCATATGCGGCTGTTCGCCGGGCACAGCCGTGCCGCCTTACTGGACGACAGCTACAACGCCTCGCCGGAAAGTATGCTAGATGCCCTGAATGTCCTCCGGCAATTTCCGGCGAAAAGAAAAATTGCCATTCTCGGTGATGTCTTGGACGCTGGAGTCCAGACAATAGCCGCCCATCAGCAAATAGGGGAGACCGTTGCCGATATTACCCATGTTTTTGTGACCGTTGGCAATAACATGAAACACGCCGGCGCTGCGGCCTTGCATCGATCCGAAGTTAACGGCCGCCAGGATACCTGTGATGTCCATAATTTCTCTTCCAGCCGCGATGTCGGCAAGTGGCTGCGTGATTTTTTGCATCCAGACGATGTTGTACTCATTAAAGGATCTCGAGATATGCACATGGAAGAAGTCGTTCGTCGCCTCTTAAACAACTCCGCCGACGAATCTCAATTAGTGCTATAAAAAACTCTCGTCCGTGTCCACCAACCACCGGGCATAAACACTTCCATCAAGTTCTGACTTCCTTCTTTTGCCTTGATATTTTACGCTTTTCGTTTTACTCTTTACATTTAATTCATGGCCTCTTCGTCTAGCGGCTAGGACACCAGGTTCTCATCCTGGAAACAGGGGTTCAATTCCCCTAGGGGCTACCAAATGTGATTTATTGTCGCCATAGTCCCGAATTGTCTGTAAACATACTGATATTTTCGGGGTTCGACACTTCTCACCATCCCATTCAAGACCTTTCGGGAATAAGTGGCGTTGGAACTCTACGCGAGGTTCTATTTCTTTGATGATTTCCCATGTCACAGCCGGATTCTCTAGCATCGCCAATCCTTTGTTTATGAGCTGCTGTATGTTTACTTCCTGATACTGAAACTTAGCTTGCTCTACCTGTACATCTTCAATTTCGCCGTCTACTTTTGCCTTGCGCTCTATATATTCTGCGCGTTCCAATAACTCATACCTAGGATCGTTTATCATGGCGGTCACAATCTTCTCACGCTCCTCGCGCAACATAGCCAGCTTTTTACCAAAACGTGCGCCTTCTTTCTTGTGCTCGGTCGCTTTACTCTTGGCAATATCCAGCATGACCTTCTTGAAAAGGCTCACGTATTGCTTTTTTGGTTTGATAATTCTCATCACATCTTCAAAGCTAACATGAACTGTATCTTGTTTGAATGACCGCGCTAGAGGACATGTTTTATTGTGGTGGTGATAGTAAGGATGGCGTTTGCCGGTCTTGCTGGTTGAAAAGCTGCCTTTGAAATTCATTCCACATTTTGGACATCGCAGGCGCACAGGAAATTCAGGGTTATACTTACTGCGTTGTGGCGCGGGGTTGAACGATTTATCATCCACGACTTTAATACGTAAGTACAATTCAGACGGGATGAGTGGTTCGTGACTGCCATTTATTGTTTCGCCAAAGGCTCGCATCGTGCCGTGATAGAAAGGATTGTGCATAATACGCCAGACTGATTGATTGTACGGATCATTGCCGCCGCGCATCTTAAAACCTCGTTTCCGCAATCCGTTCGCTATTGCTTCGTAACTATATCCGGCAGCACGTTGTTTGGCCGCCCAGGTAATAAGAGAGCCGTATTCGGGATGCGGCACACATATGGTTTTGCCGGTTCCTGCCTCTTTGCTTTTTATGTAGCCGGTCGGTGCCGGAAATGGCCAGACGCCTTCCTTAAAGCGTTTATACATGCCGTCACGAGTTCGTTCAGCACGAATAGCATTGTCGAGTTCTGCAACACCCCAAAGGATGCCTCGCATGAATTTTCCCACCGGAGAGTCATCAATGTTCTCAGTAGCAGAGGTTAGCGCGACCTGCGCTTGAGAGAGCTTATACATGATCTTGTGTTGGTCGTCAGTGTTGCGAGAAAGGCGGTCTAGTTTGTAGACGATCAAAGCATCAATACGATCCTTGTTGGTTTGCAGGTACGCCAGCATGTTCAGTAGCTCTGGCCGATCCGCGAACTTAGCTGATTCACCCTCTTCTTTAAAAATGCGGATTATATTGAATCCTTCTTTTTCTGCGTGGGCTTTGCATCGTTCAACCTGCGTGTCGAGACTGGTTCCTTTTTCGGCTTGCTTATCGGTGCTCACCCGAACATAGAAGACCGCATTTTTTGTTTCCTGGCTCATATACTCTTTAAATTACCATACAAAAATGGACGTACTGGTTGACCCGAATACCGTAAGGCTTCGGCAGTACGCCCATCAAAAAAGCCTACGGATGTTATTTTTCGGGTCAACAGCTTCATTATACTATTTTTTCCATTAAGGCGCATATACTGTCAGATTTGTTTTATCAATTATCAGTCTTCTTTTGATAAAGTCTTTTCGACGCTGTGCAATCGGAGTTGCTGGTATTCGTCTTCCAGGAACCAGTGGAATTCGGGCTTTAAGGTTATTTCACCCTCAGGGCGACCTACGGTTTCATCAGGATCGCCGGACATGTCCACCACTTTGAGGATTGCAAGCGCTCGCATCTCCTTTAGAGCAGTAGGCTTTGAACAGGTCAATGCTTCTTCAACATCACTCGTGCTCATTGTCCCGCCGTATTCGAGCAGTTTATTAAACAATTTAGCCCTAGCAGGAGGGGCACTGTCAGCAGACAAGGCTAGTGCTGGCTTTAAGTCTGATTGCGCTATGGTATTGCGACCATAGATTATCGCGTGTCCTCTCGCTAGGTTATAGAAGCAAGTCAGTATACGATCCGGCTTTTCAATAGTCGGAGCGGTGAAGTTATACCGCGTCCCACCCTCTGCTTTTTCTTCCCACACATTGATTGTGCCTCGAAGTCTCGCCAGTAGACGCGCGCACCGCACTAAAACCTTTATCAATTCAGGGGCATCGCCTTCCTTGTCCCACTCGATTCCGGCCTGATGTTTGTGCCAGAGAGAGTAAATGAATTCTTTTGTCGCATCCCTACACTCATATTCCTTGTCCTTATAATTCGTTTCCCGAAGCTGGGTAACGTATTGATTGTCGTCCTTATCAGGGCTGTTTAGATTCAAGAAGAACAAACGCGACCCCAAATTGCCCATTAACTTCCATACTCTTGGATTCATAGGCGTTGATCCGGCCAAGATGTTAAATAGGTAATCTCCAGTGTATTCACGCTGGCCGTGAACCCCTGTATCGGTCTGCAAACCTTCACCATCCAAGACTCTCGTTAAGACTCCAAGGCTCTTTAATAGGTCGTCATCACGCTGTCCAAAGATTGGTGCTAAATCGCGGATCAGGAATAGCTTGTGACGGATTCTCGGCAGTAGATCAATCTTTTCCAAGTCCTTGCGCTTCACATTCGTGGCATTGCTGACAAATGAAGCCGGAGTGAAAGTATCGGTCGAATAGGTTATATCAGGAATATCAGAGAAAAAGTTTATCGTGATTGTTTTACCCGCACTCGGAACATCAACGAGTACAAGCGCAAAGGGATTTCGCACGTCCTTTATGAGTATTTGGGCTAGGACCGATAGGCCGACCTCTGCCGCAAAGCGATAATCAGGAAATAGCTTATCAATGGTCTCACCCCACTGGTCAATGTTTATGTGCCGGAGTGGCCTCGGTACTTTTTTAATGCGTGAATATGTCTCGACTCTCGCCTTATCAGCAATATCAAGCGTTCTTTTTACTTCACTTTCCTTCATAGGCGTTGCAATTCCACTACCGCTTCACGGAAGCCGCAATTACGAATCTTTTGAACAAACGTGATAACATCGCCACCTTCGCTACAAGCAAAACACCACCAGCGTTTGTTCTCTGGGTAAACAACAAATGACGGTGAGCGGTCATCATGGAATGGGCATCGGCCTTTGTGTGTTCTCCCGCTCTGGCGTAGTTCAACCCATCGGCTTACCACGTCCACAATATCTAGCCGGTTCTTGAGTGTACTTACGTCAATATGGCCAGGAATGTCAGCGGGTTTGGTAAAAATCTTCTGCTGCTCCAATAGCTCTAAACAGTGTTGTAGTCGGCGAATGTGCCACTCAATCTGCCTCAGCTCCTGCTGCATTTTAGGGAGCATGACTTCATAGAGGCCGCGTAGTGAAATTTGATTTTCTATGATTGGTAATGTCAGGATAATACGTTCTAGCTCTATGATCTGTGCTTTCTTGCGCTGCCATTCCCGACAGTAGCGTTTCAGGTTGTCGCAGACAGGCTCACGGGCATCTTCACAAAATGTCTCAATCGCAATCTCCGGTGTAATCTCTGGAGCTGTGTACTCTTGCGCTCCCTCAGAACTAGACGGTACATTAAGGGCATGAAAAGACTCTCGTTTGCCACGCGGGTCTTTTTCTTTTTGTAACCTCTCACTCATCACGAGCCTCCTTTCGCGCCTGCTCATACGCTTTCTCCCCAATGAAATAGAAGAAGGCGAGAACATCCTCCAGCTCTTTGTCACTTACTTCGTAGCCCTGCGGCAATGCCTCGCGGGCTTGTTCAAGCGTCAAAGTCATAACCGCTCACCTTCGTAAATGAGCTGCTTGGCTCGTCTTTCCGCTGCCCAGAAGTCTGAGGGGTCACAGCGTAGTTCTCCTCGCTTGAGCTGGGTTAAGTTCTGTTGTAATCGCGGGCTGTCCTCAAATACAAAAACGACTCTCCTCGGATTGCTGGTATCCGTTGAGAGAATTGGATGCTTCTGCATCAGCAAAACACTGGCTGTCAGAAAATCGCTTGTTTCGTATTCTATCGTCATAAATAATTCTGCCTCCCATTCTAGGGAGGCTGCGCAAAGAAACGACGAGAAAAAAGCGAGATTTACGTGGTATTTTTACGATCAACTTTCTGGTTACCGCAACGTAACGCATAACCCTGCTTTGGCTTGGTCACGATCATATTTTCTATATCCCTGTCATCCATGCCAGCGTCGCGCAGTATGTTCTTGAGATCACGCAGAATAGTTTGTATTACACGGCCGTGACTCTGATGGGGTAACACCTTAATTTCTCTTTCGCCAACTTTTTTAGTTCCTGTCTCCGGTGCAGACAAGTCGAATTCCGCACCCAACTCTAAGTAGGTAACAGTATTTGGCTGTTTTTCCAACAAAAGCTTAAGCATTCTCATTGGCTTCGTTTCTGCTGAAATCTCCTTGGCTTTATGCTTATCGTATTGCACTGTGCCCTTGCTAAAGTCCGCCGCCAGTCCGGCGCATATCAATGTATCTTCCTTGCTAGGAGATTGGGGCTGTTTATTACCGTCTAGAACCTGGACTCTGCTTTTCCTTACCGCCTCCTCCATGTGCTTTAGTTCTTCAAAGTCCTTTATCTCTAGTAGGAATATATTGTCACTCTCTTCTTTCGAGACGTGAACGCCATAATGTTTGATTGAGCTAATAGAATACGCTTGGGTTAACCAAGAATCATTGCCTTCGAACAATGGCATCGTAATTTTCTCTGTCCTCGCAACCCTGCCCTCTGGGTCCACTTTGCGGAGGACCGCGACTATATCCTCGTATTCAAAACCCTCTTTTCGGAATCCGTTCAATGGGATTTTATTGAATGTCAGCCGATTAACTGCTCTTATCTCCACCTCGTCCATGAGGATTTTCAGAACCTTCTGGACCCTCTCCAGGTTGCCAGGGGAGAGTTCGGTAAGCCAAGTATATTGCGTATTTATCTTCATTCTCATTTGCATATTTGTTCTATTCAGGGTACACCAAAAACACAACGAAATATAGCCTAAACCCTGCCTTTGGGCAGGGCATGGCGTAAACCCTCAGAGATACTGAACCCATCGTTCAGCACTTCTCTGAGGTCATAGCTGGAAACGGCTATGGGCAGCCGTAAGGTTGCCGCTGGCGGTGGGCTTTGTGTTTACTGCCAAAAGTGCTATTAAGAGCAGGTTACTTATGACTATGAGAATAAAAAACAATCACCGTTATTTTCAGCAGGGTTTTGCCTTACTGCCTGTTATTATTGCTATCGCGGCGTTAGTTCTTGTTGGTGGCGGAGGTGCTGCCGTATACCAAGTCCAGCGAAGCAACGAAGTGGAAAAATCAGCGCTACGCCAAGAGCTGCAAGAACTGCAAAATCAGAAAGAGGAGGAGACCGTCGAGGAAGAGTCCATGAAGGAAGATAAGCAGGAAGAGGAATCATCGCCAACACCTTCACCCGCCCCCGAGTCAAAGCCAGTAGTCAAGACCGCCACAACTTCCGCACCTACAACAAATCAGCCAGCCGCCAGCGAGTCCAATATACCGCTCATTGTCGAGCAGGAATTTGAGAAAGCGTATGGTCGTAAGCCATCGAGTGCCGAGAGCAATTCTTGGAAAAGCAAATACCGCACTAATTCGTGGTCACGGAGCCAGTTATATGACGCTCTCGTGGCTTCTCAGCCAAAACCCTCAGCCGTAGCAAACACCAGCTCGACTCAGAACAACAAATCAAGCGCAGTCAGCATTGAATTGTGTAAGACCAACGCAAAAGCAGAAGCAGATAAAATGTTAAATGACGCGCTAGCAAAATCTCCCATGCTTTTGGAGTTAACCGCATCCACAAAGATACGCGACATTGAGCAGGCGGCATTAAAATATGGGGTTATCTCTCAATCAGAAGTCCCTGACATACAGTCCAGTTACTATGGTTTTAAGAATAGTGGCGCTTCGACTCAAGAAGCACAGCAGCTCACACAAACAACACTTGCTGCATATAATTCTTGGCTAGGAGATATTCAAGACAAAGCTCAAGCACAGCTTAATGCATTGCGGGCAAAAAGGGATAAAATAGAGGAGGAACTATACTCAAAGTGTCTCAGTAACCTTTAATAGCGAAATTATGACGATGAGAATAAAAATTAACTTTCTTGTTCCAGCCCTCCTCCTTATCGGACTAGGTGTTGGCAGTGCGGTTGTTGCTAATACTGATACCGATGCAGCTAAAGCCCTTTTGCGGGAGATAATAGAATGTGCCAAGCAAGCCAAGAAAGACAAGTTGCTGAAAGGCTATGAAGTGGCTAATATCACCCGTCCAGCCAATCATGCCCTGCGGGACTTAAGAATCTATGAGCAACGTCTTAAGCAAGGCCGAGATGAGGCAGCCCAGGATCGTTACGAGTCGTACCTTGAGAATTTAGATAAGATTGACGAGGCTCTTGATGAGATAAATAAGAGGCCAGAGCGAGAGGAATTTGTTGAGAAGATACGAGCACTACTTAATGAGATTCGTAACCCTTCAACCTCTCTGGCGATTGTCGAGGATAACTTCAATGACTATACCAATGGCTCTGTTGTTGGGCAGGGTGGCTGGGAGAGCTACGTCAACGGTGAGAACTTTATTGTCCAGGATGCCGTTACCAACGAAGGAGACAAGGCACTTCACATCAGCGCTTTGGCCGACAGTGTTGCAACCAAGAAAGGCACGCCGCGTTCAGATGGTAGACAGGCCGTATATGTGCGGACCGAGAACCGCTCTAGCTGGGGTCCGTATCCTGATGGCAACGCCCAGTTTCGCGTAACTAAAAACTCATGGGCTGGCGGGACGGATATTTTTGCGGCTGTCACTTTCAAGAGCGATGGCAATGTAGCCTACTTCGACCCCATCAGTGAGAGCTATCAAGACTTTGATACCTACAACGACAACGAGTGGACGTTATTAGAAATTGAATGGCGTTCAAGTGATAAAATGGCCCGCTACCGAATGAACGAAGGCACATGGACGGACTGGAAAACATTTAAGGGTGCCGCGTCGTTTACAGACTTTGATTATGTCGGATTCGATTTCATTCTGCCTAGCGGGTCGGGAGGGGTGCGTTTTGATACGCTGAAATAGAGGCTGTGTGAGCTACAAACATCAAGCATTATTGGTAGTCAGCATCCTTGCAACTGCGACCGCTTTGCTAATCGCGAGCTTGAGCTTTGCTTTTAGTCAGTACATTCGGATACTAGAACATAACCTTGATGTTGTGAACAGTATGCGATTATGTGCCAACTTGAGCGGTGAGGCAGTCGGTGACTGTTCTGATGCAGTAAAGAGGCAAAAGGTAACACTGCCTTTTAAATTGTTTGGCTATGAGTAGTTTCAGAGAGTCGGCCGACAAGCTGTCAAAGAACTGGAAAAACACATTGATATATTTGATTTCAGCCTTTGCGTTGGGTGGGCTCATTGGAGACACCACAAAGAATGAGCTTTTGTTGTCGCTGTTTTTCATTCTCATCATATTTCTTATTTTTGCTTGCCTTGAGGCAGATCCCGTATTTCCTAATTTGTTCCGCTCTAAAAGCGATGATGAGTGACAATCACGTATCATTTCTTGGGTGGATAAAGTCTGTCGTAAATTTTTTCTATGGCTTTGATGTCCCAGATGAATACCGAGGTGCAACATTTGATGTGAAGCAAATGAACTCAATTTCTGATCCAGAGTTGAAATTAGTAGCAGCTTACGGTTGGAAGGAGCAAAACTTTGACCCGATGTCTAACAATAAAAAGTGGGAGATGGGATTGTGGGTTGAAAAGCAAGCCTCAAGAGTAAATATGAAGCTGGGTTTTTTCTTCGGGTTCTTTGTAGCTAGTATTATCTGGCTCATTCTTCAGTGATGACAGCTAACCCGCACGGGCGTTCCTCTTGAGCGGAACCGCCGCGCTGGACCTCATCTGTCATCGCCAATCCCTTACCGTCTGCCAAGTAAATAGCGAAAACCACAATCATCCTGCCGAGCATTTCCGCCTGGCGTATCCGCCGACGTGGGGCGGACGAACGTCGGGCGGCCTGAACGTCGCAAGAATGCGAAATTTTCAGACATTCGCCAGCAGTCCCTTTAGGGACTTAGTAGCTGTCGAACGTCATTGAAAATTAGCATTTTGCGGACGTTCTAGCCCAGCCGCCGTTAGCGGCCAAAGGCCGCCCCGCCCCATTCCTGCGGAAAGCTGCAGGGCAAAGCCCTGCCACGACGCGCATCCATAATCCCAACAAGGCTTGGATGGTTAGTCCGTACTTATCTCCTCAACCATTCCTTTGTATCGCTGCCTGCGGTAATCCACATCCAAACACTCCCGACACCCTACAGCTCTCGACAGCGGGTGTTTAAGCAGCACACCGCATCGCCGTTCACAAGTAGGACAAATGAACCAGGTGCGCTTTCCGCCGTACTGTGTGCTCGTGGTGGCCATCTTTACATTGTAATCGCCAACTTCAATGCCTGACTCAATAAGGACCTGGCGTGCCTGTTGGACCGTTTGCCGGACCACTTCATTCACCCCGATTCTTTGGCATTGTTCTACTAACATCCTAAATCATTTGGGGTTTATGATTTCCTCGTCTTCTTTTGGCTCTGGTTTGTCCATATTGAACTGCTGCGCTTGGGCGACATAGGCGTTCTTGGTTTTTAGGTGGACGTTCAGGGGCGGTTGCTTGAGCTGAACCAGCATTTGGTAGGAAGTTGTGAAATGGCGGTGAGCGCGGTCAATTTCCTTGCTCATAGTGGACATAAACTGGTTAAGGTTGTTACTAGTTGATCCTTGCTCCACGCAGCGGGTAAAGGCTTGGGAGGCGCGGAGCACTCTCATATAGCCGCTCACGGCCATGTCAACCAGGGCTTTTTCGGCATGGGTTTTGCAGTCAAAATCCTTGATGAGCTTACGGCGCAGCTCAACGACCAGTCCTCTATAATGCTCGGAGACTGCCAGAACAAGTACATAGTCGTTATCGAAACCAAACGTCAGAGCCGCAGTTGTCGCTTCATCCTGTTCTGCCTGATAATCATAGTCATCTCGTTTAACCATTTTGTTGAAGATTCGCTCCATATCTGCCAGATTCCATCGGTCAGGATCAAAAGCAAAACTTACACTTTCAAGTATTAGCTCCCTGATTTCTGCGTTGGTGACCTTTTTTGCTATGCTTTTCGGATTGCTTTTGGCAAGTGCAGCGGATTTACTTTTGGGTTGTCTTTTGGCTATTTTCTTCGTCATGGGATTGATCGTAAGGGTTCCACTATCAGGCTAAATTCAACTAAGCGTAGTGCTTGCTGCTAACCCACCGCCAAGTACTCGCTCCCGAAACGCTGCTAATGCCTGCAATTCTGTTACAATGGAG